>PPCM01000132.1_pt1 | contig 114137 bp, 110 predicted proteins | sample 1555541 | NCBI WGS metagenome assembly PPCM01 (sample SAMN05284479, study PRJNA326546) | Marine sediment metagenome, whole genome shotgun sequencing project. | isolation source: marine sediment | place: Germany: Wadden Sea | collected 2012-09-05
ATGATTGAGCCTTTTATGATGGTCTTCCTTGGTGGTATGATTGGTGGTTTGGTTGTTGCTATGTACTTACCAATTTTCAAAATGGCATCAGTTGTTGGATAATTTTTTCATTTTTCTCTTTTCATTTATTGACTTTATGAATCAGGCACGTAAAATTAATTGAGTTGTTAGCCATTTAAGCATATAAAAGGAGAATATTATGACCCTTACAAAGGCAGACCTGGTTCAGCAGGTGTATAAAAACCACGAAACCCTCACTAAAGCTCAAGCGACCGAATCTGTCGAAGCATTTTTGAAGATTTCAAAATCTTCACTTATTGCAGGATCAGACCTGTTACTCAGTGGCTTTGGCAAATTCAACGTTAAAGAAAAAAGCGCTAGACGAGGCAGAAACCCACAGACAGGCGATGAGCTAACCCTTGATGCTAGACGTGTAGTTACCTTTAAACCTTCTGGGATTTTAAGAGATAAGATAAACCAATCTTAATTTTAAAATCACGTTCGACTTCAACAGGCACTGTAATAATGCATAATTGTTACAGTGCTTTTTTGTTTTCTACAGATCCTACACACGAAATATGTATAATATTGAACTTGATTGTAAAAAACTAAACGCATCAGAATTAACCATTAGCAACGAGTGGAGCTTGCACCCATTCCATCAACCCATTTCAGATATACTGTTAAACTCTCTGCAAACTTCAGGAGTACTGCACCCACCTATTGTAAAAAAACGGGGTGACAATTATGAGTTAGTTTGTGGTAGAAAAAGGGTTGAGTTTCTTTTACAAAACGGTTTTTCTTCAATATCCACACAGGTAATCCCTGACACCACCTCTATATTAACACAACTACAGATAATATTATCAGACCAGTTGCTATCATCACCTTTAACAATGATTGAACGTGCATTTTTTATTAAAATTGCATCAAAACATTTAACTAACGATCAAATATTATCATATTTTTCAAGTCAACTTCCTTGTAAAAGACATGATTCTTCTATTAGTGAACACCTGCGCTTACTTGAAATTGACGATAGCATTCTCTCAATGATCCACAACAATGTCCTATCAGAGCAAACTGCAACTTTACTCATGACCGTTAATAAAAAAGATCAGCTCACCCTAAGTCAGCTAATAAGTTATTTAAGACCTGGCGGCGGTAAACAAAAACGTATTCTTACAATGCTTCAGGATTTATCTCATAGACACGGAGAAACGATTACAACATATATAGAGGAAAAAGACATACAGGAAATTCTTCAACATGAGAACATGAATCCGCCACAAAAAGTTCAGCAACTTATGGAGTTATTACAAACCAAAATCACACCAAATTTACACAAAACTCAAATTGACTTCAAAAGAGAATCACAATCACTCAATCTCCCAACCGGAGTCGAACTGACACCAAGCCAGTCTTTCGAAAAGAATGATGTTTTTCTCACTATTAAGTTTAGCAATCTTAATGAAGTAAAAAGCAAATGGTCTAAAATCCAGCAGATAATTTACGAAAACTAACTTTTAAACTCATAGCAATCACGAATAGAACCTTCAACTAATAGATCATTACCTATTTGGGTATAAATAGGATTACTGACTGTAACTCTATCTTCTCGACTATTGACAGAGTGTCCTGTTGTGAGTGGTACTCCACCCGTGCCAGCAAACACAGGAGCATAAAACAGATATACATAGTCATATAGATTCTCTTTAATCATTTGCCCATGTACACCAGAGCCACCTTCCACCAAAACTGAATTAACATCATGTTCGCCAAGGATTTTCATTATTTCCTGTAACGATAGTTTACCTTCTTCATTACAGGAAACTCGAAATACTTTTACTCCTGCATTGAGAAATTTTCTTTCTACATCAACACTCACATTTTGTGCACAAAAGACATAAACCCTATCTTCATTACAAGATAGATATACTTTTGAGTTAATATCTGTTTTTAGGTTTGTATCCAAAATAACTCTGACAGGATTTCTCACATCACTCTTATCAAGTCGGGTAGTAAGAGATGGATTATCAATTTTGACGGTACCACTTCCAACCATAATCGCATCAATTTGATTTCTTAACTGATGAACTTTTGTCTTAGCTTCTGGTCCTGTAATCCACCCAGTTTTACCTTTCTGATAGTTAATTCGGCCCTCAAGGCTTACACCTGCCTTCATAACCATCCACGGTAAACCTGTAGTGATTTTTTTAATAAATGGTCTATTAATATCAATACACTCTTTTTCTAAAACCTTAGAAATAACCTCAATGCCTTTATCTTTCAGGAACTTTACCCCTCTACCATTAACTAAGGGATTTGGATCAAGCATACCGATCACTACTCTTGTTACCCCAGCTGCTGCCACTGCTTCGCAACATGGAGGAGTGCGTCCATAATGACTGCAAGGCTCAAGAGTTACATATATTGTTGCTCCCTGTGATTTATTTCCGGCATCGGCTAATGCATGAACCTCGGCATGGGGTGTACCAGCTTTTTTATGATAACCTCTTCCAACTACTTCTCGGTCTCTTACCAACACTGCACCAACACAAGGATTAGGAGATGTTCTACCTATTCCTTTTTTTGCCTCTTCTAAGGCCAAAAACATATATTTTTCATCTTCAGTTTTCGACATTTTCTCCCCGCGCATCGAGCAATGTTTTTAGCTCAGACATAAACTCATTTACATCTTTAAATTGTCTGTAAACGGATGCAAATCGAACATAGGCAACTTCATCAAGCTCCGGCAGGCGCTCCATCACCCATTCGCCTATTATTGACGATGACAGCTCCTTTGAGCCATAATCCTGTAGTAAGTGTTCAATATCATCGACGAACTCGTCTATTTTATTCCTACTTACAGGTCGCTTCTCACATGCCTTCTCAAGACCCACTGCAAACTTTTGTCGATCCCAAGGCTCTCGCCGTCCATCCTTTTTAACCAACACAGGCATCATAACCTCTAGCCTTTCATATGTTGTAAAGCGTTGATCGCAGGATAAGCATGATCTTCGGCGTCTGGTAATTGTTGCATCTTTATTGATTCTAGAATCAATAACCTTATTATCAAGATGACCGCAGTATGGGCACTTCATATAACTCTCCTCAAGCTAAAGTCAAAACAACCAAATCGTAACAACCCTACAATATATCGTGGCACCTGCATGCAACTATACCAAATATTTCACTCCTACAAAATAAAAAAGCCTGAACTGCTTATGCAGTTCAGGCTTTTTTTCAACTAAATTTTAAGACTTATTTACAAGTCACTGAATTTACTAATCCTCTGCAAATGCCTTCCTCCTGCAAATTCAGTCTTAAGCCACGCTTTGATAATATCAATAGCAACATTTTCTTCTAACACACGAGCTCCCAAACAGAGTACATTGGCATTATTGTGTTCTCTACTCAATATTGCTGTATTTACATCATGACACAAAGCGGCACGAATTGATCTATTTCGATTAGCGGCAATTGACATTCCTATTCCGGTTCCACAAATCAAAATCCCTAAATCTTTTGTGCCTTCAACTTTATCGACAAGCTTATTTGCGTAGTCAGGATAATCAACCGAGTCAGTACTACTGCAGCCAACATCATCAACTGAATAGTTTAGCTTCTCTAACATCAAGACCACTTTCTGCTTTAATTCAAAACCACCATGATCTGCCGCAATTACAATATTCACAATGTCTCCGTTTATTTCTCAAATCTTTTCATTGCTACAACACCATTGGTGCCGCCAAAACCAAAAGAGTTGGAAATTGCAGCACGAATTTCCATTTTTCGGCCTACATTGGGAACATAATCCAAATCGCACTCTGGGCTAGTTTCCGCCAAATTAATAGTAGGTGGAGCGAATTGATCATTTAAACTCAATGCCATAATTGCTGCTTCTACTCCACCTGTAGCACCGAGCATGTGGCCTAGCATTGACTTTGTGGAGCTTACAGCAAGCTTTTCCGCATGATCTCCAAAGACTGTTTTTATAGCCTGAGTTTCACATCTATCATTTAACGGTGTAGATGTACCATGAGCATTGATATAATCAACATCTTCAGCTGTTAAGCCAGCATCATCAAGTGCCATTTGCATGGCTCTAGCACCACCCTCACCATCTTCTGGTGGAGCTGTAATGTGATAAGAATCACTACTTAGACCAAATCCAACAACCTCGGCATAGATTTTAGCTCCACGAGCCTGTGCATGTTCCAACTCTTCAAGAATAAGCATCCCTGCGCCTTCAGACATAACAAATCCATCTCGATCTTTATCAAATGGACGAGATGCAGCCTGTGGGTCATCATTTCTTTTAGAGAGTGCCTTAGCTGAGGTAAAGCCACCAATACCTAGTGGGCCAATTACTGCTTCTGTGCCGCCTGTTACAACCATATCAGAAACACCGTAACGGATAGAATTAAAAGCATCCCCTACAGCATGAGTCCCTGCAGCACAAGCTGTTGTATGGCATAAATTAGCACCCTTGGATCCAATTTTCATTGAAATATGCCCTGAAGGCATATTGGGAATAGCCATTGGTATAAAAAATGGCGAAATCCTTCGAGGGCCCTTCTCAAGAAAAACTGAATGAAAATGTTCGATTGTTGGCAACCCACCCATTCCACATCCGGTAATTACACCAACACGATTACAGTTATCTTCTGTAATCTGAAAGCCACTGTCATCCATAGCTAGCATTGCAGCAGCAACACCGTACTGAACAAAAGGCTCCATATGTTTGGCGCTCTTCTTATCAAAATATTTTTCCGATTCAAAATCTTTTACTTCAGCAGCAATTTTAACTGCAAAGTCACTCGTATCAAAACGGGTGATAGTATCTACACCACTTACACCATCACATATATTTTTCCAGGCTTTTTCTGTTCCTGTTCCTACTGGAGTAACAAGTCCGATACCTGTAACGACAACTCTACGTGCCACGATATAAACTCCTTATAAAAGAATGTTTACTTCTATAAAAAAATAATCAAATCACTGCTGAACGTATAAACACAAACCTAGCAATTACTATTTGTTTACGTAATCAATAGCATCCTGAACTGTAGTAATACTTTCAGCATCTTCATCTGGTATTTCAATATCATACCCTTCTTCCATCGCCATGATAAGCTCAACAAGGTCAAGAGAATCAGCACCAAGATCATCTACAAAAGATGCGCCTGGAACAACTTTATCTTTATCAACACTTAGTTGCTCTGCAATAATCTCAACCATTTTTTCATCAACAGCCATAGTATTTCTCCTTTTACTTTTTTAAGAAATATAGAATATTATTAATATGTTACAACTTACTATAATTACATATACATGCCACCATTTACATGCAATGTTTGCCCTGTAATATAGCGACCATCTTCCGAAACTAAATATGCAACTGCACCTGCAATATCTTCAACAGTACCGAGACTTCCTAGTGGAATTTCAGATTTAATTTTTTCCTGAACATCCTCTGAAAGCGAGTCAGTCATATCGGTAATGACATAACCTGGGGCAACACTGTTAACAGTAATATTACGACTTGCGTATTCTCTTGCCATAGACTTACTGAAACCTACAAGTCCTGCTTTTGCAGCAGCATAATTAGCCTGCCCTGCATTACCTGCAAAACCTATAACTGAAGTTAGATTTACAATGCGTCCCCACTTTTTCTTCATCATCAAACGAGCAGCAGCCTTAGAACACAAAAAAGCACCTTTAAGATTTGTACTCATTACAAAATCCCAATCATTTTCTTTCATGCGAGCCATCAGCGAGTCACGAGTAACACCTGCATTATTAACTAAAATATCAATCCCACCAACATCATTAGCAATAGCTTTTACTGCAGTTTGAACTTGCTCGGAATCTGCGACATCAAACTGAATGGTTTCTGCTTTACCGCCAGCTTTTTCAATCAATTCCTTTGTTTCTAGAGCAGCATCAGGTCTACTGACGTAGTTGATATACACTAAAGCACCCATAGTCGCAAGTCGCTGAGCTACAGCTCTTCCAATTCCTCTACTACCACCGGTTACTAATGCTATCTTTCCATCAAGAACCATTATCATTTCCTTGTTAAATTTAATATCTATTCTCTATGAAACAGTCGATCATATATACCCTAGATTTGTTTTTTTTTCACTTCTAATTCATTACACGACAAAGCACAAGAATCACGTTGTTATCAATAGATCAATTGTCAGTTTTTATTTTATTTCAAAAATATTAAAGAAAATATAGTTTTTTAGTTTAATTTTAAGAATAGAAATTGGACGATAATAGCATTTGATATAGTTCCAAAAGAACTAACACAAACAGTCTATTACCATTTAAGCAGACACGAAGCCCAAGTAAAGCCACCGCCAAAAGAACAAAAAAGAACCAAATCTCCTTTGTTAATTTTTCCAGCTTTAACGGCTTCATCCAGAGCTATGGGAACAGATGCAGCTGATGTATTACCGTAGTTTGAAACATTGACGAAAACTTGATCTTCAGACAGGCCTAGCTTTTCTGATATTTTGTTGAGAATCCGGATGTTTGCTTGGTGTGGGATAAGAAGTTTAATTGAATCAAGAGATGTATTAGTTTCGTCAAGCAATGTAACCACAGCGTCATGCATTGCTCTTACCGCATGCTTAAACACATCAGTCCCTTCCATCCTGATACAAGCTCCTTCAAGTTCAGGAACCCGAAGATCTTCATTTCTGCTCTCAGCAGCAGACATGTATAACAAACGCCAAAGAGATCCATCAGAATATATCTTAGAACCTAAAATACCGCGTTCACCTTCTTCAAAACCTATTACTGCTGCTCCAGCGCCATCGGCAAAAAGGACACAGGTATTACGATCCTGCCAATTCGTTCGTGCAGACAAAGTTTCAGCACCTATACACAATATTTTCATTGTCTTATTATTGGCAATGAATTGATATCCTGTATTAAGAGCATATAAAAAACCGGAACAAGCTGCGTTTACATCGAAGGCAAAGGCTTTTGATGCACCAATTTCCTGTTGTACCATACATGCGCAAGAAGGCATGGAAAGATGAGAACTGATTGTTCCCACAATAATTGCATCAATTTCATCAGCTTTTAACCCAGCAGCCTCGAGTGCCCTATTAGCAGCTTTTGATGCAAGTATATATGCTTGCTCCCCAGGACCAGAGATGCGTCTTTCTCGAATACCAGTACGACTCGCTATCCATTCATCGCTGGTATCTACTATTTTTTCGAGATCACTGTTGGTGACGATTTTTTCAGGCAGAAAAGAACCTGTACCTAAAACAACTACTCCCATTAGTTACCTCAATTATTTTTACCTTCTTCCATAGCTAAATAGTCAAGAATCAATTTATTTACTTGATTCTTTTCCATATCAGCTGCTTGAAGAATTGCATTTTTAATTGCCTGAGAGCTAGATTTACCATGGGCCACAATTCCTACACCATCAACACCAAGGAGAGGCGCGCCCCCGTACTCAGCGTAATCAACCCTCTTTTTAAATGCCTTAAACGCAGGTCTAGCTAGTAAATATCCTATCTTAGCAAAAAAAGATTTTTGAATTTCATCTCGCAACATCTGCATTGCTGCTTCAGCAAGACCTTCGCTAATTTTAAGACACACATTACCTACAAACCCATCACATACAACAACGTCTATGTCACCTTGATACACATCTCTGCCTTCAACATTACCAACGAACTCAAGGGTACTGTCTTTCATCAAAAGATGCGTCTCTTTAACAAGACCATTACCTTTGCCAGTCTCCTCTCCATTGGATAGAATACCAACTGTTGGCTTTAATGTATTATGAATACGAGCGTAGGCAGAAGCCATAATCGCAAATTGAAATAGATGAATCGGTTTACAATCTACGTTTGCACCAATATCCATCAACACAACAGGCTTTTTAAGAGTGGGAAAACTAGAGGCTATTCCAGGTCTTGAAATTCCTTTTAACCTACCGAGCTTGCGCATACCTGCTGCAAGTGTAGCACCTGAGTTGCCAGCACTTACAGCACCGCAGGCTTTACCTTCTTTAACGAGGTCAAAAGCAACCATAATAGATGCATCCTTTTTCTTACGGATTGCATCCACAGGATGTTCATGCATTTCAATTACTTCAGAAGCATGAACAATTTCAAGGGAAGAGAGTATAGAGGGGGAAGGAGCAAGTTCATCCAGATCGGATTTAATTTGCTTCTCATCCCCAACAAGAATCACATTGAGGTCTTTTTGCTCTACAGCTAACAAAGCCCCGGCTATTAATTCTTTTGATCCACGGTCACCTCCCATGGCATCCAGGGCTATTTGCACGTCTGACTCCTACTCGATATCAGTATCAAGGCTATAAACTTCACGTCCTTTGTACTGACCACAGCTACTGCAAAGACGATGTGGCTCTTTTGGTTCCCCACAATTTGAGCAAAGGGAAAGACCTGGTGCACTCAATGCATCATGAGAGCGTCTTTTACGTGTACGTGAACGAGAATGTCTTCTTTTTGGTAAGGCCATTGTATTCCTCCAATAATCTACAACTAATAAATCCAGCTTAACGCTGCGAAAGTTTTTTTAATACTGCAAAAGGTGAGTCAGAATCATTGGGGTCACATTGACACTTATCAGTGTTCAATGAGACACCACAATCAGAACATAATCCTTTGCAATCATCACTACAAACAACTTGAAGCGGCATTGCAAGTTCTGCCTGCTCACTTAAAAGAGTCTCAGTATCTAAAACTGGCTCCGTTACATAAACTGTCATGAGATCATCAAAATCACATTCGACTTCTAGTAATTCTGAGACCTCTTCTTCTTTGGTTGTCACCAAATAGGAAAATTTTGATGCAATCGTGACTAACACGTCCACTCCGCATCTATCACAACCTAAAATATATTCTCCTGTTATTTCACCATCAAAAGCCACTGAATCAGATGACTTTTTAACAACTGTAAACTCAGCTTGTACAGGAGTATTTTCAACAGCACCACACCAAGTAAACCATCCATCATTTACATACTTAAATGTTTTGGATACTGTTGTTATATCGTTAAAATCAAGCCTCATAAAACCATATCAGTTAATACAATAGTTCAATTTTGACAACAAAGTCTGGCAAAATAAACAATTTGAACAACAATGACCAGTAAAAAAACGACCTATTGTAAAAATAATTAAATTTTAAAGCGAAGATCCTGTGGCTATCACCTTTTACAACACATGAGCTAGACGGGCTGAGGAGTTGCCAAGTCTTTGATGAACATTAGTCAGTAGCTTTTTTAGAAACAAACAGCCTGTACTTGGATATTCAAACAAAAAATCCTCAAATTGTTTTTTTGACATTGTCACAACAGAGGTTGCTTCAACTGCAACAATCGTACAAAACGATTCACTCTTATCGAGCAAAACCCCTTCTCCGACAAAGGAACCTACACCAATTCTAGCCAAAGCGTGAGCTCGGCTAATACCACCTGTTTTCACTTCACGCCTGACATCAAGAGCTCCTGACACAACAAAACAAAATAACGGAGAGAGTTTTTCACCTGACTCAAATGTCCTGGTTTCTAAATAGTTAAATATGTTCTTAGCTGTATCTTCGGATAAAAATGAAAAACAGGTGCTATATGTATCTTGGCAAAAATCCATTACTATTGGGCCTGTGAAAAAGAGTTATTTTTATCTACCAAAAGTTGGATTAAACCGTCAAATTTTTTCTTTCTCAAGATTGATCTAAACTGATCTCGATAATTTCGAACAAGGGAAACACCCTCAGTTGTCATATCATAAACCATCCATTTAGACTGATCATTTGTAAACATTATATAACTTACAGGGATAGTTATTTTCCCATCATCAACAACAGTGTCAACTTGGGCTTTTCTATCACTGGTGATACGCTCATCTACGTAATGAATAGCTTCACCCGAATATTCTTCCAAACGATCCATATAGGTGTTTTCAAGTAAAATTGTCATCTGCTCAGTAAAAGTCTCTCTTTCCTCTTCACTGATTTCACGCCAGGTTTTGCCAAGAATGCGCTTTGACATTTCTCTAAAGTCAAAACCTAGCTCGATGCGATCCATGAGAGCTGCTCTACGCTCAGCTTTATTATCATCTCCAAGAAGCGTCTCGTCAGCTAGAGTTACCATTATCGACTCAATTACCGGTTTTATCTGCTCCGTTGGACTAACATCACTAGCAATAGCGTGTAGAGGCAAAAGACAAAAAGTAATCAAACAACAGGTTATCCATTTAAAAAATAACTTCATGCTACTCTCCAATCATTTCTGCGCTTTCAGTTCTATTGTTTTCAATCAGGTTTTGTCGGTAATCACCATAAGCACTCTTTACAGCAACATACGGATCAAAAGCAGCCTCTGTTATGGCTGTATAAGTGTCTGGTCCAACAGATGTTCGGTTAACAACCTCACCAGTCCTGAGTGCAAGCTTAGTCTCCCAATTCCAGTCTACCCAGGTGAGTGGATGCATAAAATAATCACCTCCGATACCTACAGTATCACGAGCACTAGATGGGCCAATTATTGGCCAATATAAATATACTCCATCACCAACTCCCCAAACACCAAGAGTCTGACCAAGGTCGGCTTTTTGAGGTGTCATATCAAACTCAGTTGCAGCTGGATCACCTAAACCAAATGCGCCTACTGTAGAGTTAAGTGCGAATCTACCTAAAATGGTCGCAGAGTCTTCAAAACGTCCCTGTAAAAGAGCATTTACAAACCTAATCGGAGATGCAACGTTCTTGAAAAAATTAGCAATACACATCCTAAAGTCATCAGCCACAACAGCTGCGTAACCATCAGCAACGGGACGTAGTAAGTTGTAATATAGAACATCGTTTACTTCAAAGAAAACGCGGTTCATAGGTTCCAACGGATCATAAATGTGATAGTCATCGATATTCTCTTCGATCTCGACAACATCTTCATCTACATCTGTTTTATCACCATCTGCAAACACATAAGTCGGCATAGTTAATGCTACTAGCGCCAGCCAGAAAAGAGTAAAGCGCAATATATTTTCCTTTTTCATAATATCTCTCTCCTAAGAATTATTCTGCACTGCCAAAAGCAAATTTGCTAATTAAAGATTCTATATCAACAGTAGACTCAGTGTCTGTTAAGACGCCCCCTGCATTTAAATACTCCTCATCACCACCAAGGCTAATCTGAACAAACTTATCCCCAATAATGCCAATAGTTCTAACAGAGGCAATTGAGTCAATCGGCACCTCAAGCCCTTGCTTTAATCTAAGTTCGACCACAGCATAGTCTTCGCGCAGATAAATATCGGCCACATCACCAACAGCAACACCTGCTATTTGGACTTTGGAACCTTTTTTCAAACCCGAAACATTATCAAACTCTGCTTCTATTATATATGTGGAACTGCTCCTTAGCAAAGGAATATCTCCTAATTGTAATGCTAAAAGCACAAAGGACAAAAATCCTATGACTAGAAAGACACCAACACTCGTTTCAAGTTTATTTTCCATTATTTTCCACCAAAGAGCTCTGGTATATTTCACCCATTGTCATTTTTACAAGATCCTGAATATGCGGCTGCTCTGCCCATTGTAGTTCATCAGAATTCACAAAGGAATCCATTTTACCATTTCTCAGAATTACAACCTGATCAGCAAGATTAAAAACCTTAGGAATATCATGACTCACAATTATAGAAGTGAAGCCATATTTTTCCTGTGTTTCACTAAAAAGTTGATATATTTCATGAGTCATCTCAGGATCAAGTCCTGTTGTAGGCTCATCGAAAAGCATAATTGAAGGGTTTAGCTGCATAGCTCTCGCTAACCCTACCCTTTTCTTCATTCCGCCACTTAACTGAGCGGGGAATTTTTTTTCATGCCCAATAAGTTCGAATTGTTCAAGGGCGATCATAACCCTGTCATCAATGTCTGAACTATTCAGTTTAGTTCTTTCACGAAGCGGTAAAGCTATATTTTCGTATACATTTAATGAATCAAAAAGTGCGGCCCCTTGAAAAAGCACTCCAAACTGCGTGCGATACGAGGTGAGTTTTCTTCTGCCTATCTTAGATAAATCGGTTCCATTTACAAGGATTGTTCCTGAGTCAAAATTCATCAACTTCAAGATAAGTTTCAATGAAACACTTTTACCCTGTCCAGAACCACCAGTTATAACAGTAGTCTTGCCAGCAGGAACTCTCATGTTAACATGATCCAAAACAAACTGTTTTTCACCAGATAGCTTGGGAAATGTCTTCACTACATCGATAAATTCAACGGCAAAGCCAGTGTTATTCACAGTTTTCATAATAATATTGCAGTAATTAAATAATCAAAAATCAATATGAAAATTGATGATAGTACAACAGCCTGAGTTGTAACTTTACTAACACTTTCAGCACCGAAACCAACTCCCCTAATTTCTCGAACAAGATAGCCACGACCTGCGCAAATCCATACAATCAGGACAGAGAAGACCACTGACTTCACAAACCCAAGCCATATATCATGGTTAGTCACACTGGATCTCATACCGTCAACATAGCTACCGACACTGACCCCCATAAGACTTACACCAACTAAATAGCCCCCAACAATTCCCACAACATCAAACATAAAAGTAAGAAGAGGAACAGAAATCAGGATTGCCAGAAACTTAGGGCTAATGAAATACCGAAAAGGATCAACCGCCATACAGTCTAGAGCGTCAATTTGTTCGGTAATTCGCATAATCCCAAGCTCGGCGCACATAGCAGAACCAGCCCGCCCTGTAACCATCAAAGCTGTGAGAACTGGCCCAAGCTCCATTATTATAGTTAAAGCAACGGCGGAACCTAACATCGATTCTGCACCGAATTTATTTAGAGAGTAATAACCCTGTAACCCAAGAACCATCCCGGTAGTAATCGCAGTTGAGAATATAACAATCAACGAGCCAACACCAATAAAGTGTAATTGGCGCACAAACTCCCTAAATCTAAATGGTCGACCGAATACACCCTGTATGGTTCTTAAAAAGAAGAGGCCCATCCTGCCAACATCGGCAAGGATCCACACCCCCTTACTCCCAATTTTCGCAAACATATTCATAAATAATTCTTTAATAACTTGATAAGGCAAAGAAACTGCTATTACTCTAATGGGCAAGAATCGGTTAGAATATTATAGTTGTGCAACAAAAACAAGTAAGAAAAAACAATTGTTTTTTTTAATTTTCAACACATATATTTTCTCAAACCACTCGCCTTAATCGAGTGAATCAATATCAGTTTATCCTTTAGCAAAGTAAGCTGTACAATCACCTAAAAATCTAGTAAAAGTTTAACAATTATATTTCCCTTCAGTCTCTTAATTTTCAAAAGGTACATAACTATAAAATGAACAACACACAGATTATTGATAACACCCATGACCTTTCAAGCATCATCAAAAGTGCAATGCAATGCGACGCAGTAGCACTGGATACTGAGTTTGTATGGGAAAGAACATACTACCCTCAACTCGGCCTCATCCAACTTGCTCTATCTGATGAGCAATGTTACGCAATCGATCCTGTTGCAATAAAAAATCTGTCACCACTTGGTCAACTTTTAACAAATAAAAACATAGTAAAAATCCTTCATGACGCTCCTCAAGACCTCACTATCCTTGGCCGAGTAACAAACAGTGTCCCTCAAAACATCTTCGACACAAGACTCGCTGCCGGGTTTGCCGGTTTGCCATCAACCATTTCATTATCACAATTAATAAGTGAGCTACTTGATACATCACTAAACAAAAGTGAAACGAGAACCAACTGGCTCAAACGTCCCCTCACAGAGAAACAACTTGAATATGCCTTAGATGATGTACGCTATTTGAGGGCTGCACGCGTATTATTATTGGGGAACATTGTAGGCCCTCGAATCAAATCATGGCTCCAAGAAGAACTCAACCTTCTCAATAATAGCTCATATTATTGTGCAATTGCAAACGAGGACAGATACAAAAAAATCAGAGGCACTAGAAAGCTAAAAGGCGCTCAGCTATTAATTGCAAAAAACCTTGCAGCATGGCGTGAAGAAAAAGCACAGTCTGTTGATCGCCCAAGAGGTCATATAATAAAAGATAAAACAATTCTAGAAATTGCATACACACCGCCGTCTCAAAAATCAGATTTTGAGACAATCACAATAAGCGAAAAAGCGATTGATAAATATAGCAAGGAAATCCTTATGATTGTCAATGATTCATTAAATACAGACTCTAAGCTTCACCCAACAAATCGCTTTAATGACCAACTCACAACAAAAGAGAAACAACATTTACAACATCTAAAAGATCTTATTGCTCTGAAATGTGATATTTTAAACATTGACTCTGCCCTCATTGGTAACAACAGTGAGCTAAAGAGACTTGTAAAGAGCTTACAATCTGGCACAAACGGAGACTCAAAACAGACTATAGGCTGGAGAAAAGAATTCTTAAGAGACTTTTTCGTTTCTCAGAATTCTTAATATCAACTTGATAGCTCACTATCCACTCCATAAGTACAACCGACAGGAGAAACAAAAGATGAACACTTATATTAGAACACCAAAAGCTCTCATAACTGTTTTTGCACTCTTTTGCCTCACCATTTTTTGTCTTTCAACCAACAGCATGGCTGATGAAAAATATCGTGGTTGGGAAATTGACTCTGAATACAACAAACTATACAACAACAAAGAAAGAGACAGACTCAAGGGAGTTGTTGTTAAATTTGTCAAAGTCAAGCCACTGGAAAACATGACAAATGGAACAGCTCTCCTCTTAGATGAAGGTGACGGAGAAAAGATACTGGTTCACATCTGCCCAGAAGAGTTTGCATCTGCCAGAGAAACAGGTATTAGAAAAGGTGCAACAGTTAAGATAAAAGGCTCTTGGGCAATAATTGACGACGAAGATGTTTTCATGGCTGCAAAAATTAAACAAGGCGAGAACTATTCCTTTAAGGTTAGGCTTACAAGTGATGGCAAGCCGTTCTGGACAATGTCACCAGAAGAATTAGCAAAAGAAAGAAAGAACAACTAAACATTTTTTGTTTTTATCATAGCCGACCATTAGTTAATACTGATTGTCGGCTATTCATTTTCCACATCTCAACATACAGTAAAATAAAATGAGTTTTATAGAAAAAGCATATTCAATATTTTCAATAGTTTTCGCATTTTGCTTACTAACTGCCTTCGTACTCTATCCAGAATTACGAGAGCTAAGCAAGCTTATCCCACTGAGTTTTGCGGGGCTACTTATTAACATAGGCTTTATGTTCGTAGTTTTAAGACACATCTTGATGAAAGCGCCATTCAAACAGAAAGACAAAATTTTCTGGATCGCACTTATTTTAATTTTTTGGCCTTCAGCAATTATTTATCTAGCTATCCATGGTTTTAGAGCCCCAAGTGAATCATAAAAAGTCCTCATCTAAAAAAAGTTACACCTATCACTGGAAACACTACAACCAGCTGAGTAAAGAAGAATTGTATCAAATAATGATTCTTCGCCAGGAGGTCTTTGTTGTTGAACAGGAGTGTGCCTATCAAGATGCGGATGAACTTGACAGGCACTCATTTCACCATTTCATCACCAACAATACAACAGCTACACATTCAATTGCGGCTTATCTTCGCGTTATTGAACCTATAGAAAACTTAAATGAATGTACCATTGGTCGAGTTCTAACAAGGAAAAGTGAAAGAGGAAATGGCCTTGCTCAAAAGCTTATCCAAAAATCTTTTATAATCATAAATGAGGAACTTACCTGTACAAGAATCAAAATATCGGCACAGCAGTATTTAGAAAAATTCTATCTGAATCTAGGTTTTACACCAACATCTGAGCCATACGACGAGGATGGTATCCCTCACATTGCAATGATCAAACAATAGATTAGAAATAACCAACGAGACAAACTCTTCGTGATTTGACAGATGTTTAATTCAAAGCTTACCCAATTTTATAAGAAATAGTGCTCCTTGCTTGACTTATACACAAACACAAAGTATTATGGCTCGTTTTTGTATATTAAACTAACATTATTTATCGTTGCCACTTGGACGATCACATTGTTTTTATGTGGTTCTTTTATCCAAGGCGACTACTACTTAAATTAAAAAGACTGCATGCACTATGTTTGAAAATTTAACGGACAAACTTGAAGGAGTATTTAAAAAACTCCGCGGGCACGGCAAACTTACTGAAGAAAATATTCAGGAAGCAATGCGTGAAGTACGTATTGCACTCTTGGATGCGGATGTAAGCTTTAAGGTTGCCAAGCAGTTTGTCGCATCAGTCACCGAAAAAGCTGTTGGCCGTGAAGTTTCAAAAAAACTTTCACCTGGACAACAGGTTATAAAAATAGTCCATGAGGAACTTGTAGCACTACTTGGTGGTGATACAGCTCAAGTTGAACTAGACGGACGTCAACCAGTTGTTATTATGATGGCTGGTCTCCAAGGTTCTGGTAAAACAACTACTTCTGGAAAACTTGCAAAGTTATTCAAAGATAAGGGTCGTAAACCTTATCTGGTTCCAGCTGATGTTTATCGCCCTGCAGCGATTGAGCAGTTACAGATTCTAGGTGAACGCCTTGAAGTTCCGGTACACCCTTCAACGACAGACATTAAACCTGTTGATATTGCAACACAGGCAATCACAGAAGCCAAAGCTAATGATTATGATACTGTAATTATCGATACGGCTGGACGACTGCATGTCGATGAAGCTCTAATGGACGAGCTTAAGGATATTCAATCTGCAGTACAATTATCTGAAATTCTGTTTGTAGCTGATGCTATGACTGGACAGGATGCGGTAAATGTTGCAGACAAGTTCAATCAAGACCTTGAAATTTCCGGTGTTGTACTGAGTAAAATGGAAGGTGATGCCCGTGGCGGTGCAGCTCTTTCTATCAAATCAGTTACTGGCAAACCGATTAAATTTGTCGGTGTTGGTGAAGCGCTTGACGCCCTTGAAGTTTTCCATCCAGAAAGGGTTGCATCTCGTATTCTTGGCATGGGTGACGTTCTTACTCTTATTGAAAAGGCTGAAGCCGTTGTCGATAAGAAGCAGGCGGACAAACTTGCACAGAAACTTCAAAAGAGTCAGTTCACTCTTGAAGATTTTCTTGAACAGATTCAACAAATCAAGAAAATGGGTTCTCTTGAGCAAATTCTAGGTATGGTTCCAGGAATCAATAAGCTTAAGCAGCTTAAAGATGCCCCACAACCAGACGAAAAGGAACTTGCCAAAACCGAGGCTATTATTCGCTCAATGACACTAAAAGAGCGAAGAAACCATAAGATTATCAACACAAGCAGACGTCAGAGAATTGCTACAGGTTCCGGTACTTCTGTTGGTGATGTTAACAGAGTATTAAAAAGTTATTCAGCAATGCTGAAAATGATGAAGAAAATGCGTGGAAAACCTGGGATGATTACAGGACAAAAGCGTAGAAAGTTGCCGAAAGGCATGAAAAAGAGAAGATAATTATAAGTTGCTTTAAGCGACCTTATTAGTTTATACGTGAATTTTGCTTGCGCTACACAGCGACAATGCGTTATTCTAGTATTTTTCGTTTTTCTCTGACAAATAGAAACTATAGTATTTATAGGTGCCACAGAGCACATTAACAATAACCGGAGGAGTCACCGGAATGGCAGTTCGTATCAGATTAACCAGAATGGGAAGAAAGAAGCAGCCTTTTTATCGTGTTGTAGTTGCAGACAGCGAAGCTGCTAGAGATGGTAAATTTCTTGATATCGTAGGCACTTATGATCCAATGCAAGAGCCTGCAGCAATCACTTTTAATGACGAGAAGCTTCAAGACTGGATGGGACGTGGCGCACTACCTACCACAACAGTTAAAAGCCTTATCAAGAAGGCGGCAAAGTAATCGATGCAGGAACTCATAACACATATAGCAAGATCACTAGTTGATGAGCCAGATGATGTTAAGGTTAGTAAAAGTGTTGCAGATGACACAGTTACCCTTGAGTTATCTGTTGCAGCTAATGATCTCGGCAAAGTAATCGGAAAACAGGGACGAACTGCACGTGCAATGCGCTCTCTACTTTCGGTAACTGCCGCAAAAGAAAATATGCGTTCCCGTCTGGATATTGTTGAATAACTAATTCCAGAAGATTGCAGACGATTATTTTATATCGTCAATATTATTTACCATGAGCACTGACTACACTTATTCTAAAGAAGATTTTATTTTGATTGGTGCTGTAAGTAAGGCTCATGGTATGAAAGGTGAGGTCAAGATATACTGTTTTTCTGAACAACCTGATAACTTAAACAGCTATCAAAATGTTGTTTTAGTTGATCAAAAAGGCAGTTGTTCACCACACCTTAAAGTCAAGAAAAGTAGAGCACATGGAAAAATGGCTATTACTCTTCTTGATACGATTACTGATAGAAATCGGGCAGAGTCTATTGAAGGAATGGGTGTCTTACTTCCTAAAGAAGACTTACCTGAAACAAAAAAAGATGAGTATTACTGGCATCAGCTTATTGGTAAAACCGTAATTGATCTTGAAGGAAAATCTTTAGGTCTTATTGAGGAAGTTTTCTCAAATGGGGCTCAGGATATTATGGTTGTAAAAAATACAGTTAATGAATTTTTTATTCCAATAGTTGCTGATATCGTTCTGAAAACAGATCAGGAACAGGTATTGATTGATCCACCTGCAGGCCTGATTGATATGAACAAGTCAGCATAAGTGCTCTTGTATGTTATTTAACATACTTACTATATTTCCCAATTTGCTCAACTCTCCTCTAGAAGAAGGAATTTTGAGAAAAGCAAAAGCTGAAGGGAAAATCGATGTCAACATTGTTGATATCAGAAATTACGCTTTTGATAAGCATTCTACAACTGATGACCGACCATTTGGTGGCGGTGAAGGAATGGTTATGAAAGCGGAACCTCTTGCTTTAGCTGTGCAAGAGATTAAAGAAAAAGATACTACAGGAAAAGTCATCTTTTTAACCCCACAGGGAAGAAAGTATAGTCAGCGCATTGCAGAAGAACTCGCTGGTGAAACATCAATTACTCTTATTTGTGGTCGTTATGAAGGTATAGATGATCGGTTCCTAGATAAATATATAGATGATGAGATTTCTCTTGGAGATTTCATCTTAACCGGCGGAGAACTTGCAGCACTTGCTGTTGTCGACTCTGTCACTCGCACTTTACCAGATGTACTCGGTTGCGGTGACAGTGTAAGTAAAGATACATTCAGTCGTAACTTACTCAAACACCCTCAATACACTCGACCTAGAGTCTTTGACGGGCAGAAAGTACCGGATGTTTTATTATCCGGTGACCACAAGGCGATTGAAGAATATCGGTTTATTGAGTCTGTGAAGGTTACTTTGGCTAAAAGGCCTGATTTAATCATTAAAGAAAACTTCACAAAACTAGAAAAAAAACTGCTCAAGAAACATAACTTGTACGACAAAGTTGCTGAGTTACAAAATTAGGCTATTATGTCTGTAGAAACTGTTGCGATAGCACTGGTTCATCATCCGGTAGTGAATAAAATTGGTGAAGTCATTGGTTCAGCCGTGACAAACCTTGATCTTCATGATATAGCCAGAGTGGCCAGAACTTACGGTGTAGATAAATACTACATAACTACTCCGTACGAAGATCAACAGAAACTTGTAAGGGAAATACTTGACCACTGGCAGACAGGTCACGGTTCGACTTACAATCCAGCAAGAAAAGAAGCTCTTAGTATTGTAGATATACAGGAGTCTCTTAATAATGTGATAAATGAGCTGGAAGAACTACATGGTAGCAGGCCATTGCTAATTGCAACCTCTGCCAAGGTAAGTGAAAAGACAATAAGCTATTCAGATCTTCAAACAAGAATTGATGATAATAAACCAATTCTTCTTTTATTTGGAACAGCTCATGGTCTTGCACCAGAAGTTATGAATAAAGTTGACTATGTTCTTCCCCCAATTGAGGGAGGAACTGATTATAATCATCTTCCTGTTCGAGCTGCTGCTGCTATTATTATAGACAGGCTTTTAGGACAGAAAAGATAGGTAACTAAACATTAAACAATGGGAACCTTGATATTAATCAAGGTAAATCAGTTCTCATAGAAACATACAAGAGATAACAGTTATGAGCACAATTATAGAAAGAATCAACGAAGAGCAAAAACGTCAGGACCACCCAGATTTCCGCCCAGGTGACTCTGTAAAGGTTCACATTCGTATTATTGAAGGAAGTAAAGAAAGGGTTCAGATTTTTCAAGGCGTTGTAATTAAGCGTAAGAAAGGTTCTATGGACGCATCTTACACCGTTCGTAAAATTTCTCACGGTATTGGCGTTGAGAAGACCTTTTGTCTTCACAATCCACGTATTGAGAAAATTGAGGTTGTAAGTCGTGGACGCGTTCGTCGTTCCCGTCTCTACTACCTTCGTAACCTTCGTGGTAAGGCTGCACGTATTCGCGAGCGTGGCCTCAACCGTTAAACGGTTCGTACATTTTTTTGTTTTTCAGTTGTATCTCCTATACCCAACAGTTCAGGAGATACAACTGTTTTCATAGAATGAAGGAGTTCGTTTTATGAAGATAGACACCCTTTCCACCATTTCCCAAGATCATGGGAATTTTTCCTTCGAACACAGTTTATATAAACAGGGCTGTACATTTGTTGCCGGAACAGATGAAGTTGGCCGTGGCCCTCTCGCTGGTCCTGTGATAGCTGCAGCTGTTGTTTTGCCTAAAGATTGTAATCACCACATTTTCGACGACTCTAAAAAGCTCACCCACAAAAAGCGAGTTGCACTTTTTCAATACCTAGAAGAGATAAATGCGTCGATTGGTATTGGCATCATTTCTGAACAGGTTATTGATCAAATCAATATTTTACAAGCATCTCTTTTGGCAATGAAACATGCAGTGGACGATCTATCCAGCAAAGGTGCTAAGCCAGACTTTCTTCTTGTTGATGGCAAGTTTGAAACCCCAGCACCAATAAACCAACTTGCTCTTATTAAAGGTGAATCGAAATCAGCCTCAATTGCAGCTGCATCAATAATCGCTAAAGTCACACGTGATCGTATCATGCAGGATTTACACCAAAAATATCCTCAATACGGTTTTAACACGAATAATGGCTATCCCACTAAGTTCCATAGAGATGCTGTAAGAAAAATTGGCCCTTGTCCACACCACCGCAAGTCTTTTAAAGGAGTGAGGGAACATGTCACTGTTTCGCAAGAAGCTGGGTAACCAAGGAGAGGATCTAGCCTGTGATTACTTGAAACAACACGGATATACAATTATTCTAAGAAATTACAGGAAAAAGTGTGGAGAAATTGATATTATAGCCAGAGAAAATGATAACTTAGTTTTTATTGAAGTAAAAACTCGTTCTTCATTGGAATGGGATTCTCCGATAGCTGCTGTAACAGTACACAAGCAGAAACAGATCATCAAAACAGCACAACACTATCTTGCTGAAAATAATTACTTTGATGAAGCAATTCGTTTCGATGTTCTTGGCATCACACTAGTTAACACTAATGTTCCAGATTTTGAGCTTATAACTGCAGCATTTGAACTGTAACCTTTACGCGCCTTACCCAACTAATGCAAAAACCACTTGGCATAACAATGGGCTGTCCAGCAGGAATTGGCCCTGAGATCATTTTAAAGTATTGTACAGATGATCCTTCGTTGATGGACAAAGCCATCATTCTTGGCGATCTTACTATAATAAAGAAAGCTCAGGACATTCTTAAAACAACCATTCCATTCAACACATATACTCCCGGTGAGCCATTACGCTCAAACCATTTAAACATTATACCTGTTTCTAACTTCTCGACCCTTAAACATCAATTTGGTCTGTCTGACAAACAATGTGGACTTTCGTCAGCACAATATATAGAAACCGGAGTTCAGCTCATTGATCAGGGTGTTATTTCAGGTCTTGTTACCTGCCCTATTTCAAAAGCTGCTATTAATTCAGCTGGGTATAACTTTCCAGGCCACACGGAAATGCTTGCAAGCCTAACAAATGCAAGCCAAGTCGTGATGATGATGGCTGGTGATTCACTGCGGGTTACGTTGGCTACAGTCCACTGTGCCTTTTCTGATGTAGTTCATCAACTGACAACCGAGTCTATTGCCAAATTAATTGAAACAACAAACAAGAGTTTGCAAATTGACTTTGGTATCGAACAGCCAGTCCTTGGTGTTGCTGGTCTCAATCCCCACGCAGGAGAAGACAAACTGTTTGGTGACGAGGAAGAAAAAATCATACAACCTGCTGTTACCCACGCTACTCAACAAGGTATAAAGGCCTTTGGTCCATTTCCACCAGACACAGTTTTTTACAAGGCGGCCAAAGGGGAATTTGATGCTGTAATCTGCATGTACCACGATCAAGGCCTCATTCCTTTTAAACTTCTTCATTTTGAAGATGGTGTAAATGTAACACTAGGTTTATCCATTGTCAGAACCTCTGTTGACCATGGTACAGCATATGATATTGCCGGCAAAGGAGTTGCAGATTTTAACAGTTTAAAGGCTGCCACCGAACTTGCACAGAACATCGTGCTTAATCGTAAAATAAATATTCAGTAATATGAAACCAGGAAAACTTATAGTATTTGAGGGAACAGATGGTGCTGGCAAGTCAACTCAGGTACAACTTCTTGCAGAGTATCTTACAGCAAATGGAATAGACACAGTTGCCACCTATGAACCAACCAATGGCCCTATAGGTCAACGCATAAGAAGTCTATACACAAACCGTGGACAGGTTACTAAAGCCGAAGAGTTAGATCTATTTTTAGCTGATCGTAAGGAACATGTTGAAAACCTCATTAACCCTTCTCTTAAACTTGGTAAGATAGTTCTTTGTGACAGATATTACTTATCTACCGCAGCCTATCAAGGGGCTTTAGGGTTTAATGTTGAAGACATAATTAAACGCAATAACTTTGCTCCAGAACCAGATTTGGTACTTCTTTTTGACTTACCTGTACAACTTGGCCGAGAGAGAATTCATAAAAACAGAGGTGAAGCAACGAACGACTTTGAGAAAGAAGAAATGCTCACTAAGGTAGCCAATATTTTCAATCAACTTGACTTTCCCTATATTAGACGCATTGATGCCTCTATGACTATAGATGAGATTCATGATAATATTTTACAACACGTTACTTTTTTACTTGAACAGTAATATATTATTAAACAGCAAAATGCTTGCAAGAAGCCTAAATGATCTTCAGACGGTTGTGATGGTAATTAAATGACTATAACAAGAACATTTCTAATTATATTTCTCCTGCTAATGCTCAACAGTTGCAGCAAACCGTCTACACCGCCTTCTTCCTTTGATGTAACAGATATCACCTATAGCCACTCCTGCTCATATTTATATTTTCTACTAGGTAATCGTGCTGAACTCTACAATGACCCTCAACAAGCTTTAGTTGCTTATCAGAAAGCACTGGAATGTTCTCCTGACACTGAGTATCTCGAAACAAAAATACCTCTAATGTTGATTAGATCAGGTCTAATTGACGAAGCAATTATCACCTTAGAAGGAAAACTTACTCAAGTACCAGAGCAAAAAGGTCTCATTATTTTATTAGCAAACCTTTACAGTCAACAGCAGAATATTGATAAAGCAATCAGTCTCTACAATACTGCGTTGCAACAAAGCCCTAATGACCTCTCTATAATATTACGACTTGGTTTACTCTACTTTGAAAATGAGCAATATAGTCTTGCCAAAAAAACATTCCAAAAGATTTTGAATATAGATTCAGATGATTACAATGCAAATCTATATCTTGCTCATACCTACCGAGCGCTACAGGACAAAAAGCTTGCTCAACAACATTATACTAAAGCACTCAGAATTAACTGGTCAATCGCACTAGCCTATGAACTCGCAGAATTTTACTATAAAAACAAGATGTTCGAACATGCTCTACAAACATACGAGCAAATCCTGAACTATGACCAAGGCGAAGAACAGGCCTTTTTTTATAAAATTCACATACTTTCAGAACTAAAACAATTTGACAAAGCTCTTAGTCAACTACAAAACAGAAAAAGTTATTCCAACTTCCCTGAAAACCTTGATCTCAACATTAGCTCTGTTCTTATCGATATGGGTAATAAAGAGAAGGGAATTGCAAAACTAGAGCAAATGGTAGACCAGTATTCATCTGGCAATGCAGCACAGACCTTAGCCTTGATTTACCATGAGGATAAAGATTATCAACAAGCTGAACGTTGGGCCGCACAGGTCGCCCCTGGCACTGAGATATATGAACAAGCACTTATGCTAAGAATGCAAATGTTTGTTGAACAAGAGTTATATGAACAGGCGATTAACTTGCTCACAACACACATTGATAACTATGAACCTGTCCCTGCAATGTTTGGTATGCTGGCCTCACTGTACATCAACAATGATCAATACGAAAAAGCTGAAGCTACATACAGAAATAGCCTTGAATTGTTCCCAGGAGACAGTGAGATTTCTTACGAATTTGCTCTATTTCTTGATAAACAAAAACGCATTGATGAGGCCTTGGCAATTATGGGATTCGTACTTGAGGCAGAACCAGAAAATGCAGACGCACTCAATTTTATTGGCTACACATGGGCTGATAATTATATCAATTTAGATAAAGCTCTTGAGTATACCCAAAAAGCCTCCGAACTCAAACCAAACAACGGTTATATACGAGATAGTGTTGGCTGGTGTTATTATCGCCTCAAAAATTTCTCACAGGCGGTTAAAGTATTGGAAGAAGCGGTTAAGCTTGCGCCAGAAGATCCACACATCCTCGAACATTTAGGGGACGCTTATCTTGCCAACAACCAACCCCAAAATGCTTATAACATTTATCTTACATCATACAAACTCCATCAGGACGAGGTAAAAAAAGAACGTGTTAAACAGAAAATCGCAGACCTTAAAACACAATTATAAATATTTTTATTTCACCCTGTTTGTGTTCACAACCACTCTTAGTGGATGTGCTCAATCACCTTGGCAACAAGTTGCATTACCCGAACTTGAAGTAAAGCAACACCAATATTTTTTCAATACTATCAGCCAAAAACATCAAATTTGCCCTGAGCGTTTTGATGCTGAAGTGACCCTCTCTCTAAAAAGCAGTCTCAAAAATGAAACCATCCCAGGATACTTAGCTACCATAGTACCCTATAGAGCTAAATTTATTGTCACCACGCCACTTGGTCAACCAGCCTATATTGCGACTGTTAATAGAAATAAGTTTCAATCTATTAATGTTCTCAATCGCACATATCAATCCGGTAATACTGAAGACATTATAGATGAATTTGACCTTCCTCAAATTCTCAAGGAAGTTGAGGTTGGAACAATAATTGATGGCAGAATAATAGATGAAATAAGCACAAAGGATATTATACGACTAGATTCAAATGATCGTGGCATATGGTTTTCAATTGCACAAGAAGATAAAATAGAACATATCCTATTAGACCCTCACAAGAGTTATGTTATTGAAAGAATAATAGAAAACGCAAACAATGATTCAATTACAATTACCTATACAGATTACAAAGAAATTGCAGACTGCTTGCAACCACAATTAATAACAATTAGTGGTCTATCTTATGGTGCTGAAATAGAGATACAACTTAAAGATATTTTACCTCAACCTCTTTTGAACAGCAGGGATTTTAAGGTGAAAGTTCCTTCAGGATTCAATAAACAAAACTGAAAAAGTTAACTACTCTCTCGGTTTTTTATTATTTCGATATCCTGAAAATGAGTCTTTTTACTAACAGCTAAACTATAGAGTATCTACAGATTGACCTGTAATAATTAATGAAAAAACGTTATCGTTTTTATAGAAAATTTGTTGTAGATCATAGTCGTGATCTACAGATAGTTCGATAAGAACTCTCACCTTTTGAGGAGCAGTTTCTTCAACAGCTGTAATACTTAGTACATATTCACCATCCGTCTTAACGAATTTTTCAACATGTTCACTTAAATCCACCTGATCAAACTCACAAACAACCTGTAGTTTCCCTTCTTCAATCGCAGACACTTTGGGTGGAGTAAAATCATTCAAATAAAAAAGAACTAGTTCTTCATTTTTCTCCTCAAAACGATTGTAGGATATCTCAAATAATTCAAGTTGCTGTACTAATTCGTTATTAATTGGTGGAACTGCTTCGGATTTCTTTATTTCTTGAACAGGCGGCACCTCAGCAATGTCCTCATCTTCGGACTCAGTCAAAGCTTCACTTTTTGGTTCTAAAATCAGAATATCTACAGGTTCATCAATTTCAATATCTGTTGATGTAACAAGTGCTTCAGTCTCTTCATCAACTTTTTTTCCAGTTGAGTGTAGCAGATCTTCTGGTGACGCTTCTTTGACAGTATCCTCTGCAACTACAGGTATCACAGGAACAATATTTTCATTTTCTTCTTGAAGAAGAACAACATCTTTTTGCAGTGGCTCATCTGTTTTTTCCGCATCATCTACTTTATTAATTATCGCGCCAGTATTCTGAACAGGTGAGATGATATTCACTGGTTTTGTCTTAGAGGTAGCTTCTAAGACCACTGTCTCATTGTTCTCTACTAAGTTCTCTTCACAGTTAAGTGAGATAAAAACACCATCATTGTCTTCAGTTATGATCGGTTTTTCAACCTTACAATCACCAATGAGATCAATAACCATTCTGGTTTTAAGTGGTTCTACATGGAGCCCGAAACGAAGAGAACGTACAATAGGATTTTCCACTACAATAATTTTATTTGGCGTTCTATAAACGGTTTCATCAAAATCAAGAATAATGCGAGGTGTTTCACCACCAAGTTGAGAAATGCTGGGTATTACACTTTCCTTCATACTCAACATTACACCACCATTTGTGTCTGATTGAGCTACATATATCGCTTGATCAATACTCTTCTTATCCTCTGCCATCAGTGATGATGCAGTAAATGTAAGAAAAAAAGATAGCAATATAAAAAAAGAAAGGTGCTTCATTACATGTCCTTTTCGTTTTATAACAACGCTTTAGCTCAAAAAACAAAACCATCTAAATATTTCAATACCTTATCCCTGCTTGAAAAGTCAACAGATTTTCAGTAAATGAAGGAGATACAGATGACAAAAGCTGATAATTTCTCACCATTAAGGTAAGTTACTTTTAACCTACACCGTATCTGTTGAGACTTACAGAACAAAAATATTAAATAACCTTATAAAAGTAAATAACTATGACCGATAGCAGTCTTTACCCATATATTTCTAAACCCGGCAGATACCTTGGCCATGAATACAACTCGATAAAAAAAGATTGGCAGCAAGCAACCTGTACTACCGCCTTAATCTTTCCCGATTTATACGAAATCGGTATGTCCCATCAAGGCTTGCAAATTTTATATCATCTTCTCAACCAAGAAGACAGTTTTATAGCGGAAAGATGTTATTGCCCAAGTAAAGACATTGAAGAGCTGTTACGACAAAAACAACAACAACTTACAAGCTTAGAATCAGCCAAGCCGCTCAAAGATTTTGATATGCTTGGTATAACTCTACCTTATGAGCTCTGTTATACCAATATTCTTACAATTCTTGATCTTGCAAACATCCCTTTTAAGGCAGCTGATAGAGATTTGTCATTTCCTCTTTTATTGGCTGGAGGAGCTGGTGCCTTTAATCCAGAACCCGTTGCCGAGCTTTTTGATGCGATTCTGATTGGCGATGGCGAGGAAGCTATGCTTGAAGTTGCAGAACTCATCGCTGATAATAAAAAGAATACAGGCGACAAAGAATTTTTTCTTGCAGCACTGAGTAATATTGAAGGAATTTACGTTCCTTCCCACTTTCAGCCTGTCTACAGTGACTCAGGTAAACTTACTGAGATAAAGCCACTCACTCAAAAAGAAAAAGTTCTCAGACGTTTTTTAACTGACTTTGAGCGTATCGATCACCTCGAAAAACCGATTGTACCAAATGCAAAAATAGTACACGATCGCTTGGGAATTGAAATTGCTCGTGGTTGCACCAGAGGTTGTCGCTTCTGCCAGGCTGGTATCACGTATCGTCCTGTCCGTGAGAGATCTGTCGAACAGGTTAGAAAGCTCGCGACCAAAGCAATCGGAGATTCTGGTTTTGATGAACTTGCTCTGTTGTCACTCTCAACTGGTGACTATTCTTGTCTTGAACAAATTCTTCCCGAATTAATGAACGAGTTCTCTGAGCAATATGTATCAGTTGCAATGCCGTCAATGCGAGTTGGAACTCTCTCTGAACCTATTATGGATCAAATTAAGAGAGTTAGAAAGACAGGTTTTACCCTTGCACCTGAAGCAGGTAGTGAGCGACTACGCCAGGTCATTAATAAAGGTATCACCGAAGAAGCATTGCTCGATACATGTAGAGATGCATTTTCTCTTGGCTGGACTGTTATGAAGCTTTACTTCATGATCGGTCTACCAACAGAAAATGATGACGATTTAGAAGCTATTTCTGACCTGGTCAATAAGGTTCGCAGATTTCGAGATGCTGGCGGCAATGTTAAGAAAAGCCAAGTTAAAGTGAGTGTTGGTACCTTTGTACCTAAACCGCATACTCCTTTTCAGTGGGCTGACCAGCTCACCATTGAGGAAAGCAAAAGGCGTATATTTTTACTAAAAGATATCCTTCCTCGTAAAGGTTGTAACCTTAACTACCATAGCCCTTTAATGAGTTATATGGAGGGAGTCTTCTCACGTGGTGACAGAAAGCTCCTACCACTTCTTATTGAGGCCTGGAAGTTAGGTGTTCGACTTGATGGCTGGACTGAGCATTTTGATTTTAAAACATGGCAGCAGGCTGCCGAAAATATTCAGTTAGATATGGATTCCTACCTGCTTGGCTATGGGCTAGACGATACACTTCCATGGCAACATATCGACACAGGAGTTACCACTGATTTCTTAAAAGACGAACTCAAGAAGAGTAAGGTCGGAACATATACACCAGATTGTCGTTATCATAAATGTTCCAAGTGCGGAGTCTGTGATTTTGATACAATTCTTCCAATCGTTCACAATAAAAAGAAGTTCACAGAGCTAGACGATACTACAACACCTGAAATTACTCCGCCAAAAGAACGTGTAGAGACACCACAGGTTCATTTTAAGTATATGGTGAGTTACTCAAGACAAGGCAATATCTGCTATCTCGGTCATCTTGAAATATTGCAGGTAGTTTTCCGTGCTTTGCGCCGGGCTGGTATCGAAACAAATTATTCACAGGGCTTTAACCCAAGCCCAAAAGTCTCTTTCGGCCCTGCTCTTTCGGTAGGAACAGAGAGTCTAGCTGAGTATTTTATTATGGATCTTGTAGAACCATTAAAGGATTTACCACAAGCAATACAACTGCTGAGTTCTAACCTTCCACCTGGCCTATCTGTCACAGACATTACTCCTCACACAGGGGACATCCCTCAGGAGGTTGAAACAACATATGAAATCACAGTGCCTATTGAACTTTCTAAAGAACATCAAAATCTTATCAAGAATTTTCTAGAAACTGATGAGTTTAACTGGACCAGATATAGGAAAGGAAAAAAGAAAACAATTAATCTTAGACCACTCATAAATACTATCGAGTTGTTAGATAGTTCAAAAATTAGAGTCGCTATTAATAATAGTGCTGGCCAAGCAGGTATTAAACCACAAGAGTTTACTAAAATTCTTTTTAATCTCAGCGATGACGATTTGCTGCAGATTAAAACTTTTAAACTTGGGTGGCACCCAATAGATAAATAAAAACTCAATGTATGCTGAAAAAGAATAAGGGAAAATATACTGTTTTTATTCTGGTTAATGTTGTTGCAGTTCTTTTGTTTAGCAGTTTTTGCAAGAGCCAAAACATCAATGACCTCATTAAGAATGGTGGATATATCCTTAGCCTGGGGGGTGGACAACAAACAGGGTATAATCAGACAGAGACCTTTCTCCCAGCCTCTACTGTTAAAATAGTAACGTCTCTTGCAGCACTTAACATATTAGGGGATGACTTTCGTTTCACCACCACCTTTTACTTAGACAAGGATAAACGTCTTTATATTGTCGGTGGTGGTGATCCTTTTCTGGTTTCTGAAGAGATCAATGCCATCTGTCAACTTTTACACTTTTATGGCATAAGAGAAGTTTCATCTCTCACCCTTGATGACTCACAATATCAGTTAACTTCCCCACCAGATGGAGCTGAGGAAAGCTTCAATCCCTATGACGCCCACAACTCAGCTCTTGCTGTAAACTTCAATACAGCTCACATCAAAGTCCTCAAGAATAAAACAGTAATCTCAGCAGAAGAGCAAACTCCAACAGTTCCTTTTCTTCAGCATTTTAGTTTTCTCACGCCTGGCAAACACCGAATTAATATTAACCAACAGCCAACTAATGATATGGTCCCTTCTTCTCTTCAATATGCAGGAGAAATTTTTATTGCGTTTATGAAAAAAAATGGAATAGAGGTCAAATCCAAAACTATTGAAAAAGGAGCACCTCCACCTAGTTTACCACCAATCCTTGAATGGAATTCCCCCTATTTACTTGAGGAAATAATTACAAAATACCTTAACTCTTCAAGTAATTTCATGACTAATCAGATCTTCCTGCAACTAGGGTTAAAAACTAAAGGTGCCCCTGCAACATGGGCAAAAGCACAAACTAGTATAGCTGAGTTTCTCCAAGAGAAATATAAGCTCACATCTAAGGACATACATATGGAGGAAGGATCAGGGCTTTCTCGTAAAACCTATATGACCCCAAAAGCAATGGTGAAAATTCTTTATGAGTTTTTGCCACATTATGAGCTGTTATCATTTTCAAACAAATACCAGCTACATCGAAAAACAGGTAGCCTCAAAGGTGTTTATTGCCTTGCAGGGTATATTCCAAAAGAGCAAAATCTATTGCCTTTTGTTATCTTTCTCAATCAAGAGCAAAATAACCGTTACAAAGTGCTACGAGAACTCATTAAACTTACAAAATAAAACCCAACGCAAAACTGATTAAAAAGTTTACAACAAAACCTATGTTTCTATTGTTCACATCATATTCTATCTTCTCTTTAAACTTCATTTACAGGGAAGAAACATTCTAATGCGAATATTGCATATTCTTAGCCAGAGACCTGACTCTACAGGAAGCGGAATCTATCTCAACGAAATACTAAAAAATTCCAGAAATGCTGGTTACACAAACCATCTCATTTGCGGTTTGCCTTATGGAGAGACAACTGTTCCAAAATCCATAGATAAAGATCACTGTGATTTAATTCACTTTGAAACTGATGACCTCCCCTTTCCTATCGTCGGTATGAGCGATATTATGCCTTATGCTAGCACAAGGTTTTGTGATCTTACCTCGACTCAACTAGAGCAATACCTCAAAAAGTTTCGAGGAACAATCAAACAAGCTATTGAAGAGTTTAAGCCAGATATCATACATAGCCATCATCTCTGGCTTGCAACTTCACTGATTCCTGACTTGGTATCTGATATTCCGATAGTCACAAATTGTCACGGTTCTGATATCAGACAGTTCAACAATTTGCCAGCATTAGCTCAGAAAGTGCAATCCGGTTGTATTAAACTAGATCATATTTTCGCCCTTTCATGTTCCCAAAGAGATGATATTGCAAACCTTTATAAAATAGACAAAAATCGTATTTCCATTGTTGGTGGTGGTTTTAACAGTAAGTTATTTAACACCAATAAGAGAAGTGAATCTACAGACTGCCTACGTATGCTTTATGCTGGAAAACTCAGTTACGCAAAAGGAGTCCCCTACTTACTTAAGGCACTATCACAACTCAAACAGACAAATTACCAACTCACATTGGTTGGTGCAGGAACAGGCAAAGAAAGAGAAGATTGTTTGTCACTTGTAAAAGACAACAAGCAGGTAACAATCTTACCACCAGTGAGCCAGCAGGAGCTTGCTATTCTTTTAAAGAGTACAGATTTATTTGTCCTTCCATCTCTTTTTGAGGGCATGCCACTTGTGGTGTTAGAAGCCTTAGCCTGTGGATGCGATGTACTTACAACTCAACTAGCAGGAGCTACAGAAATAATAGCTCGTACCAAAACAGAAAAGCTCAAATTAATTACACTACCAAAAAATCATTCACCAAACAGATTAATAAACGACCACCAAGATATTTTTATTAACAATATTTATAAACAGTTAGATGACACTTTAAACTCTCTTTCTAACCACAAAAATCATAACAGCTATTCTATAGCACATTTCAATTGGGAAAACGTATTTGATCGTATTAATAAGGTGTATAAGAATTTAACCTAATACTTCAGTAATAATTATCAATAGTACTTGATTTTTCCTAGTATATTCCCCACTATATAAGTTAAAGGCAACAACGTTTCATTCTAGAACTCACAAACAAAGGGAGGGTGTAATGTTTTTAAGCTTATCAAGGCTTCTTCTATTTTCACTAACAGGTCTGTCTCTGATCCTTATTGGCTGTAGTGGCGCACCCGAAGGGGATAGTGCTGATGGCAAGAGATGGTATGTAATGAACAACTGTGCTGCCTGTCATGGCGACAATGGCGATGATGGCGATGCAATAGCAATAAAGAATCTTGATATGAGCTTTGGTTCATTTGTGCGTAAACTAAGAACCGATGACGCTCCAATTATGCCGCACTTCCCTGAAGAAAAAGTAAGCAAAGAGGACGCAGCTGACATATATACTTATCTAACAGAAGAATCATAAACAGTTTAAGGAGATTACATGATAGAACAATTCTACGCATTTCTTGAGATGATCGGTTTTGGTCATCCACTCCACCCAATGTTAACTCATATACCAATGGGCATGATTATTGGTGCTGTTCTTTTTTCTCTTTTAGGAGTGCAACTTAAGAAAACTTCTCTCATTCTTACTGCACATCATTGTGCAACCCTAGCGCTTGTTTTTATCGTTCCAGTTATTGTTGCAGGCATCCTAGACTGGCAACAGTTTTTGGAAGGTGAATGGGAAATGTTCATCATCATAAAAATGGTACTAGGTGTTGTATTAACAGTTCTTTTGGCACTTGCTGTTTTCCAACAACGAGCTGGTGCAAGCCATAAAAAAATGCTCATTCTCTATCTTCTATGCCTAGCAGCTGCAGGTGGTCTTGGCTATTCCGGTGGAGAACTTGTATACGGATAGTAATTAACAACTCATATCTTCCTTATGCGACAAAAGACTGTCGCATAAGGTTGCCTGCAATCAGCCCCTATCATTCACCTGACCAAAAACATATTGAAGATTATAATTTAGGCATTACTATTCTTGTGTCATGTTTAAGTTGAAATCACATCAATCCTTTTCAGGAGAAATGGTATGTTCAAAAGAATACTTAAGAATTTCATCTTTTCAATAACTGCTTTTCTTTTCATATTCCCTAGTATTACATATGCTAGCGATAGCTCAAGGCAAGCACAATCCATAGTTGATCAGGCACTATATATTATTGAAGACTTTGCAGCTGATCCAAATTATTCGTCAATGGCCAATGACTTAAAAACAGCAAAAGGTATATTAGTTATTCCACAGAGTTTAAGGGGTGGTTTTTTTGTTGGCGGTGCTGGCGGTACAGGTGTCCTTCTCGCAAGAAATGATGAAAACGATTGGAGCCCACCTGCATTCTACACAATGGGTTCTTTTTCTTTAGGTTTACAAATCGGTGCAGATGCATCACAGATAGTTTTGCTTGTCATGTCACACAAAGGCATGGACTCCCTACTCTCAACCTCTTTTAAACTTGGTGGCGATGCAACCGTTGCAGCGGGCCCTATTGGTGGCGGTGCCAAAGCTGCTACTGCAGATATTTTTGCATATTCAAAGTCAAAAGGAGCTTTTGGAGGGGTTTCTTTTGAGGGAGCTGTCATCTCTGTAAGAGAGAGTCTCAACTCGAGCTACTACAATAAACTCGTCTCACCTATAGACATTCTCATTATGAGAAATGTTGAAAACCCTCAAAGTGACAAGTATCGCAGTACAGTAAAAAGACTTGCAACACCATAATACATGATAAAACATCGTAGCGACCTCAAAACTCTTAGGTCGTTACGATGTGAGTTCCTCAATTATTTTATTACAAACTAGTTGAGTTCCGCCCTTTCTACTACTCAGATACCGGTTAACTCTTTCTAAAACAATTTCTTTTGCTTCTGGTGACTCAAGTTCATTAATTAACGCTGTAGTTAATTCACTTGCGGATGATACCTCTATAACAAGGTTTTCTTCTACAATCTCTCTACCTACCCAAAAGAAATTTTGCCAATACGGTCCAATTACAGGGCGAATTCCATAAGCAAGAGGTTCAAGAAAGTTTTGGCCACCTAGATCAACTAAAGATCCTCCTACAAACACAGCATCTGCTACATTATAAGCCTTTGCAAGCTCGCCAAAGGTATCCCAAACAATTACATCATAATCTGTATTTCCTACGAACTCAGAGCGTTTGATACCAGTCAGCTTCTGACTTTTGAGTAAATCCAACCAATTATCAGCTCTTTCAATATGTTTTGGTACAATCGCAAACTGTATATTGTTATGTTTCTTTTTTAACTCTTTTATAGTTGCAAGAATACTTTCTTCTTCCTCTTTTCTAATGGAGCCTAAAAGCACAATCTGTTTATTGACTGCAAACAATTTTTTAATAGATGAAGAATCATTTACCTGACTTGGCTCCATTCGATCAAATTTGATGTTATGCATCAGTTGAGCTTTGTCTTCTCCACAAACGTCTTTAAATCTTTGTTGATCATCTTCTGAGATTGCCCAGATATAATCTGGGCCATACTCTCTAAAAAAGCCTTTCAAATATTTATAGGACTTATAACTCTTTGGCGACATACGACCATTAACAAGGAAAAGCGGTATATCATATTTCTTCGCTTCAACAAAAAATGATGGCCATAATTCAGTCTCCATCACTACAACCATACGTGGCCGGATAATCTTAAAGGCCTTTTTCATGATCCATGGTGCATCAAAGGGAAAAAATGCTTTATGAATCTCTAGATTAGTGTTCTCACCTAACAGCTCTACTCCATTCTGCAGAGTATCAATGCCCTGTCTTGTAGTTGAGGTGACCAGTATTTTAATTTTTTCAGCCTGTTTAAAATCACCAGCCAGTTGTTGTAAAACCATAGAAGTCAACAATGACTCACCACCGGATGCGGACTGTATCCAAAGATCAAACTTACCTTCAGGCAGTTTATTACCGACACGCTCAGCCCAACCATCACTTAATCTTTTGTTTCGCTTTAGAAGAAAAAGGGCTACAAACCAGAGACCACTATATAATTTTAGTATTATGTTCCAGATAATATTCATTTTAATCAGTTATTTAATAGATTCAGAATTTTGAAATGAGGCTAGCCTCAAATACAGAGCGTGTCAATGAAATTTCTTTAGTCACCAATGAGACACATCTCTTTGTAATTGCAACTTTGTTCAAAAGATTACCCTAAAACCATTTTCTCATTGCAATATTGGTAAAAACGCCTATTTTTCTTTGTCCTACACAGTTTATCTTTTTACACACCTATTATCGTCAGCAGAAACGGAAAAAAATATAATGAGCAAGCAATTAGCACAAGAAATAGCCAAACGAAAAACCTTTGGTATTATCAGTCACCCGGATGCCGGTAAAACAACTCTTACTGAAAAACTACTTCTTTTTGGTGGAGCAATCAATATGGCTGGAGCTGTAAAATCCCGTAAGGTTGAGCGCCATGCGACAAGTGACTGGATGGCAATAGAACAAGAGCGTGGCATTTCTGTTACCACTTCAGTTATGAAGTTTACTTATAAAGATCATGAAGTAAACCTGCTTGACACCCCTGGTCACCAAGATTTTTCAGAAGATACCTACCGTGTACTCACCGCTGTTGACTCTGCAATCATGGTAATTGACTCCGCAAAAGGTGTTGAAGCTCAAACTGAAAAGCTTATGGAAGTTTGTCGGATGAGAAACACACCGATCATCACTTTCATCAACAAGCTCGATCGCGAAGGACAACACCCTCTCGATATTATGGCAGAGATTGAAGACAAACTACAGATAGAATGCGCACCACTCTCCTGGCCAATCGGCATGGGAAAGGACTTTAAGGGTGTTTACAATATCTATCATAAACGTTTGCATCTTTTTACGTCTGGTAGTGAAACACGCGACAACGAAGGCCATGTGATTGAAGATTTAAGTGATCCATTACTTGATGAACTACTCGGTAATCAAGCAGATGAATTACGTGACGACATTGAACTTCTTGAGGGTGCAGCAAACCCATTTGACTATAATGAATACTTAAAAGCCAGTCAATCTCCTGTATTTTTTGGTAGCGCAATTAACAACTTCGGTGTTCAAGAGATGCTTGATGCTTTTATTGAAATGGCACCATCACCATCTCCACGCATGGCTGTAAGTCGCGAAGTTGATCCTATGGAAGAGGATTTTTCAGGGTTTGTCTTCAAAATCCAAGCTAATATGGATCCGGCTCACCGTGATAGAATTGCATTCTTTAGAATATGCTCTGGTAAGTTCAAACGAGGTATGAAGGTTAAACACCATCGATTAGGTAAAGATATAACTCTATCCAATGCAACCATCTTTATGGCGCAGGAAAGAGCAAATGTTGAAGAAGCATACCCTGGTGACATTATTGGTATTCATAATCATGGAACTATCAAAATCGGTGATACCTTCACGCCAAAGGAAGAATTGAAGTTTACGGGTGTTCCCAACTTTGCCCCTGAGCATTTTAGAAGAGTCCTGCTCAAGAACCCGCTAAAAATGAAACAGCTGCAAAAAGGGCTTTTCCAACTTGCAGAAGAAGGTGCAGTACAGGTATTCAGACCTCTTATAGGTTCTGACTACATAATGGGTGCTGTTGGTGTTCTACAGTTTGAGGTGACCATGGCCCGCCTCAAAAATGAATATAGTGTTGATGCAGTTTATGAGCCAGTAGATTATCAGGCAGCACGTTGGGTAGATTGTGACGACCCTAAAGAATTTGCAGAGTTTGAAAAGAAAAACCAATCATCCCTTGCCCGGGATTCAGAGGGTTTCTTAACCCATCTTGCTCAAAATAATTGGATGCTCAACTTCTTTATGGAAAAATGGCCCAATATTAACTTCCATAAAACACGAGAAAACGTTTAAACAATCAACCCAGTCCGCTAGAGATTGATGATGTAACTAGAGGTTTAATACGTAGTCTACTTACATCATCAGCATCAAACCCATCACAACAAGAAAGGCAAATATTATCTTTAAGTAAGATGCTTTGCCCAAATAACCATAACAGTATGATCCGACAGCAGTTCCCAGCAAAACTGCAGGAGCTGCAAAGAGGAAATACTTCAGTACAATCATAGTTGTCATACCACTGACAGCATGCACTGTTATACCTAAGTAGGTAGTGAATATAAATGCCCCGGTTATCGTAGCTTTAATCTGATTATTGGTCCAGTTATTCAACGTCACATAAATTATTAATGGCGGCCCACCAGTACTCAATGCGGCACTCCCGACACCGGATAAAAAACCTGCGAAATATCCCCATTTAGGGTTAAGGTCTCTTGGTTTAGTCGACAGGATCAGACTATACAAAGAGTACAGCACAAGAAATAAGCCTAGAAAAAAACGGATGGTGTCTGAGGGAACTCTTTTCAGTACGATAACACCAAGAATAATACCGGGAAGTGAACCAAGACAAATTGGCAGTATTTTCTTTCTATCAAAATAACGCCGCAATTTAACACCCATATATGTAGTCATAATAACACTAGTCAGCATACAAAGCGGCACAGCAATTTTTATATCAATAACAAGACTTAAGAGTGGAATAGCAACAAGTGCAGCCCCAAATCCAGATAAACCCTGGACAAAACTTCCAAGAAAAAACGCTAAGCTAACTACTATAAATTCAGTCATAATGTGGGATGAGAAACAACAGACTAGCTCTTCTCTTCAGGAAACACCAATGCACACCCTTCACTGAGTGCTTTAGCTGATTTTTGTCTAGCTGAGGTAAGAATACGTTGAACAGTACCTCGGGAAACACCCATCTCATCTCCAGCCTCTGCTTGAGTCATCCCTTCAAGATCGCAGAGTCGCAGAGCCTCAAGCTCATCACGATATAACTCAATTTTTTCTATATTGGCCAGTGGAGTCCCTGTTGGCTTAAAAGCTCTACCGCAAAAACTCCCTTGGCATAATCTTATTTTTTTAGGTCTTGGTGACATAGTAAATCATTCATTAAACTTTAGTGCTGGCAGTTTCCAGATCCCTTGCAAACCTGATCAGCAGTCATCAGTGGCAACATATTTTGGGAAAACCCCTCTGCTACTTCCTTTACTGTCTTGATGGTTGCAACATTTGCAAAATAAACTTTGATTCCGGCCTGTACAAAACCTTGCATAGGCCGTGCACCCATACCACCAACAACAATTGCTTCTACACCAGCATCGCTTAAAACCTTCACTGGCACCATACAACCACCAGCCTCATGCTCTCCATTCTCAATCTTTTCAACATCATTGATCGTAAAATCTTCTGATAGATTAAGAACTGTAAAAATATCACAATGACCAAAATGATCAGAACGTTCTGCTTCAAGCCCACCTGGGTTGTTAGTTGGCACCGCTACACGCATGGAAAACTCTCCTTCTTAACTAGCTGATAAAAATTATAATTTAGAATACGACAAAACAAACTGTGCATATGCCCACATTAGTGTTAGTTAGTTCCCCTGTCAATCTGAATTATCACAATAGATCCCAATCAACACAATGGACAGAACTCAATCAATACGGTACATTAATAAAAATATCAGCTTACTATTTAAGATTCTTTTTTAGCATTTACATGCCACAACAGAAGGCATATTTATATATATGAAAATTCGTTTTTTTATGCCATTGGCACTCTTTTGCTTCTTTAGTTGCCTCTTGTTCGCAACGCCTACCATTGCAGATACCGAAGAAAAGGTAACTCTTGCAGAGCTGACTCTTTCTAACTCTGACAAAGAACTTCTGCTTTTTGGGGTTTTACAAAATGGATTAAGAGCCGAAATTGCAGAAAGCCTGCAAAGTGGAATCTCAATAGATTTTTCTTTTTTCGTCGAACTCTATAAGACAACTGAAAACTGGCCAAGAGAACTTGTCTCATCACTCACTTTTAAGCACTCAATCAATTATGATACTCTCAGAGACGCTTATATAGTTACACTTGAAGAAAAAGATAATCGTACAACGAGATTTTCTTCACTCTTTGAAGCACAAGAGGCACTCGAACGCCTCAATGGCATTGTAGTAACAGAATTATCACAACTTATCCCAGAGCAAAAATACGAAATACAAATACGTGCTGAGTTAGCACAAAAAACAATGGCTCTTGGTGTTAATAATATCTTGCCACTTATAAAGAGAAAAGATGTGAAAACAAAATGGCAAAATATAATCTTTTCATATTGATAATAGCGAAGAAAACAATAGTCTAAACAAATGGAATATTTAGAATCCAAAAAGAGCAAATTTTCTCACAATGAGCAGCGCCTCAATCGGAGAAAGCTGATACAACGGATCATTATTCTTTGTATTTGCATTATTCCACTTTTTATCTGGATACAAAGTTATCTCTTGTCCTCTAAAGAGACCTCTCCTTTTGATTCGAACATTCTCATCTTTGCCCTGATAAATCTTAATGTATTGCTAGTTCTTTTTGTTCTCTTTTTAGTTTTAAGAAATCTTGCTGAATTGTTGTTTGAAAGGCGTGTTAGCCAAGTAGGGAGAACGTTAAAAGCCAAACTCATTGCCTCTTTTCTTTCCCTGACTCTTATTCCAACCATTCTTCTCTTTTTTGTTGCCCTGCAGTTTGTCTCTACAAGTATGGACTACTGGTTCAATGCTAGTATTGAAAATTCATTAGAAGAATCCCTAAAACTGGCAAGATCTCTACTCAAGGATACTGAAGATCAGGTTACAGTGATGGGGAAAAAAATTACTGTACAACTTCAAGAAAAAGAGAATCAAAATTATAACGCTGAGGATGTTAAAGCAAACCTTAATGAGATCATTCAACTCAATAGTTTTAATGGTCCAGACAGTCTCAGCCTTATAGTAGCGAGCAAATCAATTGATATCGCTGTTAAAGGACCATCTCTTCTAGCGTCAAAACTTCCAAAGATACCCGCATCGGTAATTCAAAAAATTCAAAAACAGAACAGCAGGCAAACAGTAATTCAGGAAATTGAGGCCGGGGATCTTGTTCGTTCTGTAAGTCAAATACAATTTGGCCCCGATAAAGAACAAAAAGCCATTCTTGTTACAAGTTTACTTGTTAAGCAGGAACGAATGGACACAATGGAGGCCATCTCAAAAGGCATTGAGGGGTATCGACAACTAAAATACTTCAAGGAGCCATTTAAATTCTGGCTACTTATCATCCTGTTTATAGTCACACTATTGGTGGTTTTTGCTGCTATTTGGTTTGGTATCTACATTGCTAGGGGCATAACTGAACCAATTGTTCAACTCGTCGATGCGACAAAACGTGTTGCAGACGGTGATTTGGAATTTAAACTCGGGGCAGAAACTAAGGATGAAATGGGTATGCTTATTAACTCTTTCAACCAGATGACCCAAAACTTATATACGAGTAATGACCAGCTGGAGAAAACCTATGATGCTTTGATGACCAGCTCTCAAGAATCAGAGCAGCGCAGGCGCTATACCGAAATTATCCTGCAAAATGTTTCAGCGGGTGTCATCTCTCTTGATGAGAATGGACACATCACAACAATCAACCGCTTTGCAGAAGATCTTCTTAAAATTAACAAAGATCATTTTATCGGTCTCACTTTTACTCAAGTCCTTCCATCAGGTCAATCTGCAATCGTGAATGGTTTTGTAGAGGAACTCAATGATACAGGCAAGACCTCTTTGCAACAGCATATCAAGCTTAATGTAATGGGTAAAAGCTACTCTCTGCTCATCAACTTTACTCGGCTTGAAGATGAGAATAAACAACCACTCGGCTTTGTGTTGGTGTTTGACAATTTGACAAAGCTTGAGAAAATGCAACGTATGGCGGCATGGCGTGAAGTAGCACGTCGCATTGCCCATGAAGTAAAAAACCCACTGACTCCAATACAACTCTCAGCCCAACGCCTACGTAGAAGGTATCCGGATATTCTCGAAGAAGAGAATTCAGTATTTGACCAATGTACTTCCACAATTATTTCGCAGGTGGATGAACTCAAAACACTGGTTAGTGAATTTTCTCAATTTGCCCGTATGCCACAGGTGCAAAAGAACATAGCTTCTATCCAGCAGCTAACTAATAAAACACTTATCTTGTATAAAGAAGCGCATAAACATATTGAATTCAGCTGTGAGGCAACTGAACCTATTCCAGACTTTAACTTTGATGCCGAACAAATAGGACGTTGCCTGATTAATTTGCTCGACAATGCTGTAGCTGTCTTACCAGACAAAGGTAAAGTTCACATTGAACTCACTCTCGCAACAGAAACAGAAACCGTTCTTATCAAAGTAGCAGATAACGGGCCAGGTATTACTAAAGAAAATAAGCTCAAACTCTTTGAACCATATTTTTCGACTAAAAAAACAGGAACAGGACTAGGTCTTGCTATTGTTTCAACAATTGTTGCCGATCATAGTGGCTATATTCGAGTACAAGACAACATTCCAAATGGTTCCGTTTTCATAATCGAGTTACCACTTATCACTAATGACAACGTTACTAAATAACCACCCCTTCTAATAGAAAGAGATTATGGCAAATCGTGTACTAATAATTGATGACGAAGCAAGCATAAGAGAAACTTTATCAGGTATTCTAGAAGATGAAGGTTTTGATACACTTACCTGTGAATCTGCTGAAAAAGGTCTTGAAGTGCTTGAAAAAGAGTTGATTGATATCATCTTACTCGACATCTGGCTTGGCGATAATATGGACGGCCTAGAAGCCCTTGGTATAATAAAAGAGCGATTCAATATACCAGTAATTATGATTTCTGGTCACGGCAATGTTGAGACGGCCGTACAGGCTACGAAAAAGGGTGCTTTTGATTTTATTGAAAAGCCTCTGTCATATGAAAAGATACTAGTAGCAATAACTAATGGTCTCCGATTTGCAAAACTTGAAAATGAAAACAGACTACTACGTGAAAACAGTCACAAACCTACAGCGCTTACCGGTTCTTCACCTGTTATAGAAGCCGTTAAAACGCAAATAGCAACAGTTGCTCCAACCGATGCTTGGGTTCTTATACGTGGTGAACATGGCACAGGAAAAGAACTGGTAGCACAATCAATTCACAGTTTATCTCAAACGAGTAGCCAACCAATGATAGAGATTAACTGTGCTGCAATTCCCGAAGAACTTATCGAGTCAGAACTCTTTGGTCACGAGAAAGGGTCGTTTACAGGTGCACATACCAGTAAACGTGGAAAATTTGATCAGGCAGATGGGGGTATTCTTTTTCTCGATGAAATTGGCGACATGAGCATGAATACCCAGGCCAAGATTTTGCGCATTCTCCAAGAACAAAAATTTGAGCGAGTTGGTGGTTCAAAAACTATTCAGGTCAATGTACGGGTACTTGCTGCTACCAATAAAAACCTAGAAGAAGAGATTGAAAACGGCAATTTCAGAGCTGACCTATACTGGCGCTTAAATGTTGTTCCAATTAACGTACCACCGCTCAAAGATCGCATAGATGACATTCCGGCTCTTGTTGACACTCTTGCTGGTCAATTAGCAAATAAAGGGTTACCGAAAAAGACTTTTACAAAAGATGCCTACGCCTTACTCCAGACCCATGAATGGCCCGGCAATGTTCGCGAGTTACGCAATTTTATAGAGCGGGCCATCATCATGGTTCAAGCAGATATAATTAATAGTGATGATTTAAAAATATACATACAGCCTGGAGGCCCTTCGTCAGCTTCAGCTTCAGCGTCTGTTCCAAACTGGTTTAATTCTGATTTTAAGACAGCAAAAAAGATCTTTGAAAAAGAGTACCTAAAAAAACGACTCAACGAAAATGAAGGTAATGTTTCACGTACTGCTGAAGTAATTGGTGTTGAGCGCAGCCATCTACATAAAAAGCTCAAATCACTAGAAATAATAGACTAACAATATTTTTCACAATAATAAGGAGTAAACAATATGTTTCCTGAATATAGACCACGCCGTCTTAGAAAAAATGCAGCTTTCCGTGGACTCATCCGTGAAACCCACCTTTCTGTCGATCAATTTATCTATCCTCTTTTTGTAATGGAAGGAAAGAACAAGAAGGAAGAGATCAGTTCAATGCCAGGTGTATATCGCCTCACCGTAGACAAGCTCGAAGCAGAAGCAAAAGAGTGTTTAAAACTTGGCATAAAGAGCGTCATCCTCTTTGGTTTACCAAAGAAAAAGGATCCAGTCGGCACAGGAGCCCATGATAAGAACGGAATTATTCAAAAGGCAATCCGTGAGCTTAAAAAGAAAGCGCCAGAAATGGTTGTGGTCACCGATGTGTGTCTTTGTGAATATACCGACCATGGACACTGTGGCTGTATTATTGGTGGTGATGTAGACAATGATGCAACACTAGAAATTCTTGCCAAAACAGCACTATCACATGCCCAGGCTGGAGCCGACATGGTAGCTCCATCAGATATGATGGACGGTAGAATTGCAGAAATAAGAGCAGCGCTGGATGAACATAACTTTGATTCAGTTCCAATTATGTCTTATGCCGTTAAATATGCTTCTGCGTTTTACGGGCCCTTTCGAGATGCAGCGGACTGCGCACCCCAATTTGGTGATCGAAGAAGTTACCAGATGGACCCGGCAAACAGTCGTGAAGCTATGCGTGAAGCCACCCTTGATGTTGACGAAGGAGCTGATATATTAATGGTTAAACCTGCAGTTGCCTACATGGACATTATATCCAAACTCAAGGACGAATTTGACCTACCAGTTGCCGCATATCATGTCAGTGGAGAATATGCGATGATCCAGGCTGCAGCAGAAAAAGGCTGGATTGATGGAGAAAAGGTAATGGAGGAAACTCTTCTTTCACTCAAACGTGCAGGAGCAGACATAATCATTACATACTTTGCTAAAGAAATGGCCAAAGTTCTTCAAAATAGAAAATAAGCTCTTTGCGCATTGTATATTGCTGCTTGGCAAACATTTCTTTGTTAAGCAGCACAGTGAGTCATAAAACCAATGAAGCCCAGAAACAATATTCACTCCTTACGTGACATTCCCAATATCGGTCCTGCAACTATCACATATCTAGAGATTCTAGATATTCATGAACCCATGACTTTGATTGGTCAAGATCCCTATAAGATGTATAGTGAACTTTGTACAATCACAGGGAAACGCTTTGATCCTTGCCTTCTTGATGTCTTCATATCAGCTGTACGATATATGGAAGGTGCACCACGAAAAAACTGGTGGTACTATAGTGCTGAGCGTAAAAAAACAATGGATACAATGCGTTGATTGCTACAGAGCTATTGCTACAAACTCCCCAGCTAATGAACCCACAGTTTCATTTTTGTAGACCAAAGTACTTTCAAGTTTAATCCTTGCCTTACCTTTTGCAGCTAGGATCTTTGTAAACCTCTTCCATATCTTCTCATCATTGAGTTCACAAATTGCCTGAAAATCTCCAAAAATTGGTCTGTCATAGGTCATACTATTTTTTTGAATCACAACTCGACAATTAAAACCTTCATTCTGCAAACGAAAGTGAACCAGACTCCAGCCAGAAGTAATAGCAAGGGTTGAAGCACTACCACCAAAAATCGTATTCCGGTGATTGATGTTTGGCTCAAAAGGAGCAGATAGCTGTACCTTCTCAGGTAGAACAAGCTCAACACCAATCTGCATCGCATGTGTGAGCGGTATGTGTTTATGTAAATACTCTTCTATTTCTATAACTGATTTCATAGTGTCATAATTTTTAATGGTTCAGCAATACCGAGCACTTTATGTGCCAACTCTATATGGCCGACTTGCTTCCAGGATTTTTGTAACAAATTGGTTCCATGAGCATCTATCGCAACAGGATCATAAGATGCAATAATTTTCTCAACAGGTGGATTACAAATAGGCCCCCAGAGATGCGCCTGAGCCATACCTACTGATCCATCAATAATTGAAAAATCCGGTGCCCTATACCTATTAATATCGACAATAGACTCATCCAGATCTTTATGGAATTGAGATTTTCGCCATCCGTAACCATCCGATGAGGGTGCACAGCCGATCATATTCTTCATGGCCAAGGTTACCTTAGACATTGAATGTGCTTTTAGTACCGGAACAGATATTAAAAATCCTTCAAATAGAATATCAGGTAACTTTAACTGCGGCCATCGTAGGCAATCGCTATTTTGCAAAACAGTACAGGGTTCTATGTTGAGGTCAACAAGCTCTAGATTTTTTTTCTCAGCAAGTTTTGTGTAGCCAAGAGCATCGTAGCAATGGAATGTGTCATATTCAGTCACGCCATTGCCCTCTGCTATAGTAATTTTTAAATGAGGACAATTTCCCTGCAACCAATCTACAACAGCATCAACCAAGGCCACAGAAGTTGTAATAGGTGGTTTACTGGCCTCAATAAGATTTGGTTTAAGTATAACTGTTTGTTGTTCAGCCAAGACATTTTGCAGCTTAGCTGCTGTTAATATTCTCTCTATAGCTGAATGGAAATCAACAGACGATGTCTGCCAAACTATTCCCCTATTTTCGATCATCTTTTAAAACCCTTTAATAGCACCAAACGCGGCAAAGCAAGAGTTTTTATGTAATAGTTCGATATTCTTAAATCCAACTTTCCTTAACAATTCCAGCTGATAAGTTACAGGTCTTGGTGAATCTTCTATATCAATATATTTAAAAACAGTATCCCTGTATTCTTCACCGCCAATAGATGATAGATAATCACCATATCGTATCCACATCAATTTTTGTAAAGCTTGTGTCTCATGAGAAACGAGATCAGTGATCCAAACACTACCTCCGGGAGCTATAAGCTGGTAGATTTTGGTAAATGCACTCTCCCAATCTGCATCATCACGTAGGTGATGTAAAACAGCTGCTGCAAGAATGACATCGAAACTGTTTTCAGGTAAGTCGAGTGTTCTGAAATCACCTTGATGCTTGAATACATCTCCACTATTAACTTCTGAAACACGCTGGGCTGCCCTTTCAAGCATCGGCATACTCAAATCTACAAGATCAACCTTAAAAGGCGCTACTGCTTGAGCCAGTTTAATAGTGTTATTTCCGGCACCACAGCCAACATCTAACACCCTCTTGATGGAAGGGGTTGAAGAAACAGCAGCTTGGATTATCAACTCCATAGAAAGAGGAGCATCAACAGTTGCCGTCTGCCCCGTTTCTAGATTAGAAAAACGATCGACATCTTTATCAAATCTATTTTTTATTTCTTCAATGGTGGATTTTTGATCAAATGGAGTTGTCATAATAATACCCTCTAAATATAACGCCCATCAGCAACAATTCAGTATTATAATGAAACAGATGGGGGCAAGTTCATAGCTTTCTTTTTCAAGGTTTACATATTTTTTTTCGAAAACAGATAAAAGCAATGACAACAGCTACACCTCCTAGGGTGTCTGCAACAATATCACCTAAACTTGGATAGCGTCCAGGAATAAAACTTTGATGATATTCGTCCGATATTCCGTAGCAGAATGTTACAAGAATAGTTGTGAAGGCAATTTGCCTAGATGCGCTCAACCAGTTTTCCCGTTTATGAGCAAAAATGACTGTTGTGGCAAGTATCGCATAGGCAATAAAATGCGCAATCTTATCAGCACCTGGAAAACGAGGTAATTTTAATGTATCACCAGGTTGATGAGAGAGAAAAAAAATGGTTCCCATGACAATTAGCATGGGAACCATTTTAAGATACTTAGACATTTGATCTAACTATACTACTCTTGATCGACTTCATCTGGATCAAGATGAATTTTCTCTAATTCTTCTGGTGAGAATTTCTTGCGAATTCTTCGTACAGCCGCACTGATCTCTTTAGTTGGAGCATCAGAGAGAATGGTTACAGCTTTATCTTCATATGCAGTAATTTCCATTTGCTTGTTGCGAATCGCAAAGGTATGTGTCCAGTTTATTTCAATTGTTTCAGGATTTTCATCGATTGCTGGTGGAAGATTTTCACCTTTTTCTGAAACCTTCACACAATCCAACTGAGTCATTTCCAGTAACCAGGCGTCACCTTCTGCAGTCGAATAAAAGAAAAACACCCCAAGTTCTTTCTTAGTTGCCTTTTTATCCTTAGCCTGTGTCTGAATTGCCTCAACACCACTATTCAGGGTAACCTTCATTGCCTGCTCAGGCGTAAGCTGTTTGACAGCCTCTTTTGGGTTTAAACCGCAACATTTTTTATACTTCTTGCCACTTCTACAAGGACAAGGATCATTTCTTCCTACCTTTGACATATCACACCGTAATTATTCGTTTATTTAGTTAACAGCCTGATTCTAATAGACTATGAACACTTACTGTAACCACATTCATGACAAGCCTCGCACCCCTCTTCAAAACGAAGTGTCCCATCACATTCAGGGCAAATACTTGCAAAGCCCTTCTGGGTTCCAGCCAAAAATGACTTGAATAATTTACTCAACTGAGCTGGAAGGTCAAGCATATGTCCACTTGATCGATCAAGTTGCTTAATAATCTCGTCCATAGGTACACCAAAACGCAGAGCTAAGGACACAAGGCGACATGTTGTAGTCCACATTGTGGATTTATCTTTGAGATCAACTCTGTTATCAAATGGGAATTTTGCAAAAACTTCCATTGGCATTTCATGCTCATCAAAACAGACAATAATATATACAGACTTCTGCTCTTGATCTTTTACTTTGTAACGCTTTGCATCAAGGGTATCAGGTAGGTTACGCTTGAGTCCCTGCTCTGAGACGATTGCAGTTTCCTCATCTTTTGCTCTAGACTGCTCTGTTGTATTGAGAACCTGAGAGTCACGGGAACCATCACGATATACAGTAAGTCCCTTACAACCAAGTCTGTATCCAGTCACATAAGAGTACTTAACATCATCTTTTGTTGCACTATTTGGCAGGTTGATTGTTTTAGAAATTGATGAATCAACACCACTGTTTTGCAGTACACCCTGCATACGGATATGATCCTCTGGTGAAATATCCTGAGCAGTACGGAATATTTCCTGCCACTTTTGTGGAATTTCATCATGACCAATAACAGTACCACTCTCAGCAACCTTGACCATCAAATCATCAGAATAAAAGCCCTGCTCTCTGGCAATCTTTTCAAAATGCTTATTCACCATGAGAAGGCGATCGCCATCCATAACATGCTTCATCATCACGATAGAAAAATAAGGTTCGCAACCTGATGCACAATCGGCAATCATGGAAACAGTACCGGTGGGCTGGATAGAAGTCAAAGCGGCATTTCGTCTAGCAGGGTACTCTACGCTTTCTCCTTCAAAGGCAGGAAACGGTCCTTTTTCATCGGCAAGCTTAATAGACTGCTCCTCGGAGATATCACGAACAAACTGCATAATTTCACCAGACAACTTTCTTCCTTCATCACTACCATAAGGAATTTCAAGTTGAATAAGCATATCGTGCAAGCCCATAATGCCTAGACCGATCTTTCTGGTCTTCAGGGTCATTTCACCAATCTCTGGAATTGGAAAGACATTACAGTCAATTACATTATCTAGAAAGATTGTTGCTACTCTAGTCGTTTCTGCAAGACGATCATAATCGACTTCTCCATTTTCTACGAAGTTGCCAAGATTAATAGAACCAAGGTTGCAACTTTCATAAGGCAGTAACCACTGCTCACCACATGGATTAGTGGCTTCAAAGTCGCCTAAGTTTGGTGTGGTGTTTGCCTTATTAGCTACATCTATAAACAAAACTCCTGGCTCACCGTTATGCCAAGCCAGATCAATAATTTTATCAAATACCTCAGAAGCGTTAAGAGTGCCAATGACACAGCCGGTCGAAGGTTCTACCAACTCATAGTCTTCACCCTTTTCCATTGCCTCCATAAAGACATCTGTTACACCAACACTAAAGTTAAAGTTATTAAACTTTTCCTGATCTTCTTTAGCGGTAATGAATTCCATGATATCTGGGTGATCAACACGGAGCACGCCCATATTAGCGCCACGTCTTTTACCACCCTGCTTGATAGTCTCTGTAGCTGCATCAAAAACAGCTGCAAATGAAAGTGGTCCGGATGCAACACCTTGTGTTGATTTAACAGCAGCATTTTGAGAGCGTAATCTAGAAAAAGAATACCCTGTACCACCACCAGTTTTATGAACTAAAGCACCATTTCGTATTGCTGTGAAAATTCCATCCATAGAATCTTCAACAGGTAATACAAAGCAAGCTGACAACTGGCCAATATCAGTTCCTGCATTCATCAGGCAAGGAGAATTCGGCAGAAAATCCATGCTATAAATCATGGAAAAGAATTCTTCTTTTAATTGTTTACTCTTTTTAGATTCTGCTCCTTTTTTTGTATTATCTACTGAAGCAACTGCATCTGCTACACGATGTGCTAATCCTTTCCAATCTTCCTCCGGATTGCCATCAACATCTTTTAGAAAGTAGCGTCTGGTCAATACTGTTTCCGCAGTCGTCGTCAAGATTTGTTCTTTCACGTCAGGAGCCATAAATTTCCTCTCTCTAGGATATCTTTTAGGTATGAAATTTGAACATATAATTCAGAAACCACCAATCTCCAACAGGATAAAACTATAATTAGATTGGTAACAATGCCTTGTGATTTCAATACACGATATACACCATATTTATGGTACACTTCAAGTGCAAACTACAACATATAGATATTTTATTTTAAAAGGCCCATATCCCGTAGGTTTCAGACATAAGTTTTTTTTGCAAGTAAATTTTCGTTATATTTTCATTTTTCTATCGATATTTTTCTTTTCTACGTGAGTTCAATAAGATCTACATCAAAGACAAAAAAATGACACAATCTGACAGGCAAGAAACAGTCAAATATAAAAAAAACGGTACCAATACGAGTTATAAAAAAATGATTATTTTTTATATAAATTTGACACAGGTCAAAGTAAAGCGATATATCTTTGGTAGAGTAGAGGCATAAGTTGAGAAAACAAACCAACAACAAAACCTAACCTCTACACAATCCAGGAGGATTTAATGAAACAGGTAAGAAAGATAATAAAAATAGATGAAGAACTTTGTGATGGCTGTGGTCTCTGTGTACCTGATTGTGCAGAAGGCTCACTTGTAATAGTTGACGGTAAAGCAAAACTTGTAGCAGACAAACTCTGTGATGGTCTTGGTGCCTGTTTAGGTGCATGCCCAACAGGTGCACTTAAAATTATTGAACGTACAGCTGATGAGTTCGACGAGGAAGCTGTTGAAGAATACCTCAAAGAATTAAAGGAAAAAGAACAAGCAGCACAATCCCATAGTGGGTGTGGTTGTTCTTCTGCTCGAGTTCAGGATTTGGCTGCACCTAAGTCAGGTGGCGGCTGCCCTTCTGCTCAGATTCAGACTTTTTCTGGACCTTCACACATGGAGCAGATGCAGAAGAAAGCTGGCCTTGCACCAATGGATCCAAACAGTGAATCAGCACTGAGCCACTGGCCTATTCAAATTCGTTTAGTACCGCCTACAGCTCCATTTTTGAAAGATGCGGATCTGCTTATCGCAGCCGATTGTACAGCTGTTGCAGCTCTCAACTTCCAGAGCGAATACTTACAAGGTAAAAAAGTTGTAATGGGTTGCCCTAAGTTTGATGATGCAGAGATGTACATTCAAAGATTTACCGAAATACTCCAACAGTCAGGACTCAATAGTATCAGTATTCTTATTATGGAAGTTCCTTGCTGTGCTTCCATGAATGTAATTGTGAAAGAAGCAATCAAACGAGCAGGCTCATCTATCCCAGTTGAACAGATCACTCTTTCAAGGCAAGGGGTAGAAGTAGAACGTAAAAACTGGTAGCCACACCATTTCATATCAAACCAACACCACTTACAAGCCTTTAATGTTTAATTACATTAAAGGCTTATTATTTTTTAAACGCCAAAACCCTATCAAGACCACAACAGATCAATCATCTAGCATTTTTCTCATTTTCTTTTTCTAATTAATTAAAATCCGACCTTGATAAAAACTTTTATCAGACCGATAATCATATAAAGGGAAGTTTTTCCACAAACCACAATCTCAACCTCTTAAAGGAGGAGACAGATGGCTGCACATAGAAACAACTCTCTTCACACCCACATCACCTCTGTCAAAAAAGGTGAACGAGTTTTCGAGAATGCTTTTCAGAGTGTTAGTCGTATGATTCTGGAAAACGATATTGATAAACTCATCGTCAATGGTAAAAGCACCTATGATTTCAACATTTTCAGAGGAGGCGATAAACATATCATCGGTATGTATGATGAAATAAACTCCTTTGTTTCTTTTGTAAAAGACGCTGCCCAAGGTGGTTCATCAAAAGAAATGGCTTTTGTACTAGTTGGCGAGCCAGGAAATGGTAAAACCTTTCTTGTCGAGTATTTATGCTCACTGTACAGAGACTTCTTAGCCACTCCAACAAACAGAAAATACACTTTCCGCTTTAAGAATCTCTCTAAACTCAGTGGTTATGGCAACATCGACATCATAGAGTCACAGACTTATGAAGACCCGATGATTCTCGCAATGAATACCCACGAAACAAAAGATGAATCCAAAAAATATCTCTCACGAAGATATCGTATTCCAAAAGATCAGCTAGCAACATGGTACGAGAACTACCGTCCACTTGGTGCTTGTTCCGCCTACATCTGGAATAATATTCGTGAACATTGTAATGGTAAACTTGATGACATGTTGAATTTTATCGACATTGTTCAAGTACCACTTGTTGAAAGTCTTGGAACTATTACAGGAAAATACCCAGCAAAAGATAAGATCACATCTTCAGCTGTAGATCTACTTGGAGAAGAATCAATTCAAAGACTTCTCCATATAACAGATACCAATAATCCTTACAGGTTCGACCTCAGAAGAGGTGCGCTTGCCAGGGTTGCAGGTGGTGGAATTCATTTCAGTGATGAGATTTATAAAAACAAAAAAGATCTTGTTCAAGTATATCTCGGTATTATCCAAAACCGCACTATTGAGATTGATGGCTATAAATGGCCAATCGATACTCTTATTGTCGCAACTAGCAACAACTCTGAATTCAATAGATTCCTTGCAGAAAAAGAAGAAGCGCCAATCGTTGATCGTTGTCGAATCTGTTATGTTTCGCACAACACCAACTATACATTGCAAAGTCAATTAACAGAATATGCTGTTGGCAAGGAAGCAAAAACTACCCTGACAGGCGATGCCATGCATCAGGATCCGAATCTTAACTACGCGGCTTCGACAGGCGTTGTTCTCACACGCCTGCCTCGCTCAGAAAAGCTCACCCCTGTTGAAACAATGAAACTTGCAGCAGGAGAAGTTGCTGGTGAAAAGAGTTTAAAAACACTCTCTGAAGTCATAGACGGCCTTAACCAAGATCATGATATTACCAAACGTTTTGGTCAAAAAGGATTAGGACAGAGAAATCTTGGTCGCTCAATCCAGCTGATGCTGGAAAGCTCTGAAACAAATGAAGGAAAATGCATGTTTGCCTACGATGTATTTCATGCACTTGAAAGAGTCATACTTGATTACGTTTCAGAGGCCAATGATCGCAAGAAGTTTCTTGATGATCTTAAAATAGCAAAAGGCCTTTACCGTGAGCGAATAATGACAGAAATGTTTAACGCCTACATGGACGAGCCTCTCGCAATTCGTAAGGATGTACTCAATTACGTTAACATGATTATTGGGATCGACGCAGAAAACCTTGGAGTAGATAAAATGTGGAAGTATAAAAACCCACAGACCGGCAAACTCCAAGCTATCAAAATCGATGAAAGATATATAGATTCAGTAGAAACATACCTAGGCCTTAAAACACAAGAACAGAAAGATTCTTTTAGAACATCTATTCGGAAAATTTATGGCCAAAAAATTTCAGTTAATCCCGATTATGATTTTATGGATAATCTGGAATTGGTCAAGGCAGTTACCGATGTACGGCTCAAATCAGATATTGCCGGCGCTGGAAGCCTCATCGGGGCACTTGCTAACAGAACCAATGAAGAAAACCAAAAATTGTATGACCGGATGATTGAAACCATGCTCAATAAGCTTGGTTACTGCACAACCTGCGCCCAGAAAACCATAGAATATTTCTGTACACAGGTAGACGAGAATTAGGTGCAATCATCGCTTCATCACTAAAGGGAGGCGCTGATGACAAGACAAGCTGATTTTTTCGCTAAATTTTTAGCAAACAAAAAGCTGACTCAACAACAGCGAGAACTGATAGAACTTGAACAAAAACTGTATCTTTCCCAAGCTCATGATCAGATTGATCATGAGCAGGTAAAGCCACCAGTATTCAAGTCCCTATATGACTACGTTGATCTTGAGCTACTCAATAATGGAACAAGACCAGAACTAATGGCTCTCTCCACTATTCATTCACTCGATTACCTGCTTGAGCGAGATGAACAGCGAGAAGAGGATGGTTTTCCTCGTAAAATCCGTATTGGGAAAATGGTTAAACCTAGCCAAAACGGTGATGACAAAGTCGTAGTTGTTCCAACTACAGTAGAGGAAAAACTTCTTCATGATCAAATAACTATACCCGATGAGGAAGAAGGTGGCGATGAAGCCGAAGACCCGGGGGATGGCGGCGCTGGTGAGGGAGAAGAAGGTGAAGTAATTGGTGAACAACCAGTTCGAGAAGATCAAGCAGGTGATGGTGGGGCAGGCCAAGGAGAGGGTGGCAGTCATGAGATAGAGTCAAACGCCTATGAACTTGGTAAAATTCTCACAGAACAGTTTAAATTACCTAATTTAAAAGATAAGGGAAAAAAACGCTCACTCAGTAAATACATCTATGATCTCACTGATAAGAATCGTGGCTTTGGCCAGATTCTTGATAAAAAAGCAACTCTGAAGAATATCCTTAAAACTAACATTGCTCTCAAAAAGGTTACAAGCAATCAAGTTGTCAATTCGCAAGACCTGTTAATATCACCAAACGATAGAACCTTCAGAATACTATCAAAAGAAAAAGACTATGAATCACAAGCTGTTGTCTTTTTTGTCCGAGACTATTCTGGTTCAATGGTTGGCAAGCCAACAGAACTCATTGTTAACCAGCATATTCTGATTTACTCATGGCTTACCTACCAATATGAAAACCAAGTTGAGACAAGATTTATCCTCCATGACACAGAAGCAAGAGAGGTGGATGACTTTCAAAGCTACTACAACCTCAAAGTAGCAGGCGGCACTCAGGTATTTGCAGCATACAAACTCATTAACAAAATTGTCGAAGATGAAGGTTTAGCCAGAGATTATAATATTTTTGTCTTTCACGGTACAGATGGCGACGACTGGGACATTAAGGGAGATCAGGCAATACCGGAATTAAAAACAATTCTTAGTTATGCCAGCAGAGTAGGTATAACTATTGCTGAAAATGCATATGGAGTATCTGGCAAGAGTGAGGTTGAAAGATATATTAAGCGCTCAGGATTACTAGAAGAACAAAGTGATTTACTCAGACTGGATGTCATTGAACAACAAGGAGATGAAAATCGATTGATAGAGGGAATCAAACACTTGATATCTGAATAACTCATTCATCAAAGAACCAGTGGGAGATAAGTGTATGGAACTTATCAGTCAACATGCAAAAAGAATCATGGAAGGTTGCAAGGAACGTGCAAGAGATGCAGGCCTTTCTTTTCAAGATGAAAGCTTGGAATATGTTGTGACCAATCGTGATCTTCTCGAACTTTCACCTAAGACAATGATCCCAACCCTTTACGATTACTGGGTTCAAGACGTCGAAGTACTAAAAGAAACAGGTAGGTACGAACTATATCCATCTAACCCATACGAAACGGTTATTAACACTAGACCTCCAATTTCCTTTTATAACGATAACAATCCTGATTGGCTCAATGTGATGATTTTCTACCATGTGATTGGTCATATAGATTTTTTTCAGAATAACATTTTTTTCGAGCATACCTGGGATTATGATTTCACAGCCAGAGCTCTCTCTGACAAAAGGCTCATCGCTAAACTTCGTTCTGAAAAAGGTCGCTGGGTTGATTATGTTATAGAGTTTTCCAAGTCTGTTGATAATTTAGTTGGATATTTTGACCTCCTCTCCTCCTACAGCAAAGATCAACAATCATCCTCGTTAAAGATTCTCGACTATTACTTTGATGTCTTTCTTCAGGATGTAAAAAAAGTTGGTTTGCCTAAATATATAAAAGAAATAGAGCGATTTAATACATTCCAGCAACAATATAAAAATGATGGCGAAGCTCGCTTTATCGAATCAATTAAATCTGAAAATACAGAGATTGATAACCTGTATAAAAAATACCTTCTCAAGAAGAAAGCTAAGAGCACAACAGATGTACTGCGCTTTCTGATGGATAACTCTAAATTTCTTAACAAAGAAGAAAATCGCTGGATGTTGCCAGTGATAGAGGTTATTCGCTCAACTTCACTTTACTTCCAACCTCAGATAAGAACAAAAGTCCTCAATGAAGGTTGGGCTTCCTACTGGCATGAGAAGCTCTTTTTAAAAGATGATCGAATTCGTGGCCATGAAGTAGATTTTGCAAGAGTAAATGCTAAGGTTACGTCTCTTCCTCGTGTAGGACTGAATCCATATGCACTGGGCATGAGACTATTTCAGAATATAGAAAAGAATGCAAACCAGGGAAAGATCTCATTTGAATATTTATCTACTCAAGCAAAGCATCTTCGTGAAAAATATGATGATAAAAGCATGGATGGTAAGAACGTTATCTTTAAGATCCGTAAAAATCTTTGCGACTCAATGTTTGTAAACACCTATATTAATCAAGATTTTGTTGATGATTACAAACTCTTTGTTGTTGGCAAACACCTCAACAAGGAGAGGATGACTTGGCAATACTATGTAAAAAGTAGAAAGGCGAAAGATTACCAAAAAATGGTGGCAGATTCTCTTTATCACCCACCAACAACAAAGCTTACAGTTGACGAAAATAACACACTCATACTAAACCATATTTTTGAGAATAAGCCCTTGGTAAAAGATTTTATTGAAGGAGTCTTGATCGGTTTGGAATTTCTTTGGGGTGACCCTGTGCACCTTTATACATTTGAACCTGTTCCCCTCAATAAAGGAGATGAACAGATTCAAACAAAAGACAATCCTCCCCCTGAAAAGTATAGTTGGAAACGTTTTCGCTACAGAGTTAAAAACAGACGTGTCTTTCGAGAAATGGTTAATTAAACTAAATCCAGTGGTGATTATATGCGTGATTTGACCAACACTATGAACAATCTGGATAAACATAAAAAGGCAACACAGAGGCGTGTCACTGTTTATTTTGAAGATTTCCTCCAGGCGGTGATAAAGCACCCTGAAAGATATATTCGTGACATCTATCATGTTTATAGTGACCTGATTCACGCACACGTCTGTGAAGGGGTTGATGAATATATAGAAGACCCTCATTCAATTGGTTATCTCAATTATGAATGTCAGGGACTCTTTGCAGATAATGTCGATCGTCCTTTTTTTGCGGATCGTCTCTTTGCAAACCGCTTCATGCGTCATGTTGAATCATTACTCATTGGAGCACAACAAAATAAAATTTTTATCTTTGACGGTCCACACGGCAGTGGTAAATCAACCTTCTTAAATAATCTTTTAAAAAAGTTTGAGATATACACTAATAGCCCTGAGGGTACGAGATACGAGGTTGTCTGGCGTCTCCCTGATAACAAAAAATTCCTAGCAGGTCATGATTTTTCAAGTCTTTCTACTAAACTTGCCTGGGTATTAAAAGAGCAAACAGACGGAGATACAGCTCACCAATTTCCTGCTACTCAATCTGATGATGAACATGATACATTTCTAGATATTCCATGTCCAAGTCATGACAACCCACTACTTCTCATTCCAAAAGATGTCAGAAGGCAGTTTTTTGATGATCTCTTTGAAAACGATAAATACAAATGGAAACTCTTTACCGAGAAAAGGTTTGAATGGTTATTCAGGGATGAACCATGCACCGTATGCATGTCTATCTACTATGAATTGCTTGAGAAATACAAAGATCCTAAAAAGGTGATGGACTTTGTTTTTGCAAGACCTTATTTGATCAACAGGCGAGTTGGCCAAGGCATAACTGTTTTTAATCCAGGCGACAAACCTCAACGCAATGAAATTCTCAGCAACAAACGTATTCAAAACCACCTTAACAGCTCTTTTCCAAGCTCAAGAAGTGTTCAGTATCTTTATTCACAATATGCAAGCACCAACAATGGTATCTATTCTCTTATGGACATCAAATCCCACAATAGCAACAGGCTAATGGACTTGCATAACATCATAAGTGAAGGTGTACATAAAGTTGAAAATATTGAAGAAAAAGTTAACTCGCTGTTTTTTGCTATCATGAACCCTGAAGACAAAAAAATGCTAACTGACCTTCAGGCACTTTCTGATCGTATTGAATATATCAATATTCCATACGTATTAGATCTACAGACCGAAGTTGAGATTTACAGAGGTATTTTTGGAAAACATATAGCAGAAAGTTTTCTACCAAGAGTATTACATAATTTCGCCAGAGTGATAATCTCTACACGATTAAGAACAAAGTCAGAGGCAATGCTTGACTGGATTCCCCAGCCAGAAAAGTATGATCTATACTGTGATAAGCATTTACAGTTGCTAAAAATGGAAATTTTTACTGGATATATCCCAAAATGGCTCCAGGAAGAAGATATTGATAAGTTAACAGCCAAAAAGAGGCAAAAAATTATTTCCGAATCAGAAAAAGATGGTTGGAAGGGACTATCAGGTAGAGACTCAATTAAATTGTTTAACGATTTTTACTCTACCTATTCCACTAACGAGAAAATGATTGATATGTCTACTCTTGTCGCCTTCTTTAAGAAATTCTGTAAAGAAGATCGTGATATTATCCCAATGGGTTTTCTCGACTCACTATTGAAGATGTACAACTACACGGTATTACAGGAAGTTAAAGAGAGCCTCTATTATTATAACGAAGAGCAAATTTCAAAAGATATTATGAACTATATGTTTGCAGTAAACTTTGAGCTAGGCTCTACAGAGACATGTTCGTATACCGGGGAAACTTTAACAATAAATGACAGCTTTTTTGAACGCATCGAGACAAGACTGCAAGTTGAACCTGAGGAAGCTGTGGTTTTTAGAAACAATGTGCAAAAGTCTTACACCACTGGCACCTTGACACAGGAAATATTAAGAGATGAACTCGATATAGAAGAAACATCACTCTATACACACCTTTATGAGAAGTATCTCTATCATCTGAAAGAGAAGGTAATGGAACCGTTTCTAAAAAATGACAACTTTAGGCGTGCTGTGAAGGACTATAATAGAGAGGGTTTTAAAACCTACGACAAGAGAGTTCAGGATGATGTGAACTACATGATGAATAACCTGCAGAAAAAATATAGCTACTCTAGTCGAGGTGCAAAGGAAATATGTATGTATGTTATTGATAACAAGCTTGCTGAGCAACTTGATACATAGATAAGTTGCTCAACCCAGTACGTTCAGCTCAATTAAACCTACTCCCAGTGAAGTTCAACTCCCATAGGTGTTTCTAGAATTCGTGCACCAAAAGGCTGAAGCAATTGAAATAGTGGCCGACCAAAGTAAAACAGTTCATCAGCAAGCTGAAGTTGATATGCCTTTACCTGTCGAGCTCTAAAATTCAGATCATGTCGCACTCGCTTCTCCAGTGCATTTTTAAGGTCATCTGAAATATCAGCCCTCTTTTCGGCAATATATTCAAAATCTGGGCATGGACACAGTTGCTCATGCTCTTTCATTACATCATATAAAGGGGATTCCTTGTCAACGATATCAAACCGAGAAAGAGTATCTTTTTCTATAATATCGAGTATTTTGTCGGTATCCCAACATTTGAGAATTTCACATGCAACTGGTCGCAACTCGTAAATGCCACATCCTTTCTGGGGTTCATTATAATAGTGACAGACCCAATCACGTCCTTTTCCCTTTATCTTTAATAGTTCAGTTTTAGCTGGCTGTAACTTGTTCACCTGAGGATTGAAAACAAGTTCTCCTTTACGAATCGTAATCAAATTGCTGGTTGGAATTTTTCCAGAATTAATCAGTACCAGATCCTTTGAATGCAGGGCTGGCCCACCCTCCATACAACACTCACCGCAACGATTACAACTAGTTTGTTTTGCTCCCATCCTCACCCCTAAAGAAATATATGAGATACACAGATTAAGGTTTTGGTTTCAAAATTGTCAGCTTATGACTCTGCAAAAGCTTCTGTACACCAGACAAGCGAAAGGTATTAATACGTAGATAGATTTTTGCACTACCATCACTTTCCTCCATCCTTATCAAACGGGTGAAGGAAATACCATTTTCCTCGAGTATATTAACAATTTTGCTCATGATACCCGGCTCACCATTATCTGCAATACCAATAAGCACCGAACCTTTATCAGACACACCAAAAAGTTGTTTATAAGCAGCTGTTAAATCGCGGATAGAGAACATTCCACAAACTTTACCGTCATCATTTACAACAGGCAAACCACCTACCTTCTCACGATCAAACAGCAAAAGAGCATCGTCAAGAGTAGCAAGTGGAGAGATAACTGTGCAATCAGCAGTCATTATATCACCTACCGGAATCAGCGCCAATTTCTCAAAACCTTGTGCCCTTTCATCATCAGACATAATAGATGATGGATAAGCAGATCTCAAATCACGATCAGTAATTATACCAACCAAATTTTTTTCAGCATCCACTACAGGAAGATGTCTAAATCTAAAGGTATCCAGAATTTTGCGCGCTTCCGGTAAAGAAACATCAGCGGTGATTGTCAGTGGATCAGATGTCATATATTCACAAATATACATAGTATCACCATTTATGGACTAAACAATTATTTGTTCTTGTCGTTCACATTTAATAAACCAGCAACATAGGCCTCAACAGACTCTCCAAGAACAGAAAGCTCGTAACCACCTTCCAGAATAGAGAGCAGACACCCATCCGTATACCTGTTAGCCCATCCAGCGACTAACTGACCAAGTTCATTATAAAGTTCTGTTGAATAACCAAGCCCTGACATATCATCTTTTTCATGACCATCAAAACCTGCTGCAATAATAAAACAGTCTGGCTGAAATCGTTCTAGAACTGGCTCAACCTTACTTTTAAGCGCCTTTAAAACATCATTATCTCTTGCACCCGGTGACAGTGGTATATTTATGATACTATCTTTACCTTCTCCAATACCACTCTCATCCTTATAACCAGTTCCTGGATAACTGAAACTAGGATGTTCATGTACGCTTATATAAAGGGACCCAGATTCCTGCTCTAACCCAGATTGGATACCATTGCCATGGTGTGCGTCAAAGTCAAAAACTACAACTCGCTGCTTCTTATACTGTTCCTGCCAGTACCTTGTGGCAACCACAACATTATTATAAAAACAAAAGCCGTAGGGAGTTCCCTTTTCTGCATGATGTCCAGGAGGACGAACAAGGCAAAAAACATTTGTGTGACTGCCCTGTTCAATCAGATCAATACCCTTGAGACCTGCACCAGCTGCAAGAATTGCGACATTATAACTATCATAGCAGATCTGATTATCAAAATGATCTATATGGCTTCTTCCGGACAAGACAGCTTCTTCAAATCTAAATAGCCATGATTCTTCGTGAGCTGCCTGTAACTGTTCTCTTGTTGCAGGAGATGCCGATATAAAATCCAACTGCTTCAGGTAGTCACTTTTATGAAGAGCATCTATTATAACTTCCAGACGAACAGGAGACTCAGGATGATCCATACCTCCTGTATCATGATCAAAGTAGTGTGAATCAGTTATGATGGTAAGGATTGGCTTATCTGACATTGTATCTTTTCATCTCATCATAACAGTTATGGTTGAAGAACTGCCCCGTTCAGGATATCCTGCAAGACTGCATTAGTTACATTCCTCTTTTCAGGAGGGAAATTGACATTCAACTATATGAAAACAGACACTATTTGACAAGATAATTATGCAAGTTGATTTTTATGGCAGCAAGTTATGCCCAAGATGCGCAAAGGTAAAAAAACATCTCACCCGACTCCAGGCGGATTTCCCTAAGGTACATATTAACTTTATTGAAGTCATAACCTCGCCTATTGCCACAGTAAAAAATGGCATCTGTATGATACCTGCATTAAAAACAGATAAACAAAAACTCTCTGGCGTATTTTTGTCGAAAGAACAGATAGTAGACTTCTTATCAGAAGTACAAAAAACAAGCTCAGACAAATAAGGGAACATATGAGATCTTTTTTATTAGATTCGATTACCAAATTAGATTTTGCAGTATGGGCACTTGTTCTGCTCTTTTTTAGTGGTTCGTCGTTATTTTTCTCTGGTGATCTCACCTATTCACTTGTTGGTGCGGTAGGTATCATTATTGAAATGCTACTCATCGGACTAGCTGTAGAAGTCATCATTGAGTGTTTAAAGAACACAAAAGGCATAGGTACTATTACTGGCTTCATAACTAACGGGCCTGAGGCAATATGTTTAGTCGTCGGCCTCGTTGTTGGTGATATAATTTTTGCAGCCTCAACACCACTTGGTTCAAACTTTATGAACCCCATATTACTCGGAGTCGCGGCAATAATACTAGGTGCCGTCATCCAGACCTTGAAGGTTAAGCCCTTTTATACAGTTATGTCAATTAGTTTGACAGCCACTCTTGCTGGTAGTTTCTTTTTCTTAGACGAAAAGTATTACGGAATCTGGCTTATTTTAGTACTGGCTATAACTATCCCACTATTCTGGAAACGACCAGAAGAAGATGAAAACGATGAAGATATAGAGTACTGCTTTAATCCAACAATCTGGTTAGTTCCCGCTATCATCATATTAACAGGTGCTGGCTATTACCTAGATCAGGTCGTTTCATTTACTGCAGAACATTCAATGGCACCAAAAGGTGTGATAGGATTCATTGTTCTCTCTACCCTCACTAGCTGGCCCGAGTTTAAATCCTGCCTTGCATTACTGGGTAGACAGCAGCACCTCGCAGCAGTACTCAATATTGTTGTTTCTAATATCACTAATATCTGGCTGGCTGCAATTGGTATTTTTATCTATTGGATGCAATAATCATATAAAACTACTAGATAACTTTAAAAGTAAAAGGAGCGGTCCTGTGACAGGGTCGCTCCTTTTAAAATATCAGTTAGTCATCTTATTTCACTTTGAATTTCGCAACAAGTGAGCCAAGATTTTCAGCAAGGTTAGACAACTCACCAGCCGACGTTTGAAGCTCTTCACTGGAAGCTTTAACACCTACCGATCGTTCACGTACCAGCCCAACACCACTTGATACTTCAGAAGCCATAATACTTGAATTTGCAATATTCTCGTTAATCTCTGAAATGCCTGCAGAAGCTTGGGTTACGTTCTGAACTATCTCATTGGTGGTAATCGATTGCTCTTCAACTGCAGTAACAATTGTTTGAACAATATCATTAACATCTGCAATTACCCCAGTAATGCCACCAATATCAGTAATAGTTGAGTTAGTTCTCGACTGAATTTCAATAATCGCTTCACGAATACTGCCTGTAGCATTAGCGGTTTCTTTGGCAAGTTCTTTAATTTCATTTGCAACTACAGCGAAGCCTTTTCCAGCCTCACCAGCACGAGCAGCTTCAATTGTAGCATTTAAAGCAAGCAGATTAGTCTGTTCTGAAATTTCGGTAATCGTCTCAGTAATCTTGCCGATAGAGTCGGCTGCCCCACCAAGAGACTCCACAGCCTCCTGAGAACGTTGTGTTGCCGATACAGCCTCACTTGTAGTGTTGCTTGCTTTTGAGCTATTTTCAGCAATCTCCTGAATAGTATTACCCATCTCCTCTGTGGCAGCTGCAACCATATTTAAATTCGTTGCTGATTGCTCAGAAGCAGCAGCAACAGAATCCATATTAGAAGAAACCTCTTCTGCATTACGGGATGACTGTTCGGCAATAGATGTTGTCTCATCTGCACTATCGACAAGGTTATTGGCGATCGATGCCAATTGACTGGAGGCGGAAGCAAGTGCCTCGGAAGAGTTATTGATTTGCCCAAGCATCTCACTTGAACTAATTACCATTTCGTTCAATGAATTCGAGAGATCACCGAGTGCATCTTTTGAATTAACATTAAATTTCACAGTGTAATCACCAGAGCCAACAAGAGCTGCAACATCTGAGATAGATTTAACTCGGGTAGTTACTATTTTAATCAAGAAAAAGTTAAGTAAGATACCAATTCCGACAACGACTATTCCAATAATCAATGATTGATTAAGAAGTTTGCGGTCTATTCCCATAATGATATCAGATTTATTCATTCCAACGCCAACCCACACATCCCACGGTTCAAAAGATTCAACATAAGAAGCTTTACCAACCCCTTTCCAAATATAGTTTATAAAACCACTTTTGTGATCCTTAAACGCAGGAATCAGGTCAAAAATACTAGTCTTAGCATCAAGAGATGGATGAATTAAAAATTCACCTTTAGAGCCATAGACAAAAAAGTATCCTGGTCCAATCTTAGTCGCAGATATTAAATCCTTTACTTCTTGGTTGAGCATCAAATCACCGACAAAAACTGCACCAATGATCTTCTTATTCTTATCGTAGAGTGGTGAATATGCAGTAAGATACCAGTCATCAACAACAAATGCTTTACCCAGAAAAGTATCACCACGCATAATGGTTTTATAGACAATGCTATCTGAAGAGATGTAAGTACCAGTTGCACGCTGGCCGTCTTGTTTTATAACGGATGTTGCGATACGTAATAATTTATCATCAACTAGTTGAAAAACAGTTACCTTTGAACCAGTCTCCTGAGTTATTAAGTCAACTAACTCAGTGTCAGCGGAAACAGCACTATTTCCTTTTTTCATGATTGGGATATTAAAATTTCCAACCTTTATTTTTCTCTCACCAATATAAAGATCTTCTCCTGTCATCATTTTAGATTCTAGATAGATAAGATCACTTTCAAGCTTACGCTTAATCTGTTTGTTAAGAGATGAAAGTGAGTTTATTACAGAAAAGTGAATATCCTGTATTGCTCCTTTACCTAAGCTCGTTAAACCATTTCTTGCAGCTTTGATAGATGAAAAGGTCATAACAGCAACGCTAAGCAACGAAATAAATAAAATAACAACAAACATCATTGTGGTGTATTTCATATCACGTAGTTTATCAATCACGTGTATCCTCCTTTGTATTAATTAATGATAATTTACTTTGTTAAATACATTCACCTAATATCAAAACATTTTAACCTTATATAATCATTACATATTAATCATGTCTTTGAGGTAAATTGTTGGTAAATTTTTGTTATTACAAAAACTTAAGCAAGCTTATGAGGTAGGTAAGTCACGCTTTGAACTCTAACACACTAAAAGAATTGTATCTTCTTTTCTATTCAATGGATTTTATTAACTTGTTTGGATTCTCAATTTTGCCAGACAACAGAGCCACAACAGTTGTTATCTAAGGAACATGATGACAAAAGTATAAAGTCAATTACATGAAATTTATGAACTAACATTCTAGCAGAACCATTTTTACAGCACTCTATAATGAAGTGCCTGCTTGCTGACTGTTTGTGATTTAGGCCAACCTGAAAGCAGCTAGCGCCCGAAATAAAAGCACCAACTGCAAAAAAAAACCTGTGAGCTGGCGCTCACAGGTAAAATGCTGTCTATTTCTTTAAAGGAAATAGCAACAGAAGGAAGATTATTGACTACACTTTAAACCTTGCAACCAATGAGGCAAGGTCATCCGCCAAGTTAGACAAGTCGGCAGCTGATTCTTGTAAATGCTCACTGGAGCTTTTAACTCCAACAGACCTCTCTCGTACCTGACCAACTCCACTTGATACTTCAGATGTCATCATACTTGAAGTTGCTATATTCTCGTTGATTTCCGAAATACCAGCTGAGGCCTGTGTTACATTCTGGACAATTTCATTAGTCGTAATCGATTGTTCTTCAACTGCCGTAACAATTGTTTGAACAATATCGTTAACATCTGCAATTACTCCGGAGATGCCACCAATATCAGTAATAGTTGAATTGGTTCTCGACTGAATCTCAGTAATCGCCTCTCGAATACTGCCTGTGGCATTAGCGGTTTCCTTGGCAAGTTCTTTAATTTCATTTGCAACTACCGCAAAACCCTTTCCAGCCTCACCTGCACGAGCTGCCTCAATTGTTGCATTGAGTGCCAGTAGATTAGTTTGTTCAGAAATTTCAGTAATAGTTTCTGTAATTTTACCAATAGAGTCCGCTGCACTTCCAAGTGATTCGACAGCCTCTTGAGAACGCTGAGTTGCAGAAACCGCTTCACTTGTAGTATTACTTGCCTTAGAGCTATTCTCTGCAATTTCTTGAATGGTGTTACCCATCTCTTCCGTTGCAGCAGCGACCATATTGAGGTTAGTCGCAGATTGCTCGGAAGCAGCAGCAACTGAATCCATATTAGCAGAAACCTCTTCTGCATTACGAGAGGACTGTTCTGCAATTGAAGTTGTTTCATCTGCACTAGTCACCAATTCGTCGGCAATTCCTGCCAGTTGTGTTGAGGCCGAGGCCAGTGATTCAGAAGAGTGATTAATCTGGCCAAGCATCTCACTTGAGCTTGCAACCATCTCATTGAGTGAATTGGAAAGATCACCTAAAGCATCTTTAGATTGAACATTAAACTTAACAGTATAGTCACCAGAGCCAACAAGAGCCGCAACATCTGCAATAGACTTAACTCTGTTGTTTACTATCTTGATGAGAAAAAAGTTCAGAACAATACCTAACACTATTACGATCAAGCCAATGATAAGAGACTGGGTAAGCAGCTTACTATCCGTCCCCTTAATTATATCAGCCTCATTCATTCCGACTGAGATCCAAACGCCCCATGCATCAAATAAATCAGCATAAGCTACTTTCTTAACACCACTTGATGAAACATAGTTAATAAAACCACCATTGTGTTCTTTAAAAACTGGAACTAAATCAAAAATACTCTTTGAAGAATCATGGGTTGGATGAATAAGAAACTCACCCTTAGGACCATATACATAAAAAGAACCTGGGCCAATTTTTGTTTTAGAAACAAGCTCTGTTACTTCCTTGTTCAGCATAAGATCACCGACAAAAACAGCACCGATAATCTTTTTGTTCATATCATAAAGAGGTGAATATGCTGTTAAGTACCAATCATCAACAACAAAAGCTTTTCCGAGAAAAGTATCACCACGCATTATGGTTTTATATACGGGGCTATCAGGAGTGACATATGTGCCAGTTGCACGCTGACCATCTTTTTTAATAACAGATGTTGAGATGCGTAGTAGTTTGTTATCAACTAGTTGGAAAATAGTTGCTTTTGCGCCAGTCTCACGAGTAATGAGATCTACAAGTTCAGTATCCGAATAGACATCACTATTTCCTTTCTTCATGATTGGCACGTTAAAGTTACCAATCTTAGACGTTCCCTCACCAATATAGAGATCTTCCCCTGTCATCAATTTAAATTCGAGATATGTTAGATCACTCTCAAGCTTTCTTTTTATCTGATCATTCAAAGCAGCGAGTGAATTTATAACAGAAGCATGGATATCATGTATTGCATCCTCACCCAATTCATTTAAACCACTTTTAGCAGCGTTAATTGACGAAAAGGTCATGATTGCAACACTGAGTACCGAAATAAAGGAAATCACAACAAACATCATGGTTGTGTATTTCATGTCACGTAATTGTCTAATCATTTTTCTCCTCCCATGAGCAATGATCAAATGTTCGTTTAAGTCATTTTTTGTTACCGTATGTTCAATCGTATCACTAAAAAATGTTAAATCACAGGTAAGTGATGACTTTTTTTACATTTTTTTCTTCACCGCCCTACCCTAACAACACCAAAGATGTATCTCTTTGCTTTGATTAGTTTTTTCTTAATTAGATGATCAACTTAAACTCTTACATCTATTAACAGAACGTTGTTAACACTGCGTAAATATTACACAATGCACTTTATCAAGTGGTAAACTTTACCCACATCACAAAACAGCATCTTCAAAACCCCTCTAACAAAGCACGCAGTAACAACAACATAATCATATCATATCACCGAGTTATTTAGGCATAAAAACTGCTAACAATTAAATGAACTTATTGAAACATGGCAATAACAAGGATAATTAATAGAGTTTTCTATTCTCAACTTTTTAGTTATTATGAAAATAACAACTAACTTTAAATTGATTATTGACCAACCAAAGCATGAATTTATTTAAAAAAATTATATACAAACTCGTCCTGTTAATTACTTTGATGGTACTTGGTGGTTGTTACTCACCAAACCCACAACAAACAGAAGCGCAATTTCTTGCTCCGGATCAATTCTCGAAAAGTGGCCAAGGTCAATTAAGCGATAGGTGGTGGTTGGATTTCGAAGACAATCAGCTCAACAGCCTTATGCTTGTCGCTCTAGATCGTAACTTTTCACTACAAGCAGCTTTCTTTCGCTTACAACAAGCAGAAGCTACTTATCGAATCTCAACTGGCAACCTATTGCCAAACCTTAGCTCCGCAAACCAATTCAACTCTAACAGAAACAGAGTCAACAGCAACACCAGTAGTAATCAAGATTTCTCCCTTGGCCTTACCGCCTCTTACGAGGTTGACCTCTGGGGAAGGATTAGCTCGCTTAACGAGGCAGCAGAACTTGATATGTTTGGCTCAGAAATGGATCTTGAAACTGCTTCAATTACTCTTTCTTCTCAAGTTGCTTCAACGTGGTATCAGCTCTCAGAGCAACGCAATAGACTTCAATTATTAAAACAACAATACAATATTAACGATAAAGCTCTTGAGATCATCAAACTCAAGTTTAAAACAGGTAAAGTTGGCATAGAGGACGTACTCCAGCAACAACAATTATTGGAATCAAATCAAGGGGAGCAAGCTCGCCTGCTTGCAGAAATAGATCAATCCTACCATGCTCTAAACATTCTTATAGGTGAACCACCAAAATCTACAACCCATATACCTAATGCGGGTACACTTTTCATGCCTCAAAAACTGCCCGATACAGGTATCCCTGCAGTACTTCTCCAAAAACGTCCTGATATTAAATCTGCATTTTATGAAGTTGAAGCTGCAAACGCACGACTTGCTGCAGCTATTGCAGCACAATATCCGGCACTAAGTATCTCTGCTAGCATCAATACCTCCAGTGCATCTACCAGTGACCTGTTTGATGACTGGTTTAGTAATCTAGCAGCAAACCTTGTCACGCCACTCTTTGACGGAGGTAAACTAACAGCAGAGGTGGAACGACAAGAGGCTATCAGCAAAGAAAAACTTAATCTATATAACCAGACCATGCTTACAGCTCTTTCTGAAGTTGAAGATGCTCTTAGTCAAGAGATGCAACAGAGGAAGTATATCAAACATGTGGATAACCAATTAACGCTTGCAACTCAGTCTATGGAACAAATAAAACATAGATATCTTAAGGGAACAGAAAATTACCAGCGCGTTCTCACAGCTCTGGTTTCAATGCAGAATCTTCAGCAAACTCAGTTGAAAGCTCGTCAAACACTCATTAATTACAGAATCGAACTATGCCGAAGCCTTGCTGGCGGCTGGCATATCACTCAGCAGATGAAATAAAATGTCGACACAAGAAAATAACTTAAAACAACAGAAACCAGACCGTAAGCTTATTACAAAAGCTGTTTCGTTTTTACTCATCGTATTAATATTTGCTGCAGCGATTATGTTTTTTGTTAAGTTAAAGCAAACAAAACCCAAGGCAAAACAGCGACCTAAAGTCAAAATCGGCACCGTAGTTGAGATTGAAAAAGCGGAACTATCTAGCCAGAACATTTATGTTGAAGCAATGGGTACTGTAACCCCTACCAAATCAATCTCTTTAACGTCACTGGTCAGTGGTGAAATAGTAACAATTAATCCCCACCTACAACCGGGTACATATTTCAGAACTGGCGAAAAAATACTTAAAATCGACCCAGCCGACTACAAGCTCATCGTACAACAGCGCGAGGCGGAAGTCGCTGCCGCCCGAAATGAACTGGTAATGGAATATGGTAATCAACTTGTAGCAAAACGTGAATTTGAACTACTTGGAGAAACAGTTTCAAAGGAAGAGCAAAACTTGATGCTTCGAGGGCCGCAGCTTGACAATATGCAAGCGACTCTAACATCAGCTAAAGCTAAGCTAGAACAATCCAAACTTAACTTGAACAGAACACAGATTATCGCACCTTTTAACGGCGTGATCAGTTCACTCGACACAAACATTGGTGCCAGAGTCAGTATCGGTTCCGCACTTGCCAGCTATACTGGAGTTGATGAATTTTGGGTGGAAGTTTATGTCCCTGTTAACAAGCTTCAGTGGATAACAATTCCTAAAAAAGATTCAGACTACAATGGCTCAAAAGTCAAAATATACAATGACACAGTTTGGGCCAAAGGTGACTACCGTGAAGGTGAAGTAGTTCGACTCATGCCTGAACTTGAACCAAATGGTAGAATGGCAAAACTTATTGTCCGAGTAAAGGACCCTTTGTCATTAGAGAAAAGTGACAAACCAGCACTATTACTCGACTCCTATGTTCGTGTCGTAATAGACTGCGGGGAAATGAAAGATGTTATAGCAATAGATAGGAAATACATCAGAGGTGGAAACCAGCTTTGGGTGATAGACAAGGACTCCAACTTGGATATCCGGAATATTGAAATCCTTTTCGCTAATAAAGACAGAATAATAGTTGCTGATGGTTTAACCACTGATGAACATTTTGTAACATCCCTCATTGCCTCCCCTGTGCCTGGGATGACTGTGACTATAAAAGGCACAGAACCCTCTAAAGATCCTTCAACATCTCAAAAAAAGAAGAAGCAAGGCTCAAAAGCTATGACACAGGATAAAGATAATGGCTAGAAAACAGGCAAAGAAGAGAGGGATAATTTCCTGGTTGGTACATAATCGGGTTACACCCAATCTTCTAATGATCATACTACTAGCCGGTGGTTTTCTGACTTCAAGCAAAATCAAGAAAGAAGTTTTCCCTGAATTTGAGTTAGACATTGTCAGCATCAGTGTGCCTTATCCTGGTTCAAGCCCTGAAGAAGTTGAAACTGGTATCATACTTGCCATTGAAGACTCTATACAGGGTCTTAATGGAATTAAAGAATACAGTTCAACCGCATCAGAAGGTTCTGGCAGTTTACGTATCGAACTACAAGCCGGAGTAAACCAACAAAAGGTCTTTCAAGATATTCAGCAAGAGGTTGATCGCATTACAACTTTTCCAGATGACGCTGAAGATCCTAAAGTATCGCTTGTCTCCAGAAAAATTGATGTTATCCGAGTTTCTCTCTACGGTGATGTGAGCGAACATGTACTACGTGAATTTGCTGAACACACTAAAGATAGACTTCTCCAAAACAAAGGTATAAGCCAAGTTGAGATTGTCGGTGGCAGAGACTATGAGGTAGCAGTAGAGATTAGTCAACAGACTCTCAGACGTTACAATCTCACACTTGCCGATGTTGCTAATATTATAAAAAAATCCTCGCTCGAACTACCGGGTGGAAAGATTAAAACCACAAGCGGAGAAATTCTACTCCGCGTAAAAGACCTTCATGACTGGGCTCACGAATTTAGTCGCATACCTGTTATCACTACATCTGGCGGAACAATCATTTATCTTGAAGATGTCGCAACAGTGAGCGAAGCCTTCGAAGACTCTGATAAATTAGCAACCTTTAATGGCAAGCCTTCTATTGCTCTTGATGTGGCCAGAGTTGGTAGCGAGACTCCTGTTGGAGTCGCCACTGCAGTAAAAAATGAAATGAAAAACATCTCAGCTGATTATCCGGCTTCTATTCAGTGGGACTTAAATAAAGATCGCTCAAAACTTTATCAGCAACGCCTTGAATTACTACTGAAAAATGCTCTAATCGGTCTTCTCTTGGTACTTATCCTACTCGGTACATTCCTTGAGTTCAGACTTGCATGCTGGGTCACAATGGGCATCCCCATTTCATTTTTAGGTGCACTACTCTTTTTGCCTCAATTCGATATTTCGATAAACATGATATCCATGTTTGCCTTTATAATAGCACTAGGTATCGTCGTGGATGATGCTATTATCGCTGGTGAAAACATCTATGAATACAGACAAAAAGGTCTCTCTTATATAGAAGCTGCCATAAAAGGTGCGCAAGATGTTGCAGTACCCATCACCTTTGCAATTTTGACGAATATTGTCGCCTTTATGCCTTTGCTTTTTGTGCCCGGCACTATGGGCAAAGTTTGGAAGGTTATCCCTCTTGTAGTAATTACTATTTTTGTCATCTCATGGATTGAAGCTCTCTTCATTCTGCCAAGCCACCTTGCCCACGGTAGCACTAAAAAACCTGGTGGAATTTTTAAATTATTTGCTCTTCACCAACGTTTTTTCAGTGGCTTACTTAATAAATTTATAGAACATCTATACACCCCAGCACTAACATTCTGTCTTAACTGGCGGGGTATCACTACTACACTTGGCGTAGCCCTTTTTATCTGTGCACTTGGCTATATCGTAGGAGGAAGGATCAGTATGACCTTCATGCCAAGGGTCGAATCTGATCGTGCTGTTGTTACAGCCACTCTTCCTCTGGGAACTCCGTTGCACAAAACTATTGAAGTACGTGACAAGCTGGAAGATGCAATAAATAAGATCGCCATGAAAAATGGTGAAGACCAGCTAGTGGTTGGGATTTTTACAAGAATTGATGAAAACGAGATTGAAATTAATGCATATCTCGCCGAACCAGATGTCCGCGCACTGGCAACTAAAGATGTTACCGATAGATGGCGTGAGGAAGTTGGACAGATTGTCGGTCTACAGTCCATCCTTTTCGAATCAGACAGAGGTGGTCCAGGCAGTGGCGCAGCACTATCGGTTGAGTTAAGCCACCGTGATATTGACATTCTCGATCAAGCATCAAGTGAACTTGCAGGCACCATTGAAGAGTTTGCCTCCACAAGCGATGTGAGCGACGGCTTTACACCAGGCAAAGAACAACTCGATTTTCAAATAAACGCTGCAGGTCAGTCTCTTGGATTAACAGCAAATTCAATTGCCCAGCAAATTCGCAATTCCTATCAGGGAGTAAGTGCTCTCAAAAAACAACGAAATCGCAACGAAGTAACAGTAAGAGTAAGGCTACCAGAAGAAGAACGACTGAGCGAATTTAATATTGAAACCATGATGATTCGCACCCCACACAACACTTTTGTGCCACTTCTGGAAGTTACTAATATAAAGCGAGGACGTGCTTATACAACCATACAACGCAGAGATGGCAGGCGTATTGTCAAGGTAACTGCCAATGTTGAGCCCATCGGAAAAGTAAACCAGATTACCGCTTCACTGAACACAGAGGTTCTTCCAAAACTTGCTCAAAAATACCCTGGCTTAACCTATAGCTATAAAGGCAGGCAGGCTGACAGGCAAGACTCGATGAAGAGTATGTACTTCGGTTTTATTTATGCCATGATGGCTATATATGCCCTGCTCGCCATTCCTTTTAGAAGTTATATACAGCCTCTTGTTGTTATGTTTGCTATTCCATTCGGCCTTGTTGGCGCTTTGGGTGGCCACATTTTAATGGGATATAACCTTAGTGTTATCAGCATGATGGGCTTACTCGCCCTGTCAGGTGTTATTGTTAACGATTCGCTTGTTCTGGTCGACTATGCCAACAAAAAAATTGCAACGGGACATTCAGCGTTTGAAGCTATACGACTTGCCGGACAACGTCGTTTTAGACCAATTATGCTAACGACTCTCACAACGTTTGGTGGCCTTGCTCCGATGATTTTTGAATCCTCCAGACAAGCACGTTTTCTCATTCCAATGGCAATATCCCTCGGCTTCGGAATACTCTTTGTTACAGTGATTGCTCTACTACTTGTCCCTTGTTTTTTTCTATTGCTAGAAGATCTCAAGACATTTGTACAAAAGCGGTTATAGTACTGGCTTCGCCTTTCATTGAATTCAATTAGTAGTTAGCGGAGCAGAAGGTGCAAAGTCAGACATTATTTACATTGTTGCTCGCTATATTTATAGCTCTTTTAGGTATAGGTATAGTTGTTCCGGTTATGCCGGTCTATGCAGAATCACTTGGAGCAAGTGGCTTTGCACTAGGCATGATTATAGCGGCATTCTCCATTAGCCGCGGCATATTAATGCCTTTTGTTGGTAGTCTTTCCGATACTATCGGCAGAAAACGCTTTCTTATTGCAGGCCTTTTAATATATGCCATTGTCGGCTTGCTCATTCCAATGGCAACGAGTGTCACCGATCTCGTTCTTATCCGCTTTTTCCACGGTGTTGGCTCAGCCATGATTGTACCTGTTGCCATGGCATACATATCGATTCTCTCACCCGATGGTTATGAAGGTCGGTACATGAGCTATCTCAACATAGCCATGTTTTCAGGGATGGGCTGTGGCCCAATTATAGGCGGAATAATTTACGATACTCTTGGTTTTCAAGCTGTTTTCTATACCATGGCTTTTATGAGCCTTGTCGCCTGTGGTCTTTTAATAAAAAACCTCTCAGAGGAAGATAATAGTTCAGAAAAATCAACACTGAGTATATTTGAGTGTATGAAAGAAATGCTAACAACCAAAAGGACTTTAGGCATTTTGATCATTCGTTACTCAACTATGATTGTAATGGTGCCCTCAATGGCATTTCTACCACTTCTTATGTCCCATAACTATGCAAGTAACGGTACAGTAATAGGTATAATAATAGCATGTCGAACCTTTGTGAATGCGGCTCTGCAAATCCCCTGTGGTAAGCTGACAGATAAGTACAACAAACTTGTCTTATTACTTTTTGGGGTAATAGCAATGATTATTGCGCTCCTTATAATCCCTGCTTCAAAGACCATTCTTTTTATTGCACTTTCCTACTGTTTACTCGGAGCTGGAGAAGCTATTATCTGGCCAGTACTAGGAGCATACGCAACTATTGAGGGAAGAGGGAAATTTGGTCACGGAAGTATGATGGGTGTTTTTAACTTATCTATGAGTGTAGGAGTTTTAACAGGTGCAATACTTGCTGGCTGCAGCATGGATTTATTTGGTATCTTTTGGTCCTTTTATACCCCAGCAATATTTATTGCCATTTCCACAATCATAGGTGCCTGGATGATTTACAGTGCACCTAAGCCCAGTCACTCAAGGTAACATTTTCCATAGGTAATCAACCAATTGTACTCTCTTGCTTGATTACCTTTATATGGATGTACGATGAACGTTTTAAACAATTTGCGCTATACGTCATCCCTCTCAGGCCATTCTTTGATATACATATCCTGCTTGGCAAATGGGATTTCAATATTCTGTTTATTAAATTCTTTGTAAATTGCACAATTAAGCTTATGTAAAGTCATCCCTCGTAATACTGGCTCCTTCACCCAGCAAAGTAACTCAAAGTCAAGACTCGAGGCGCCAAATACTCGGAAACGCACTCGAGGCTTTGGGCTTTTCTCCACCAGTTTTTCTTCCTCTGCTATATTTTGCAAAATATCTTGAACCACATCGATATCACTACCGTATGCAACACCAACTGCCACACGGAGTCTCATCTTTTCGACAGGCCCACCAGTTTGATTAATTATTGTGGTATTACCAATTATTGAGTTTGGTACAGTAATTTCCACATCATCCCTAGTAAGCAGCCTAGTGCTTCTTAGTCCTATATGTTTAACCTGTCCTCGCCCTCCTTGGTCAAGAACCACATAATCACCAACCTTGTATGGTGCATCAGCTAAAATAAATACACCTGAGAAAAGATTAGATAAGGTATCTTTTGCTGCAAAACCAACTGCAATACCTACAATACCTGCAGATGCAAGCCATGCAGTCATGTCTATTTTCCAGATAACAAAGAAGAGATAAATTCCAATAGCAAAAATTATAACCTTCGCACCGTTATCAAAAAGAGTAACAGTTTGCCGCTGGATAAAAGACTTTTCATCTGCAAGCTGTGCCATTCTAGTCAGAACTAGATGAGCAAGTCGTATAAGGAAAATAATCCAGATAATGAGACCAAGTGTTCGAATACACCTTCCACTGAGTAACACAGCTTTTTCACTGAGTGGCATCAGATTTAAACCTGTTATAAAACCAGTTACTAAAAACGAATAGTAAACAGGTGGTTTGGCAAGAGCAGCAATTCTATCATCAATACTAGAAATTGTCTTTCGAGTAAGTTGTGACACAAGTTTAAAAAGTATCCATGTGAGACTAGAGGCTACTAAAAACGTGGCAAGCATTACAGCCCCACCCTGCAACCAAGCATTACCAACGAATAAATCAGCTACAGGCTGCAATAAACCTGAAATAACATTTCCAGCCACAAGTTCATCAATCATGTTTTCTGTTTGCCCTGTGGGATTCGTAGCACCCGTTGCATCCGTAGCATCGTTTGCAAAACAGAATGACACGAAGTTAAAAAAGAAAAAAGACACACCAGCTAGCAAACTTAATTTTGTAGAACTTTTCATTATAGTCTCCAGATCAGCTTTTTTAGTTAAACACCATAGTCAGACACTTTAAACTACATCAACAAGTCAGAGACAAGTTCAAATTGCTACAAGATCAATTTATTTCAAATTGATTGATAAAGCAGTCACGCTCATGTAGGATAACTGCCGGATGACTACAATAACATAATAGACTACAAATAAATCTTCCAACTCTATTTTGAATACAATTCAACCTCTGAAAATAAAAAAATATGTTTAAATCCTTTTTCCCAAAACCTGGACTTTTTTTCCCTTCTCTTGTTATCTGGGCAATTATTTGTGTTTCAGTTTGGTACGGATACAATGATGAGATTGGTGCACTGCTTGGCCTTACAATAAACCACGGTCAGCCAGTAATTGGACTTGGCCACTTTGTAACCGACTCTTTTCTGCTTCTTTATATTTTTTATACGATTTCAGTTCTCATCTTCGGGCTGTTTTGGATGAAGGTTCAGCCACACCGCTGGCAAGTCTGGTCGATTTTTGGTTCCGCTACAATTTTATTTTCCACCTACTTTTCAGTTCAGGTTTCTGTTGCCATCAACAACTGGCGTAGACCTTTTTTTGACGCTGTTCAAAATGCATTAACCGAAGGCACCACCGTACAAGCTGCTGATTTATACAGTTTGATTCTCATCTTTGCTCAAATTGCCTTTCTCTTTATTTTTATCTTTGTAGGAACACGCTTTTTTGTAAGCCACTACATCTTTCGCTGGCGAACTGCCATGAACGACTATTATACCGATCAATGGACAAGGGTTCGTGGCATTGAAGGTGCCTCCCAGCGTGTACAAGAAGATACTATGAGATTTGCTGCTATCATGGAAGGTCTTGGTGTTGCCATGGTTGATTCCATAATGACCCTTTTTGCCTTTTTACCTGTATTATGGTCACTGTCTGATTACGTCAGTACACTACCTATCGTAGGTGCCATCCCTCACCCACTTTTCACAGCCGCAATTATCTGGTCACTCTTTGGAACTGGGCTTCTTGCAGGAGTAGGTATTAAACTACCGGGTCTTGAATTTAAAAACCAAAGGGTAGAAGCAGCATACAGAAAAGAACTTGTCTATGGTGAAGATGATGAAGCTCGAGCCCAACCTATGACCTTGACAGAGCTTTTTGGTGACGTTCGCCGAAATTACTTTCGACTTTATTTTCACTATATGTATTTTAATGTGGCAAGAAGTCTCTACCTGCAGGCGGATAATATTTTCGCCTACTTTATCCTGATTCCAACTATTGCAACTGGTGCTATTACTTTCGGTATTTTGCAACAGATACTAACAGCTTTTAGTCAGGTAAGTAGCTCTTTTCAGTATCTGGTTAATTCATGGACAACAATTGTGGAACTACTTTCGGTATATAAGCGTCTAGCTTCTTTTGAAGCTGCTATTTACAACAAACCTCTACCAGAACTAGATTCTACCTACAAACCGGGTGTAAGTGATCGGTAGATGGTGACAATATCTTGAATTGGCGGGGAATTACTACTTTTCCCCTGCCAATATTTTACCTGTAATACAACCCTTTTGTTTTAAAACTTTTGAGCCTCGGGTTATCTTGCAAAGGCTCATGCCATGCTTTGCGGCAATATTACGTTGTGACTCCCCTTCATTTAAACCTTTTAGCAACTGCCATCGAAGAGCTAGGTCACTTACTTCCTTGTTTGTCAGCATTTCATCAATAAACCTTTCCATTTCCTTAGGATCAGTAATTGATGCAAACACTTTGGCGATCTCTTTTTTATATTCTTTCATAATTTTTTATTATAATTTCTTCTGCTTCCAATAAAATAAGGGTGAAGGCTAAATTATACTCCAGCTCTATTGGAAAAGAAAGTTGAACAAGGCTTTCCAAAACAGTTCTATAAAATCATTATAGTGAAGTAAGCATCCTTGTAAGACCACTACCCCTTTGATTAACACGATCTACAGCTGTCTCAACAATACTCTTATCTCCCACAATCATTACGCTTTCTTTAGCCCTCGTAATCCCTGTGTATAACAGTTCCCGTGACAAAACCCTACTGTCAGCCTCCGGTAACACCACTATGACATTATTAAATTCAGACCCCTGACTTTTATGGATTGTCATCGCATAAACAGTTTCACATGAGTGAAGTGGCGCTGTTGGAAAGCTTTTAAAGCTGTCCCCGTCCTCAAAGTAAACCCGCAAACGGCCAGCATTATCTCTTACGCAGATCCCAATATCTCCGTTATAAAGTCCTAAATCGTAGTCATTTCTATTAACGATTACAGGGCGACCAGAATACCATTTTTCAGCTATAGAAAGGACGCCAGTCTCTTTTAAATGATCTTCTATCAATACATTAATGCCCTGTACGCCGCGCCTACCTTTTCTTGTTGAGCAGAGCACCATAAATGCTTTGAACTCTGCAAAGAGCTTGCTGATATCCTCAACTCTTGCTCCTGTTGCAATCTTGAGATAATTGTTATACTTCTCTTTAATGAGGTTATGCCAATCATCATTCAACAAATAAGAGTCTATACAAGACGCTACAGTTCTTACATCACCTGATTTAACTGCATCCGCAACCTTTCTAATATTGTTTTTGAACCTGTATGTTTTCTGTAGCTGAACACTGCAGTCAGGTAGCCCGTGTAAAACAGCAGAAAGCACTGTACCTGATTCAACAGATGTGAGTTGATCCTTATCACCAAGGAGCAACAATCTGCTTCCAGCCTTGAGTGCATCAACCAATTTACTCATCATGGCAAGATCAACCATTGAAGCCTCATCTACAACAATAAGATCATAGGAAAGAGGGTTTTCAGAGTTATGATTGAAATGTATTGAATTACGCTTATAGCCTAGTAAACGATGCAAAGTCATTGCTGACTGGGGTAGCCATTTTGCAGTTTCTAACTGTTGTTCTTCCGGCAAATCCCCTATGCCCTTTTTAATAGATTCAAAGAGTCTCTGCGCCGCCTTACCAGTTGGTGCACAAAGAGCAATTTTTAATTCCTTACTCATTGAGTGCATTAGCAGAGTTAAAAGACGAACTGTAGTTGTAGTCTTTCCTGTTCCTGGCCCACCAGAAATGATTAAAAAAGAAGAGTTAATAGACTTTTCTGCTGCCAGTCTCTGATAGTTTATCTCGCCTTCAGCTAAGACCTCGGGGAACAATGATTCTGCAAGTTTTTCATCAAAATCTTCATTATTTTCAGTTAAGGCTAAATGCTTTAACTGGGTAGCAAGGCGCGCTTCATAAATAAAGTATCGCTGCAGATATAGTTTATTGTCAAAAATTACTAATACAGTTTGAGGAACAATGTTCACCTGAGTAGTTTCTGTCACCAGTCGACTTTGTAAGAGAACTGATCGCTCAATATCTGATAAAGCAATACAACTGCTCCCCTTCTCCATCGCAGCTGTGAGTCGCAATACAATGTCCCGAAACTGTTCTTCAATAGGTTCAGGAATCTCTGCACGTGTTACTAAAAACTTACTGAAATGTTTATCAAGGAGGCTAAAGGTATTATCCATGTACCTTGCCTCCCTGCGTTACCAATTCGTCCAATTGCAAAATGAGAGATTCATCTGGGCGATCAGAATAAACCCCACACCCTGCTTTATTTGGATTCATGCCACGTAAAAATAGATAAATAACCCCGCCAAAATCACGTTCATAACTGTAACCGGGCATAAACGCTTTTAAGTGCTGATGAAGTACAAGGCTATAAATATAATATTGTAAACCATAATTATGGGAGGCCATAGCACTGGTAAGCTTATCCATCCTGTAATCATCCCAGGTCTCACCAAGGTAGTTACTCTTATAGTCAATTACATAATATTTATCTTGATGCATACAAACAAGGTCAACAAAACCAGTCATATAACCCTGGAGTTGTTTTTCACTGAGGTTTTGAACAGTAGCTTCATTATGTAATATCTTATTTATCTCTGAAACATTTAAATGAGCAAGGCGCAGATAAAATTCCATCTCCTTTAAACAACTCTTGTCAGTCAGCTGACTAAGCTTAAAGATGTGACCGCCCTTTATTGAAAGAGGTGTATTGACTGTATCTGCAAGCATTGCCTCAAGAAGGTCTAACTCTGCCTCAATTCCATAGTATTGACACTTTTGATCAAGTAACACCCTCAACTTCTGACTTCCATTTCCTCGACCAATTTCCTCGAAAGCTAACTCTTCCAAGACATCATGAACACAATTACCAAAGCGTGCCCCTTTAGGTAATTCTGCATAAGGTGTCTGGCTTTGACTTTCTGTTAAGACACTCTCAGCTTTTAATGGGTGGGTAATATCGGCATGATCACTGAGTGCCGCAAGGGCTGAGTAGGAGCTGACTTGATAGTCTGTTTTAAGAGAGCGCTCTGAGGGCATTTTGACCTCAAGCGCACTATCACCCGCCTCTTTGTAATAGGAACCTGTAATATCAATGTCTTTTAGTACAGTAAGCGGACTACCTAGTTCACTCAGACGAGTTTTCTGCTCACTGGTATCACATTTTATATTATCAAAGAGAAGATAACCAAGAGCGGATGCAAAAGAACTATCTGTTGCAACACCACTTGCCTTTACATCTGCCCAGAAACAGTAACAGCAAAGCTCTGCTCTGGTCAGTGTTACATAGAGCAGTCGAAGGTCTTCTGCCAACTCTTCCTGCAGGGCAATGTCTTTTCGTTCATCAAACTTTTCTGATCCAAAATCAACGACAGTTTGCACGTCGTTGCAGACAACAATATTCCTTTCATGTTTTAATCTTACCGAACGCTTAAAAAGGTCAGGACAAAAAACAACAGGATACTGCAAGCCCTTAGAACTGTGGATTGTAACAATCTGCAGAGCATCTTCATCACTTTCAAGACGAAGTTCAACCTCCTCATTTCTGTCGTCACTAATTAAGCAGTTTTGTAGCCATAAGATTGTTTGTCTCGGTCCGTAATTTTTCTCTGTTTCTGCATCTTGTAATAATTCGAAAAGGTGAGAATAATTAGCGATTCGCCTCTCTGCAAAAGGTAAACTGGCAAGATTGTTAAAAAGCTGCTTCTCCTCCACCAAATAATACAACATCTGTAGCACACCTTTTTCTCGCCACACTCTATTGCATTCGACAAAAACATCATACCACTCTGCAACTGCAACATTATCCTGCCAAAGATTGTATAACTCATCTCCGGTCAAGCCAAAAAGAGAGATGGTCATGCCACTCTTAATGAACCTGAGATTTTCAAAGTCATGGATGGCTTTTAGCAGGAGAATTAATTCCTGACACTCAAGGCTGCTAAAGACACTATTTTTACCAGCAATAACAGTAGGGATACCATGATGTACCATTGCCTTTTGGTACTTTTCAGCTTGAGAATGAGAGCGTACCAGTATAGCAATATCTTTTGGTAGAAGCTGTTTTCTACTGAGTTCTCCTGCCTCTTCACTAACGATATATGCGCCGTTTTCAGGGCTGAGCAGCTCTAAGCAGTTCTGCACAATGTTCTTTAAAATAACTTTGTCTGCATTACCTGATGTCCACCCCGTTGACTTACCCTTCTTATCTAGCTGTTCATCAAGCATGCAATAGGAAAAGGGGGAAAGATGTTTGTTATTCTCATCCGCCAGATAATAAGAACCATCCTTTGCTGGTTGAACTTTCTGGTAAATTATCCCCTTCTCAGAAAACAGAAACGAGTCATCCCTGCGCGTGAAAAGGTCATTTACAGCACCAACTAACTGTGGATGAGAACGATAATTTTTACTTAAAGAATAAAAATGTGTTGCCTCGTTACGAGCGGTAAAATATGAGAATATATCAGCACCTCTAAACTTATATATGGCCTGTTTAGGATCACCTATAAGGTAGAGCTTATGACTGTTGGTTGAAAAAATAGTTGAAAAAATACTCCATTGATCGGCATCGGTATCCTGAAATTCATCTATCAAAGCAAAATCAAATCTCTTCTGCAGGGTGTGTTTAAGTGTAACACCTTTATCACCAGCAAGCCCCTCAGAAAGACCACTAATCAGTTGATCAAAGGAGGCAGAGCCCTCAGTTTCCAAAAATTCTGCAACAATAGACTTAATTTTCTTAAGTGAGAAAATCCTAAATGCTGTAAGGAGATTTTTCTGTGTATGAAGTAGTTGCTCTAGGTCAGTTACTGGTAAAATAAGGCTGTCGACAAATGCTTCTTTCTCCGCTTTTTTTACCTTTCTGCTATTAATCTCACCAATAACATTTTCAAAAAGCAACAAAGACATTTTTTGTGGATATTTTTCAGAGTTCCCAGAAAAAAAGTCGGCCATATGAGCCAAGACACTTGGGCATTCTTCCCTAAACCCTTTCTTAAATTTTTCTTCTAGGCAAAACTGCTGAAATTGTTCGACAAAGGCAGTTCCGTGTATATTCCACCACTCTTTCATTGCCTTAATCGACTCTTCAAGACTCAGCCATAACTGATCTCTTTCAGGTAAGTTAGGTTCAAAAAGAAAGTTTTTACCCTGCACTACACCTTTTAACGCTAGTAAATCTGCTGGTGATTGATACTGACTCATTAAAAGAGAACACTGCCAAGGGACAAGACTATAAAAGTGTGTTCGCCAAAAACTCTCTGAAGCCTTTTGATATTGCCTATCAAGGCTTGTAAGAAGTTCAACATCAAACAGCTGCCCGGCTTCTAAAGCCTGCTCCTGTAGCATTCGCTGACAAAATCCATGAATAGTAAAAACCGAGGCTTTATCTATCTCAGTAAGAGCCAGTTGAAGGCGTGTTAAAAATTGCTGTTTTTTCTTTTCATCATCACTAAAAGTTTCAATCCATTCTGATAAAGCCTGATCTTCATCAGTATTACGCCCTTGTAGCAGGTTTCTGGCCTGAACCAGTCGCAACCGAATACGCTCTCGCAGTTCAGCAACAGCCGCCTTGGTATATGTAACGACAAGAATCCTTTCCAGCCTGACATTCTCTTCTGTAACAGCACGCAAGACAAGCATTGCTACAGCAAAGGTTTTCCCCGTCCCTGCACTTGCTTCAATTAAGTTTATGCCATTGTTCAGCTGTGTACGGACTGAATCAAATTCAAGAGGTGCTTTCATCATAGACCTCCCAAAGTGGTGCAAAAAGTTCGTCGTATAACGCTTCAAAACCATTTGCTATAAACTGTGCTCCACTCTCACATGTTAAGCTAAGCTCTGTTTCATAACCTCTTTCGAGTAGCCCATCAATACAGTCCTCTGCCGCTTTAAGAGGGGTTTTTCCTCTTAGACTCTTAGTTTTAAGTCCATATGCATAACATGCTTCAACGTGCAGATAGCTCAGTGTTGTTGAACCAGCAATAAAATGATCTATTAATGCCACTAATTTATCTGGTGAAGGTTGTCCTCGAAAGACAACCGTTTTATCGCTTGCTACAAACCATGTTTCAAGCTCCTCTTCTACACTGGTTGCGCAAACAAGATGAGTCAACCATGCTTCAAAAAGATCCTTGCCCTTAAGTTTTGCGTTTCTGTAGAGCAATTGTCCTGTATCGAAGCGTTGCAGGTTACAGGACAGTTTGTATTGGCCAATATCGAGAGTAAATTGGCGTTTACCTAGATCGCTACCCAGATTGATTGCATTAATCTGAGCAACAAGTGGTTCTAATGCTTCCACCACATCAACAAATTTCATATCTCCAGGGCTTCCTAATGGCCAACAACCTGAAGCTGAATATTTTTCCTGATAATCCTCAACACTCTTGCCAATAAGCATATCATCGACAAGTTCATTATTGATAAGATAGCTCTCAAGCCCTTCGGAGACAAAAGCTTCCGACTCATCGGGTAAAACTTCTGCACCTTTTAGGTCAATACCAAGACAATTTCGCACAAACCATTGCTGAGGGTTTTTATAAAAATAAATGAGCTGACATAACTGGATTTCTCTATTTTCCTCACCTGTTACATCTCTCTCTCCTGACCACCAACTCTTTTTCGGTAATGGGGAGTTCTGTTTACCCTTCAAATAACTTTTTGCTATTTCAGAATAATGCTGGGAGTAGCTGAAAAAATGATCTCCTATTCCTTGAAAATATTTCAAACTAAATGGATGAAGTGGGTGTTCAACAACGATATCCTCTTTTGCAACACCGTAGGAATATTCAAGAACTTCAAGCAGCTCACTAACCACAACTGCTGGAGGTAGTGCGTCATTATTTTTAATTGATCTCCCTACAAAACTGAGATAGAAGCAATCTCGAGCGGAGATCAGTGCTTCTAGGAACTGGTATCTATCATCAATGCTTGGCAAACGATCACCAAGACGAGGATATTTTCCTATAAGGTCAAATGTTGCATGTTGATCTTGCTTGGGAAAGGTGCCACCATCAAGCCCAAGAAGACAAATCACTCTAAAGGGAATAGAGCGCATAGGTAGCATTGAGCAGAATGTAAGCTGACCTCTAAGAAAACCTGAACTCGAACGACTCTCTGAGGAGACTTGCTCAAACCAGGCTTTTATTACTCTAAAACTCAGCTGATGATGATGAAAATCAGAACACTCATGCAATTCAGAAATAACTTGCTGTAATTCTTGAACCCCGAGATCTTCAACATCCCCAAAGAGTTTATCAATATCACTTCTTAAAAGAGTTACCCATTCGTTGAGTGTTTTAGAGGTGCGACAGCTCTTTCTCGCACTTTTTATTACCTCTATAAATTCACACACCCCCCCAAGGGCAAGTGCTGAGTTTCCTTCAATTTCTTGATATGGCAGGATATCATCTATAAAATCCTCAGAAGACATTGCAAAACCAAGCAAAAGTCTCTCAAGTCCTTTCTGCCAACTATTGATATCAAAGTTATCAGTACCATTTAGCTCTTCGTTTGGTTCACAGCGAACCCCAGCCTCAACAACCCATTTCTGCAGGAACTCAAAATCGGACTCAATAAGATCAAAGGTCGGGTAAATATGCTCCGATCGTAATAAATCAAGCACCTCACTCCAACCAAAATCACCGGATAAGAGCTCTAAATAAGCTATAAAGGCCGACATCACGCTATTTCTTCGTCGAACTGCTCTATCAGCAATAGAATGTTGGATATTACTAAACACAGCAGGAATAAGTGATGAATATTTCTGGATATCAGGTGCCATTACCACAATATCTTTTAACTCCAGATCTTCATCATCATAGAGCAACTGAAGAATATGGTCTTTCAATACATTCAGTTCTCTAAAAGGAGAATGACATGAAACTACTCGTAGGGAATTGTCAATTATCAGCTCATCAGTGCTATTATCAAACTGATTGTAGTTCGCTTCGAGTAGATCGTGTTGCAATCTTTTTAACAGTGTGAGTTCACCCTCAAGACTAGGGTCGTGGTAATTATCAAACTCCAGCTCAAAATCAACGTTTTCAACAAGCATGCGTTGAAAATCCCTACCTTGACGACCAAAAGACATAAGTAAAGGATTATAAGCCTTTTCCTCATCAGCTATGTCAATAATATTACCAGTTGTTTCCAACTCATTTTTTAATCTGTAATATCTGGATTGTTTACTCTCCATATCACCCCAATAATGACGACAAGGTGAAAGCAGGTAGAGATGAACATCTGAATGAATGGCAAGAGCTTTAAAAAACTCTAAGAATAGTGGTGGCATTATATGAACACCAAAAACAGATATTCGTTTTGGTAGATCATGCCCTGTATAGTCTTTCAACAACTTTATAAGTTCCTGAAAGACCACACCTCTATGTCGATTACCACATACTTCTGTTAATCTTTGCCATAGACTAGCCTGCCAGGGTTCGACCTCATCACTTGTTTTTAGGCTACCGCTATGCCAAGCATCAAGTAAATCAGGGCGCATAAACTGATATTCATCAAAAACTTGAGCTAACTGTCTTGCAAGCTGAAAACGTTTTATATCTTTCATATTGCCAGTTAGATAACTGCGCAAAAACAGATAAGTCTCTTCATCAATATCATGAAGCAGTGACTCAAACTGCCAAAGAGTAAACTTACGGTCAAAGGATGCTTCTTCTGCTATGTCGTATTGAAGGCAGGTGGCGATCTCTCTCATAAAGCCAATTGGCAGGAGAAAGTCATAATTACACCAACACTGAAAACTACTTGCTAGATGCTGCGAGATCATCCTCTCCATTCCCTGGCTTTGAACAAGAAATATCTCTTTTTCAAAAAGACTAGGGCGACCACCGGATCGGATTACTTCGGTTAAATGCTGAAGTAGTTTCTCGGTTCTATTGGATGTATGTAGATAAAACATAACTCACAAACGTTGAATCAATACAACACTAAGGAATACTTCCAGTAAAAAACAAAATGTAACAGATCAAACCAGAACTGTTTTTGACCATTTACAGAAATACAAGAGACAGGTACAATTACCCTACTCTTTTACACCTGCATATTCCCAAATGGCAAACAATAGTCCAGCAAGAATACCGAAGGCTAAAAAGAGTCTGACTCTTCTGTCCCAGGGAAGTTTTTCTCCATCGGACATATATTGAAGAACGGCAATTACAACATAGGTAAAACCAGCAACGTAAGGTGCAGTTTGGGCAATTTGCCATACTGTAGCCTGAAGACTGGCCACTGTTTCAATATTCCCTGCACCATCACCTTTTAATCTTAGATTAAAGATCAGGTAGAGGATAATAGAAACATAAAAAGATAATTTATTAGCGAGACCTTTCATATGTGTGCTCTTAAAAGCTTATATTTTCCAGGTACTTCCATCTATTCTCCACAACAGTACCCAATGTTTTTGCTCCCCCTCAACATTCACATTCTGCAACCTGTGGAAGATGTGGAACTTGCAAGTGATGTGAACCTTGCTGATAGTTTCATTAAAAACGGTTTCTGTCAAGGATATACTCCAACACCACTTGGTGATGATCGAGATAGATTTTTAAATCTTGTTGAGGATATCCAGAATCGAAAAGATGATTATGCTGCACAGCTATCACAACTCACTATTGCTGCAATGACAAGCAATAATAAAAAACAGGTGGAATCTAAAAACGATATCTTGTCATCCCTGATCGGTACGACCTCAAGCGCACAGGTTGAAGAGCAAGAACAGGCTGGTGATCTTTGGCAGGCAAGATTAATGTTAAAGCTTGCTGAAATGCTTGATAGAGAAGAAGAAGAGTTGAGTCTGAATCTAAGCGTACTGGAAGATTACGAAGCGGAACTGATTCAGGAGCTTCAAGGTGCACAAGATGACGAAGATGAGAACCCTTTTGCCGATCTACAGCAACTGAAAAAAAACATGGTCAGTCAACGCACAGGAGCTATGAAAAGAAGACTTGCTGCTTGGCATAAGCTTTGTCGTGAAAGTAATTTTTCTAAAGAGATTTCGACCTTTATAACTGACTCTGAAGATGCGGCAGGATTGTTACTGGAAGCCTACCATGAAGCAACGGATGAACTAATTAAACCGATTGCCACATTTTTTCTGCCACCAATTACCGAATGGGATAGCAGCAAGGCCGTAGCAGATGTTTTATCTTTTAAAGAAAAGTTTGATCAAGGTGAGGAGTTCATAGCTGTATTGTCTGGCCAAAGCCAAGACAATACTATTATTGAAAAATGGAATAGCATAGTTGAAGAAACCTTCCCAGAAGAAACCTTTGGGAGAAAGACAGTGTCTGTCTACTCTTTTAATGGATACAGCTGTTTTGATTTGATTGCTGCTTCACCTGAAAAGTCAGGTAAAAACGGAATATTAATTGCCATCAACTAAGAGTAGTAATTAGTCACAAAGCTCAGCAAAATTTGCCCCGAGAAGATCTGCCAGATCATTCGGGGCAAGTTCAATTTCAAGTCCTCGTTTTCCACCACTTACAAACATTGTCTTACAGTTCAATGCGGAGTTATCAATAAAGGTAGATAGCTTTTTTTTCTGGCCTAAAGGGCTGACACCACCAAGCACGTAGCCTGTCGTTTTCTGTACTTTATTTTTATCTGCCATGGCAACTTTTTTCGATCCACATGCAGATGCTCCCTTCTTAAAGCTCAGACTATTGGCAACAGGTATAATCATCACCACCAAATGCCTATCGGTGGTTTCAACAACCAGAGTTTTAAAAACCTGTGTCTTATCAAGACCCAGCTTTTCTACAGCCTCATCTCCATATGAAGCAGCTTTTGGATCATGTTTATACTCATGCAGATCAAACTTAATGCCAGCTTTTTTTACTAAACGTACTCCAGGTGTCATTTACCTATTACTCTCTATTCATAACTACTATAACTGGTGATCTTATTAAGTATCCACACAGCAAGTATAAGGGTTAATTGTCATTACAGGGCAACTGGCAGATCGTACCACCTTATCTGCAACTGAGCCAAACATTATCTTCTCTAATCCTTTATAACCATGAGTTCCCATAATAATTAGATCAGCATCAGCACCAGCGGCATACTCTACAATGCGTTCTCCAACATCTCCCATAAGAACTTTATTTTCAATTTTCTCAGTTCCTGATTTCACGAAAGAGTCTTTCAAGCCTTCACAAAATTCTGCCATTTTCTCTTCAGCACCACTTAACAGCTCTCCTTCAAGAGTCGGCATACTCATTTGAGGTACAAAGAAGCCCGAGTAGTCCTCAAAGTTCTGTACTACAAAAAGAAGATGAAGAGATGCACCAAACTTACCAGCCATATAAGCGGCTGATTCTGCAATTAGTGCCGAATTGTCAGAAAAATCAATTGGAGTCACTACACGTTGAATACCTTTAATTATACTCATAAGTACCTCCTTTTTTGAATAGCGGTTTGCATACAGTGAAAAACTCTTTCTCTACTATTATGGTTTCATATCACGCTCTGAAACACAAGGGTTTTCATGTTTGGCATTTTGTTACTATTTTCTTTTAACAGACTATAATCATTATCTAAAACATTGACTAGCACCACAATGTTAACCAAATTCAACACCTGCACCCAACACCCTCGACACATCTTTAGAGCAGTAAACCCTGCCAATTTCATGACTTTAAACCTAATTGCACATTCACAATATAGAATAAAAATAGTTCTATCATTTTCTTTCTTTCCTTGTAAAAGATTAAAAAACGCATAATTTAGTAATGATGTTTTAACCACTAGAAGATTTATAATGACCTCAAAAGACACAGGATATTATGGCAAAAGTTAATGCAATTTCTATAAGTGATCGTAAAGGTGTAAGAAAAGACAACGTTGAATCAGCTAAGCTCGTTGAAAATTTCGGTATTGAAAATGATGCTCATGGCGGAGACTGGCATCGTCAAGTAAGCCTGCTCGCAGAGGAATCCATCGATTTCATGAGAGACAAAGGGCTTGATGTGGTTGCAGGCAACTTTGCCGAAAATATTACAACGGAAGGCATTGACCTTTTAACTCTTCCTATTGGTACCCATATAACTATTGGTGAAACAGAACTTGTCATATCGCAGATTGGCAAAATCTGTCATAATCGCTGTGCTATTTATCATCAAGCTGGAGATTGTGTGATGCCAAGAGAGGGCATTTTTGCAATAGTTTTCAAAGGTGGCACAATAAACGTGAATGACCCAATCGATGTTCTTAAAAAAACCACAGCTTCTGCTGCAATCATCACCAGCAAGGAAGCAAGTCAGGACCTCGACAAAAAAGCACTCAAAACCCTCAACAAAAAACTCGGTGCAGCATTTACACGTATAGATACCCTGAAGGCTGATGGTAGTAATTTAGTTCCTATATTAACAGATCTCACAACGACTCAAAAAATTGATCATATATTCGTTTATGACAAAGGCGGTAACCATGAGGATGCATTTATGGCCAACTGGTTAAACTTTAAGAGTGTAAAGTATTTTATAAAGTTAAAAGACATTATCAACTCAATAGAAAGTTAAAACTCTTTCTCATTCTTTTTCTCTATTTACAAAAAGCCTTACAGACCAATTGATTTGTAAGGCTTTCTTATTTGTTTGCTTGACTATATTTGCTTTATTGTTAATAATTATTCTCAACATACTCTTGTTGTCTCTATTGTATGTCCGATGCGATAATATCTGTTGTTCATATAGATTTTATACGCAAATATATTCCTTTACTACAACACAGGAGAAAGGAGAAATAATCATGAAAAGAACAGGATTAATCATTTTTGCTCTTGCTACATTTATACTTGGCTTCTCTAACATTACCCCACAAAATGCAGAAGCTCACTGCCAGATTCCATGTGGAATCTATAATGATCATGCAAGAGTGGATGCAATGTTAGAAGATGCAGTAACAGTTGAAAAAGCAGTTAAACTCATTGGTGAACTCAGTGGCAAAACTGACGCTCAATCGCAAAACCAACTAGTCCGCTGGGTTACGAACAAAGAACTTCATGCCCAGAAAATCATCTCCACAAGTACAGACTATTTTCTCACCCAACGCGTAAAACCTAAACAAGAAGACTATGTAGAAAGATTAACAAAGCATCACGCTGTTATTCTTGCTGCAATGAAAGCAAAACAATCCAGTGGTACAGAAGCAGTAACGGCCCTAAGAGAAGCAATTAAAGCACTTATTCCATACTACCCGGCTAAATAACACAACTCACAAGCGGCACCTCTTCTATATTGGTGCCGCTTATTTGCATTTTTAAGAAAACCATTCCTCCTTGATTTCCCCTGATTGTATCAGTAGAATTTATATAGATACTTTTATCATTGATTCTCTATAAACCTTTTATTGGCGACCCAATGAAGTATAAATTCTCATATGTAGTTTTTTTCTTCCTTTTATCCTTTATCACACCAAATTGTTGGGCGTCATCCCAAATACAGGTTGTTTTTCTCAATCCAGATCATGAAAATGGTGAGTTCTTCGGGCCACTTACTCGCTTTATGCAAAGCGCAGCAATTAATTTGAACATTGAACTTGAAGTACTCTTTGCAGATTTTAACCGCTTTAAAATGCAAGAAAATGCAACACTTCTCCTACAGAGAAAAGCATTACCTGACTACCTTATCTTAGTAAATGAATGGAACACAGCGCCTCCTATTATGCAGCAAGCAGACAAACTAGGTGTTAAAACTTTGCTATTTAATGAAGGACTTGAAGAAAATGACAAACAACTTTTTTTAACAGGGCCGAACCCTCTCAAAAATTGGATTGGTGAAGTAATTCCTAATGATTTTCAGGCTGGTTGGTTACTAGCCAAAACTCTAATCGATAAAGCCCAATCAAAGCAACTTTATGACGAAGACGGCCAAATACATATTATTGGTATTACTGGAACGGATGGCACTAGATCCTCTGTCTTGCGTGCGAAAGGTTTACGAGCCGCAATCAAAGGGTACGACAACACTATTCTCCACCAAGTCACACAAGGTAATCTTAAGATGGATCGTGCCGAAGAAATAACCAGCGGTCTTCTAAGACGCTACCCTGAAACAACAGTTATATGGACAGCATCAGACCTTATGGCGCTTGGTGCAACAAAAGGGATTATAGCAGCGAACAAAACACCGAATCAGGATGTTATTACTGGAGGAGTTGATTGGGCACCTTTTGTCTTTGACTTAATTAAAAGAAAAACAATTGCTACATCAATCGGCGGACATATATTTGATGGAGGCTGGGCTATGGTTATGATCTATGATCATGTAAACGGCAGACTGCAAAACCATCAAAGCGAAAAGACTACTTTCTCAGCCGCTGACATAGAGAACAATGAGCAACTGAAAGCTCTCCTCAACGAGGACTCCTGGCAAAGCATAAACTTTATGGACTTTAGTAAAAGCCAAGCCTCTGGTATAAAATCATACCATTTTGGAGCTGATCTTCTGCTCAATACCGAACAAAAAACCAAAGAAATTAGTGCAGAAGATCGTTAATGATTTTGCGATACTTCTTTTCAATAACATGACGTTTCTTTTTGAGGGTATTTGTCAATTCCTCGCCAAGAGTAAATTCACGATCAAGAAACTTTATATTTTGCAGTTTTTCGTGCGGTTTGAAACCTTGTTTAGGTCGTAGCTTTTCGTTCATATCCTTACGAATTTGATCAAGAACCTTGGTATTTTCAAGTAAGCCCTCACTGGATTCTCGTAAGCCAGCAACTTTACTGTTTACGTACTTTACTAATTCTTCTTTATCAGCTACGAGCAAGGCGCCGAGTCCTTTTTTATCTTGCCCAACCAGTACTGCATCTTGAACAAAGGGAAAGACGCTTATCGCACTTTCAATTTTTGTCGGATCAATATTTTCACCACTTGAAAGCACAATAATATCTTTTGCTCGTCCAGTAACGACCAGCTCACCCGATACTGTTACACGACCTAAATCTCCGGTTTTAAAGTAGCCGTCTTCTGTGAATGATTTTGCATTTTCCTCATCGTTCTTATAATAGCCGGTTGTTACCTGCTCACCAAGAACCTCAATGAGCCCTTCTTGCCCTTGAACAACCTCCTCTCCAGCCTCATCTACAACTCTCACTTTAGTGTTGTAAACTTCTGGCCCTACTGTGCCATAGACCCGACAATCAAGGCCTCGTCCAGCAATCGCAGGAGAACATTCTGTCATTCCATAGGCATTAACAATACGAATACCAACTGCATCAATCCACTCTTCAAGATAACGGGCCAGACTCCCACCTCCACTGATTGCAAGTCTGAGATTGCCGCCAAATCTCTGTCGAACTGCGTCCAGTTTTTTATCAGCCAGTTTATACAGAGGGTAAATCAGCACCATTTTGCATAGAGCAACACTTTTAATCCAGAAAGCCTCTACACTGCTCACTTTATCAAAGACAGGCATTCTATCGAGAAACTTACGCTTGTTACGTCTGTATACTGCTGAAGCCCAGACCAAAGTGCTAAATATTTTGTACGCGGCATCGCCTTTTTTACGGACACCAGCCTGAACTTTAGAATAAAGAGATTCCCATACACGTGGTACTGTTGCCACGAGGGTTGGTTTGTATCTATCCAAATCCTGAGAAAATGTCTTTACAGAAGAGTAAACGAGAGTAGTGCCACGAACCATTGCCACATACTCAGCTGTACGCTCAAAAATATGCCAACTTGGTAGAATTGAAAGCCAGCGATCATCTTCTCGCAGATGAATTACATTGGGCACACACTTAACGTTGTGCATGATATTTTTATGACTGAGCTGTACACCTTTTGGCATACCTGTAGTGCCCGAGGTATAGATAAGGGTCAATAAATCATCTGGTTCTGTGAGGTAACCTTCCTCAATAAACTTTGTAACATCTTTTTCTGTATACTCTCGACCTGCCAGCAAATCCTGATAAGAATATGTATTACTAAACAGAGTATGCATTTCTGGAGCTGCCATAACAAATATGCCTTTAAGCTTACGACACTTTTTGACATAATCGCCATGAAGTTCAAGCAATTTTGGTGTTTCTACAATGAGATAAGTGCTCTCTGAATGATCTATGATGAACTCTAATTCCTGTGTCGGGGTATCTGAGCCACGAGGAACGTTAACAGCACCGAATGACATCATTGCAAGATCGCTGACAATCCAGGCATAGCGGTTATCTGAGAGCAGCATAACCTTATCTCCTCGGGAAACACCTCGTTTGCGGAGAGCTCTGGCTAAAAGCAGTACATCCTCGAACAACTTACCAAAGCTGACACGTTGTTCCTCTCCACCAACGTTGTAAATATAGGCAGTTTTATCGGTATACTTGACAACTGTCTGGATTAACATATCAAACAGGGTGTCCATATTCTCACGGACAGGCAATTTTTTAAAATCCAGTTTTCCGTTACCAAACATTATTTTACTCCCCAATGTATACCGATTGTTCCCATCATAAACTTCTTATAATCCACATCCACAAAGTTAGCCTGTTGAAAAAGATCGGCTAAATCCTCAGCTGAATGAAACTCCATTGTTGATCCGGTCAAGTATGAATATGCAGCCTCATCAGAGGCAATAAGCCGACCTAGTAGTGGAATGCCAACCCGAAAGTAAAACTGTACAAAAGGGTAAAGGAGATTTTTCTCAGGAGGAGTTGTGTCAAGACATACAATTCGTCCACCTGGCTTTAACACACGGTAGACTTCCTTTAACACCTGTAAGGAATCATCTACATTTCTGAGTAAATAACCAAAGGTCACCGCCTCAAATCTGTTGTCCTCAAAAGGGAGCTGAGTTGCATCACAGAACTGCCAAGAAATATCCTGATCTGAGAATCTTTTCTTGGCCTCAACCAGCATATTTTTAGAAAAATCACCACCAACAACTTTTGCCTGTGGGTATGACTTTTTCATCAATGCAGCAATATCACCAGTACCAGTAGCCAGGTCAAGCACACGACCGTTGCCAGGTTCACCTGCTTTTTCTACAACAAACCTACGCCACTTCTGATCCTGACCCATCGTCATAACTCGATTCATCAGGTCATAACGACCGGCAATAGCATCAAACATCTTTTGAACACCAGGGCCTTTACTCACACGCCACTCCTTTACTCATAAAACTAACAGCTCTATCTAAACAACTTATTAACATGGCGCAGAACCAGGGGTTCTTGGGAATGGAATAACTTCACGAATATTTGCCATTCCCGTCACATACTGCACAAGCCTTTCAAAACCAAGGCCAAAACCCGCATGCGGAACGGTACCGTATTTTCTAAGATCAAGATACCAGCTGTAATCTTCTGGTGAGATTTCAGCCTCATTCATACGTTCGAGAAGCACATCATAGCGCTCTTCACGCTGACTACCGCCAACAATTTCACCAATTCCAGGTACTAAGATATCCATTGCGGCAACTGTCTTACCATCATCGTTCACTCTCATATAGAAAGGTTTAATGGAGGCCGGATAATCTGTCACAATAAGCGGTTTTTTATAAACCTCTTCAGTAAGGTATCTTTCATGCTCTGACTGAAGATCTATTCCCCAAGAAACATCAAAATCAAATTTTTTCTTCGACTCAAGAAGTTGATCTACAGCTTCTGTATAAGTTATATGGGCAAAGTCTTGCTCAATCACGAAACGAAGCTGATCTATTATACCTTTGGCTATAAATTTATTAAACAAGGCCATATCTTCGGCACAATGTTCCAGCACATCTTTAAGAAGATATTTTAACATTTCTTCGGCTACCTGCATATTGCCTTTTAAATCACAAAATGACATCTCAGGTTCAATCATCCAGAATTCTGCAAGATGACGTGAAGTATTGGAGTTTTCAGCACGAAATGTAGGACCAAAGGTATAAACATCTCCAAGCGCTAAGGCATAAACCTCAGCCTGCAATTGGCCACTTACAGTAAGGCCAGCCGGATCACCAAAAAAATGTTCTCCTTTATTGCCACTTGCAGCCACTTCAAACATCTCACCGGCACCTTCACAGTCACTGGTGGTAATAATCGGTGTATGTACTTGGGAAAAACCTTTATCTTGAAAAAATTGATGTACAGCATAGCCAAGGCGAGAACGAACACGAGCAACAGCACCAAGAGCGTTTGTGCGAGGGCGCAGATGACTCATTTCACGCAAGAACTCAAAAGAATGTCTTTTTTTCTGTAACGGATACGTTTCCGGCTCTGCCCATCCTACTACTTCTACTGAATCAGCATGCACTTCTACAGATTGGCCTTTTGCTGGTGATTCTTTGAGTTGCCCTATAATAATAACAGAGCAACCTGTTGTGAGCTGTTTTATTTCTGATTCATAGTTTTCAAGATTTTGATCAGCAATAATCTGAATATTGGCAAGACATGAGCCATCGTTGATTTCAAGAAATGAAAACTCACCAGTATCACGACGAGTACGAAGCCATCCGCAAACCTTTACTTCCCTCTCCTCTACCGACTGGGTAGAGAGCAATTCAGCCACACGCTGTTTCATATGTATCACCATTATCTGATATGGTTTAACTAAACAATAAAAACTGCCCCTTTCCCTTAAGAGAGCAGTGCAATAACTAAAGTATAACTTGTTCCAAATAAAAAAATAAAAACATTTATAATATAACTGACATCTCATGCAATGTTTATTGACCTATCGGTTACAAAATAGTTAGAAGTACAAAAAAGAAAACCCGGTTCATCAATATGACAAACCGGGTATAAGAGAAACTATAGAAAAGTGACCGTTATACTGCTAAGTCTACCTGCTGCACTGTACCAGAACGACCATCCTCATAAAGAAAAACACCACTTGAGGCTACCTGACCTAGCAAGTTATTTTCCGAATCTTTGAGGGCAAAAGGTGTGTCAACATGACCGAGATAAATTGCACCAATCCCCTTCTCACCAAGAGCCATAAGGGTATCTGAACCATCCTCATCTTTCATCCAAATCCTTAATTTATCAAAAATGGCATCATTTTCATCAATCCACCCATTGCCATCTTGGTCATAGAGTGCTAACTCATCAAACCCTTTTCCAGTTGCAGGACCAAATAGTTCTGACCCATCATTAATGACACCATCCCCGTTCTTATCAAGCGCCAAATAACCACTATTACCTTTTATAAAGGATATCTGGTCTTTGGTTCCATCCATATCGATGTCAAAAGCAAATTTATTTTGGGTAAGCTCAGCTGCATTCCCTCCAAAATTCACAACAAGAGGATCCTTTAACGCATCCCCCATACGAATATTCAATGATTGTTCAGTATAAAATTCTCGACTCATATTTAATTCGACAGAAAAATCAATCTCACGACCATCTTCTGTACGGATTTTTCCTTCCGAAGCAAAAGATGTTGTTTCATATTCATAATGAGATTCATAATAGTCGTATACAAGTCCAAACCCTTCACTCTTTTGCTCAACCGGTGGCTCAGCTTGACTCACTTCTACTTCGGCATCAATTGGAACTTCAGTTTCGATACTTTTTATATTTCCCATAATTGCTTCAGGATCGACTACCTGCATCTTTCTGCCAGTTAATCGTTCAAAAAACTTCATCAAGATACGCACATTCAAATCAGCAAACTTTTTATCTCCATCTTCTAGACCTGGAGCGAGCGCTTTTACGGGTCTTTTACCCACAACCTCACTTGAAAAATTTACCTTGCTTGCCTGTTCGAAAACTCTGCTCTCAAATTGAACAAGTCCTCGACGCGCATCATCACCTTCGGCACGTCCTCCTCTTTCTCCAACCCACATAGAGAGAGATTCGGATTTTTGATGTTGTTCCATAGATGCGTGAGATGAATACAGTTGTACTGCGGAATCAGAGATTTTCATGACTACCCTCCTTGGTATTTACCAACTCACCTATGACAGAAGCAGGTGAGTCAGGATGAAGCTATCCAGTGCTGTAACATCATCCATGACGTCCGAACGCACTTTAATATCCCTGTATCGTCACTTCTATCTTATTACTTTAGCGTTATTTTTTTTCACACTAAGCAACATCCTGTGTAACAATTTGATTTTAATAGAATTTGAGGGGAAATTATTTATAAAAAGAGGTGTAAACAACAAGGTTAATGACTGCAAACTAAAGCATATACTCATTGCGAACGTTAGAAAGGGCTGCAAACATAGAGCGTTTGGCATCTGGTTCTTGACTGTAGATACTTTCAAGCATCGAGCGTACTTTTTCACGGCGGGTAGTATCAGAGAGTGGGCAAAAGTTTTTTACTGGTTGTAACCCAACTAAAGCAGCCAAACTTTCAACCTGATCTTTTTCAAGATAGGCCATAGGGCGAATTATTCCTAAAGTGTCTTCAAACAATCTCTGGTGCGGTAACATAGTCGAGACATTTCCACTATAAACAACATTGAGCATAAAGGTTTCTAGAAGATCATCTTTATGGTGGCCAAGTGCAATTTTTGTAAAACCCTCGTCTCGAGCCATATCAAAAAGCTGACTTCTTCTGTTTCTCGCACAGAGATAACAGGTAAAATTTTCCTTATCCATCTGCCAAGCAGGTTTTACTTGATGCTGTATACCAAGCTTATTCATCTGTGGTGTTATTGATATTTCAGGAGCAATACCATCCTCTGCATCCCGCCAATAACCATTATCTATAGTTACTGTTTGCACTTCATAAGCAATAGGTGCCTTCTGTTGCCAAATATGCAGTATCCAGGCTAGCACCAAACTATCGACACCGCCAGATAGGCCGACCAATACTTTATCGCCATCCTCAAGCATTTTATAATCGTGCATAGCTTTGCCAAGCTGTTTATTACAATCTGCAGGAATTTTAATTTTATTTTCCATAATAGTTGAAGACGTAAAAACAACAAAAGCCCTACAGCTTAATAGCTGAGGGCTTTGAGAATATTCTTTGATTATTTTTATTTAAAGTATGGGCATTCTTCAAGTTTTTCCTTCACTCCCTGAGCTACCATATCTTCAACGGTAATCCATTTAAAGCCTCTGGAACTTGCCTGGCCAAAAGAAAACAAATTACTCATCAAAGACTGTTGAGTTTCTTTAAAGGTACCACTCCAAAGAGTCCGCCCATCGGAAGTTGCTATAAGCATCATACTAAACTCAGCAGAAGCTGGTGTGTCCACAGAGTACTCTCCCCCAACTCGTTGTTGATAACGCTTCATGGAAGACATAAGTACAGCATCTGCGTTAAGCCTTTTCCCTATTTTTTGAACTGTTGCCAGCATACCACCAGAAATCCCATGGAACTCTTTCCCTGAACCATAATCAGTTGAAAAACGAATCTTAGGATTGCCACCAAGTTCAGAACGTAGAACACTGGTAACATATGTTGCACCTTCATCTAGAGTACGTGCCTCCTCGAAGCTAATATCTGTAGTCTGACGAACTGAAGCGAGTGTCGGCACAACAGCAATTGAATCAAGTTGTCGTACTACAGCAGTATTATCTCCATCACTTTTAGATGAACATGATGCGATCAAAGCCAAAATCAAAATTGGTAGAATCCTGATAAGTTTATTCAAAGCTACCTCTCATGTAGTGTGTTTATAGACAACCTTTAGAAGAAAGTGCCTTGCCAGTACCGATTGGTTTTACAGCCTCGGCAAGAGCACGACCAAACCCTTTGAAAACAGCCTCAACAATGTGATGTCCGTTTTCCCCATGCAACATATCAATATGTAATGTAATACCTGCCTGCTGACTAACAGCTCGAAAAAATTCTTTGACTAGACAGGAATCAAAGGTACCCAACTTCTGTTCAACTACATTTACATTATAATGCAGATATGGTCGGTTAGAAACATCTATTACAACACGAACAAGAGCTTCATCCATAGGTAAATACACTGAACTATATCGATTGATACCACCTTTATTGCCAAGTGCATCAGCTATAACTTGCCCTAAAACTATCCCAATATCCTCGGTTGTATGATGATCATCTATATCAATATCACCTACTGCTTTTACTGATAAGTCGAAAAAGCCGTGCACTGCAAAGAGTGTCAACATATGATTGAGAAAGGGAACACCGGTATCGACTAGATTCTGACCAGATCCATCAAGATTCAGCTCTAATTGTATATCTGTTTCAGTTGTTTTACGATTCAACCCTGCTTTTCTTTCTTTCACTGCATCAGCCATCAATATCACCGTCAAGAATTAAATTTTAGAGATAAACTAGACATTAAGAACTTCTATAATAATATATGTTTGCAATTTAAACAAGAACACTGTATTTTATCGTGTTACTGTTAGATTAAATCTGTTTTGTCATTACGGTTCGGTCGACACGCTAACAAAAAACATTTTATCTACACTTTTTTGTTGACGTGGTACGCCCTAGTCTGTATATATGTCGCTGTCCTACGGGACAGTAAAAAAAATAGAAATGAGCGGGAATAACTCAGTGGTAGAGTGCAACCTTGCCAAGGTTGACGTCGCGAGTTCGAATCTCGTTTCCCGCTCCAATATATGACAAAAAAGGTTCGACTCCCCGTTCGAACCTTTTTTTATTAGCATGACTGAAACACTACCTAACTCAGTCGTAAATGAGCATGAAAGAGAGTGATCAAACTTATCAACACTCCTTTCATATAAAGATTTAGATATTTGAGGGACACAATGAAAACCTATCTTGCTCCAGTCAACGAGATCGAGAAAGCGTGGTATGTTGTCGATGCAGAGAACAAGGTTTTGGGGCGCTTGGCTTCTGAGATTGCTGCTCGACTTCGTGGTAAGCATAAGCCAACATTTTCAACCTTTATCGATAACGGTGACTTCATTGTAGTAACAAATGCAGAGAAAATTCTGCTTACCGGTAAGAAAATGGACGACAAGAAGTACTATCGTCACACCGGATACATTGGTGGTATCAAAGAGACAAGTGCAAGAGAACTTCTCGAAAAGCACCCAACCGACCTGATCACCAAAGCGGTTAAAGGAATGCTGCCAAAGAACAAGCTTGGCAGAGCACAACTTAAGAAGCTTAAGGTGTACGCCGGAACCGAACACCCACATGAAGCTCAGCAGCCTGCTGTTTTAGACATTTAATCTGGAGATAATCAACATGGTTCAAGATCGTTTTTATGCTACCGGCAAAAGAAAGAACGCCATTGCTCGCGTGTGGCTTACTCCTGGTACTGGCAAAGTCATCGTAAACAAGATGGATGCCACTGAGTACTTTGGAAAAATTTTCAAAGAACACCTTATCCAGAAGCCTTTCGAGACCACTGATAACGTGGAAAAGTTTGACGTTATGGCGACCCTTAAAGGTGGCGGAAAGTCTGCACAGGTTGATGCACTTTCTCATGGTATCTCAAGAGCTCTTCTTGAAGTTAACCCTGAGACTCGTACACCTCTAAAGCAAGCAGGTCTTCTCAGACGTGACCAGCGTGTTAAAGAGCGTAAGAAGTACGGACAAAAAGGTGCACGCGCCAAGTTCCAATTCTCAAAGCGTTAAGATCAACATTCTCTGGCGGTATATTTTCGGTTTTTTCAAATCGAATTGTATTGTCGGTTGAAGGATGTTTTAAGGGGAATAACAGTACTTCTGTTATTCCCCTTTTTTTATTCCCACAAGAAACATTAACGGAGCTTTACCATGATCAAGACAGCCATCATCGGCGCTTCCGGATACACAGGTGTTGAACTTTCACGCCTTCTGTATAACCATCCAAAGATTGAGATTACAGCTGCGACATCAAGACAATACGATGGAGTGCCACTTGCTGAAGTATTTCCTAATTTGCGTGGGTTAACTGATCTTGTCTGCGAGAACCTCTCTATTGACGAACTGTGTAAAAAAGCAGACCTCTTCTTTGCAGCAGTTCCTCATAAAACAGCCATGGATCTAGTACCGCAACTCCTTGCAGAAGGAAAAAAGGTAGTCGATCTATCTGCTGACTTCAGACTTCGCGATGCGGCAATCTATGAGGAGTGGTACCAAGAACACTCATCCAAAGAGTTTATTGCCCAGGCCGTATATGGTTTACCAGAGCTTTACCGTGACGAAATTAAAAATGCTCAACTCATAGCAAACCCAGGCTGTTACCCTACTTCTGTTATTCTTGGCATGGCACCTCTTGTTAAGAACAGACTAGTAGATACCAAAACAATTATTGCCGATTCTAAGTCTGGCACTTCTGGTGCTGGAAGAAGCGCTAAAGTAGGAACCCTTTTCTGTGAAGTAGCCGACGGCTTCAAACCATACGGTGTCGGGCGCCAACATCGCCACACCCCTGAAATTGAGCAAGAGCTAACAAAACTTGCTGGTGAAAATTTCAACGTCACCTTTACCCCACACTTGCTACCTATTTCTAGAGGGATTCTAAGCACCGTTTATGCAACTCTTACAAAGAACACAAGTATAGAGGATATATACAATCTTTATAGTGAAACCTATAAAGACGAACCATTCGTAAGAGTTCTTAAGCCAGGCACTACACCGGCAACACAATATGTTCGTGGTTCAAATTTTTGTGATATAGGTTTTTCCATAGACCCCGTTAACAATAGAGTCATTGTAATGGCTGCGATAGACAATGTTGTAAAAGGCGCAGCCGGCCAAGCAATTCAAAACATGAACATCATGTGTGGATTTGATGAAAAGATGGGACTTGAGGTTGTTCCTTTTTTTCCATAAAGACATTTATCAAATAAATTTATCATGAAAAAAATATGTCTCCTTATAGCCTATGATGGTACCAATTATTCTGGTTGGCAAAAACAACTCAACGCCAGAACAATCCAAGGAGACATAGAAGAAAAACTCATAAGGCTCACTCAAACTGAAGTTGCACTTCACGGTGCTGGACGAACTGATGCAGGTGTCCACGCCGATGGCATGACTGCACACTTTGAGACTAAAAGCAGATTAAGCTGTAACGACTTCAAACGTGCACTCAACGCTATGCTTTCTGGCGCCATTCGTATTTTAGATGTTTACGAAAATAACAACGATGCATTTCATTCGAGGTTTTCAACAAAAGGAAAAGAATATCACTATACCCTTTATACAGCGGAAGTAATGCCACCTGAAAAGCGATTATATATGCTCCACCAAGATAAAGAATTACACTTTGCCGAGATGAATGAATGTTTGAAGGCACTTATTGGCACCCATGATTTTTCATCATTTGAAAACAGTGGCTCTAGAGATAAGTCCTATACTTTTGGTAAAGGTGCGGTAAGAACCATAACCACAACAAAGCTTGAAAAATTAGACGACAACACCTATCGCTTTATATTTATTGGAGATGGCTTTCTTAAAAATATGGTACGCAATATGGTGGGTTCTATCCTAGAGGTTGGACGTGGATATAAAACGCCAGAATGGTTTACAGAAGCCCTGAACGCAAAAAACCGTGAAGCAGCTGGCCCTACAGCCCCACCCCACGGTCTCAAATTATACAGAGTTTTTTATTAGATCAGTTTTTATAACACTTATTTTTTACTCTTCTGCCCAGAATGCTTTGCCAAAAGAGACTGAAGCTTCCATGGTGAAGACAAACAAACTCTTGCCTCATTACAACTCGACATAACATCACAAAATGACATAAACTCTGCAAGAGCATCAGTAATTTCAAGATCCTTTTTATGGATAATACGTAGCTGACGCTTCATATCCAAACCTTCGATCTTCAAGCTCTTAAGCCAGCCATTCTCTTTTTCTCGACAGATACAAAGTGCTGATAAACAGGCAATACCAGCACCAGATTCAACAGCTCTCTTAATAGCCTCTGGATGTCCCATTTCCATGACAACAGCAACATCGTTGAAATAGTCACCTAATTTTTTTTCAAAATGGGCTGCGGTACCAGAACCACTCTCACGCATAATCCACTTGGCACCACGTAAATCTTTTTTAATATCAAAGGCAGTATTATTTGCAAGTGGATCATTAGGACCACAAAGAACAACCAACTCATCTTCAAACCACTCTCGGATATTAAGTTGATCCTTTGCAGTTAGAGGGCCTTCTACATAGCCAACATCCATCTTACCATCAAGCACGAGCTTTTCTGCGTACTCAGTATTATACACTAGCATATTTATCTGCACTTTAGGGTGAATACGCTTAAAGGCACCCACCAGATAAGGCATGATATAATTTCCTAATGTCGTACTAGAAACAAGCTCAATATGTCCTTCCAGAGAATCATTTCTCTCAGACATTATATTCTCAATGTTGGATACTTGACTGGTAATCTCTTTGGCAAGTGGCAGAAGATATCTTCCACGGGCATTCAGTAAAAGACTGCGACCATGTCTGTCAAAAAGTGACCCTCCAAGCTGATTTTCAAGCTCAGCCAGAGCCATACTCACAGCTGATTGGGTTACAAACAGTTTTTTACTCGCTTTGGTAACTTGTGCTGTTTCAGCGACTGCTATAAATATTTCTAATTGTCTTAAGGTAATCGACATAGCTACTCAAACCTCATAACATACTTATTATTGTTTTCTTATATAGATAGGGCTGCCCCATCATATCAACTTCTACTTGTTTAACAACTCTTTTCGGAACCCATAAAGCTAAGAACTGTAGACAATATTCACTAAAAGTTAAAAAATCAAAAACTTACAATAGCATATACTCGGTCAAGCAAAAAATCTAATTATTTTAATAAATATTTCTGATGAGGGAGATATGTTGTTCTTTTACGGTAACTTATCTCCAAACTATCACTTTCAATCTACCCACAATGTCTCTTTCAATATAATTGAATTTTTCCTGCTTAATTGCGTTTTTAATTTAATTAACCTATAATTTTCCAATAAAGACAGGCAACAGTATAAATTTACTCATAATTTCATAGATAAATAGGATCATTCTTGCTGGCTCTTTTTAACTAAAACACCGTGAAAAGAAAATTATTTTCAACTTCAAGTTGCAATCCGTTTTAATAATGATAAAAATAAGTGTCACATTGTGGTTGTACTTATCCTTTGTTTTTGAAAGTTCAAAACAAAAAGTTCAAGTAGAACCAGTTACATCGAAAGTTAAAAAGTGATTGACACAAATGATACAATTTTATAGATTATTTAAATCAATAAAATTGAACAATACGATGTTTTTTTCTTAAACGCACCATTTACGGTGCTTTTGTAAAGTCTTCATCATCTAGTCTAAGGCACATATGGAACAACTCTCGACTGAATTCTTATACAAAGATAGCATTCTCTGGATCACAGCCTTCACTTTGGCGGGACTTGGATTCGCACTAGGTCCAATAGCAATCGTTTACCTGTTCATGCCAAACAAGACTCGTCAAGTTGCCAACAAAGCAGATCAGTATGTTGAGTGTGGAATGGAACCAATTGGCGACTCTTGGATTCGCTACGGAGTAATTTTCTATTTATACGCTCTTATTTTTCTAGCCTTCGATGTTGATGTGCTTTTTCTCTTTCCCGTTGTATTAGCCTATAACGATGACATGTTTGTCTGGCGGGATTTTATCGAAGTTGTGATCTTTGTCTCTATTCTATCATTAGCCATTATATATGCTTGGGTTAAAGGAGTGTTTACGTGGAAGCAGAAAAAATACCTTCGTCAGTAGTACAATTTGCTACTGCAGATAAATTAATTGCACTTGGCAGAGCCAATTCTCTCTGGCCGCTTACCTTTGGTATCGCCTGTTGCGCTATTGAAATGATGTCTGCCGGCTGTGCGCGTTACGACCTTTCAAGGTTCGGTGCAGAGGTTTTTCGTCCGTCGCCAAGACAAAGTGACGTAATGATCGTTGCCGGAACAATTTCTAAAAAGATGGCGGAAGGTGTAAAGACCCTTTACGACCAAATGCCTGAGCCTAAGTGGGTTATTGCTATGGGCAATTGTGCCATTTCAGGTGGTCCTTTTGTTTTTGAAGGCCAATATTCAATCGTGGAAGGAGCTGACAAAATTCTTCCTGTCGATGTCTTCATTCCTGGTTGTCCACCAAGACCTGAAGCACTCATAGAAGGTATCATTGAGCTGGAACATAAAATAACAGGATGGCGTAGATGGCCAAAGGTTGATGCAGCTGCAAAGATCGCATAGTCAAGAGATAAATATGGTAGATATAATAAAAGACACAGAGCAAAAACTAAACGATTTATTCACCTCTTTTTCAGTAGTAGAAAAAGAGGATATAAAAATTCCTTCAGCCACAAGCAAGGACCCCAGGGCCTGTGGTTATTCTCTTGATATCACAGTAACGCCTGAACAACTTGTTGAAACAGTTCAAGTAATTGACTCACTAAACTACTTCATCGAATCAATTACCGGTGTTGACTGGCCTAAAGAAAACGAGATTGAATCTGTTTATGATTTTTGTACATATGATGAAACCTCTGTTCGAATAGTTGTTCGCACAAGAACAGAAAGGGAAAATCCTGTGATCCCTTCAATTACCTCCATATATACAGGGGCCAACTGGCATGAGAGGGAGACTCGTGATTTTTTCGGCATAGACTTTACTGGTCACCCTCATCTCATACCTCTTCTCTTACCCGAAGATGCCGATTTTCACCCACTATTGAAGGACTTTAAAGCATGAGCCAACTTGAACAATCCGACCAAATAGTGCTGAACCCTGATGAAACATTTGTCCTGAATCTCGGCCCACAACACCCTGCAACCCATGGTGTTCTACGAGTAAAACTCACCATGGACGGTGAATACATTTATGATGCGGAAACAGTTATTGGTTACATCCATCGGATGCATGAAAAGATGGGCGAAAACCGCACATATCACCAGTTTCTACCTAACCTAAGCCGTCTGGACTATCTTTCAGCCATGGCATACTGTCACGGCTATGTATTAGCGGTTGAAAAAGCTGCTGGCATCGAAGTTCCTGAGCGTGCTGAATATATTAGAGCAATCACAGTTGAGTTAAACAGAATCTCATCTCACTTAGTCTGGTTTGGTGCTTTTGTACTTGATCTTGGCGGTTTCTCGCCTCTGATGTATGCCTTTGATGACCGAGAACAAATCCTAGATCTACTTGAGTCTGTTACAGGATCACGCCTTACCTACTGCTATTATCGTTTTGGTGGACTTTACAACGACATTGACGATGATTTTATCGCTGGCACTCGTAAGTTTATCCCTCGTATGCGAGAAGCATTAAAAACTTACAAGGATCTAGTAACGGGTAATGTTATCCTGATGAATAGACTCAAAGATATTGGTCATGTATCTCAGGAAGTATGTAGAAAATATGGTGCAACTGGGCCTGTAGCTAGAGGCTCTGGAATTAACTTTGATGTTCGTAAAAATGAGCCATATTCTGTCTATTCTGACTTTGATTTTGACGTTCCTGTTTATCACGAGTGTGATTCCTATGCTCGCTACCTTGTACGTATGGACGAGATGGAACAGTCTCTTCGTATCATTGAGCAGGCGCTCGACAAATTACCAGATGGCCCAATTATGCCAGAGAAGGCTCCAAAAATCATCAAACCACCTGTAGGTGACTACTACACAGCAGTAGAGGCTGGCCGTGGTAGTTTCGGTGTCCGCCTTGTTAGCGATGGTGGCAAAAATGCATATCGACTAAAACTCAGATCACCCACCTACTCCAATATGCATCTTTTTGATGAGGTGTGTAGAGGAATGCTCATTGCCGATGCACTTGCCTTTATGGGCAGTCTTGATCTTGTTATTCCAGAAATGGACAGATAGAAGGAAGAGGTCTTAACTATATGAGTCTAACACTAATTAATGTCATAGCCGCAGCAGTGATTGCTGTTGCTTTTGTTGCCATGAATGCTGCCTACCTCGTCTGGTGCGAGAGAAAAGGTGCCGCATTCATTCAGCGTCGTCCAGGTCCAACAGAAAATGGACCATGGGGACTATTTCAACCACCTGTTGACGGCATCAAACTAATGACCAAACAACTAATAATCCCTGGCGGTGTTGACAAGGCCCTCTTCATGGTCGCACCAGTTCTTGCAATGTTCCCTGCACTGGTCAGCTTTGTTACCCTTCCCTTTAGTGAGAACATTGTTGCCCACGATATGGAAATTGGAGTGCTGGTTATATTTGCCATGGCCTCATTTGCTGGATTGTCTCTTCTGCTTGCAGGTTGGAGCTCCAGAAACAAATACTCCATGATCGCCTCAGTTAGAGCAGTATCCCAAACTATTGCCTATGAAATCCCAATGTTAATTACTGCAATTACAGTCGTTCTCATTGCAGGCTCAGTTAATTTCACAGAAATAGTACACCAACAAAGCGGCGGCTTCTGGAACTGGAATTTATCACCCGTCAAACCTGGCCTTTTTAACATATTCATGCCGGTTTCTTTTATTATTTTCTTTATCTGTTCTCTTGCTGAAACCAATCGCGCACCTTTTGATCTTGGCGAAGCCGAAAGTGAACTTGTTGCTGGTTTCCATACAGAATATTCCAGTATGGGTTTTGGCCTGTTTTTTATGGGTGAATATGCAAATATAGTTGTTGGCGCATGCCTTGCCACCCTACTCTTTCTTGGCGGCTGGGACGCACCTCTACCGTTTCTTGGATTTATCCCTGGTGTAGTTTGGTTTCTTCTTAAAATTTACGCACTCATATTTACATTTATCTGGATTCGATGGACCTTTCCACGAACTACAATCTACGGACTGTTAAATTTATCTTGGAAAATCCTGATTCCACTTTCGCTTATAAATCTCCTGCTCACTGCAGGTTTTATTAAGGTGTTTGGTTAATGAAAGCTTTTATCAAAGATACACTTCTTGGCTTTAAAAGCCTGTTGGTTGGCATGCGCATAACTGCCAAGGAGTTTTTCACTCCCAAAGTCACAGTGCACTATCCCCATGAAACAGAAGAGATGCCTGCCCGCTTTCGTGGTCATATAATACTGACAGCAAATGAAGCAGGTGACCCAAAATGCGTTGCCTGTGGCATGTGTGTAAGAGCGTGTCCATCTAACTGCATTGCCCTTACTTCAGAGAAGCCAGAAGGTTCTAAAAAGAAAGTTCTTACCGGCTACACACTTGATTTTACAAAATGTTCTCTTTGCGGCTCCTGTATTGAATCGTGCAAATTTGATGCAATTGAGTTTTCAAAAGTCTACAACCACGTTTCCACCAGAAAGGAAGATTTTTATTACGACCTTATGGCTGACTTAAAAAAAGAAGTTGAGGAGGCAAAGAAAAATGACTAGCTCACTTTTTACTCCTGATGGCTTAGTCGGTTTAATTTTCTTAGTCGTTATAGGTGTAACTCTTTTAGGTGGCCTGATTACCTGCATGGCACAAACACTCATCCGCGCACTGTCAGGTCTTGCTTTAACCTCTGCAGGAATTGGTGGGATTTACTTTTTCTTGAATTCACCTTTTGTGTCAATGATGCAAATCCTGATCTACGTTGGTGCTGTTGCTGTAACAATTTCTTTTGGCATTATGCTTGCACCACCAGAAGGTACAAAAGCACTAAAGCCATTTCGTATTTTAGCTGGCCCTGTTGGATTTGGGGTATCAGCACTTCTGGCTGGCGGACTTGCAACTCTTGCAATGTCTACAAACTGGGAAGCATTACCGAAGATAAACGATGGTTCAATGTACACCATTGGCATACAGCTTTTAACTGAGCACTCTATGGTTTTCGAACTCATTTCCATAGTACTGCTCATTGCAATTCTTGGAGCACTTGTTATTGCCAAGGAGGGGCGCTCATAAAATGGAGATGCTAGATCAATACAACAATATTAACGCATACCTCTTGGTTGCCGCGTTACTCTTTGGTATGGGCATATATGGAATGCTCACCCACCGTACTCTCATTGGCATGCTTATCTGTGCAGAGTTAGTTCTTGCTTCAGCAGGCATAAATTTTATGGCATTCAACAGATTTACGGCACCAGACCCAGCAACTGGACAGATTTTCACTCTTTTTATAATGGCTATTGCTGCAGCTGAAACTGCAATTGCGCTCAGTATCATTATCGCAATCTATCGTCAAAACAAATCAATTGATGCAGATGACACTGCACAACTAAAAGGATAGTACTCGTGGAATCAGGTTCTGACCTTATACTGCTCACAGCTCTTCTCATTCCACTAATTGGTTCATTTGGTGTAATGACAAACGGCTCAAGCCCGAATATTAGAGAGGCTATTTCATCACTCTCCTCTATCTTTCTGCTTACTGTAGTACTTTACATGATACCAGATGTACTAAACGGTAAAGTGTTACATCTAGAGATGTTTACGCTACTACCCGGTGTCACTGTAGCCCTGAGAGCAGATTCAATGTCGATGATCTTTGCCCTGGTCGCTTCATCACTTTGGACAATTGCCGTTTTTTATTCCATGGGCTATATGCGAGGCAGTAACGAACAAGAGCAAACACGGTTTAATGCATGTTTTGCCATCGCAATTTTTGGTGCTATTGGCGTTGCTTTCTCAGACAATTTGTTCACCATGTATCTCTTTTATGAGATTGTTTCAATATGCACCTACCCTCTTGTTGCTCACCATCAGGACAAAGAAAGTTACAATGGTGCACGCAAATATATTATTTATCTTACAACAACGGCCAAGGCACTTTTACTGCCAGCTATGGTTCTAATTTACGTACTGACGGGAACTCTTGATTTTGCTCCTGACATTTCGACTGGTATATTCCCGGCAGATGTAAACAAAACCCTTGTTATAATGTTGTACATCTTCTGCCTCTTCGGTTTTGCCAAAAATGGCATCATGCCCTTTCATCACTGGTTACCAGGGGCAATGGTTGCACCGACACCAGTTTCGGCACTTCTCCATGCGGTAGCCGTTGTTAAGGTAGGTGTATTCTGCACAACAAGAGTGATGCTTTATGTATTTGGTGTTGACACCATGGATGCGCTTAACCTTGGTATCCCCACAGCATACTTTGTAAGTATTACCATACTTGGTGCCTCGATTATTGCGCTTTCAAAGGATAACCTCAAGGCACGACTGGCTTATTCTACAGTAAGCCAGCTCTCCTATGTGATCTTGGGTGTTGCTCTTCTGACACCAACTGCAATTGAGGGCGGTTTGATTCATATTGTGAACCACGCCTTTTCAAAAATCACACTGTTCTTCTGTGCTGGTGCTATCTACGTTGCAGCTCACAAAAAATATATATCCGAAATGGATGGATTAGGTAGAACAATGCCTTTTACCTTTGGTGCTTTTGCCATTGCCTCACTCTCCATGATTGGCGCACCACCCGTTGCTGGCTTTATAACCAAGTGGAACTTATTGATCGGTGCAGTTGATGCACACCAGCTTGGTATTCTTCTTATTCTCATAGCAAGTACCCTACTCAACGTTGGTTACTTTGCTCCAATTACTTACAGGGCATTTTTTGGAAAATCAAAAGACAACTCATCAGGCACAGCAATAAAAGAGGCACCTCTTTCCATGCTGATACCAATTTTAATTGCCTGTTCAATATCTGTAATAATAGGCATCTATCCAAATTTTATGATGCAGTTTGTTAAAGCAGTGACTACAGCGGTGACCGGATGATAAAACTCATTGAATATCTAAAGACACACCAACAAGGTGCTAAGTGGGGTGGACTTCTCCTCATTGGAATAATCCTAGTATGGAGTATCGCAGGTGTCGACAACCATCATGCACACACCTGGGCAGAGAAACACATCCCATGGTTCTGGTCCATATTTGCACTTATCTCTGCAGCTGTGCTGATCTTTGTTGCAAGATTGATAAGTAAAAACACTGAGGCAAGTGAGGACTATTATGACAAGTAGCATGTTTATCCACCCAAGCTTCATAATGATTTTCGGTGCCTTACTGCTACCGTTTTTCCGAGGACCATTTCGCGTACCATATCTGGTTACAGTGCCAGTACTCACTTTTCTGAATGTACTATATATAAACTCAACTCCAGCAACTCGTGGTGTTGTTGAGTTCATGGAAAGATGGACTCTTACCTTTGGCCGTGTTGATGAACTCTCAATCGTCTTTGGTTTCATCATGGCACTTATGGCAATCATTGGTACTGTCTATTCACTCCATGAAAAGAATATCTGGCAACATATGGCTGCCTGGTTTTATGTGGCGGGCTCCCTTGGTGTAATCTATTGTGGAGACTATTTAGCACTTTTCCTCTTTTGGGAAATGATGGCCTTTGCCTCAACCTTTCTTATCTGGTTCAACAAAGACAAGGCTGCACTGGCGGCAGGCTTTAGATATCTACTCGTTCACACCTTTGGTGGAATAATCCTGCTACTTGGTTTTGTACTGAGATATCAGACAACAGGCGACATCTCCTTTGTCCTGATGGACGAAAGCCAAGCACAACTTTCAACCTGGCTGATTATGATTGGCCTGATGCTGAATGCTGCAGTTGTACCACTTCACTCATGGTTACCTGATGCATACTCAAAATCTACCATCACCGGTGGTGTTTTTATGTGTGCGTTTACCACCAAGACTGCCGTTTATACACTTGCTCGTGGCTTCGCTGGCTTTGATGTACTGATCATACTCGGTGTCGTTATGGCAATTTACGGCATCATTTACGCCCTTCGTGAAAATGATGTACGTAAACTACTGGGTTGGGAAATTGTAAGTCAGGTGGGTTACATGGTAGCAGGTGTTGGCATCGGCACAGCCTTAGCTATTAATGGCACAGCGGCCCATGCCTTTGCACACATTCTCTATAAAGGGCTTCTCTTTATGGGTGCTGGTGCAATTATTCAAGCAATGGGAACATCTAAACTTACAGAGCTCGGTGGACTATACAAAAAGATGCCACAGACCATGCTACTTATGCTTATAGGTGCAGCCTCTGTTTCTGCATTTCCACTTCTATCGGGGTTTGTTTCAAAGTCGATGATCATAGCGGCAAGCTATGAAGAGCATATTATGTGGGCTGGTTTTCTACTGACAATGGTTTCTGTCGGTACATTTTTAGCTGCAGGCCTTCGACTCCCATGGTTACTCTTCTTTGGAGAATACCAAGGAGACGAGGAAAAGAAATTTGCAGAAGCTCAAGATCCAAGCTGGAACATGCAACTTGCGATGATTGCAGCAGCAACACTCTGCTTTGTTGTTGGTGTTTATCCAACTTTTCTTTATTCAATGCTGCCAAACCCGGAAATCAGTTACCATCCATATTCAAGCTACCACCTTGGTGAGACTCTACAGATACTTGCTCTTACAGCAGTTGCCTTTTATTTCCTTAAAAAATATCTCACACCAAAAGATGTACAACTGTTAGACCTAGACTGGTTCTACAGAAAAGGTGGTAGAGTATTTCTTTGGTGTGCGTGCAAACCTATTCAGGGTCTGGACAACATCTGGGGTAAAGCATATAGAGTTGTAGGCCTTGAACTACTTATGACTTCTGCAAAGTTCTGGTCTTGGTTTGACTGGAATGTAATTGATAAAATACTCGACGGCAGTGCATATACCGTACGTAACGCTGGTCGCAAAATAAGTGTGTTAGTGCAACGTGGCCAGATACAGCAGCTCTTATGTATCACCGTTGGATTGGCTATGCTGTTTATTATCTCTGCCATTTGGTTTTAATAGCTACTACTGGTTTTAGGTTTAAAGGAAACTTACATGGATCAACTCATTCTCAATACTGGATTTCCAATACTCAGCTGGCTAATCTTTACGCCACTTGCTGCTGCATTGCTCCTGATTTTCTTCAAAAGCGATAATGCTGCAAGGTGGATTGCATTGGGTGCAACAAGTATCACAGCCCTCATGGCTCTAAAACTTGTCTTTGCCTTTGATAAAACCACTAGCAATTATCAATTTGTTGAAATGCACACATGGGTTCAAAGCCCGAAAATTCAGTATGTAATTGGTGTTGACGGTATCTCGATTTTATTACTGCTAATGACCGCACTTATCATGCCCTTTTGTGTACTTGCCTCATGGTCTTATATCAAAAAACGTGTACGCACTTATATGATCTGTTTGCTAGCTATGGAAACAGCTATGATAGGTGTATTTGTAGCACTTGATTTTGTACTTTTTTATATCCTCTGGGAAGCCATGTTGATACCGATGTACTTACTCATCGGTATATGGGGTGGCCCAAGGAAGATTTACGCATCCATTAAGTTTTTTCTTTATACACTCGCGGGCTCTGTTCTGTTACTTGTTGCTATTATCTGGTTATACACTGCTAACAGTTACAGCTTCTTTATTCCGGATATGGCGTGGCAGAACTATTCACTTACAGCACAAAGCTTTCTCTTTATTGCCTTCTTTCTGGCTTTTGCTATTAAAGTTCCCATGTTCCCATTTCATACATGGCTTCCAGCTGCCCACGTTGAAGCACCAACTGCAGGTTCAGTTATCCTTGCAAGTATTCTTCTAAAAATGGGTACTTATGGTTTTCTTCGCTTTGCTCTACCGATTACCCCGGATGCGACTATTCAATATCTGCCCTATGTACTCTGGCTATCTATTGCCGGAATTATCTATGGTGGTTTTACAGCCCTTGCCCAGAGCGATATGAAAAAACTTGTTGCTTACTCATCTGTTAGCCACATGGGTTTTGTAACACTTGGTATTTTTGCCCTAAATAGCCAAGGTATTGAAGGTGCCATACTACAGATGATCAATCATGGTGTTACAACAGGTGCACTCTTCCTGTGTATCGGCATGATATACGAGCGAACCCATTCCCGTGAACTTCTTTCAGCCACTGGAATTGGCAAAGCAATGCCTATTTTTGTCAC
>PPCM01000133.1_pt1 | contig 113726 bp, 115 predicted proteins | sample 1555541 | NCBI WGS metagenome assembly PPCM01 (sample SAMN05284479, study PRJNA326546) | Marine sediment metagenome, whole genome shotgun sequencing project. | isolation source: marine sediment | place: Germany: Wadden Sea | collected 2012-09-05
GTCTAGGTGGAAATAAACTTAGAAAACTTGATTATATTATTAAGAAAGCAAAAGATGATGGATATACAACACTTTTGACATATGGTGGTGTTCAGACAAATCATGGTAGACTAACAGCCGCAGCGGCAGCTCGATTTGGGATGAAAAGTATCATTATGTGTTATGGAAAACCTCCAGTGAGAATGTCAGGAAATCTTCTATTGGATCGTATAATTGGTGCAGAAGTGGCGTTTATGGATACATCAGAGATTAGATTACGAGCAAAAAATATGGAATATCAGGACATTGTTGTCGAGTACAAGAACTTAAAGAAAAGAGCCACTGAGAGTATTGTTGATAAATACCAGCAAATGGGTGAGAAAGTGTATGTAGTTGAAATTGGAGGACATAGTAAAGAAGGGCTTCTTGGGTATTTTGACTGTGTTAAAGAAATTGATGATCAACTAAGTGAAATGAATGTAAGTATTGATTACGTTGTAGTTGGAAATGGATCGGGTGGAACATTAGGAGGGTTGCTCTTAGGTAAGAAATATTTTGACTCTAAATATGAGATATTTGCATCAAATATAAGTCCAAAAAATGAAATTGAGATGAATGAGTTAGTTGATTTTTGCAATGAGACGAGTCTATATTATGATATGGGAGTTACTGTATCGTGTGATGACTTCTATTCAACGAATGAGTATACTGGTGTAGCTTACAATGTTCCCGATAAAGAAACAAGGGATACAGTTTGCTATTTAGCATCTAAAGAAGGGATCTTGGTAGACCCTTGTTATACTGGGAAATCTTTTAATGGATTATTGGGTATGTTAAAAGAAGGTAAATTCAGAAAGGGTAGTAATATACTATTTATTCATACTGGTGGAAAGCCAGGGTTATGGACTGAAGAACACGAAGACGGCTTCAATGAGGATTTGTGGAAAAATATAGATGTGTATTAAAAAAAGAGCCTTTCGGCTCTTTTTATTCGGCTTCAATTGTATCTGGTTCAAATGGTTTTGAAACTTCTTCTGGCGTAGTATTGATATGTGATTCGGTATAATTTAGACAATAATCATTTAGGTACATAAAGTTTACTGATGAAAGATCAAAATCTGAATTCATCACCTTATATTGAGCTACAGTAAATTGAATTTGAGAATTGATTTCTTCTTTCAGATAACCAGTTCTAATATCATAGTATATTACTTCACCATTGGAGTTTGTGAACGTTAAATAATCAGTAGGCAACGTATAACTTAGTGTTAAGTCATTAACCGTAATATCGAATCCTAATTCATAAGTTTGAATAGTGTGTCCGGTTATGTCTAAGAAATATGCGGCCTGCTCAAGTGGTGTAAACTGTGTATACTCAGGAAAAGCTAGTTCATATGCATTTACATCTGAAAATAAAATGCTCATAGATATTAAATCATCATTAGTATTAAGTTTGAAGTTCATCTCAGTTATGTAGCCATCTGACACTTTGAACTCTAAATCAGTAAAGTCATATAGGATTACTGTAGGTCTATAAAAACCATCATCATCCTTTTTGAAGTCTTGTGGAGCAAGTAAGAATATCTCCATTATTGTGTTTATATCAAGGTCATAGGCACCAAGTTTGTCTAATTTGTAAGAGTAATACTGATCATCAATTAGTGTCAATTCATAAACATCTTTTCGGTAATCTAAGTATGTATACGCGATTTCGTCAGAAGTTTCAGTGATTTGATGAAAACCATCTGTTTTAATGATTAAGTTTATTGGCTCTTCATCAGGTATATCATCCATTGTGATATCCATTTGGATATAAGCAATTCGTTTCATATTAAAGAAAGTGATTTCTAGTTCACTGAAAAATTGATCGCAACCTGAAAGAATCAATGTTGCTGCTGCTATAATAACTAATAATATTTTTTTCATATTTTTATACCTCTTTTTTTGCGAAAATACGAGATAGATTTACAACTAAACATAGTACTATTATAACATAACATGAGAAAAGACAAAATAATTTTCCTATGTTACATATATCGCTTGCTAAGTGACATTTCTAATGTCTGCAATATAAATAATACCATTTAGAAACATAAAATCAAGATATTTTTAGTATTTGTATTTAGATTTTTATGATACTATCAAAGTATAAGGAGGAATGATTTATGTATGATGTTAGTTTCGTAAAGAATATGGAAGAATTTTTGGAACATACACAGATAATATCATTACTACAGGATCAAATGGAGTATATCGATTCTCCAAAGACAAATGATGAATTGTTAAAGACCTTTAAGTTGGTATTCAAAGAACCAAATGCGCATTTAGTTGTGATTAGTGAGAATGGACACGTAGTTGGTTTTGCATTCTTTAATATCTGTGTAGGTATGGAAAGTGCAGGTAAATACTTATGGTTAAACGAAATGCATGTACACAAAGATTATCGCTCAAGAGGTATTGGTGGAATACTGTTTAATGAAATTAAGAAATGGTGTTTAAATAATGATGTTGTAAGACTAATGGGAGTGGCAGAAGGAACTGAAGTTAGAACAAAACAGTTTTACAAAAACCATGGTGCAGAGATATATTCCCAAGATATTATTTCAATTAAGTTTTAAATAAAAAAGATTATGATATAAAATCATAATCTTTTGTTTTAATAAGGTTAAATACTAAATATTAGAAGGGCTTTTAAACAAGAGAAAAAGAAATTATTCCACTCCTTCTAGGAACTCTAATATATATTGAACTACTAAATCCTGTTGAACTATTGTTGTGATTTCCGCAGCTCCGTCACCTTTTTGCTCACCATACCAACCAAATTGTGCATGATTTCCGCCTTCAATCATATGAAGAACTGCATCTTTGTTTAAGAACTGTTTGGCATCTTCGAATTTCTCAGGATCCATTCCTTCATCATGCTCTGCACTAATAATCATCACATCTTTATCCGTTAGGTCTTTTATAGAGTAACTCCCGAGTAGTATTACTTTACTTATATCATCATGGTTCTCTGCAGCCATTGTCGCAACAACACCACCGAGAGAATGTCCAATAATAATATTGTCTAAATCCTCATCAATATATCTACTAGGTTTATTTGGTTGAAAAATCGCTAGATTAAACATCGCTTTCGATATTGTTACGTTATACCCCTTTAATGATAGTTTTGCAGCTAGATACTCGTAACTATCAGGTTCAACAAGTCCACCAGGTACGAATATGATATTTGCGATTGGATTATCTACAGTGTATGTAATTTTTGAGTCGTTTTCATAAATAGTTACATCAGATAAATCCATTTCTCCTATTGCTGTGTCCATATCATCTAAGTGCTCATAAGAACCTTCTGCATACATGTTTAATCCTACAAATATAAGTAATGTGATTATGAGTAATCCTATACCAATTCTCTTCAAATGTTTCATGATTTTCCTCTTTTCCTTTTACGAAATAATTATACCATTTAAAGGGAATAAAGGTATATAAAAAATGTGAAGATTAAACTTCACATTTTATTTTAGTCTGAAAACTTTTCAGGATGCAATATTGCAAGTTCTCTAATTCTTGAGAATTTGAATTCCCATGGTAACAGGCATACCATACTGATTGTTAATAAGATGATTTCAAATGGAAAGTCAACGCCCATTAGAAATGCTCTAGCTACGAACAATAAGACTATGTTTAAAAGGTAAGTAGCAAGGTATTGATAATGCATAGTTCTTAACTTGTTGAATGCATTGTTTATGTATTTGTTTGTTAATTTGATTTCATATATCACAATTCCAGTTATTAATAGAATGTAATAAAAGACACTCATTAATTCCAAATCGCCAATAATCCCATTCTCAATTAAGACCAGTCCAATAAATTGCATTAAAGTTTGTACAACTGTCATCATTAAGAAGATTACGATAACAGCTACAATTAAGTTATTTCTTTTCATATAATATCTCTCTCCTTTTATGGTTAATGGTATTATAGCACTTATTCACAAAAACTCAAATACTTGTAAAAGAAAAACAACTTACTTAAGTAGTTGCTTTAGTAAGTTGTTCAGAACTTCAATACTTTTATAATGCTCATGTCTGTTGTAAAGGTACTGATTACTTTGGATGTCATCGTAGTTTCTTGTATACCAGTCGATTAATCGATAAGTTATAGCTAGAATCTTATCTTTATCTTTTGGATAGTTACACTTTGACAGTACTTCAGTATAATTATGAATGAAATTTTCCCTTGTATATTCATTTATAGTGTCAATTACTCCAGTAAGTTCAAAAGTCATAATATCATTTATTGTAAGCTCTTTTTCCATGTTCCGTTAAGATAAATAAAATCTTTATCTTATCCTCCTTAATCCGTTTGTAACATTGTAACTAATATATTATTGAATTGTTAGGACGTTTGTGTCCAAAATTAAAAAAATGACTAAAATTTAGTCTATTTTTTTAACGCTCGTATGATTTTTATCATATTGCGAAGTTCTAGAAAAGATAAAGAATTAAAGAGTTTGATTGTTTCTGCTTTTTTAGCATCCAAAGGATCGCTATTTTTAAACAATTGGTGATTTTTGCCCATAATAAAATCTATATCGTCTTCGGTTAACTCTTTTAACCATGCAACTTTTGAAAGAGGCAACGGATAGTCGATATACCCAAGTAGATAATCAGTTGATACATTTAAGTATTCTGCCAATTTCTTCAAGGTATCAGAGTTTATCGGTAACTCACCATTTTCGTACTTTGAGTACGTTCCTTTAGTTATCCCTAAATAACTGGCAATCTCCTCTTGCCTTAACCCACGTCTAACTCTAATATGTTTTATGTTCATGTTATCACCAATTCTAATTATATCTTAATATGATTAGAAAGATAAAAAAGTTTCCTCACAGGAAACTTTTATTTTTATTTGATTTTAAAAATAACCAAAACTTACACTACTCTCCACTGATCCGGATGACCAAATGTCTTTCTCTAGGTCCGTCAAATTCACAGAAGTATATTCCTTGCCATGTACCTAATATAGGTTGTTTATTATCTAGAATCAATGTTTCAGTAACTCCAATTAAACTTGACTTGATGTGTGCATCACTGTTTCCTTCGTAGTGGAGGTATTCTTCTCTATTGGGTGATATCTTGTTAAGTCCAAGAAGAAAATCGGTTTTAACGTCAATATCAGCGTTCTCGTTGATAGTAATAGCTGCAGTGGTATGAGGAACAAATAAAGTTACCAATCCAGTTGTAATACCACTTTTTTCGATTATTTCATTGATTTGGTATGTTACGTTTTTCATTTCGTTTTTGCTAGTTGTTTTAACTACTATTGTTTCTGTATAAAAATTCATTACTAACCTCCTATATTCTAAAGATTGTTATAATTGCTTTTCTTTAATTGTGTAAGAAGGGATTTGTAGTAGAGTATTTGAAAATCAATTTTCTCTTTCCACATTTTATCACCTGATTTTGTGTTGAACTTAAAGTCTTTCAGTTTTTTAAGTTTATCAATTCGAGATACTACAAAATTTAATTGTTCATCCAAAGTCATTTCATCTAGTTTTGAGTATTTTAAATTCTCGTATAATCGATAGCGATCAAATCGATCGATATTGTCACAATCACTAATTGTCTCAGCTAAAACGGTTCTCTCACATTCAAAATCTGACTTATCATCAACATGGATTGCTATACCGTATAGCAATTGTTCCTTTAGTGAATCACTCAAATTTAGGGTTTCGACAAACGGTCTAGATATACTGGCTGAACTTCGACCGTGATTCATTCGTTTTTCTTTGGTGTTTAGGTTGTCTTTATAACTGATATCATGAAGTAAGCAACCTATTACTACTGCATCCACATTTAGATTTTCTTTTGTTGCAATCTCTTTTCCAATGGCAGCAACTCTGTATGTATGATTTAATCTATACTCTTTACTATTGGGGTTAGTTTTCATATAAGGACTATGATCAAATTCATCTTGGAGAAATTTGATTGTCTTTTCAATGTTGTTCATTATATCATCTCCTTCAAACTAAATTATATATTATAAAGCCTATTTTTGTAAGAAATTTTACATATACATCAAGAGTGGTGATATTATACTCGTTTTTTGACATAAGAGTGTAAATAGTGATTTATTCATCAGACTAACTAAAAGAATAAGGGAATTCAGTGACGATATTTATTCTGTTTTAGAATGTAAGATGAGTGATTTGTCATATATTGAAAATGAGTTAAGTAATTATGATGTTGTTAAAAGTATTAATCTACTAAATCAAATTGTAGAACTTGTTAAAAATCTTAGCAATAATGAACAATAAATGAAAAAGGAAGTGATAATTCACTTCCTTTTGCTTATTTTTGGAACTAACTTGAAGTTAAAGTACACAAACCAGATTATGAGACCAACGTGTAGTACATCATTTGCAGAGAACCAAATAGTTGTACTTTCATATAAACGATCTGTAAAACCAGGTATGTAGTATATATAATATGATAGATTAACTAGTAAAAATATAATCCATAGCTTTATGAAGTCCTTATCAATTTCTTGTTTATTTTTTAGATGATTTCTAATATTAATGACAAATAAGACTAAAAAGACAGGCATAAAGAATACTGTGAACAATTCGTAACTAATCAAGACATATACGTTAAATATCGACCCAATCAATAATAATGCAGTATAAATGATTAAAGCAATCTTACTGTAAAATATTAGCCAGGATTTATTGTAGAATTGTTTTGAGAAAGCAATAGCTAGTAAAGAGATGCTTATTGCCGTAAAAAATAGGTACCAAGTTTCTAAAAAACTCGTAAAAACACAATAATCATAACCTTCACACTTTAATTCGTATCCAAAACCTTGGTAACTTGATCCTGCAAGTAACGTTGATAGTCCCCAAAATATCATTGAAAAGCCCCAAAGTTGTTTCTTTTCTCTTAAGAATCGACAGCCAATATACAAGATGAGAATTCCTAACAAATAGACAATGATTGTTGAAGATGGAACGATGATTATCAAACTCTCAATTTCAATATAAGGTTTTAGTGCTAGATATTCTATTGGAGTAATATTTGGTTCAATCAATATGTTGTAAGGCATGAAAACATATAGAAGTATTAATGTAACTATAATGATTAAGGCAAAAATGATGTTTTTCTTGTACATAGTATACCTTTCTTAGTTAAATGTTTTTTAGGAAACTTGTTCTTCTTTTTTCACCAACTGCGAACATGTCTTTTATGTTTATTGTCACACCTGTTATAAGTGTTAATGTACCGTTTAACTTACCTATCGCTAACATATAATCCACTTTGAATATATGTTTCTTTATGAATTTAGAGTCATTTGTACGTTCGAAAGTAAGGTCAACCCGACCTGATTCATCGGAAATCTTCCATATATCACCATTTCTTGTAAATGTAACTTTCGGAAGATGAGAATAGGTGTTATTCATGAAATAACCATTCTCAGAGTGAATATTTTGATCACCACTGCATAAAAAGTCGGTTAAGTTTAGAGATATTTTTAGCAATCTATTTTGATAAAAAACATCCCCCATACACGCTAACCAGTCATAACCACTATTTATTGGGTAATATCCTCTGTGATCATCAAATACTCCGATGTCTAGAGGTGTTAAGTCATGTCTTTTTTTATTCAAAATGATGTAACCAAGAGGGCTTAAAAAATCTTTCTCCGTGTAAATGATATTATCTTCTTTCAATGGAATGACAACATTTGATGGATCGGATATGACTTGTAATTCAATATCGAAACGAGCGTTATAGTTTCCAAGTTCATAATGACCTTTTGCATAAATCCTCTTATGATTGAGTTCGTTTGATATTTCGATTGAGGAATTTGCTGTTGTTCTAAATGATGTATCCAAGTTTTCCAAAGACTTCGCAATCTTTGATTTGTTTTTGAATTTTGAATCAGAACTAAAATCATATAGTTTGTCATTAACTTTGTCATACACTAAAAATAAACTTTTGTTCACGATGTTGAACTTGAAAACAGCAACAATCATAAAAATATCTTTTCCGGATATTTCGATTGCTTGCCATTCTGTTAATAGTTGATTATTAAAGAACCGACGTAAAAAAGGTCGTGGGTTGTCTCTGAAATTTAGATCTTTAAAGTATGTGTTAAAGACACCTATATTGTACGTTCCATCATCGTTAATGATAGAATTTGGGGTATCTTTAACTTCTCTTAAATGTTTCATATTAATCACTCCTTATTTAAGGAACTTATTAATGATATTTGCTTTTTTATCTGTGAATGGTGCGTATCTAATACTTAAATCAAACCATGTTGCTTTCTTTAAGATGCTTTTGTAATGTGAAAATGTTTCGAAACTAGATGCTCCGTGATAATGTCCCATTCCACTTGATCCTACACCACCAAATGGCAGGTAATCACTAGCTATGTGGACAATTGTATCATTGATACATCCACCACCAAACTGGCACTCTTTAAGAAACTTCTCTTGAACTGTTTTACTTTCTGTGAATAAGTATAACGCTAGAGGATGATTTCGTTTGTTGATGAAGTCGATTGCCTCTTCAATTTCATTGAATGTGATAATTGGTAATATTGGTCCGAATATCTCTTCCTTCATTACGCTAATCTCGTTGTTCTCTGGAATAATTAGTGTTGGTGATATCTTTCTTGAATGTTTATCTGTTACACCACCATATATAATTTCACCATCAGTAAGATAGTTGCTAAGCCTATCAAAATGTTTATCATTAATGATTGATGTATAGTCATCAGATTTTAAAGGTGTTTCAGTGTAATACTCTTTGATTGCTTTTTTAAGCTCTATAATAAACTCATCACGGATTGATTCCTGAATTAACAGATAATCTGGTGCAATGCATGTTTGTCCTGAGTTTAGGAACTTACCGAATGCGATTCGTTTTGCTGCAATCTTAATGTTTGCTTTTTTTCCAACAATGACAGGGCTTTTACCACCAAGTTCAAGACTAACTGGAGTTAAATGTTTACTAGCTTTTTCCATAACGATTCTACCAACGTTTGTAGAACCGGTAAAAAAGATGTAGTTGAACTTGTTATCTAGTAGTTCCTGGTTGACAGAAATTCCACCTTTAATCACTTTGACTAAACCATCATCAAAACTATCGTTAATTATTTTTTCTATTACATTTGAAGTGTTTACGCTGAATTCACTTGGTTTTATGATTGCTGTATTACCTGCAGCTAAAGCTCCTATAAGAGGAGTTAGACTTAGGTTTACGGGGTAGTTCCATGGACTTATAATCAAAACATTTCCATAAGGATGAGGTACAATAAAACTCTTTGCAGGAAAATCTGTTAAGTGAGTTTTTACTTTTCTGTACTTCATCAGTTTTTTCAGTTTTTTCTCCATGTAGCCAATTTCTTTTAAAACAATACCTACTTCTGTCATATAACCTTCGTTGTATGATTTGTTAAGATCATCTTTTAACGCTCCGAGTAGTTCGTCTTTGTTATCAAGGATTGCTTTTTTAAGTGTTTTTAAAGCATTCAAACGAGATTCGTAGGATAATGTTTTTTTTGAATTATAGTAGTTTCTTTGATTTGTGATTGCTTTGGTTATATTCATGTTATTTTTCTCCTATACAGTATGTATTGTTACATACATTATACACCTACTAAGATTTATTTTAAATAAAGTTCTTTGGCAAATAGTTGTTGTTCCCTCTAACTCTAGACAAAAAGCAGATTTCTGGTCTACTTCTTGGTTTTAGGTATTATTAGTGATATAATTTTCTTAACCGTTTAGTTGGCACTGAATTGGGTCGTGGTTTTCGTCACAGTAATCGGCATTAACACCTTTTGCAGTGAAAGTCACAGAAAATAATAAGATAACTAATAATAGAGCAATAATTGCTTTAAACTTTTTCAAGATAAATCCTCCTCTTTTTCTTAATAATAAGAAAATAAAGAGGAGAGTTTTAGGACGTTTGTGTCCTTTTTAACTAAGAGGTGAGATAATGGATGATTATAAAGCTTATTTTAAACATTTAGATTATTTAAGAGAAGAAAGAAGTATTCATGTAGATGACTTTTGTGAGGATATTTGTTCTTCGAGACAGTACCGAAGATACTTGAATAATGAAAATGTAATTTCACAGCTTAGACTGTCTAAGTTCTATAATAAACTTGGACTATCAAATTTTGAATTCATTAGCTCTTACTATGCGTCTTCAACAAATGATTATCGATTACTTGCAGATTTCTATTATTCACTATTTGGCAAGATAGATAAAGATATTGATAATCAGTATGCTATTTTATCTAAAAGAAGTTTCTCTACACTGGAAAATCAAAAGTTCTTTCAGTTATGTAACATCATTTATCAGAAGAATAAGAACCAAATCACAGCGTTTTATGCTTTGGACAAATTGGGTAGGATAATCAATTATCCTGCATGTACAGAAAAACTAAGTTATAATTTTATTGAGATTGCAACAATACAAAAAATGGGAATTATTGAAATTGAAATTGGTAATTATGATATATTGGAAAATTTGTATCGCATTATTATGAGAGATGGATTTATCTATTTAACAAATACGAACGAAATGCTAATGCCAAATATTTGTCAAAGTGTTTCTATTTCATTTGGTATGAAAGGTGATATTCAAAAGTCTTTGGAAGTAGCACTTAAAGGTATTGAGTTCAGTTTGAAAGGGTATAATCATCGTAGCTTAGCAAAACTATATTATTTAGCGGCGTTGTCCTTAGATAAGTTAGGTCGTAAGATAGAATCATACTCATATGCAAGAAAGTGTATCAGTACTTGTGTAAGTACAAATAATGAGATTTTGTACAATCATTATATTAGTGCGTTTAAAAGGGAACAAAATTACAGTTTTCCTGGACTAGAGTTTGAACAAAAATAAAAAACGACATTAAGTCGTTTTTCTTTTTTCTATGCATTTAGCGCTCTTATTATTTTTAACATTTGACGGAGTTCTTGAATATTCATTGTTCTTAGTAGTTCTAGGACTTTATCTTGTTTCTCTTCCAATGTTGCGGGTTTCTTGAAGTAGTTTTTATCTGTACCTAATAAGAATTCTATGTCTTTTTGATTTAACTCGTTTATAACTTTGAGTTTATCAAGTGATAGTGGATACTCAATATTTTCTAGTAAATAATCTGCAGAAACATTATAAAATTCCGATAGTTTTTTAACCGTAACCGAAGAAATAGTTATTTCTCCGTGTTCATATCTTGAGTAAGTTCCGCGACTAATCTTTAAAAAATCACACAAATCATCTTGCGTTAAATCTCTGCTAAGTCTCATTTCTCTTAATTTCTTCATTTAAAGTCACCACCTAGTCTTATTATACATTATTCTTATACAATCAATAATCATTCTTTTTCAGTCTTCTTCGTTTTATCTAAATTGTCTTTCATGTTCTGTATTGATATTTTGATTTCTTCAAAATCAGAATTAAAATCCGTTTTTATAGTATCAATGGTAAGACTTTTACGTCTTATAAGGATTACTATTATACCTGGATATGTAAAAAGTGAAACGATTAAGAAGATATTTACTATTCTATGAGGCAATAGCACTTCATCTGTATCTACTAGTGTGAATGACTCATAATGATCACTTGTATAATATACTCCATTGTCTGAGTAAACAAGTCTTTCTGCACCTTTATCTCCTACTACTGCGTTAAGATACACTTCTGTATAGGTATCATCTAAAGGGAGTAGTTCTTCTCTATTATAGAATGGACTATATAGATAAAGTTCTTCGGTTTCGACTCTGTCTTGTTGGCTTTTTGGTACATAGTTTTCTGGCAGATCATTATACTCATATATATAGACGACTAAATGATCATAATCTCCATATTCTTTATCTTCTTTTACGTTTACGTCAGTTAACAATGACAATAGTAGTAAAGTAATTAGTAATGCGTAATAACCTAAACGTGTTTTTTTTCTGTTTTCTGCTTCTGTAAAATAACTTAAAAATTTATTCGTTTCCATAAAATCACCTGTCATCTATTATAACTGATATGCTTAGAATTTGATATAGTTATGTTTGGGAAATATAAACGAAAAGGAGAACAAATTTGTTCTCCTTTGTCTTTTGGGTGATTCTTATAACTTTATGCTATAGAAATGAAGTGAATTTCTTACGAAGTTTTTGTTTCTTTTTTTGAGCATTCTTTTGTGATTTAATGATTAAAGTATCAAACGTATATAACATTGATGGTAACACTGTTACTACAAAAATCATTGATATTAGTGTACCTCTACCTAATAAGGAACCTACAGAGACGATTGAAGACTGTGATGATACAAAGGCAATTGCAAACCCTGCGATTGTTAGAATAGTACCGCTTGTAAGAATAGAAGGGATTGATTTCTTTAATGCATCTCTAAGTGCTTCTGCTTTGTTTGTTTCTTTTCTTGATCGTTGATAATTCGTTGTTAAAATGATTGCATAATCGATAGTAGCACCTAATTGGATTGCTCCGATTACAATGTAGCAGAAGAAGAATATGTCTTCACCTAGTACGTATGAATATGACAGTGTAGTCCAAATCGCACCTTCGATTGTAAACACAAGTAGTACAGGGATAATAACAGATTGGAATGAAATGATTAATATCAACAGTACAGAACCAATTGTGATGAAGTTGATTTTTAGTAAATCATCTTCAAAGTAGGTTTTGATTTCTGCGTCAGAAACGGAATACCCAATGAAGTATGTATCTTCGTCTACAGTATCATATACATCATCGTAAATGTAATTAATGAATTTTGTTGTTTCTTCTGATTCATATGGAAGAGTTGTGTTTAGTACAATCAATGACATTTGTTCAGAAGAGATAATGTTTTTCATTGTTGTTAACTCTGCTTGTAAAGACTCGATTTCTTGCATTTCTTTTACACTTAAACCAGGATTGTTTTCCGTGATATAAGTTAGTAATGATTCTACGGAAACAGAGTAGGTGTTTATTTCATCTTTTTTAGAGTAATTAGATGCATATATAACTGATGTTAGTGTGTTTAAGTCTTCGTTTGCTTCAGAAGATAGAAGTGCTGTAATATCCTCTTCTGAATACACTATTTCATTTGTAAGTAATGAAATTTGAGCGTTTAATATTGACAGGCTTGATTTGGTCTCAACTGTTAATAATGAACTGAGTGTATCGTCAGTTGTTAATGTATTGATATATGCGATTAATGTGTTAAACTCAATTTCTACGTTTGGAATCATACCTACACTGTCTAAGATGGTGATGTAAGTTATCTTACTTAAAGTGGAGTCAATACTTGTTGTACCGATTTCACCAGTTAAACTATAAATTGTATTGTTTAAAGTAGTTTCTATTTCTGTGTAAGGTACTGGATTGTTTGCAAGAGCATCACCAGTTAGTAAGCCTGTGATAGTTGTTGCTTGAGTCTCTGTAAACATACTGTTATCTAACATAAACTGTAATGTGTTTCGAACGGGGATTGTGGTTTGATCGGAAAGTCCATTCATTAGATAGTAGTTTTGGTAGATTGCATTGATGGTAGCTTCATCTAGCGTAGCTCCAAATTGTGCCGCCATTATTGCTTGGAATTCAAGAGGTGTTGCCTCGTTATTTAGTAAGTTGTTTATATTGGTTAGTTGTGTGTTCAGCAAGTTTAATGAATCCAACTCTTCAGAATTTGAGACAAGAGATTCATTTGCTGTTGCGAGTGCGCTTAATCCAGTAAGATACTGTCTAAGTGTTACGTTTTTGTTCATAGTTTGAGAAGTATCAAACTCGTATGACTTGAATATGATATTTATCATATCATGGTCTGTATCCTCAGGTAGCAAGCCACTGCTTAATAGTTCTTCACTTGTAACAGTAGTGTCGAGAAGATTTTTAATTGTAATTACTTTTGTTAAGTCACTCATCTCTTCTGTTGGAATCACAGTTTCATTATTAATAAGTGTCTCGAGTTCTTCTGTATATCTGTAATATGACATCTCATTTGTTTTTCCGTTATCAAGAGCATATAAAGACATTAGAAGTTTTGCGTTATCTTCATCCGTAAGCCCTGTTAAATCTTGGTAAGTGATATGTTTTTTAGATGAGTTTACTTCACCTAAATATGAGATTATTTGATCACTGTATTTCTCATTGATTTTATTCATCATTGCTAGTTCGTTATCATACAAATCGTCATTGTTTGTGATACCAATTACGAATGTGTTTGAGTCTCCAAAAACAGCTTTGATCGCTTCTTCATCTTCGAATTTTGTATCATCTGTAAAAGTAAATGTGTTTAGTCCTTGTACATAAAACATACCGATGATAAAAATGAAGGCGAAACCAGTTATGCTACCAGCTACTTTTTTATTAGAACTTTTCACAGCTAAACGGGAAATATTAATTGTTTTATGCTCTTTATTAAATGGCACTTTTTCCAACCATAGAATCATGTTTGGTAATAAAAGGAATACACATATTAAACTTATTACAATTCCTTTTGATAGTACTAAACCGATATCAGTACCAATTGTGAATGACATGAATAATAATGCTAGTAATCCAATGATTGTAGTTAAAGATGATGCTGAGATTGGTTTAAGTGATTTTGTTAAGGCTTTGATCATTGCATCTTTATTATCTACTTCAAAGGCTTTTTCATGATAATAGTTATTTAATAGAATAATAGAATAATCCATCGATAAACCAAGTTGTAAGACTGCGGCAACTGATTTGGTTATATATGATATTTCAGGGAATATAATATTGGTTCCTAAATTAATCACAATTGCAATTCCGATAACTAAACCAAAAGCAATTGGTTCTAGATATCTTCTGGTAGTAAGCAGTAAAATCGCGAAGATTACTGCACATGCTACAATCAAAATGATTCCAGTTTCTTCTTCTACTTTTTGTTCTTGATGATATGTGTTCGCATAGTTCCCACTTAGATAGATATCATAGGCACTGAGTTCTGATTCAATACTCTCTATGACACTACCGATGTCTTCAGTGTCAGATTGTAAGAAAATCGTATATAATGCATGATTATCTTTGTAGTTACCGTTATCTTCGGTATCTATAAGAACGAATTCGATATTTTCAAGGTCCTCGATTTGACCTTTTACTTTTTCAACTTCTGAAGTTGTAAGATCGTCAACCATTAAAGTGATTGAGATTGGAAAATCAATTGAGTCCCTAACACTATTTGTGTCTTGTGTTGCAATTGATTCTTCGGGTAAATACTTAGAAAAGTCGTAGTTAATATTTACGTCGTCTGCTAAGGTAAATGTGTACACTGTTATTAATAATAATATTGGTGTAATGATAAATCTGTACTTAATAATACTGTTTGCTATTTTCTTCATGATGTGTTTTTCCTCCTTTAATACACGGGTGTTGCATAAACAACCGAAATGTATTATAATCCAGTTGTCAATTGTTGACAATAGCCAGTTTTTTCAGATTTGTGACTTTATATACAGATTTTGATAAAGTGGTAATTAAGAGGTGAAAACGAATGGATAGAAGAGTGAAGAAAACGAGAAAAGCAATTAAACAATCTTTTGTTAAATTGGCTAAAGATAGGGACGTAAAGAAGATTAAGGTTTCGGAATTAGCGGAATTAGCAGACATTAATAGGAAAACGTTTTATTTGCATTATGTTGACATATTTGCGGTACAAGAAGAGATACAAGAGGAGTTTATAAGGGAGTCAGACTTCCTTGCAAATCAAATATCTTTGGTAGTTTATAACCATGATGTTAAAAGTTTTGTGGAGAATCTTTTTGATACTTTGGAAGTTGCGTCTAAAGAATTCTATGATATTTTAGATACTGATTTATATGCATCATTAATAAGAAGAGCAAAAAAAGAGTTTAAGAAATCTTTGATTGAGGAATACATTAAACTTGGAGGAAAGAACATTGAGTTTCTATCATATATGTTTACGTTTTATGCAAGTGGAATCTTAGATTTGTTTAAGGATTGGTTCTTGAACAAGAAAGACGTTCGTCGAGATGAAATAATCAATCTTGTATGTATTTTGCTTCAAGAAGCAGAAAAGGTTATAGATATTGAATTTCAGTGAAACTGGTAAGTTTCTGGTAAATTTGAGTATGGCGAACTGTTGTTTTGAGAGATAGTTTTAACTGAAGTGGACTCTTATTATCTTGTAATGATTTATAGTGTTAACAAGGAAGAGTGCACGTATACAATTGAGTATAGTAAGTCAAAAAAATAAGAGTTACTCACATTATTAAGTTGAGTAACTCTCTTTTTATTTTTAAAAAATCAATAGACTATTTTAATTGTCATAAAACTCATTATAAGTATTAATTACAGTGTCAACATAATCTAAATCGAACAATTCAGGAATACTACTGTTTATAGTATCTAAGTTTGTGTCCTTATTAAATGCAATACCGTTACTGTTAAGTAGTGATTCATAATTTGTGTTGATGTATGTAACAAAATCATCAACTTTTTTATCATTTTGGATTTGATAATCAAGAGCAACGCAGCTTAAATCTACTAAGTCATCTCTTAAAACGTTAATGTTTGATAGGTTTAAAGTGAGCCAAGCAATATCTGTTAACTGGTTGATAATAATGGAATAGCTATCATCAATGTTTCTTCCAAGTAAGTCTTCACTGATAACTATTTCATTGTCATTCTCATCATATAAAGTGATTTCTGTTTGTTTTATATTGATTTTTTCCCATCCTTCAATGGATAAAACATTGTATGATAACGTAATTTCATCATCTTCGTTATACGAAATAGCAAAATCCAAATGATCATCTACATAAGATTCAATCAATAAATTACTTAGTGCTTCATCTTCCAAGTAGAAGTAGTACTTTTCTGTTTGTGTAGCGAATGTATATAATGGATTACTCTTCTCAAACAAATCTAAAAATCCATATAGATTTCCCTCATTATCTAGTTTTTCAATTGAGTAGTAGTCTTCATTAACTGTGAACGATTCATAACTTCCATCAAACTCTTTTTTCATGTACTGTTTTAGTGTTGCATCTTGGTTGTTTAATTCTTCTTCAACAGATTGATTCAAATAGTACTCAAATTCAACTTCGTCATTTGAATTTACAGTCATTGAGATGTATGAGTAATCAATAAGATCATATTCTCCTGAGTATGTATATTGCTCAAGTGTGAGAGTACCCTCTTCTAAAGAAACTCTTAAGTGGCTTCTGTTGTCCTCTGTGATACACCATTCATTGTTTATATATTTATCGCATTCGACTTCGTAATCGTGGGCAATTGTTGTTAAAATTGTATCTGCTTGAGTATATGGGAAAAGAAGTGGATCGTAAGGTAGAGAACCGTTCGTTAGCTCTTCTTTTGTATAGATATAAGTATCATCCTCAAATTTTGAAACATATATTGAATCTTTTAATTCGATATTTAAGATATCTTGATATTCTTCGATTTTTTTCTCTATTTTACTGTTTTCACTACACCCCGTTAGTAATAATAACATACTGAATGCGATTAAGATTTTTTTCATATTATCTCTCCTAATTTAGTAATAAATCTATATTATATATTCTATATTATATAACAATAATTGATTTTTCAGAAAAAAGTTGGTGAAATACTGAAATTAAAGGGTTTCTTACAAAAAAATAGAAATACAATTAAGCATTTCTATTTTGTATCATCAATTCCGCTTTCTTTGAGTAATTTCATTTTACGTTTGTTTTTGTACATTCTTTTCTCAGCTAATTTTAGTGACTCGTAGCTATCCATTTCAATTGATGTTTTAGTATCATAACCTAAAGCGATACTTGGTAATATTTGTTGGAATTTTGATTTGGAGCAAAGTTTTTCAATTCGTCTTATGACTTTCTCACAAGTCTTGCGATCAGTGTTTGGTAGTAGTATTGCAAATTCATCCCCACCCCATCTACTGACGATGTCTTCTTCTCTTACAGCTGTTTTTAGAATACTTGCAACCTCGTTTATTAGTTCATCCCCAATAATGTGTGAGAACGTATCATTGATTACTTTTAAATCATTTAAATCACCAAGAATAATCGACATTGGTAGTTTTCTTTTTGTATTAAGCCTTTTGAGTTCCTCTTCAAAAAAGAATCGATTATAAAGACCTGTTAAGAAATCATGATGTGATACATAAGTAAGTTCCTCTTGTTTCTTAAGAAGGTATTTTTCGTTTTTTATTTTCGCCGTTGAATCGATTATTGTAGATAGTATATACTCCGTACCGTCAATTACAATAGGCCCACTATACACCTCAACATCAACAATGTCACCGTTTGATTTACGATGTTTAAAGTTAAAGTGATCTTTTTTCTTTTGTAAGCAATTCTCGATTTCTTTATCGACTTCAGCTTTTGATAATGTATTGATATCCTGAATGAACAAAGTTTTTATTTTGTCTATAGACCATCCATAAAACTCTAATGCCGTTTTGTTGGCATCCACTATTTTTCCGCTACCATCAATTACCATTAAAACAACATGACTATTCTCAAAAAGATTTCTGTATTGTAGTTCTGATAACTTTAGTTTGTCTTCTCGTATGATGTTTTCTTCTTTTTTAATATGAAATTGATAAACCAATACTGATGCTGGTGGGAAAACAAATAGAATTATAAACCACATTTTTGGTAGGACAACTTCCCAGATGTCTTTTGGTAATGTAAACATCAATGAAAAAATTAAAACTTGAGTAACAAAAGCTACTTGTAAAAGATGTTTTATATTATATGGTTTTTCTTCTTTTTGGTTTTGTAAATGATAACGATATAACAAACCAATAGATGCGCTAATAACAATCTCAGCAACTCCTGCAAAAGTACCGACACCTCCTATATATATTCGATAGATTCCTTGCATGATTCCTCCGATGATTGTTGGTATTAAACCAAGGAAAATACCAGAAGAACTCATTAAAATTGAACGTGTATCAAAAAAAACTCCATTGTTGAAATCAAATGGAATAGACATCAAAGCAATACCTGTTACACCAATATAAATTCCAAAGAGAATTTTTTTTGATGCATTCTTTGATTTTGAGTTGAATGGAAACATAGAATAGATAATAGACATACTCAATAAGATTAGGACATTCATTATTAGTGTTATCAAAATATCTAAGAACATAGAATCACCCTCCATAGAATAATGATGTAACTTTGTACATCTATGCGTATATATATTTTACCACTGATATAGTTAGTATTCAATACGATATGCATTTTGTCAGGAGGTGTAAGTAATAAAAAAGTCCTGTATTCAGGACTTGTTTTTTTGTCTTATATCTTTGAAGCGTTATTTTTTAAGCGGTAACTCTCTATCTTTCACTAACTGTATAACGAGAGATGCTAACATGAAAACTAACATAATAGAAAAAGGAAGCCCCATGATGATTATAATTGATTGAAGTGTGTTTAAAGCTGCTGACCCTCCAAGGACTAAGACTGCAGCAGCAATGAATCCTTCCATACATGCCCAAAAAACTCTCTGGGTTTTGGGTGAATCTAGTTTCCCTCCACTGGTTAGGTTATCTACAACTAAGCTTCCCGAGTCACTTGAGGTAACAAAGAAAAGAATAATCGCTATGATTGCGATAATACTCAATACTAATTGAACAAAAGAGTTGCTTGTAACGTTATTGATCATCACAAATAAACTCGTGGATAAATCATTGTTAATGGCCTCTGTCATTATGCCATCTTTTATTTCATTTAGATAAAGTCCAGTCGAGCCAAGTATTGTCATTACAAATGAAATGATGATTGTTGGAATGATTGTCACACCAATGATGATTTCTCTTATTGTTCTTCCTCTGGATATTCTTGCGATAAATAAACCAACAAATGGACTCCAAGAAAACCACCAAGTCCAATAAAAGATTGTCCAGGAACTTTGCCAAAGAATGTCTTGCTTTGTTTCTCCTATAAAGACTCCTAATTCTATGAAATCAATTATGTATGTGAAGAAAGCAAAGGTGAAATCTTTTAGTATATACATTGTAGGACCGACTAATAGGATTGTAAATAGTAGTAGGGCTGATAACCTAATATTTAACTCACTTAACAACTTGATTCCTTTTGATATTCCGCTTACAACGGATAAAGTTGCGATAAATGTGATGGAGATAATCAAAATGATTTGAATACTCCCAGATATAGGAATATTGAATACCGAATTTAGTCCTGCGTTAATCTGTCTAGCTCCGAGTCCGAGAGAAGAAGATAAACCAAATAAAACACTTAAAACAGCTACGGTATCAATTATGTCACCCCAAATCCCATATATTCGATCTTTTAGTACAGGGTAAAATAAGCTACGAATAGTAACTGGTAACCCCTTGTTAAAACTGAAATATCCAATTCCGATTGCTACTAGAGAATAGATTGCCCAGGGATGGAATCCCCAATGTAAATACATTGTGGTAAGGGAAGAATGTTGTGAGGTAACTAGTCCTGCTGGTAAGCTTAAATGATAAATAGGTTCTGAAATACCATAAAAGAATATACCAATTCCGATTCCTGCACTGAATAACATTGCATACCATGCAAAGTTACTAAATTGGGGTTTTTTATCTTCTTCATAACCAATACGTACTCTACCAAATTTTGTAAATGCTAAAATGATTAAACTAAAGAAAACAAAGTTTATTACGAATACGTACCATATATTAAACTTTGTAGTAACCCACGTTTTAGCAATATCAAATGTATTGGCTGTTGTTTCTGGAAAGACAATTGTTACAAAAATAAAAGAAAATACTAGTATCGCTGAAACCAAGGATACAAATATGTTCATATCTAGTCCGTATTTCTCAAAATTTCTGTCGTGTAATTTCTTAACTTTCTCTGTAATCAAATCCATTAAATCGCTCCTTTTATATAAAAAAGCACCCTAACTCTACATAAAAATGTAAGAGTTAGAGTGCTTAAGTTTCGCATATCAAATATACTCGCATTATATCACTAATGTAATATAGTCTATTACCAATCGATCCTAGACAAGCCCCAGTTCTTATGGGATATGATTTTCATTTCTGTTTTCACGTCTTTGCATAACTAATATTATTCCGCCGAAACATAATAATACTCATAGTGCTGATACTAACAAATTTTACTTCTCACTGTTTAGTATCTTAACATAGAATACGAAAATAATCAAATTCAAGCCAAAGTAAGCGCTTTAACAGTCCACTATTACGATCTTTATCCCCAAATGCCAATAAAGAATAATGAACTTAGCAACGCAATGATTAAACCTGCAATCATCAGGAATTTATCAGCGTTCTCGCCCCACATGTGTGTTGCTCTTGCTCTTAATAGTTTGTAGACAATAAACTCACTTTTTGTGAATCCACCTAAAAACATAAGAAGACCAATTACTAACATTAAACTTCCCCATAAATAATTCATATAATCACCTTTCTTTTAATTAATCGATTATATCTAAATATGTTAATAAACCATATTCTACATCTGTTATATCTACAATACATTCCGTATTACTATAATACTTAATATCAGTTAAGTAAGTAGAATATAGTGGCATTATATCGTAAAATTTTGAATCCAACATTGTCTTTGTATATCCCGATTCTAAACCAATGACATTCAGAGATAAAATGGAATCATCTATTTCTAGAGTATGATTTATAGAGTCGAAATTATTTGTTGTAGGGTCTGTATTAAAGAATATCTCAAACATGCCTGATGCAGAGCCTTTGTTGTAAGAACTGTGTAATCTAGCAACGTACTCATCATTTATTGGTTCATTGTTGTTGTAGATGTGATATTCATTAACTGAGCCATCTACCTTAGACATATGATCCCACCCAGCTATTTCGTTAAGATTTATTTTTAAACTAGTATAGTTGCTATCAACTTCCAACAGCATTTTATTTTCTTCATATTCTGTATAGGTTACTGTAGGTATTGCTTTATCCATGTTCATATATTTATAACTCTCATTGTTTGGGTTATCGTATACCGTTAATACTGGTGAATCTGTAAAATGATAGAGAACATACATAAAATTATTTTTTATGTCGTGATATATGATGTTAGAATCATTGTTAATTTGCCATTCGTAGTTATCTTTTGAGTAAACGCCTTGGTAATATTTTACTTCCTCATTGTTTGTATCTTTGATGTAGTAATAAATATTAGTGCTATCAAAACCGTAAATAACACCTGTCATATTTGTTTCCTCATCAACGAATACAAACTCAATTAGTATATTGTCGTCTTCTACATAAAACTCAAACTGGTACTTGCCTTTAAAGCAAGTCTCACCTTCAGATAAATCCTCGCAACTACTGAGGTTAATAGTCTTTAAAACCCAAATAAACGATGAAGGAGTTCTGTAGTTGTATGCTTCCCTATCTTGTGTAAGGTTATAATTGAGTAAACTATCTTTTGATATTTCTTCACCCATAGACACTTCAATCAGTTCTTCATCCGTGATATAAAGACTACTATCATAAGTACTAGTATAGTAGTTTTCTATCATTGTTTGATACTCACTAAAGACGTCTACAAACTCAGTGTAGGAGTTTTTCTTGGTGTTATCAAACAAGTTGTTATCAATTGAAATGTTACTATTACAAGCAGTAAGAGAAACACTAATGATTGTTATTAGAACGAAATGAAACACTTTTCTATGATTCTTCATAAACATCAGCCCCTTCTCTATTATTTTAACACTTAGTTTATATTATCCGAAATTCTTTTCATAAAAAAACAGTCCATCTGTAATGGACTGTTTAGATTACTTGATAATATAAATATGACTTTCTTCTTTCATGCTCTCATTTAACCAAATGATTAAATCACTTAACATATTATTGAAGTCTTCAATGTGTTCAACAATTTCATTTAAATCATTCTTTGGCTTAATGATTTCGAACTTTAAGATTTCTTTCACTTTGCTTGGATCGAATGAATTATTAAGATCGTTCTTTGTTTCTTCGATTCCTTCAATGATTCTTGCCCATTCCTTTGAAGATATTTTTGACTTTTCTTGATTTCTATATTCTCTATATTTATCCCATATCATTCCTTCGATATAAGAAAAAGTCACCGCGTTGACATAAGAAGATAACTTCTTCTTTTTGTCTTTCCCTGGTCTTAGTGTTACATACTCTTCGTTTTTTACGTCCTCTAAAGAACTGTATATTTTAAAATCTGCCTTTTTCATGAACTCACCTTTATATCACTTTCTAGTCTTTTGACTCTCACAAGTTGATATGAAGATTAAGTATTTGTAAATACAATCTCATGAGTTAACTAATTATACGCTATATAAACTATAAAAGATATATAATCCTTAATATATCTATTTGGTTCAACAAGAGGGTCTATAAAATATCTCTAAATCTCATTTCTAAATATTGCTGTTTTTGGAGATCTACGTGATTGAAGAGTGTACTGAAATTGAAAATGTAATAAGGGGTGCTATAATAGAAGTAGGTGTTAAATAAATTTAGGAATGGAGTAGTTATGAAGATGGTATTATTGAAAGTATTTATGGTTGTCTTTTTTGTTTCGATGATTTATATCAATTATTATGCGAATACAAAGCCCTTAGGTGGTATATCAACTGGAGAAATATCTGATCGATATAATACACTATTTACTCCTGCAGGATTCACGTTCTCTATTTGGGGTATTATCTATATATTGGTAGGTGTATTTGTCGTATATAACGTTTTTAATCCAACGTATTTTGAAGAAGGAAAGCAAATTGTTCTTTACTTGTTCCTTTTATCAACTATATTGAATGGTTCTTGGTTGTTTGCTTGGCATTTTGATAAGATTTTGATGTCAACAATTATCATGGTGGTATTTTTAGTGGTACTATTGATTATTCTACAGAATATTAATCCATCTGAAAAAATTGGATACATTACTTTTAGTGTTTATGCCGGATGGATAAGTGTTGCGCTCATCGCGAATGTATCAATTCTAATAACCAAGTACGATATAAGTGTTTTTATGAATTATCAAGTTATATGGTTTATTGTGATTATACTTGTGAGTATTGGAATTTTGATTACAATGTTTATTAAGACGAGTAATTATATTTATGGATTGGTATTTCTTTGGGCTTATTTTGGAATTGCAATGAAGTTTATACAAAAATAGAACAATCTGATTTCAGATTGTTCTTTTCTTATGTTCCACAATATGTAACATACTCTTCTGTGGATAGTTTTGGTTCTATGAAGGAGTTACTAATGTTTGTATGATATGAGAAAGGGGTTTTTAAATGTAGTAGTAGTTCATAAAATAGGGTGTAATCATTTTGCTCGGTAGCCTTTAATAAAGCTTCTTCTACAACCATGTTTCTTGGAATTATGAACGGATTTGACTGTTCCATTAATTGGATACGTTCGTTGACGTCCATACTTCTATTCCCCAATTGTCTTGTCCAAGCTTGGAACCATGATTTCCATTCTTCAGAGTTGAAGAAAGGAAGTTTGTGGTATTCATCAAGCGTGAGTAATCTGAAAGTGTTTGTGTAGTCTGCCTTGTGTTTTTCCATAATATTTAATAGATTATCAATCAGCGCTTTTTCTTCTTCTATAGGATCTATTATTCCAATTTTTTTAGCCATTAGCGAGTAATACTCAGTTATAAAGTGCGTTCTAAATTTTAGAAGCTCTTTGTTTGCGATTTTTACCGCAATTTCAGTATCGTCAGAAAGCAAATCAAGTAGGGTCTCTGCGAATCTTGCAAGATTCCATGATGCAACTTGTGGTTGGTTTTGATAACTATAACGTCCTTCTCTATCGATGGAACTGAATGATCTTGATGGGGTATAGGTATCTAGAAATACACAAGGACCATAATCAATTGTTTCTCCTGATATTGACATGTTGTCTGTATTCATTACACCATGGACAAAACCTACTGTTTGCCATTTGGCGAGCAGTTTTGCTTGTTTTATAATTACTTCTCCCAAAAATTCTTGATATTTATTATTACTATCTTTTAAATGACTGAAATGTCTGTTGATTGTGTAATTTGCTAATTCTCTTACTTGTTTTATTCCCCCATATGTTCTTGCGTATTCAAACGTACCTACACGGATATGGCTTTTAGCAGTTCTTACTAGAATTGCTCCATCCATCTTTTTTTGCCGTTGTATTGTCTCGTTTGTTTTAAGTAATGCAAGAGATCTCGTAGAAGGGATACCTTGAGAGTTCATGGCTTCACTGATAAGATACTCACGCAACATTGAATATAGTGTGGCGTTTCCATCCCCACCTCTTGAGTAAGGTGTCTTACCGGATCCTTTTAGCTGAAGATCGATTAGACCTTCATTTGTCATTTGTTCTCCTAACATAAGCGCTCTTCCATCACCAAGTAGTGTGAAATGTCCATATTGGTGCCCGGCATATGCTTGGCTAAACAAAGGACCATATTCTGTTGTTGAACCACTTAAAAATTCTAACCCTTTGGGGCTCGCTAAGAAGTCTATATCAATGTTTAATTCCGTTGCTAGTTCTTTATTTAATAATACAAGTTCTTCTTTATTTCTATTTCTTGGTTTTTGAATTGTATACATATGTTTGTGTAATGTAAGATAACTTTGTACCAAATCTAACCCGTAACTATCGTTCATGTTACCACCTCTTCTCCCATTATAATTATTCCAATTAATTTTTACTAACATACTGCTCAAAAAAAGATCTATATCTAGTGAAAACGCCGTTATTTGTATCTTTTGAGACTTATTTGTAGTTTTGATTTGGGGTAGATGATGAAAGTATTCTGTGTTTATGGGATAGATGATAGGAAAAAAGAGGTGTTTTATTATTCACAATTTCCCAAAGTGGATGTATAATATTGTTAATAGAAACAAGGTAGGTGAATTATGGATAATTATGTGAATGGTATTATATGTACCAAGAGAAAACTGTGGAAGAAGAAGGAACAAGTAAAAGATATTGTTGATTTTATGATAGTTAAGGGTTATTCGTTTAAGGAACTCGTTTATGGTGAACCTAATGACTTTGTGTTTACTGAAAAGTATGAAGATATTGATAAGACATTAAGTAGAAAAGGATCATTCTTTGGAATTCGATTAAAGTTTGAACGAACTGGAGTTCAATTAGAGATTGAATCAAACACGAATGGTGTAGATAATGTTAAATATAGTATTTTTGCAGATCAATCAGAAGATTTAAAGAAAGCAGAAAATGACTCGTTGGAATTGAAAGAAATAATAAAAGCAACTAGTAATACGATTAGTATGGTTGCTGAGTATCTTGATAATCACCGTAAGTTTCAATTGGCAATTGTAGTTGTGCTAGTAATTGTTTTGATTTTGGCGGTAAATAACTTTGTACCAATTGTATCGATGGTATCTTCAATATTTATGTTTTCACCCTTATTATTTCTCTATTTGCTTTTTGTTTATTTTCGAAGAAGATAACCAAATGATAGTAAGAATATCAAAATTACAAATAAGACCTTATTTATAATTTTTTGTGGAATTTCGCAAAGAATGGTATAATAGTTATGTTAGCAAACTATATGAAAATATAGGACGCAAAGACATAGGGCTTACTAATAAATTGTAGTTGCTTGCTATGTTTGCAAATGGGATTTTTAAATTCTAAATGATGCTAACGCGTCATTTTTTTTATTGGAGATAGGAGGGATTATATGGATTATGGTTTATTAGTAGTATTTGAAGTTTTAATAGTGAATCTTCTTCATACAAATCTAATTGTTAAGAAGCGTTACTCAGGAAAAATTGTACTTTCTAGTTTGGTACTGTTTTCATTTGTTCTTATGGTCTTTTCCTATTTTATTGGTATAGAAGAAAAATCGGTTTACAGATATGTCATTATGGGATTTACATACAGTATTCCTATTTACATATTGTATGTAGCGAAGTTCAAGAAAGTAATTATTGTAATGATGTATTGCTTCATCTATACAATAATTGTTAATACCACTGCGATTGGTCTTGCTAGTTTCGCTGAATTTGGTAACTATGATTTAAGGATATTTCTGTTTCAAACAGGGTTATTCATTATCACTATGCCACTCGTATATTATATTAGTAAAATATGGATTTGTATTATATTAGAGAATGCCAAGAACAAGTTATGCGCACTAATTCTAGCGCTTAATGTAGCTCTTTTTAGTATTATAACAATGATTCGTTATAACTTAGAACCTCATACGATTTCATATTTTATTTTTATTTTCCTTGTAACAAGTACAGTAGTAATTACACTTGATTTACTATATTTAACGGTTAAATCGAACTTGAAACTAATAAAGGCAAACAACTTGGCTTATCGAGACTCGTTAACAGGTATTGATAATAGACTATCTCTATTTATAGATATGGACTCGCACATAAGACATCACTTTCCATTCTTGTTGTTGTTCTTGGATTTGGATAACCTAAAAAAAGTAAATGATACATTTAGTCATGAAGAAGGAGACAAGTACTTGAGTTTGTTTGCTAGTACGCTTGATAATTTAATTGGTGGAAATGGAAAAGCTTATCGGTTTGCAGGTGATGAATTTGTTTGTATTATTAGTAGGAATTTCGAAGAGTTTGATGTGAAACATTTTAAACAAAGAATCGAAGATGAAATGATAAAATTGTTTGAGTACAATGGTGTTAGCGTAGGTAGTTCTAGTTATCCAGAAGATGGAGATGAACCGGATGTGCTAATCAATATTGCTGATACAAAAATGTATGGTAACAAGAATAGTAGTAAAAAAATTAGACAACGAAAATAATAAAAAAAGACATTTTGAGTTTATCTCGAAATGTCTTTTTGTTTGAATTTAGATTCTCTATTGTGCTTTGAATGTAACAGTTTCACTTTGTTTATCTAGTAGTTTATTGTACTGGCGTTTCTCATATGAAAACAAAGTTAGCTCTTCAATCAGGTTCTTGTTGTCTTTTAACGATAACTCAAAACCTAAATCATTGATCATATCTTCATAATTTGCATTGATATCTTCAATGGCATCATTCAAGTTTTTAAATGTTATAGAGTTATCATAAGTGAATGGACTTTCATTAAGTAAGAATTGTGATTCAGATATGTTATTTCCGGTATATTTTTTCTCCAAGAAACAACTTTTATTAAGAACGGAACAAGAAACTTGGTTTTTTTCGTCGAGCATAGTATCTGATGAATACAAATATATTTTTGGTTCCCTGTTAAGTGTTGTTTGTTTTAAACCGTCCCAACCTGTTAGCGATCCAAGATTGTACTTTAGAACTATTTGCTCATCTTCAATTTGATATTTTAAGGTGTATAGTTCATTGAACTCATTGTATAGTTTTATATCACTTAGCGTGTCATTGTTGTAGAAATACATGTTTTTAATTGATACATTTTCATCGTATGTAAACTCGTATAATACTGATTTGTCTTCCGTAAATGTTCTTACATCGATTACATTTGTTTCTTGATTTTGTGAGAACGCAGTAAACGTGTCGTCTTCGTAATAGATGTTATAGAATAACTTTGAACCTTCTTGATACCCTGCGTTTATATAATGTGAATCTTCTTTAAATTCAATAAAAGACACATCAACAACACCTGAATGATTGGTGTTGTAGTATTCGCGGTATATGAGTTTTTCATCCTCTTCTGTGAATTGAATCGTTCGTTGTCCATAACTTTCTGAATTGAAAGTTTCCATAAATGTTATTGTAAGAATATCGTCATCTAAACTAAACTGAAATGATTGTTGATTTACTCCTCTACTATAGTAACAGTACTCACCTTCAACGATGTCTGTGCAATTAACCGATTGATTAGTAACGGTATCTTTAAGTGTTGAAAGGCTACTTAATACTGTGATCCAGCTTGCATTAAAGTCTAGATACTGAGTATCTGCTTGATTTAATAGAAGTTCTCTTGTATAAGTTTCGTTCATTTCCATACTGAGGTACTCGTTATTCAAACTAAATGAATCATCTGATGTATCATATTGTGTAAATTGTCCTAAAGATAATGTGTTTGCTTGTTCGAAATACTCATTAAGTTTGCTTGAGGCCTCTTCGTATGTATTCTTCTCACCAAAGCATCCTGATAATGAAACAATAAATATAAGTGTTAATATTATAGTTACAATCTTCTTCATGTTTCCTCCCCGTATATAAAAGTCTTTTCTATTAAATTATATAATTTTTGAGTGAGTTTGGCAAAAACAAGTCAAAAATATTTTAAAGCGCTTTATAGAGAGATTTATTAATGGAATTCAAATGTTTTTGTATCTACATCTTTCTATGATAAAATATAGTGAAAATGGAGGAGAAAAATTATGAAAAATTTTATTGCGAACAAATATGCTAAGATAGCTCTAACTGTGGCTGTATTTGCATTGATATTCTTGTTTTTTAATTACTTTATATTAGTACCGATTAATTTACGTTTTGGTGGTGTATATGTTTTAGTAGGGATTTTGTTGATTATCATTGGGTTAACAGGGTTATCTACACAATCAAAAATTAAATATAACGTTTATACAGAAAAAAATATGATACAACTTTCACTGTTTGAGAAGGTAACTTTGGCAAGTGGTGGTGGAGTAATCGTGCTATATATTCTATTTGCGATATTTTCATCATCGATGTTTCATGCGGATGATTACCACGCTCTTGTAGGGGAAATTCCCGATGCGATTGAGTTTGCAAGTGATTTTGATGCAGTGGATACTGATTCAAATCTACCGATCATTGACTCTAGTTTGGCAGAACAATTAGGGGATAAAGAATTTGGTAAGTATGGATCACTTGGTAGTGAATTCCATGTAGGTGAGTTTCACGATCTAAGTGTTGATGGTAATCTTGTCTCTGTTGCTCCACTTGAATATAACGATTTCTTTAAATGGATGAATAATAAAAATGGTGCACCTGGTTATGTTATTGTAGATAAAACAACAGGTGATGTCGAAGTTGTCACAGAGTTGGATATGAAATATATGCCAAGTGCTTATTTTGGAACAGATTTACACCGTCATATCTATCAAAATGGTGAGGGAGCAAAACAATACAAGTTAATTGATTTTGCTTTGGAACTAGATGATGAATCAAATCCTTATTGGGTTGTTAACGCCATTGAACCTACAATTGGTATTACTGGTGGGTTAGATGTTCAAGGAGTATATATTGTTGATCCTAATTCTGGGGAAATTGATTATTACAACGCAGAAGATGCTCCGAACTGGGTAGATACTGTTTATCCAAAAGAATTGGTAATTGATCAATTGAACTACTGGGGTTCTTTGGGAGATGGATGGTTAAACTCTGTGTTTGCTGAAAAAAATGTACTGCAAACTACAGATGGATCTCGTCGTGTTTATAACGATAATGAGGTATATCATTATACGGGGTTAACAAGTGCTAGTTCTGATGAAGCTACTGTTGGATTTGTTTTTGTGAACACAAAGACAAAAGAAGTTGTTCGATATAATATGTCAGGAGCAACAGAAACAGCTGCGATGGAATCTGCTGAAGGTATTGTGCAAAACTTTGGTTATACAGCGACATTCCCTATTCCAATGAATGTTTATAATGAACCAACTTTCCTAATTACCTTGAAAGATAATAAAGGTCTTATTAAACAATATGCCTTTGTTAATGTCAGTGATTTTGCGATAGTTGGGTTAGGTGATACTTTAGATAAGGCGTACTCAGATTATGGTGAGAAAATAGATGTTGAAAATACTGGTAATTATAATGAAACAGATATTATTACGATAAGAGGAACGGTACAGCGAATTAGTATGTCCGTTGTTGATGGTTCATCTCAATATGATATTATCATTGATGATGTACTCTATACTGCTCGATACAAAACAAGCAGTTATTTATCAATCACAGAAGTAAATGATGAGGTAGTACTAGAACTGATTGGTACTACAGTCGTTGGTTTCACTAATATAGATCTTGAAGGTGAAGTAGACTAACAAGTAAAAAATATAATATGATTCTAGACATGTTCTAGAATCATATTTTTTGGTCGTTGTAAATCATTTGATGAAGAGTTGATTAGATACTATAATAATGTATAGGTATTACTTCACTGAAAGAGGGAATTGTATGAATATAGTTGAAATGGTTGTATTGGTGTTAGGAGTCGGATATGTAGTCGTTATTTTTGGTAAATCTATTCATAATAAACTTGTGAAAGATGGTGTCGTATTTGGCTATTTGATTTTACTTTTAAGTTATCTCTTGATTGCTGAGTTTAGATGGCAATTATCCTTTTTATATGGAATGGTGCTTATACTAGATGTGTTTTACATTATTAAACGAGTAAAAGGCGAGAAAGTTAGGGGAATGACAAAGAAAGTCTTATTTCCACTTTCAATCATTCTTTTGGGTTCTACATATTTCACCGTTTTCGCATTTCCAATCTATGAAATTCCTACTCCAAGTGGTGACTATTTCATTGGGACAAGATTATATGTGGTTGAGAATATGGAGAGAGAAGAACTTTATAGCGATTATGAGTATCGCCGATTTCAAATTCAAGTATGGTATCCGAGTAACGATGTAGATGGATATGAAGTTGCTCCGTGGTTGGAAGGGGGACTTGAGTTATCAAGAGCTCTCGCCAAAGACAACTACTTGCCTTCCTTTGCCTTGGACCATACAACAAGTATTGAGTCTAACTCATACTATGATGCTCCAATTAATGATGCAGTTTCAAAATATCCTGTTGTTATCGTTTCTCACGGGTGGAGAGGATTCAAGACTCTTCACACCGATTACATTGAAGAACTTGCTAGCAATGGATATGTTGTTATTTCGATTGATCATACATATGGAAGTGTTGCTACCGTATTTGGGGATGATGATGTTGAATACTTGAACTTGGATGCACTAATCTATCGTGATGATAATCCTGATTTCTTAATTGATGCAAATAATTTGGTGAATACATACTCAGGAGATATTGTAGATACCATCGATTATCTAGATATGCTAAATACTGATGAAAATTCAATATACTATGGAAAACTTGATTTAGATAGAATCGGGTTGCTTGGACACTCTACAGGTGGTGGTGCTGGGGTTAATACCGCTCTTATTGATGATAGAGTTCATTCGGTTTTGGGTCTAGATGCTTGGGTTGAACCAATTGATTTTAATGTGGTAACAAACAAACTCGACGTTCCTTCTTTGTTTATTAGGAGTGGGGCATGGGAGACTGGGGAAAACAATGAAAATTTGTATGAAATAGTGAATCAAAGTAATCAATCATCTATGCTATATCAAATTGATGGAACAACTCATTATGATTTCGCGATGGTATATATGTACTCTCCTCTAACAAAGTATTTAGGGTTAACAGGCTCGGTTGATAGTGAAGAATTAAATGAAATGTTAAAAGATACTATTCTTGACTTCTTTAATAGTACTCTTCTTTCAGAATCCAGTGAGTTTAACATTACTGAGTATGAAGAAATGAGAACTATCGAAGTTCCAAGTACTGATTAAAGTAGCTTAATAGTCAATTTATGTAACTCATCAAATCCTCATATAAAATAGTTTTATTTTGTTATAATACTATTGAAAGGATTGATTGTATGTATAAGAAACTAATTATATTACTTGCATTCATTGCTGCATTAACTCTTAGTGGTTGTAGTAATGATTATGATAAAGGAATAGTAGAACTAGATGATTTTGAGATAATAACAATTGATGTAACAAAAGAGGATGCTTTGACGTATCATTTGGAAGCACCTTATAGTGATAACGAAAGAAATGCTTTAGAAATCGTAAAAGCAAAAATCTTTGATTATGAGTTTTACACTGTTCAGTATGACGATGGTACATGTGATACGGTAAGTGAAAAAATGATTACAATGATTTTAGATGAAGATACGGAGGCAAATTTATTTACTCGATGTGCTACCTCGAATGGAGATACTGTAATCGTAACTGTTTTTATAATAGGGGAAGATTTGTATTTTACCGATGAAGCATTATACACAGAGTTAGAAGAGCTATTACACTACTAAAAAACACCATAATTCAAGTTTGAATTATGGTGTTTTTTTTACTTTAGCGAATCAATGAATAATGTTTCTAATACTTCTTTATTGAGTTCTTTATTATAGTGTATTTGCATTGTGCCTTTTTTAGTAAATTTATAGTTATTTAGGTTCTTAGAGTGCTTTTTGTTAGCACTAGCAAAGATGTTAACATGATCCTTAAAAAAGGCTAAGACGATGACTGGACTACTATGGAATGTGCTTTTTAAGGTTTCTTCTACATAAAACGCTACTTGTCCTGCGAACAGCCGTTCTTTGATATCTAAATCGATATCACTGATGATTTCTTTTATCTTGTTGTAGTAATTTAGTCCTTGTTCATTGAATGTGTTAATGTACTCCTCTAGATTACTGTATTTTGGCATGTTAACCTCCTATATAACGATTGTTAGAATGTTTTTCGGATTTTCTTTATTAGTTCACCATTTGCAAATATTTTGATCTTAAAACCTCCAGCTACAAAACCAAAAGCTGGTTTAAACTCGATTGAAATGTCCTGTTCATAAGTGTCAAGTTCGAACTCTACGTTTCTTATTACTCCTGGACCGATTAACTTGATTGTTTCTGCAACACCATTGTAAATATATTCTTTTCCATTGGGTAGTTCGGCATACAAGTTCCCATCAACATAAATTGGTACTTTGGCAAAGAATACAACAAATGATTTCTTTCTGATAAATGTAATTTTCATAACGATCTCTTAATCTCCTTCTTTTTCTTGATGATAATTATTTCCCCGACTATTAGTGTGATTGGTACCAATACTGTACCAATCATAATACTATATGTGATGATACTATAAAGGGTAGTATTTATACTTCCGATATAGTAGTTAAAACCTGGTATAGAAGTAGCGTTATTGTTTGCTTCAATTATGTAATCTCCCTCTTCTGAAACTGTAAAAGTAGCAATTATTGTTTTATTGTAGATTGCTTTGTTCTCCATACTTGGAATAATCTCGATTGTATTGTTTACATTATTTCTTTCATAAATTGACAAGTTGAAATTACTTGAATCGTAATAGTCTATTGTTGTAACTAACTCATCTCCATCAGTAGTGTGTTCAAAGAATCCATCAAAACCAGATTGATTCATTGAAATAGTGTAGGTTCCCGCTTCCATTTGGACAGCACTAACACTGTCTAAACTATATTTTACAAGTTCATTTTCCATCCTTAAATATTTTGTGTATCCAAGCAAACCAAATAAGACTGCAACAACTAAGATAAGCCATCTGAATTTAGTTAGTTCATTTCTCATAATGTTCACCCCCCTTATCTTAACTCGTCAAAGTATCCACTCATAAACATTTTGTACAGCGTAAAAATGAATGCAAGCATACTTACTCCACCTATCAGTAAAGCGAGTAATCCATCTCTATAGTTTTCAAATGAGTATGTACTTACTAGACTCCCCATTGAGAATGTTAAAAAAAAGATTAGTAAAAAATTCAGTAGTAATTTTTTCATAGTATTTCCCTTCATTTTATTGGTTTTTATGTATCGATATAAGATAAAAAGCACTGTTAAATTCCTTGTAGATGAGAGATGTCTCATAATCAATAGAGAGACTTAGTTTTGAACTATCTATAATGCTTTTTAGATGTTTAATCCTAGCTTTATTTTCTTGTACAATTAAGACAAGTTTGCTGGTGTTCTTCATTTCTTTAAGGATTGTATTAATTGTAGATGTTTCTTCGTCGATGTCATTCTTATAGAAATGAAACATTGAATTCATAAGTATGATGTCATACTGCTTTAATTGATTGAATTCGTGGTAGTCCATAATCTCTGTAGTTACGGGAAGTTTTTCTTGTTTTGCGATTTCGGATAATTGTCTAATTCCTTCACTAGAGGTATCAATCCCTTTTACAGTGAAGCCTAGACGTCCCAAAGCCAAAACGTCTCTACCTTGGCCACAACCAAGATCGAGAACAATCAATTTCCTATCAAATCTTGAAAAGTATTCTAGTAATTCAGGGTATGGTTTACCAAAGTAATCTCTTTTCTGGTAATACTTATTATATGATGACATATGATCACCTCTTAGGGCTATGATTTTTCCTTCTTAAAGGATTTAAAGATTTCTGAGATAAGCAAGGATACTAAAAATAAAACAACGGTAACCCCCATAGTTAGCAAGGTAAGTACAATCCATAGTCCAGTTTCATTCATACAGTCTGTTGCACCATCACAAGGATTGTTAAAAATGTTAGCATCGATATATTGATATATGAAATAAAAGCTAAGTAACATTAAGGGTGATGTTGTGATTAATGTTAACCTCATTTTTCTCATCACTAAAACGATAATCATAAAGAGACATATAGAAACGTCAACAGCAGCAATATAATAAATCATATTGATCACTTCTTTCATTTAGTATTTATAGATATATCACTTGATTACTAACTCAAAAAATGCGAAGATACTAAATCCTATTATAATAAAACCAAGGAGTTTTAATCCAATCAATTGTTGTTTTCTACCGGATTCATCAACTCCATGTCTGATTGCCCAACTAAGAAATTCCAAAGCTTCAGTTTTGAATATTAGTGCTAATCCAAATGATAGACCAATAATAATTAAAAGAATATTACCAAACATATAACCAACTCCTTAATTAACATTTTAACATATAAAAAGAAGTCAGTAAATGACTTCTATCTTAGTATGGCTGTTTGAAACAAAGAAATATCCATTAGTTCGAAACTGTTATATAGTGGGTTATAAGGAACTCCTTTATAATTTTGATTTAATAGCAAAAACTACTTCATCAATTGAGAGTTCACCATTAAACTTTACATCACAATCGAAATCGTCAAACATACCATGCTTACGTTCTAACATTGCAGCTACAGGAATGGGTAGATTTCCTTTAAATCTAACAGCAAATCTTTCCTTCTTCGTATCAAGAGGTGCTGTAAAAAGTATTTTCATCATAGATGCTGGGACTAAATCTACATGTTCTCTTTCAGCAGCTACAAAGATGATGTTTTCTTCAGCTTCTAGTGATTTCTTAAAAATATCCAATGCAACTTGAGGATTCTTTGCTAATCTTAAATAATCTTTTCCGGAATAAACTTTCATATCCAAATCTTTTTCTAAAACAGTTGCAACAGATGACTTACCTGTACAATTTTCACCAAATAGTAGTATGTTCATATTGAACCTCCTTAGTAATGTGATTCGTTTGAATTATACAATACAAGTTCATCTAAATCAATGAAAAAAAGATACTGAAATTAGTATCTTTCTTGTGTTTGTTAATATAAGATGTTGAGTCATAAAATCCATCTAGATATTCTTGAATAGTTAGTCGGTCATAACAGTAGTCTTAGATAATCTATCAACTTTTACAAGAATATACAACAAAAAGAATGATTGAGCAAATATACTTATATCAGATAAAAATATGTTCTCATCAGCGACACCCCAGTACCCGCCATCCTTTTGTCTAAGTACAAAAAAGTAAATCATGACAGTAAAGAATATCAAATACTTCAATTTGTTTAAGAACTGTACTGAATTTTTGTCGGATAAAAAATATACAAGAATGTAAATAACAAGTAAACCTAGTTGAACTATATACATGATATGTACTGATGTAAACAATGATAGTAATAGTATAAAATATCCCGCTATTACCATTCGTGAACTATACTTTTTTATGAGAATCAGCTCCTTTTAGAATGTTTTGTTACAAGAAAAAGATTACGTAAATATCCTATTTGATAATACTCAAAAGTCAATTTACACTGTTTTAGATAAACATAAAACAAAATCCCGAAAACAGTTTAGGTATTGTATTTATTATTGTACCTGTAAAGTATGAGACAAAAAAGCAAACATATCTATTTGTTAACCACTCTAGATACGATTTTTTGAGAGTTCATATCGAAATCCCATGTGAATAAATTTCCAAAAAGTTTTACATTGTTATCTTTATAATGCTTTACTTCATAAAATAAATCTGATTTGCATTTTGGATTCTTTTGATTAAGAAACATCTTTATCAGTGTATTACTATTGAATAGAAACTCATTATCATAATATATATCCATGTTGCCTGGACTATAACTACATACCTTCGCATCCTTACACCAATCAGTTATCTCATAGATCACGAATTTGTAGTTGCCAATAACTGTTTCTTCTTTGATTACAAAGTTCTTTGCTATAAATTCTTTCTCACCCATAACATCAACTCCTTGTTCATTTTACTATAGATAAATAATCTTTTAAATGGTTTCTAAGTTATCATGAAAACATTAAAGAACTAGAATTCATAAAATATCTATTTCTTTTTTACCAATATCGATACTGTTAGGAGTATAAGTGCAACTGCAAACACAATTAATGAGTGTTCAGGATTATGCATTGAACTAAAATTAAATCTATAGTCATTGTCTTTAAACTCACGATTAAACGAGATTGCAAAAACAAACAAACTTATGAAAATCCAAAATATTGACATTACTCTAATCATACTTCTATTTTTATGATTAATTTTATCATCTCCTTTTTCAACCGTCTATTGTATTATGAATTGAGCTTCATTTCTAAATACTAAGTAGAGTATTCCATACAGAATAATGAATGAACCACTTAAGTACACCTGACGTAAAATTTCTACTTTTCTACTCATTTCCTTCTCTTCACTTGAAAACATGATTGGATAGAAAATATTAGTATAAATAAATGAAGTAGTAATTAAAACTGCTATCCCTATTATAGTAGATGAAAACCAACCAATTAAACTAAAGCAAATTACAATAACTGCGGAGCAGAGTATTGATAATAATATGCTACCTCTAATTTGTTTCATTGAAAGTGAATAACTTCTCAACTTCAAAACAATTAGACTTAAAAAAAATATATATGCAATACATAACAGTGATAATAATAAAATTGGTGATAGATTCATTTAAATCATCTCCCTTGCAACAATTTTAACACAAAAAACGAATCCAGTAAATATCCTGTAAACTGCGGTTCAAAAGACCGCTGTGCAGGCATTTATATAAAAAAATACTAAACTTTGAAATGGCTTAGTTATAATGTTATTTAATGGCAGTGGCGGAGATGGTCGAACTCCTGTAGGCGGTGTTGGAGACCGAAAATGCATAGTTTTTACACTACATATTTTGATTATCCCTGTAAGTTTTAATGAATAGTTTAAACAATATTATCATAGTGTATAAATGCAATGGAACCAAAGGTAAAATAACAATAATATACAAAAACTTTAGATTAGGTAAAAACCCAGTTAAATTAGCAACAACAAATGTAGATATCCATAAGATACCAGTTAATATCAAAACTGTTTTATCCCCTTTACTAAAATTATTCAATACATTATTCAATTGTGTATTATCCTTAGATTCCTCAATATCTAATACTCTATTTGAATATTTCATTAAATCTGTGTATGTCTCTTTTGCTTTCTTTGCAGGTAAAGATATTCTTGCTGGAGATGCACTCTCAGTGTATATCCAAATATGATTTCTTTGAAAGAATGTATCATTATAAAGTATTTTCGTAATATCTGCATACTCAACAATCTTTTTAAAGGGAGAGTTAATTTGTATTCTTTCTTCATTAATCACAAATAAAGGTTTCCCAAAATAAATAAATCGAGATGCATATACAAACACTCCAAAAAAAATAGCACCTATAAATATCATAGGTATAGTTATAAAGCTAAAGTCCATAACAGCTAAATAAAGAATATAGCCAATTCCACCTATCCAAAATATCATAAAAATCCTAGCATACCATAATCTAAAACCTTCCATTTTAATCATACCATCATCTCCTCACTAGTATTATATCATAAAAAAAGAAGTCAGCAAATGACTTCTACCTCTCTTTAATGATTTTCTTTGTAATCTCATCCTTGATGATACTCAATACAAATTCTCGTCTTTCTTGAGAAGACAATTCTTGAAACTTTTCATGTTTACTAAACTCTATTTCCAAGTCATTTACTAGTTTGTCAATCATAGAGTTATCATCAACACCCTCAATATTAATCCCTACTATTATATCTACACTAGTACTATAATAAGTACTCAATTTTACAAGTGTATCAATATCTGGTTGTCTTGAATCACTTTCATATTGAGAGTATGTATTCTGTCTAACCCCTAAGAAAGTTGCTATCTCAGTTTGAGTAGCACCTTTTTCTTTTCTAAGCTTCTTTAAGTTGCTTCCTATCTTCATATTTATCACCTACTTATATTATATCATAAAATTATCACAAATTGTGATGTTATACTTATCTCATATCGTGATATTAAGTGGTGAGGTGAATGGTGGGCGTGAGGGCACTCGCCACCATGAAACGAGATAGTGTAAAGGTATAGTATTACCCTTTACACACTTATGTGCAAAATTAAGGAGGTGAACACATTATGAAAAGGTCTAGAAATTGGGTTTTAACAAACAACTACAAAGAGGAAGAACCTCTAACTAATGAAGAACTATTAAAGTTCATTAAAAACATAACTGGATTAGTCTATACAGCATTTCAACTAGAACAAGGAACCAAACATCATCAAATCTACATAAGCTTTAAAAATGCAAAGTCTTTTGAAACAATTAAAAAGCATTTCCCAAAAGCACACATAGAAGCAATGAAAGGAACCCCTCAACAAGCCAGTGATTACTGTACCAAGGAAGAAACAAGACTGGCTCCTCCAGTCATAGATGGTGACTTACCAAAGCAAGGAAAAAGAACAGACCTCGAGGACATTTATCAAATGATCACTGAGGGATGTACAAACAAAGAAATAAGAGAAACATACCCAAGCCAATACATTAGATATAAAAATAAGATTCAAGAAATAAGATAAGAAATACTCGAAGAAAAAGTCACTGGATGGAGAATCCTTGATGTTGTTTACCTCTCAGACTTACCAGGAGTAGGAAAAACAAGGTATATTATGGAGAAATACGGTTATAAAAATGTATACAGAGTATCTAACTATAAAAACCCTTTTGACACTTACAAAGGTGAAGATGTAATTGTTTTTGAAGAGTTTAGAAGCTCACTACCTATTGAACAAATGCTCAACTATCTAGATGGTTATCCAATAAGATTACCGGCTAGATATGGAGATAAAGTGGCATGTTTCACAAAAGTCTATATAGTAAGCAACTGGGACTATCAAGAACAATATACCAATGTAAGAGAAAGACATCCAACAACCATGCAAGCATTAGACAGAAGAATCAACTATGTTGGAAACTTAGAAGAAATTAAGAAATACGATAAAGAGCAAGAAGAAATCAAAAATCTATTTTAAAGGGGGCATACTATGAAATTAAATGAAGCAATAGAAAAGTATAGAAAATATGTGAAAGTAACAAGGTCACCAGGCACACTAAAATATCTAGATGGAAAAATAGGTATATTAAGAAAGTACTTAGGTCACAAAGAATGTAATAAAATCAATACAGATGTAGTATTAGACTTCATCATAGAACAACAACAAAGAAATCCTAACATATCAAACAGAACTATAAACAAGTATGTTCAAACCATTAAACAAGTATTGCAATATTCTTGCTCTATCACATTAGCATTCGAGAACTTACCAATAGTTAAAAAATCATTCAAATCATACCTGAGCCAATTATAAGCCTTATATTCTCATACTATGAAGCACACCAAACAACTCCAACAAATCAAAGAAACTATATCATGTTTAGACTATTCAATGAGACAGGTTTAAGACTATCAGAACTTACAAACTTAAGAATAGATGACTTTGACTTCAAGAGCTTAACAATACATGTCAAAAAGACAAAAACTAATGTTGAAAGATATGTATTCTTCTCAAAAGAAACATACATGCTATTAAACAAGTATATAATGACTTCTAAGCTTACTAATTACATCTTTATAGACTTTACAACTGGAGAGATAATAAGCGGTAATACAATAGAATCACTAACACAACGATTAAAGAGAAAACTAGACATAAATCAAAGTATAAGCCCTCATAAATGGAGACATACATTTGCTACTAGATTCGTAAAAAGAAACGGAAACATGGAAGTATTAAGACAGATTATGGGACATACAAGTTTAAAGACAACCCAAAAATACCTCCACATAAATAAAGAAACACTCCACGAGGAGTATTTCCGTATTAATTATTAATATAATTATTTGTTCTTCTCATAAGAATCCTTATACCATATAAAAATCATAAATACCTGACCTAAGAAAAGTATAGGAAAAATTATTTTAGCTAGTGTATCCCAAGGGTCTATAAATGCATGTATCGAAAAAAGAAAAAGACATGCAGCAAATACAACATTATGAACCATTAAAAATCCAGTAGTATTAAATTTTAGAAAGTATGTAAGACCATAAACAGCAATACTTCCTACAATAACAAATCCTATGACAATATATGTCATGTTAGAAACATCAAGATTGTAGCTCCAATACATATCAAGCATTATGTAGTCTACAATTGCAACTGCGATATAAAACAATGGCTTTCTAAATTTCATTTCATCACCTTCCAAGAGTTATTATACAACAAAATAAAAGGCTAGTAAAACACATATTGCACAACGGTCTTCCAATGCACAACGGTCTTCCAAAAAATATTAGAATAAAACATACAAAAGAAGAAGCCTAGTTTAGCTTCTTTACTTTATTTAATGGCAGGGGCGGAGAGGATCGAACTCCCGTAGACGGTGTTGGAGACCGTTGGACATAAATAGTCTAGTAATTTGGTTTGACAGGGTATTTCTAATTAGTATTAATATGTTATAATTGAAGTTGAGATGGACAATATGGAGGCAGTAAATATGAGACATATAGAAGTGGTGGCAGCGGTTATAAAAAATGATGAAAATCAGTATTATTGTGTAAGAAGAGGTGGAAAAGGAGAAGTCTCAAGAAAGTGGGAGTTCCCTGGTGGGAAAATAGAATTAGGTGAGTCACATAAAGAAGCACTTATTAGAGAAATAAATGAAGAGTTAAGCGCAGATATCGAAGTTTTAGATTTTATCACAACAGTAAAACACAAATATAGTACATTTAATCTAACGATGCATGTTTACTACGCCATAGTAATAAAAGGCACACTAACTTTAAGTGAACATACGGAATGCAAATGGTTATTCAAGGAACAACTGAGCCAATTAGACTGGGCACCAGCGGACATACCCGTGGTAGGAAAATTAGAGGAATTGTAAGGTTCGAAACAAGACAGTTGTTTGCTGTCTTTTCTTATGAAAATTACGTGAAAAAACTGTTGATTTGAATGAAAAAATTTTCAATGATAATGTAATAAATGAGAAAGTTAAGTGAAGGGCTTTATTTATATATATAATATATATAAAAGTGTTTGCTTGTAAGCGTTTTTATGGTATTATAATTTGTGGTTATACAAAATCAAAATTTGTAAGGAGAATATATATGCAAAATATTAAAGTAGTAGTATGGGGATTCGGAGCTATGGGTAAAGGTATGGCTGATATGTTATTAACGAAAAAAGGTGTAGAAATTACTGGTGTATGTGATTTACATAAAGACCTTGTAGGTAATAGTATATTTAACGTGCTTGAAGCAGATAAGGGAAATCATAATGAAGTGTTAGTAAGTAATGATATTGACAGTTTATTAAATAAAGAGAACTGTGATCTTGTTTTACTTTGTACAGATTCATTTACAAAGAAAGCTTTTCCTAAGTTAGTTCGAATCATGGAAAAAGGAATTAATGTTATTTCAACTGCTGAGGAAATGGCTTATCCTAAAGCACAAGAACCAGAATTAGCAAAAGAACTTAATAAAATTGCCAAAGCAAATGGTGTTACTTGTTTAGGAACTGGTATTAATCCAGGATTCATCATGGATTTACTTGTAGTGGCTTTAAGTGGTACAATGACAGATGTAGAACATATTGAGGCAAACCGTGTGAATAGCTTAAGTCCATTCGGACCAGCTGTTATGGAAGAACAAGGTGTTGGAATCACTGTTGATGAGTTTAATAATGGTGTTGAAACTGGAACTCTTGCAGGACATGTAGGATTTGCTGAAAGTATTCATATGATTGCAGATGCACTAGGTAAACCAATTAATGGATTTGATCAACAAATGAAACCGATTGTTACAACTGTAGACCGTAAAAGCAAATACGGTGAAGCGTTAAAAGGGAACATCGCTGGTGTTAACATGACTGGACAAGGATTAGTAGATGGAGAAGTATTTATTGATATGAAACATCCACAACAAATTGAACCAGAAATGGAAGGAACTAATACTGGAGATTACATCAACATTAAAGGTACTCCGGAAATTCATATGGCAATTACTCCTGAGATTGATGGTGGAATTGGTACTATCGCAATGTGTGTTAATATGATTCCTCACGTTTTAAACGCAAGACCAGGACTAAAAACAATGATTGATTTACCAGTACCAAGAGCGATTTTAGGGGACATGAGAGACTTACTTGAAGATTAATTAAATATCTTGAGGAGTGATTAGATGGCAGAGACTAAAAAGACGACATCAACAAAAAAAACAGGAGCGAAAAAAGCACCTGTTAAAACCACAACTCCACGTAAGAAAACGACAACTAAAAGTAGTACCACTAAAAAAAGTGGTACTACTCCTAAGAAAACAAGTATAGCAAAACCAAAAACAACAAAACCGAAACAATCAACTTCCACAAAGCCAAAGACAAGTACTGTTTCAAAAACCTCAAGTGCGAAATCTAGGACTGTGAAACCAAAAATGAGTTCTAAAGGAGTCAAAACGATTGAAACTATTGCTTTAGATAGCACTAAACCGAAAACAGTAACGAAGAAGAATTCACCGAAGAGTGCAACGAAAAGTACGGTTATTAAAAAAAGTAGCACTGCTTCGAAGAAGAAAACGTCTGTTAAAAAAGCAATAAGAGTTAAGAAACCAGAAGAACTTACAACATTAGAAGTTGTGGAACAAAAAATTGAAGGAAAAGAAATTGTAGAAAGAAAACCATTAGGGAAAACATTCTATTTAATATTTTCTATTGTCTTTTATTTAGGTAGTTTCTTTTATATAAACACTTATTATTTTGAAAATGGAGATTTGGTTCAAAGTGCATTGTTTAGTTTAGCTGCTTTATTTATTGTTTTTGTTTTAATTTTGTTTAATATTCATAGAATAGTTTTGGGCTTCTTTGCTTTACCGTTTAGACGAATGATGAAACAAGCAAGACATGAAGTCAGTAAAGAAATATTCTTCAGTGTTGGTAAAAATAAAATTCAAACGACTTTTAATAAGTATAGAACAATATTTACACTTGTCTTATATATGTTAATTGCAGGACTGTTACTGTATGCAACGATTAGTGAGGGAATCGATACTCATGAACCTGTATTAAGTGTAATTATGAAATCTTTATCAACAGAATTGCTCTTTATCTCTGTTTTATGTAGTTGGCAATATTTGTTTAATATCTTACCAGAGGTACTCGATGAAACCATTGATGCGAAAAATGGATACATTTTAACATTAAGTGCGTTTGTTATGATAATCTTTGTAGTCTTTAATATCTTTAACATTACTTATTTAAGTGAAATCATGATCTTTATATTGATTATTGGGTTTGTAGCCTTACTAGGTGTAAATCTTAATATGATTGTTGGAGAAATTAATATTTTTAGCAATATTAGAAACAGAAGAGACAAAACAGTCACAAGACTTGTTTTTACAATCTTCTTTGCATTTCATATATATGTAATACTATACGCTAGTGTAGTTGCATTTAGTATTTACCAGTGGGACAATGACAGTTTTAATTTTAGTTCGAATCCTACTAAACGAGAAGTAGTTGATGATGTCTTTGATTCAAGTGGAAATGAAGTAACAGAAAGTTATTACTATAACTTGGGAACAACGACATACCAATTAATCACAAATATCTACAATAGTGATGGTGATGTCATCAGTGATTATTTAGATGATGATAATGTTCCACCAAGTAGAATTTATGCAAGCAATGGGCAATTGATTGAAACCTTTTATTCAGAAGTAGGTAATCCACTAGACACTTTAGAAACTGGTGACGGTACTTATTGTATAGAAGATTCAATATATTACGATGAAGACGGATTAGGTTGTTTTAAAGAAGTACCGATACCTCATGAGTATGGTGATTTTCTTTATTGGACTGTAATTTCCGTTTCTACAATTGGTTATGGTGATGTGTCACCATCAACCGAATTTCCTATCGCAATGGGATGGGGAGCATTTTTAGGCCTATATGGGCTGACATTCTTTGCGTTATCAATTAGTTTTGTATCCAATATCGCAATTGAAGGATATAGCGCACGAAAAGAGGAATAACATGATTGAGAAAAATACTTATGTACGAATTAGACGTACGTTAATGAAACCAGAGGAACGTTCTCCTCACCTACCTGAAGATACAAAAAAAGTACCTTTAAAAATGTGGGTAAAAGGATACTTACAAGAAGAAGCTGATTGTTTTGATATCGTTACTGTCAAAACAACGACAGGAAGATTTGAAACAGGAAGATTAAAAGAAGCAAATCCACCATATAAACACACTTATGGAGATTTTGTTCCAGAAATACTAAAACTTAGAGATATTATCCACTCTGATATGGATGGTGAACTAGATGAGTAATAACTATACAGAGTTCATGAATAGACGTAACGAAATCATGAAAAAATCAGTTGGTTTAGACTACAACAAATATGAATATAATGGTATCGGATTTGATTATGAGTTAATGATGAATGATCAAGGATATGATATCGAAAAAATAAGAGAAATCCAAAATAGTAACATGGTAGGTAATACACCACTTGTAGAACTAAAGAATATTACAAAATATGCACGTAAATATGCCAAAAAGGGATATGGAGCTCGCATCTTCTTAAAGGATGAAGCTGCAAACCTTTCTGGATCATTTAAAGCAAGACGCGCCGCACTGGCAGTTAATCAAGCAAAAAAACTTGGTTATAAAGGTGTAATTGCCGCAACCAGTGGTAACTATGGAGCAGCTGTTGCCGCATTGGCAGCAAAAGCAGGACTAAAGTGTATTATCGTTCAAGAATGTTTTGATTCTAGAAATATGAGCCAACCTGAAATTGCTGAAAAAGCCAGAAAATGTGAAGCTTATGGAGCTGAAGTAATTCAATTATCAGTAGGACCAGAACTTTTCTATACATTCTTACAGTTATTAGATGAAACAGGATATTTTAATGCATCATTATATAGTCCTTATGGAATCAAAGGAATTGAAACATTGGGACATGAAATCGCAGAGGAAATACTTAGAAAAGAAGGAAAATACCCAGAAGTTGTTTGTGTAACAAACGCCGGGGGTGGAAACCTTACAGGAACTGCAAGAGGATTAAAGGATGCTGGAGCTTTAGATACTAAAGTGATTGGGGCATCTGTGAACTTATATGGATTACATATGGCTTCAGACACTGATTTCAATAAAAAATCATTTACAACTGGACATACAGGCTTTGGAATTCCGTTTGCTACATATCCAGATAGAAGTGATGTACCAAGAAGTGCAGCAAGACCCTTGAGATATATGGACCGTTATGTAATGGTTAATCAGGGTAGTGTCTTCTTTATGACAGAAACACTTGCTCAACTTGAAGGAATGGAACGAGGTCCTGCAGGTAACACAAGTTTAGCTGCGGCGTTCAGTCTTGCTCAAGAAATGAAAGAAGACGAAATCATTGTTGTACAAGAAACGGAATACACTGGTGCTGGGAAACATATCCAACCACAAATCAGTTTTGCGAAAAACAATGGGATTGAGATTTTATTTGGGAATCCAAAAGATGAAGTACCAGGTAAAAATATAGTCTTTCCAGAAAATGGGTCTTTATTAAAACACGATGAGATAAAAATGGAAGACTTACAAAAATCGTACTTAAAAAGATACAAGGAAACAAACTTAACGGATGAAGACTATTCTTGGTTAAGTGAAGAAATAAATATAAGTGTAAGTAAAGTAAAAGAACTACTTAAATAGGAGGAATACTATGCAAGAACGTCGAGACGACTTTGAAAAAAGACGTGCCCACTTAAAAAACTTAAGTGATGCAGAATTAAAAGCACGATTCTTAGAACTAGCAGATCAATTAGTTGATCCGCTGCTTGATATGTCATATAAAAACACTTCCAAATCAATTGAAAGAAGTGTATTACTACGAATGGGATTTAACTCATTAGAAGCAAAAGCGATTGTGGAAACTTTGAACGAACATGATTTACTAAGAAAAGGAACAGGACACGCAGTGTATATCCTAGCAAAACATAAAAATATCTCAATTAGAGAAGCAGGTCTATTAATACAAAACGGCGATGAAATCGACTACTTAATGGAGTACTTTAAAGTATATGAACAATAATATAAAACCGAATGAAAAATTAGATATTAGAGAACTATTAAAAGACCTAGAAAATTATGTTCCAAGAAAACGCGGATGGGTTTGGCGCGATATCAAACCTCAAACAATCGGAGAGCACACGTTTATTCAAGCTTCACCAGGGTTAAAGAACTTTGTACCACTACCAAGCTCAAGAAACCTAGGTAACATCGATCCACAACCAGATGCAGTAATTACAACCGAAATCGCATCAGGTCGTTTTGAAGATGATATTAGACGTATGAGAATGGCAGCATATCACGGTGCTGATCACATTATGGTAATTAGAACAGCGGGACAATCTCATATGGATGGATTACTTGAAGGTACACCTCAAGGAATCGGTGGTATTCCAGTAACAAGAAAACAAGTAAGAGCACAAAGAAAAGCATTAGACATTATTGAAGAAGAAGTAGGAAGACCAATTAACTATCATTCATACGTTTCAGGAGTCGCAGGACCAGAAATCGCAGTAATGTTTACAGAAGAAGGGGTTAATGGAGTTCACCAAGATCCTCAATATAACGTTCTTTATCGAAATATCAACGCAATTAGAAGTTTTGTAGACGCGGCAGAATCAAAACAAGTATTAGCTTATGCTGATATGGCTCAAATTGATGGAGCTCATAATGCGAATGCAACAGCACGTGATGCATGGAAAGTAATGCCTGAGTTACTAGTACAACATATTATTAACTCTAAATTCTCAGAAAAAATAGGTATTAAACCTGAGAATATTTGCTTATCAACAGTACCACCTGCAGCTTCACCAACACCAGACTTAAAATTGAATTTACCTTATGCAGTTGCATTACGTGAGTTCTTAAGTGATTATAAAATGCGTGCACAAATGAATACAAAATATATGGATTCATCTACACGTGAAGCGACAGTTACACATGTATTAAACTTATTAATCTCAAGATTAACAAGCGCAGATATCCAATCAACAATTACTCCTGATGAAGGACGTAACGTACCTTGGCATATTTATAACATCGAAGCCTTAGACACTGCGAAACAAGCAATGGTAGGGATGGATGATTTATTAAGTATGGTAGGACTTAAAGATGAAGGATATTTATATGACAAAAAACGTGAAATCCAAGAACGTTCTATTTTAATGATGGAAGAAATCATTGAAATGGGTGGATACTTTAACGCGGTTGAAGCAGGAATGTTTGTTGACAGCGGAGAATACCCAGCAAGAAATGGAGACGGAATTGGTCGAGATATTAATGGTGGTGTAGGAGCAGGAACTGTAGTAGAAAGAGATCCTGATTACCTAGCTCCAGTAACGGCACATTACGGTTATAACAACGTTGAACAATATGATAAAAACGCTGTAGATAATCCATCTAAGTTAATCGAAGGTTGTACATTTGAGAAACCAGAAATGGTTCAGTGGATTGACGAATTGGATGACACAGACAATGTGTATTTACGTATGGATAAAACAGAAAAATACCGTACAGGTAAAGTCTTGAAACCAGAAGTTGAGTGGTTAGGAGACGGAACTGTCGTTGTTGATTTATTCTTCCCAACAGATATTAGAACTGCGGAAGCAGCAGCGATAGTAACTGGTAAAAAAATGAATTTAGATAATGTTGAAGTAATTCATAAAGAAGTTCTTCATCCATCAGAAGGTACAAGAATTCAAATCAAAGGTGTATTCAACTTTGACATCGACGTAGAATCACTTGTATTACCAGAAGAAATAAAATCTCATTCTGAAGATGAAATATTAGCATATATAAAGAAAAACCCGATCAAAGTAGTAGCCGGTACAGCTGGTAACGATGAACATAGTGTTGGAATTCGTGAAGTATTGGATATTAAACATGGTGGAGTAGAAAAATATGGAATTAAATATAGCTATTTAGGAACATCAGTTCCAATTGAAAAGTTCGTAGATGCAGCAATTGAAACAAATAGCCAAGTAATTATGATGTCAACAATTATTAGTCATGACGACATCCATTACAAAAGCATGCAAAAACTACATGACTATGCAGTGGAAAAAGGAGTAAGAGACAAACTAATTCTAGTTGCAGGTGGAACTCAAGTAACTCCGGAAATCGCTAGAATAAACAATATGGATCAAGGATTTGGTAGAGGTACTAAAGGAATTCACATCGCTAGTTTTGTATTAGATAAACATAGGGAAATGAATGAATAATCTAGAAATAGATGTTTTAGTAGCTGAAATAGGATCAACAACAACCTTAGTAAATGCCTTTCAAATCCATAACGATAACCCAAAATTCTTAGGACGTGGTGTAGCCAACACCACTGTTTCGACGGACGTTAACGAAGGGCTAAACAAGGCAATCCTAGACTTAACAACAAACTTAAAAGTTGATAACATCTCATACAAAGAGATGTTTGCATCATCAAGCGCAGCTGGTGGACTTCGAATGACGGTACATGGACTTGTCTATGAAATGACAGTTCGCGCTTCAAAAGAAGCTGCCTTAAACGCTGGGGCAAACATTCATCTTGTTACTGCCGGTCTTATGAAAGAGCGAGACTTAAAGAAAATTATAGATGTGAAACCGAATATTATACTCGTCGCTGGTGGAACTGATTATGGTGAAACAGACACTGCAATCTATAACATGGAAAAGGTATTGGACCTTAACCTAAATATTCCAGTTATTTACGCGGGTAATATACAAAACCGTGAAGAAATCATTGAGATGTTTAAAGAGAAAGACAAGTCACAGTATTTAAAAATTGTTGAGAATGTATACCCTAGAGTTGATTACTTGAATATCTTGCCATTACGTAAAGTGATTTATGAGACATTTGAAGAGAATATCATCCATGCAAATGGAATGAATCATATCTTTGAAATAGTAAATGCAAGTATCATGCCTACTCCGGGAAGTGTAATGGAATCAACAATGAACTTATATGAGAATTTAGGTAATGTAATGACAATTGATGTTGGTGGAGCAACTACGGATATTCATTCCGTCGCAATCCCGAGTGATGACTTCCTAAAGTTTCAAGAGGGAGAACCACTATCTAAACGCTCAGTTGAAGGAGATCTAGGTGTCTTCATTAATCATGAAAATGTAGTGAGTTTATTTAATGAGGGTGAGCTAACAACTATCTTAGGAATATCTGAAGAAGAACTTGCAAGCTTACTTCAAAACTACACTTATATCCCAGAAACTTTAGAACAGAGAAAATTAGTTCTAGAGTTAACGAGAAAATGCACAAATTTAGCACTTGATCGACATGTTGGAGATTTGAAGAGAGTTTTCACAAGTAGTGGACAAAAAATAATTCCTGAAGGAAAAGACTTAACTCAAGTCGAGTATGTAATCCTTACGGGTGGAGCACTTATCAATCTAGAAGGAACAAAAGACATCATCCTAGACTACATCAAAAAGAATCCAACGAAATTATTACCTGATAAAAATGTAAGAGTCTTAAAAGATATCGATTACATCATGGCATCTTTGGGTGTGCTTAGTTTAAAATATCCTGAAGAGGCAAATAAATTACTTAAAAAAACGTTGAGAATGGAGTGATGCATGTGTATCCAAAAGTTATTATAGATTTAACCAAATTTAGACATAATTTAAGACACATGTTAGATATGTCACATAATCTTGGATTAACAGTCATGGCAGTATCAAAGGTGTTTTGTGCCGATAAAGAACTTGTAAAAATTATGATTGAAGAAGAAGTTGACTATATCGCAGATTCTAGAATAGATAACTTAAAAACAATTAATACTTTAATTCCGAAAGTATTACTAAGATTGCCTATGCATGGTGAAATCGAAGATGTTGTAAAACATTCTAATATTTCTTTGAATTCTGAAATTTCAACAATCAGATTGTTAAATGAAAAAGCTAGTGAAAATAACATGAAACACGGGATTATTGTCATGGTTGACTTAGGTGACTTGCGTGAAGGAATATTTAATAAAGAAGAATTGTTTCAAACAGTTGAAGATACATTGAAACTAAACAACATTGAGTTAAAAGGGATTGGAGTCAACTTGACTTGTTATGGTGGAGTGATTCCTTCATTTGATATCCTTAATAAACTCGTTGAATATAAGAAAGAACTTGAACACAAATTTGACATAAAATTAGAAATTATCAGTGGTGGTAATAGTTCTAGTATTGATTTGTTGTACAAGGGACAAATGCCAATTGAAGTGAATAACTTAAGACTAGGCGAAAGTATCATTTTAGGTAGAGAAACTGCATATGGTGACTTTATTACTGATACTTATGATGATGTCTTTACATTGGGAGCTTCAATTATTGAATTAAAGGAAAAACCATCTGTTCCAATTGGAGAAATTGGAATGAATGCTTTTGGTAAAAAACCAGAGTTTGAAGATAAAGGTATGATGAAAAGAGCGATAATTGGTATTGGTAAACAAGATGTTGATCATGATGAGTTGATTCCTTATGATCGAATTGAAGCAATTGGGTCTAGTAGTGATCACATTATTCTAGATGTTACAAACGCATATAGTAGTTATGAAGTTGGGGATATTGTCCTATTCAAATTGACCTATGGGTCTGTTTTGAGTCTTATGACTTCAAAATATGTGGATAAGAAGTACATTGGATAATTATCGTCAAACACACGCTTTAATTCATTTACCGAATCTTTATGCCAATTATAGAAATGTATCAGATAAAGTAAAGAATAAGACAGTAATTCCTGTTGTGAAAGCGAATGCTTATGGACATGGAAGTATTGAAGTTACTAATTACCTTCATAAAAAAGGTGTTGACTACTTCGCTGTTAGTTTGTTAGAAGAAGCACTTGAATTGCGAAAAGAATTTCATGATATCGAGATATTAGTGATGGGTGTTGTGGATAAAAAAGATTTTAGTATCGCTAGTAAGTTTAATATCACAGTAACGATAGCTAATTTTGATCAGGTAGAAGAAGTGAAACTTGATAAACAATTAAAAGTTCACCTAAAAGTCGATACTGGAATGAATCGATTAGGATTTAAAACGGATATAGAGATAGCCAAAGTATGTGAGATACTGTGTAAGAATGAGATGTTTTATGTTGAAGGTATTTATACGCACTTTAGTACTGCTGATGGTGATCACGATTACTATTTAAAGCAACTGAATCGTTTCAAAGTCATTTTAGCCTTATTAGATAAGAAATTTGAAATGGTACATATATCTAATTCTAGTAGCTCAATCAAGTACGAAAGTGAATATGATTTTACCACACATACTAGACTTGGAATAAGTCTTTATGGGTTAACGTTAGATGAAGATATGGATTTCTTGAAAAATACCTATCAATTAAAAACGAGAATAGCTTCGATTAAAAAATTGAGAGCTGGCGATAAAGTAGGTTACGGAGCTACTTACACAGCTTTAAGAGATGAAGTTATTGGTGTTTTACCAATCGGTTATGCTGATGGATTTATTAGAGCAAATAATCCTGGTGATGTTGAAATTAACGGGAAACGATATCCGATAATTGGTCGTATATGTATGGACCAAATGTTTATTAGAATTGATGATAGCATTACTAAGGGTAATGATGTTATACTATTTGGGAATGAAGTAAGTATTGATGAGGTAGCTGATAGGTTAAACACGATTAACTATGAGATTATTTGTCAAATTACTTATCGGGTTCCTAAAGTTTATATAAAATGAGAGGAGTGATTCTGTGAAAGTAAATGTTTATTCTGAAATTGGGCAGTTAAAAACAGTATTATTACATCGTCCAGGTAAAGAACTAGAAAATCTAACACCAGATATATTAGAACGTTTATTATTTGATGATATACCGTATTTAAAAGTAGCTCAAGAAGAACATGATGCATTCGCAAAAACTTTGCGCGATAATGAGGTAGAAGTTCTTTATATTAAGGATATGGTTGTAGAAGCATTAAATAATCATCCAGAAGTTCGTTCTAACTTTATCAACCAGTTTATCGAAGAATCAAAGATTACTTCAAAGACTGTGAGAAATGCAGTGTATAAATACTTTATTTCACTAGAAAACGAAGAATTAGTAACGAAAATGATTGAAGGTGTAAGAACAAATGAAGTGGAGATTGTTCATCCTACTACCATTATAGATATGTTAGAAGATGAGTATCCTTTCTATACAGATCCAATGCCTAATATCTTATTCCAACGCGATCCTTTTAGTAGTATTGGTGACGGAGTAGCAGTAAATAATATGATGACAGCGGCTAGACAAAGAGAGACGTTGTTGAGCGAATATATGTTTAAATACCATCCGCGTTTTGAGAATGAGAGCATACCTTTCTATAAAAAACGTACAACCAGATACCCTTCCGAGGGAGGAGACTTTCTTGTTTTAAACAGTGAAACACTAGCAATTGGTATCAGTAAAAGAACCGATCCAAGAGCGATTGAAGCGCTAGCAAGAGAATTGTTTGATAACCATACATCATTTAAAACGATATTAGCATTCAATATTCCGAAAACAAGAGCATTTATGCATCTAGATACTGTCTTTACACAAATCGATTATGATAAGTTCACAATCCACCCAGGAATTATGAAAACATTAACGATTTTTGAGATCACCAAAAAAGACGAAGATTTAAAGGTTTCAAAAGTGGTAACAACACTTGAAGATATTTTAGAAAAGCATTTGAAACGTCCCGTAACCCTAATAAACTGTGGTGGTAATGATTCGATTACCTCAGGACGCGAACAATGGAATGATGGTGCTAATACTTTAGCCATCGCACCAGGAGTAGTTATTGTATATGAAAGAAATCATGTCACTAACGAAATACTGAGAAAACAGGGAATCAACGTACTTGAAATCCCATCAAGTGAATTGTCTCGTGGTCGAGGAGGACCTCGTTGCATGAGCATGCCACTATATAGAGAAGACATTTAAAGGAGATATAAACAATGAATTTAAAAGGTAAAAATTTTATTACATTACTGGATTTTACACCAGAAGAAATTAATGGCTTAATTGACTTAAGTGCTCGTCTAAAAGATGAGAAGCAAAAAGGAATCCCTCACAAAGTATTATCAGACAAAAATGTTGTATTATTATTCCAAAAAGACTCTACAAGAACGCGTTGTGCATTTGAAGTAGGAGCTATGGATTTAGGAATGGGTGTAACATATTTAGGACCAAACGGTTCACAAATGAATAAAAAAGAATCAGTAAAAGATACTGCTAGAGTATTGGGAAGATTCTATGATGGAATTGAATTCCGCGGATATAAACAAGAACATGTTGAATTATTAGGAGAATTCTCAGGAGTGCCTGTGTGGAATGGTCTTACTGATCAATATCATCCAACACAAATCCTTGCTGATTTCTTAACAATCAAAGAAGTATTTGGAAGCTTAAAAGGAATCAACTTCACATATGTTGGAGATTCAAGAAACAACATGGGGAACAGTTTAATGATTGGTTGCGCTAAATTAGGATTAAACTTCACAGGAGTTGCACCTAAAGAATTATGGCCAGAACAAAGCTTAATCGATGAATGCTTAGAATTAGCTAAAGTGAATGGTTCTACTATTAGCTTTACAGAAGATAAATTTGAAGGAACAACAAATGCTGACGTAGTTTATACTGATGTTTGGGTATCAATGGGAGAACCAAAAGAAGTTTGGACAGAAAGACTAACACAATTAAGTCCTTACCAAGTAGATGCTGAAATGATGAGTAATGCAAAAGATACAGCTATCTTTATGCACTGTTTACCTGCGTTCCATGGTAAAAACACAGACGTAGGTAGAGATATCGCTGAAAATTATGGAACTAAATTCCCTAAAGTAGCAAACGGTGAGTTAGAAGTAACGGATGAAGTAATTGAATCAAAACAAAGTGTTGTTTTCCAAGAAGCAGAAAACAGAATGCATACAATTAAAGCAGTAATGCTTGCAACTTTATGTGATACATATGAGTAGATACGTAGTTTCACTTGGTGGTAATGCGCTAGGTAAAAATGCTGAAGAACAAAAAAATCTATTAAAAACAGTTGCGAAACCAATTGTTGAATTAATCAAAGAAGGACACGAAGTAGTTATCGCACATGGTAACGGACCACAAGTGGGTATGATCAACTTGGCCTTCTCTGAATCAAACAGTACACCAAGTATGCCTTTTCCTGAGTGTGGAGCAATGAGCCAAGGTTATATTGGTTTCCATATGCAAAACGCGGTAGGAAACGAATTAACAGCTCAAGGCATTGAAAAATCAATCGCTAGTATTGTTACACAAGTGATTGTAGATGAGAATGATGAAGCATTTGATAACCCTAGAAAACCAATTGGTAGTTTCTATACAAAAGAAGAATCAGACTTACTGGCAGAATCAATGGGTTATACAATGGTAGAAGATGCTGGTCGTGGATACAGAAGAGTAGTTCCAAGTCCAATGCCGATTGATGTTAAAGAAAAAGAAATGGTTAAATCATTATTACATGCAGGACATATCGTAATCACTGTTGGTGGTGGAGGTATTCCAGTAATTGAAAACGAAGGACAACTTACAGGAGTTGCTGCAGTAATCGATAAAGATAACGCATCTGAAAAACTTGCGGAATTAATTGATGCTGATGTTCTAGTAATCCTAACTGCAGTTGATAATGTATATATCAACTTCGGAAAAGAAAACCAAGAAAAACTAGAGAACATTACAACATCAAGACTTGAAGAACTTGTTAATGAAGGACATTTTGCACCAGGAAGTATGCTTCCTAAAATCAATGCAACAATGAAGTTTGCTAACAAAGGGAAAACAAGTATAATTGCATCATTAAATAACGCAAAAGAGGCATTTAACATGCAAGCAGGAACAATCATTACGAAATAAATACAAAACGCTAGAATTTTCTAGCGTTTTTCTTATAATTAATGTCTTTTAACACTGTTGTAGACAAAATATTTAACGTTAGACATTTCAAGGTATAAAAATAATATTCTCTCATATATAGCCGTTAAACAACTTAATATTGTTTGATAGTGTATGACATGTGACGTAAATTTACACTGAAATATTTAACGATATAAAAAAACTCTTTACAAATTACTTTTTTCAATGTAAAATAAGTGTAAACAATTTCGAAAGGAGTAGGATTATGCCAAATCGCGTCAAAGTCTTACAAACAGAAGAAGAGATTAAAATTTTCGCTGATCCTTACCGTAACAGAATTGTCAAAGCATTTAGTGAATCACCAGTACCTTTAACAGTCACACAAGTTGCTGACATTATGGAAGAAGTACCAGCGAATGTTCACTATCATTTAAAAAAACTGTTAAAAATTAATGTCTTAGAATTAGATCATATTGAGATAATCAAAGGTATCAATGCAAAATATTATCGATTAACTCATGATCATTACCGTTTATCAACACCTGTCAAACCTAAAACAGAAACAGCTGCTGAAAAGCAAATGAAACGAATCAAAGACTTGATTTATTCAGAGATAGATGAATTTAGAGATGAAATTCAATATCTACCTAATTTTGATCCTAACTCAGATGTGCCGAAAGGTTACTTTGGGAAAAGAGATATATACTTATCAGAAGAAGACTTCTCAAAACTTACTGAATATGTGAATAACTTTATGGCTGAAAAGATGATTAAAGATGATTCCAAAAGAAAGTACAGTGTATTATTAGGTCTCTTCATCAAAGATGAAAAGAATCATTCAACTAGTTAGTTGAGTGATTTTTTTTAATGATAACGGCTAAAACAAGACCAAATATGATATACTTGAATAGGACGGTGATACAATGATACCAATCATATTAGTTATAATATTATTAACTTCAGTAAATGCATTATTTGCAGCATCAGAAATGGCTTTGGTTTCCATAAAACCAAGCACAATGTATCAATTAAAGCAATCTAACAAAAAGAATACAAGAATCTTAGAAAAAGTTACAAGAGACTCAACGAAATACTTATCAACAATACAAGTTGCGATAACATTCTCAGGGTTTCTAAGTAGTGCTTTTGCAGGTAGTAGTTTATCTGTTTACTTAGTTGATTTCTTTGATTCAATAGGGATTACTCTTGCGAACAATATCGCTGTAATCATCATCACTGTATTACTTTCATTCTTTACACTTGTATTTGGAGAATTAGTACCTAAGAGAATAGCATTAAGTAAATCAATAAAAATAGCGCAATTCTCAGCTCCAATCATCTATGTTTTTATGAAAGTATTCGCACCTTTTGTATGGCTCTTAACGATATCAACAAGAGGAGTTGTAAGATTGTTTGGAATTAAACAAAAGGATAAAGAAGAACATGTTACGGAAAAAGAAATAAGAGAATTAATCGTATATGGACATATCGAAGGACTTTATCAAGAACAAGAAAAAGAAATGTTAGAACGCATCTTTTTATTCGATGATCTTAATGTTGATTCAATTATGACACCTCTAGAAAATGTAATTTGGATCGATAGCGATGATATCAATACTAAAATGATTGATAAAGTAATCGAATCAAAATTTTCAAGAGTCCCTGTTTACAACAAAACGATCGATAACATTGAAGGTGTAGTTATCGTTAAAGACATTCTAAGTGAAATGTATCATAAGCAAGACTTGAATGTAAGTATTAAAGAAGTTATAAGAAAACCATATATCATTAAAAACACCATGAAAATAAATAGATTATTACTGGATATGAAACAAAAGAAAATTCATTTGGCTTTTATTATGGATGAACAAGAAAATGTAATCGGAATCGTAACATTAGAAGATATCATCGAGGAAATTGTCGGTGAAATCTACGATGAACACGACAAATAAACCATATAACTAAAAAATCAATACAAGCCCAATTATAATGTTTTTTTAGCATAAACAACAACGTAGTAAATTGAAGGTATAAAGAAAAACAACATCAGCAAAATTATGAGGCTGAACAATATTTTTCTTCTGATGAGTGTATTGAGAAAGAAATAGAAGCTCAAGAGACCATGCATGAGGCTTGGTTAGAAGCGGAAAAACATTACACATCAATCAGAGCAGATTTTAAAGTAGTAGATGGTAAAAAGGAAGAGATAAATACTAGGGAAGATATCGTTTTTAAGATGGACAGCGTTGACTATGTTTAGGAGGAAACTATGAGAGAAATTTTGATTCTATTGGTTTTGATGTTATCTTTGACATTAACGGGATGTAAAGAAGAGAAAGATTGTATTGATGATTATTGTATCAACGCAGAAGAATATGGGATGGAAGGTGAACTAACAGTCTTGTCAGTTGTTGATGATGTTGTGACATTTTCATACACTTATGATCACGAAGAACTTATTATTAGCTCTGCTGATATCATGTTTTATAGAGTTGATGACGACGGAGTAAGGATTCCGGACTCTACAATGGGTGTAGATGGAGAATTACTTAATACAGGTGAAGTTGAGTTGAGATTCTTAGCTCCAAACTCAAACTATGTAGGTGTTTTGTTATCGAAATCTTATGATAATCTAAAAAGTTTGGAAGTAGTTCTTGATTATGTAGAGTTTGAAACAGGCTTATTTACGCCTTTAGAACCTGAATGTGAGATAACTAATCTTAGAATTGGAAGTTCATACGCAATTATTGATTTGCTTGCTAAATCAAATTCACAAGAAATCTATTGGTTAGAGTTAAGTATCACTAATGATGATGGGCTTGTGTATTCAAGATACTTTCATATAGGAAACAACAACATGAAGGAATATGAAGTATTTGATTTTGTTGTAAACGACTTGAACCCTAATACTGAATATATTGTAATAGTAAGGTTAGCATATTTTGATGATGAATATGAAGTTGTGTATCCGTATTTAACAACAACAACCGAGTTCACTACAACCGAGTAGAAATGATGTAGTGAGATATGTGTAACAAAAAAGCCCTTGGATGGGCTTTTTTTAGAGTTAGTAAGACATGTTTGACAAGTATCTTTGATAGTGATACTATTTGTATATACAAAGGAGTGGTTCGATGCCAGATTACTTATATAGTAGCTTATACTTCACAACATCTAGACTTTACAGAAATGTGAATAGACTTGCGGAGGAAGAGTTTAAAAAAATTAATATTCCACCTAGTTATGGAATGCTTTTACTACTTGTTGACGAATGGAAAGAATTAACACCAAGTGAAATATCAAAACACTTAGACATTAAACCTTCAACAACTACTAGATTCTTAGATAAACTACAAAAGAACAAACTGATTCATCGACGTGTAGAAGGAAGATATGCATATGTATCTTTAACAAAACAAGGACAACTTAAGATTAGAGAAGTGCAAGGGACCTTAGAAACTTTGGAAGTGAAATTACGTAAAAAAGTATCCACTTCAGTCGCTACCAAACAAAAGAAAATTTTAACTCAAATGAGCGATGCCTTTCACGAAGAAGAGTAAACACATATAAGGAGAATATCTATGGAAGATGTAAAGAAATTAATTGATTTAGGGAAGCAAAATTTAAGTAGAGATTATTTACTTATAGGAATATTTTCTGGTTTTGCATTGATATGTTTATTATTGTCAAGTAGATTAGAGATTCTTATTATGGGATTAATGTTCTTATTCTTTGATTTTATTATAGTAGTTTTCGAAGTCCCTGTTATTAGAAAGGGTAAAACGTTCAATAAATCATTACATGAAATTAAAGACGAACTCACTACTGATGTGATGAAGGCTGCAAAACATCTAGCAATCAGCATTCAAGCATTAGAAGCAGAGACAAAAGAATCTGAGAAAAGTAGAGACAATGCATTTTCTAGTAGAGCAGTAGGTATTTATCAAAAACAATTGATGGATCAAGAAAAGAGAGTCAAAACATTAACTATCGCTTTAGATAGACTTAATCAAATTACATTTCAAGAATAATGAAAATAAAAAGTCATATTAGATTAAACTAATATGACTTTTTTTATATTCTCTTTAATGTAAGTTCATCCACAACATTTAGGCCCATCTCTTTAGCCATCTTTACTGCTCGTTCCATCGTTTCATCATATACTTGTGATGGATGATGACAGTCAGAACTGATAACTACTGGTAAGTTATATTCTTTTACCACTTTGAAAAATTCAAGTCGTGGATAAGGGTGTATATCCCCATAAATTGTATTGATTTCTTCTCTTCTTAGACCGTTTGCGTTGAATTCAATATAAGTGTTCGTTTCTTTACATACCTTGCAAATTTCATTTGCCACTCTCAAACTGTGTTTATCCCACTTGATATAATTGATTAAGTATAGATCTGGATGAGCAAGAATTGTTATAGGTAGCTCTTTTAGTGCTTTTCTAATTGTGGAACTATATTTGTATAAATGTTCTTTGTCTGTAAACTCATATGTTGAAAACAACTTGTTTTTGTTATCTTCCATACTAACGAAGTGTTGGCCAAGGACAAAATATTCAACCTTCTCTTTGAGATGACTATAGTATTCAAAACTATCATCTAGGTATTCTATCTCAAGACCTATATGTACATTGATTTGCTCGTTGTATTTGCTTTTTGCTGAGTTGATATCATCGAGATAGATGTCCAAATCATCCATTGTCATTCGATGACCTTTATCTCCTTTTCTAGATGAAGGGGAGTGATCACTAAAACCAAGTATACTTACACCATTTTTAATGGCATTAATGATATACATTTCAGCTGTTCCGTAAGCATGTCCACATATCCCGTGATGGGTATGATAGTTCGTTTTCATTTTATCACCTGCTTTTTGTATCCATTTATATTATTTCTTGATTGGTATATAGATATGCATTACCGTTTTACCATCAATTTCTTCAACGTGTTCTAAACCACAGTTTAGGGCTAGATTGTTAAATGTATATTTCTCCATTGAGATTGCGGATAGTTTCTTCCATCCATTAGGTATTCGCTCAAAGGGGTTACTGAATGGGTCGTTTATTGTTAAGCAAATATAAACAGAAGAAGGTATTATTAGTTTCTTAGGAATATCTATCTCAATACTATCAAAATCTTCTTTACTGATACAAAGCCAAAACTCATATCCTCGAATACCTTGTTTTTCTTGATCTTCCGAGACCGGAATATCAAATCCTACCTCTAGTAGGGTAGTAAGGTTGTGTTCTTCTTTGAATTTTGTTTGTAATCCGATAACTTCTTCTTCCGGATTTTTACTTAAAACTCTTCTAGTTAGTACATACAATGTATCAATTCTTTTCTCAAAAGGTTCGCTTAAATAAGGTAACATCTTAATTCCTCCTATGTTTTCTAAAACTATTTTAGGCGTCAAATCATGAAATTTGTTTCTAAAGTTTGACGGAGAAGCTCCATAAAATGACGAGAACATTCTAGTGAACGCTCTTCTTGAGTTAAATCCATATTTAAAAGCAATATCAATGATATCTTGATCTGTGTTTAATTCTACTAATATATACTCTAACTTTCGTTTTCTGACATAAAACATAATGCTCATGCCTGTAAATATAGAGAATAGTTTGTTTAAGTAAAATCTGGAATAACCTATATGCTTTGATATATCTTCTATGCAAAGTTCCTCTGTAATATTTTCTTCAACAAAATCAATGATTTCTTGTACGTACATTTTTTTCATTGTAACACCTCACATTAATTATACACTTTTTAAGAATCTATGTGGGACAATTTGTGCTTTTTGCATGATGTTAACTGTGAATGATATTAAGAGCTTAATTAACAATACATAAAAAGAGAAGTCAAAAGACTTCTCTTGCAGTTTATTCTAAGTAAATCACTAAGTTACCGGTACTATTTCTATACACGCATAGTGTCATGGTGGTTTCGATTGGAGTATGATGAAAGATTGTTGAGTATAATCCAATTAAATCATAGTAAACAATAGTATCGTTATCGTAGACAGGAGTTAAACTAATCATCGAAATAGAGATTATTTCATGAGTGGTAAGGGCTCTTTGTGTACAAATAGCCGAACTATAGTTACTATCTAGATATGTTTCACAGAAATAATCATTACTCAACTCAGGATTATTCAAATCTTCAAGAAAGTCATTAACAAACTCAGTAGCTGTTTCTAAGTCAACATTTGGGATATTATCATAGTATACTTCGTGAATCGCCTTAAACTCAAATGATTGATTGGTAGGGATTTTTGGTTCTACTGGTGCTTCGAAAAACAATGTGATTGAATTCTCGAGATTACTGATTGGAACCGAGATGATTAAAACGGTCTTTAAATTATCATTAAGGACTACCTCAGTACCAATCTCTCCAAAGGTGTAACCTTCATATTCTGATAGGTCTAGTGTGGAACAATTGGCTTCTACACAAAACTCTGATAGCGTCAAATCTTCAGATCGAACTCTACTACTATAATTGTTGAAAATGGAACGATAATATAGTTCTACTTCATCCAATGTTTCAGAATCATAGATATCAGTAAGATACAATGAAGATATACCACTAGAATCAAACGCATTCGCAATTGTCAAGTATACGTCATTAATCGTTACATTATCTTCGTTAACAATGTTAAAGTGTACTATGTTTTCATCAATTGAATTTACTTCTAAATAAGCATCATTATTCTTTAGGTAATTGTACATCGTTGCCAAAGTTATTTCATTTAACATGTCTTCTTCGAAAATGACGCTTGCAGGTGTATCACTATTCATGGCAGTAACAAATTTTTCCAAGAAAGCATCTATTTTATCGTAAGACAATCCTGGGACGCTACCTGTGATTTTAGATTCTGTAATAGAGTTTCCGCTATAATGGAATGTTACTTGATACTCAGATATTACTGAGTAATCCTTATAGGTATTACTGTAATTGTATTGAACTTGAAAGAAGGTAGTAATCTCTGTTTCACTTTCAACGATATTAAAACTCTCCAAAATTTCAAAATCAGTAAAATCGGAATTTGCAAAAAATTCCTTGTTCTCCATTATGCTAGAGTCACGCATTGAGTGGTATTTCAGTTGAAGTGTAACTGAGGAAATATTTGGATTGCTCGCATCTCTTAAGAATGGAACAAATACTTGCTCAGGGGAAATTTTAGGACTTTCATTAAAATAAAACTGAGATGTTGTGAAGATGAAGCGGTTAATTATTGTAGAACTATCTGGCAAGTTGTATGCGAATACCTGTGCGGATATCACAGCTTCAAATGTGTCGTTAGAACTTTCTAGAAATTGCAGATAGTGTAGTTCGTTTTCATAATTATTTGTAGTAGAATAAACTAGAGTTAGATCATTATCCATAGCATAAGTTCTAAAACCCTCGCAATTTGGATATAAATAGCCGTAGTTTTCACAATAATCACTATTGCTGATTGAACTATCAGGGAAATCCACCGTAGATGATACGAGTTCATTGGTCAAATCCTCGATAGTAGTGAGTTCAATCTCTGAAAAACTATATACTTCAATTTTCTCTACTTGATCATCTTGAATTACGGTGTAATCAAGCAGGTAGTATTTATTGTTAGTCGAGTTCTTAAGAACAACGAAAGTGTCTAATTCATCATAGTTACTCTTTACGAGAGTAAGATTATCATCAATTAAAGTGTTGATAAACTCAATGCTTTCGGTGTCATCATTATTAAGCACATAATTGTTCAGTAAGTTTTCAGAGTTACCTCTATCTTTTAAGATGCTAAGCATCAATTTTTCAGCGAAAAAGACTGAATCATTGAGGTTAATAGCTTCGTATGTGCTTTCTTTAACTACGAATTCGAATTCATCACTGCTATATCCGTTTTCATCTTCATAAGAATATAGAAGTCGGTAACGATTATACCCATAAGAAATTTGCACATAGTAGAAATCATTTTTGTTGGATAGTTCGACTTTTAACTTTTCAGCCGAATCTCCAAAATACTCATCAATTGCATCATCAAAATCAGTATTTAATAAAGTGATAAAATTTCGCATATCCGTTACTGTTTGATCGTTGATGTCATTGTATGATGTTGGAGTGAGAGTGGTCTTAACTTGACTTGAGTTATAGTTCCATGAGTTAACTAAGTAAAGACCATTCAGGTTAATGAAACTGATTGTATATTCATACGAATAATTGCTAGTTACATCAAGCAAAATGATTTTATAGAATACTTCATTATTAATGGTATCTTCTAGATACACTTCTGATATATCAAAGTTTGAGATATCGTCTGGAAAAAATGTATCAAAATTGTTATCGCAACTATTGTACAAATCATTATTTGTGCTTGCGAAGTAACCCAAACATAAATCATTCTCTTCATTTAGCCTGATCACATTAAAGATTTCAGTTATTTTCTCATTACTTAGTTCTGTAATCTCCAATGATTTACAAAGATCATCATTAGCATTCTCCAAACATATTTCATTCGTGGTTTTCTTGATTGATTCATCATCAGCTGTGAATAAATCACATCCAGTTAAAGCAAATGTAGAAAATAGAAGTATAAACGCATAAAATTTCCTCATAATATTTCCCTTTCATAACCAAATATTTATTACAAGTTGTAACCCCCGTGTTTCTGAAGTGCTTTTCAATTTGTTAAAGAAGGTTCTATATATTTTTCTCTAATTAATTATATCATATTGTACAATAATTTTAAAATTTGACATAGTACATACCATATACCGCCTATTACAGTCGTTTACTCGCTGTTCTTTAAGTGGAAAATATGCCTATCAGTTGTTCATGATGAGACAATAGAAGAACTAGTATAACAAAAAAGAACGAACAAGGATAAATGATATCCGTATTCGTTCTTTTTTTATATGTATATCCTATTTGTTAAATACAAACCATTTCTTTGTGTTATTGGATATTCGTACTAATGTTAACATAACTGGTACTTCTACAAGTACACCAACAATTGTAGCTAATGCTACTGGTGATGTAGGACCAAATAAGGCAATTGCTACTGCTACTGCTAGTTCAAAGAAATTTGATGCGCCTATCATTCCAGCAGGTGAGGCTATATCATGGCTTAATCTTAATTTCCTCGCAGCTAAATATGCTATAAAGAATATTAAGAATGTTTGGATTGTTAGTGGTACTGCAATTAAGAAAATATGAGTTGGATTGTTAAGAATAACGTCTCCTTGGAATGAGAAGATGATTACCAGTGTTAATAATAAGCCTATAATTGTAAAATCGTTGAATTTAGGAATGAATTTTTTCTCAAAATACTCCAATCCTTTTTTCCTTACCATAAATACTCTTGTTAATACACCCATTACTAGTGGGATTACAACGAAAAATACGATCGATAGGAACAATGTTCCCCATGGCACTGTAATGTTACTAATATTTAATAACACTTTCACAATTGGAACAAAGGCAAACAATATAATCAAATCATTCGTTGCTACTTGTACTACTGTATATGCAGGATCACCTTTTGTTAGATGACTCCAAACAAATACCATAGCGGTACAAGGTGCAGCTCCAAGTAATACTGCTCCAACGAGATAATCAGTTGCTAAATCTGTAGGGATGATTGTTTTAAAAACAACAAAGAAGAAGAAAGAAGCAATTATATACATTGTAAATGGTTTGATTAACCAGTTTACAACCCAAGTAAGATATAAACCTTTTGGATTTTCTTTTACTCTTTTTACACTTATAAAATCAACTTTCATCATCATTGGATAAATCATTAACCAGATTAGAATCGCAATGGGAATTGATACATTGTTGTATTCGAATTTATTCAAATACAAAGGGACTTGTGGTAAATAAACACCTATTAACACTCCAACTACCATGCATAAAACTACCCAAAGAGTTAAATACTTGTCAAAGAATCCTATTTTTCTTGTATCATTCATTTATAGTTCTCCGTTTTTAACTCTACTGATTAAATCTAATACCTTCTCTTTAATCATATTTCTTGTTTGCTCAAAACCTTCCTTAGGTCCGCCTGACGGATCATCGAGACCCCAATCTTCGCGATGCTTAGTTGGTACATAGGGACATTCAACACCACAACCCATAGTAACTAGAATATCAAGTTGACTCGGTATATCTCCTAACAATTTACTACCGGTATATGACATATCAATTCCGGCATCTGTCATTACTTCCAATGCCATCGGTTTTGGACCTGGGTATTCTTCTGTTCCAGCTGAATATACTTCTAAAACATCGCTTCCTAAAGCGTTTGCCCAACCTTCAGCCATGATACTTCTACAACTATTGTGTACACACACAAATGCAATTACTTTTTTGCTCATTATAAAACCTCCTATTTATCTAATTTCTACTTTACATCACAATAAGGATCATTACATACTGTTAATCCTTTAATGAATTCAGATAATTGAATCAAAACCTCTTTGTTAACGGTATGATTTACTCTGTTTCCGACTTTTTCACTACTGATCAAACCAGCATTTGATAGATGCTTTAAATGATAACTCAGTGTTGGTTGCGATACTGGCAATTGTGAAATTAGTTCACAACTACATGTTTCACCTTTAACCAATAACTCTATGATTTTTATTCGATTTTCATCTGATAAAACTTTTAGTATTTCAGTGAATTCCATAATCTTCCTCCTATATCGATAACTATCAATATTGATAACCATCTATATTGTATCAAGTATCTTTATATAATCAAGTGATTTAATCATATTTACATAATCTTTACAGAAATGAGTTTAGATTAAAACAAAATTTTTGTACATGCTTCTTATGTAATTAAAAAATTGATACCGATAAGTATCGATATCAATTTATTTTGTGTTTATTTATGTGTTGGCAAATCGCCATTTTCAATGTCTAGACCAAGGAAGTTAAAGTAATATGTATCCCACTGTAACACTCTTGTGTAGAAATCGTAGTCATCATTAAAATCTCCTGATGATATTGTTGTGATTCTACCCTCGATATCATCTGCAATGAATGTAGATGATCCATTGTACATTACAGTTTGCTCATCATACACATAACTATTTTCAATGTATAGATAAGTACCACCTTTACTTAGTTTATTACTAGATCCAGCATCAGAGGACACGTTTCCAACCGCAAAACTGTTTTCAATGTGGACATATCCACGACCTACTAAACCACCAATGTAACCTCTTTGGGAATGAACCGAACCGGATGCATACGAATTAACAATTCCAGTAAATTCAACAATTTCACCGACAAGTCCACCTGTTGATCCTTGTCCCATATTGGTTGTATTAATGTCGACACTAGAGTAAGAATTAGAAATATTGATTCTAGGTGTATTCATTGCGCCATCGTTACCCCATAGACCAACCAAACCACCTACATTAAACTCTACATTGTTTGAATTAGTGATTGTAATTGTTCCAGATGAACTTGATGTGTCAATGTTGATAGCGTCACCCAAACCTACTAAACCACCTACAAGAACGATTCTACTACCATCTTCGTTATCCAATCCATCCATGTCAATTGTGGTACTTGTGATATTATCGCGCATATATCCTTGTGCGATTGCTACTAAGCCACCAACATAACCTTTTGTCATACCTTGAATCTCTATAACGTTAGAACCAAACGTTCCACAGTCCAATACTTTTCCAGTCGTAGATCCTGCTAGTGTTCCAACATATAAAGTATGCTCTGGGTTTGTAAGTACAAATATATTTGTGTTTGTTAGTTTAATATCGTATAAGAAAGCTGATGTTTTTCCAAATAAACCGATATATTCACTGGTTCCTTGATCTACACTATATGAAGAAATGTTCAAATTATAAATCACATAACCATTACCATCAAATACACCATCAAAAGGATCTTGTGAAGTTCCAATCGGTGAGAAGTTCGTGATGGTTTGCATATCAATATCAGCTGTAAGCATATAAACTTTATATGATAATGTAGTGTCGATGCTGTTTAATTCTTCAGGGGTACTGATCAAAATAACATCTTCATTATAGTATCCATAGATATGGATACTGATAGGAGTATCATTCTCTGAGTTGATTTGCACGTCATTTCGTACGTACACTAAGTCTCTAGCATAGATACCATTACTGTAGCGTCCAATCTCGATATCTAACACAATTTGTTTGCTTGAAGATCCTTCTTTAAACTGTGAAGCAAGATATGTTTCACCGTTTACTAAAATACTATAAACATCTAAATTGTACTTGTTATCTAAACGAATAGTAACTTCCGCATAATCAGTATCGTTTTCTCTCACATGTACCGTGTAATCATCTGTGAAAATCTCTAAGATATTTACTTCGGCATCAACGGGATCAACTGCACCAGGTTGCTGCAGTCTAAATGATAATGTTTGATCAAAATTGATTATGTAACTTGAATCATCTGACAAAGTAACTGCGAAGTCTGTTAAATGATATGAGTAATCAGTATAATCGGTCTCGATTCCCATATTTAAATATATTGTTTTATTGGTGCTTGGTGTTAAAAAATCATCGGCATAGATTTTGACACCATTCACAGTAACATATTCAACAGGTAAGTCGTCTTCGTTCTCGATAGTAAGAATCATAACGAATCGATCACTGTGGAAGTATGTTGATTGATTTGAAGTCCATGAAACAGCTTCAACTGCTGGTGGAGTTATAAACGTTTCCTCAAAGACATATGTGTCATAAAGGAAAGTTGTTTCATCTGATTGATAATTTGTTTTTACTCGTAATAAGTAAGTAGTATTATCGTATACAGGGTAACCTGTAAATGTAATACTGTTATGTCCTACAACAATACTTTCGTTATCTCTAGCAGTACTTCCAGCAACATCTAACATCAAAAGGATATACCCATCAATTGTATTATCAGGATCCAATAAATCGAATTCAAGTGTTACAGAATTAGTGAAACCTAACTCTGTTGTAATCACTAGGTTTTCAATAGTAGGAGCTGTATAAGAAACCATATCGCCTGTTGTCACTGTTACTTCATCAAGAAGCACATATGCTATTTGATCGCTGGTTAATTCAAGAACGTAATCTGCATATAGTTTTAACACATATTCTGTACCAGGTTCTAATCCTTCTACCTCGATTAACGTGTTTTGGTTTGTAGCGTTTGCTAAACTATGATAAGCACCATCTACCCACACTTCGACTCTAGTAGATAAACTTGTAATCCCTTCACTTGTAACTCCAAGACCACAGTCTATACTATAAAAGTCTGGTTCACATAAGAATAGGATTACTTCTGGAACCGGTATTTCTAATGTTGTAAATACAAGTTCTGTATCTGACTGTTGTTCCACACCATTAAGCATAAATGAGTATGTATAAACAAATCTATATTGTGTATTATCATCTAAATTTTCAAAACTATACTCATTGTTTCCTGTAATGAATTCATATGTATCAATTTCAGTGTCACCTTGATATAAAACCAATGACGCATCAAACATTGAGTTTGAGTCATCAGTAATCAGCAATGAAACGTTTGCTGTGTTATAAGCTTTATCTGTTAAAGTAAACAGAGTATCTCTATTGTTGTCAGCCTCAGTTGTGAATGAATATGTTTCATTTGATGTATGAATTTCATTATCTTCATCCGTTATTATCATTTCAATCACCAATACATAATCAGTCTCAGAATCAAGAAGTGAGAAATTAATGTAATTATCTCCTGTTAATATACTGTATGATGTAACGAGTTCATCATCTAGAAATAGTTCTGCTTTCCCATCTAGAGTAAGCGTAGTATCATCCGTGAAATTAACAAAGTAAGAAGCGGTACTTTCTGTAACAGAAAGTTTAGTGATTGTAGGTTGTATTTCCACTATTACTTCTGGCTCTACAACTCTAACAGTTCTTGTACCACTATAGGTAGTTCCTTCATATACAACAGAGTAAGTAACAGTATACTCACCTAATGAAGTTATATCTAAATCTGTATCTACAGTGATTTCTATATCAAAATCTCCAGTTACTTCTGCACCTGGATCAGTAAATTCTGTATATTGTTCTATTTCAATTATATCCTCACCCAAAACATTAATTGACGGTAACACATCAACAATATCAGTAGGTAGATCATCTTTGATATCATCTGGTATATTATCACACCCTACCATTAAAAAAAGCGTAATAATAAGTACTACGGTTGTTAGTGTCTTTTTCATTCTAATTCCCTCATTCTCTCTTTATATTCTAAATAGTTATTTTAATTATACTATTTCTATCGTCTTTATTCAAATATTTATATTGATGTAAATAAGGATTACTGTGCGGATTATTATGAAGAAACGTTACAAGTTTAAAGGTAGATGAGAAAAGGATAATTGTTCTTAATAAAAACTTAATAATTTAAACTGATTGAGATAATAACTAAATACTATAATGAGGGTGTAAGAAAAGAGGTGTCGATATGACAACAATATTAGAAAGTAAGAATTTATGTAAAACGTATTATAGTAACAATGTAGAGTTTCACGCTTTGAAGAACATTGACTTGCAAGTGAAGAAAGGTGAGTTTGTCGTGATTATGGGACAATCTGGATCAGGTAAATCAACCTTATTATATACGCTAAGTGGTATGGATGAAGTAACCGGTGGAGAAGTATTTATTAACGGTAGAGAAGTAACAAAGTTAAAAGAAAAAGAAATGACGTTAATTAGACGCAAGGAAATTGGATTTGTTTATCAAGGAATTAATCTCGTTTCAAATCTAACGTTAAATGAGAATGTTGTGGTTCCTGGTTATCTAACAAAAGAATCCAAAAAAGAAATCAATAAAAGAGCGCTTCATCTATTAGATAGAATGAATGTCTCAGATCAAATGGAAAAATTACCTTCTGAAGTATCTGGTGGACAAAAGCAACGTGCTGCAATTGCCAGATCTATGATAAATAATCCAGACATTTTGTTTGCTGATGAACCTACAGGTGCATTAAATTCCAGTAGTAGTAAAGACGTAATGAATCTTATCAAAGGGTTTAATGAAGATGGGCAAACAATTGTAATGGTAACACACGATATCAAGTCAGCATCTTATGCGAATAGAGTTGTCTTTTTGAAAGATGGGCGAATTGAAGGAGAACTTGATTTAAATAAGTACAAGTCAAATACGCAAGAGAAAGTTATCTTTGATTTCTTGAATGAATTGGGTTGGTAAATATGAGAACAATATTTATAATGACATGGGCAAATATCAAATCTAAAAAGCTTCAATGCTTCGCCCTTATGATGGTGTTTATAGCTGTCAGTATTTTGTTCTTCTTATCGCTCAAATTATTTCAAACAACGGGAGACTATAGTGAACTGTATGTAGAATCTAAAACAAGCCAAAGCATCATTATTGTCGACAGTCCTTCAACAAAAGATATCATTGAAGAATATCTAAAGGATAACCCAAAAATTGAACACTATAACATTTTGTCAAATTATGATGAAGTCTTAGAGACAAACCTAAAAAATGATACTTCCTCAGTACCTATTGTCAATGCATTCTTTACAGAATGTGCGAATGGTGAGTATGATCAAATTAGAATAGTAGAAGGAAAATCTCCTAAAGAACTTGAACTAAATGAAGTCATTTTTAGTTATGGGAAAAGTAAATTAAATGATGTACAAGTCGGAGATGTTATTGTTGTTAGTACTGAAACAGGTTCAACTGAAATGGTTGTAGCTGGTATTGGAGTGGATTTGTCGTTTAACTTTGATACAATTACCTTAAACCGATTTTGGACTACATTAGAAACAATCGAGCAATTAGATCCTGAGTTAACTAGTTTTTCTGTGGGAATCACATATAACGAATACACAGATAGCAATGAAAAAGAAATATTAAAAGAACTAGAAGAAGTTTTAGGCGATAATGCAAGTGAAACGTTTGTGATCTCACACAGTTTATTATTACAAGCAAATTCATTCTTCCAAATAATTATGGGAGCTATCTTTACATTAATTGGTGTGATTTTAATTGTAGTAGCGTTGTTTATCATACGAAGCATCGTTTATAACAGCATCATCACAGATAGTAAAAAAATAGCCACACTTAAGAGTTCAGGATTCTCCAAAAATAATATCATTTCTATGTATTTGATTGAGTATGGAATCATCGCTTTTATCAGTATTATTATTGGGATGTTTTCAAGTATCTTATTGGGACAAGTTGTTCTAAGTGATATCAATGAACTATCAAATTTATTTGGTGTTTCAAATCACCTGAATGTTTCCTCTTCGATTATAGTTTTAATGTTTGTTTTAGTAGTGATCGAGGGAACTGTTTACTTAGTTGCTCGCGGGGTATCTAGTATTAAACCAGCATTGGCAATAAGCCGAGGAGAACATGTATCAGATGCTACTGCAGTTTTCTCAGCAGTGAAACATCAAAAATTGCCACTTACGATGGTTATTGCCATAAAAGATATCATTTACAACAAAAAAATGATTTTAACAGTCTTCTTGTTTACAATCGCAGTTTCGTTTACAATCATTACACTATCGTCCTCATCTCATTCGTTCACCATGCAAAAGGATAATATGAAGTTATGGTTGGGGTATGATGTAGATGCTAAAATTGTTCATTCAGATCCGTTAGATTTAACAACTTATAATGATTTAATTGATACGCTTGAAGACTCGGAGATGGTAAATGATTCTATTACGGTTTATACCGACTTTAACAGTCAAGTGTATGATGAGTATGAAGAACAATATATTACATCTTTAAGCCAAGTGTTCTTAATTGGGGATGACTCTAACATTGAGTTTAGTTTACTAAGAGGTAGATTACCTGAAAACGAGTCTGAAATTATTCTAGCTGAGAACTTATTCATTTATTTGGATAAATCATTAGGAGATTATGTCCGTATTAGATCGTTTGGTGAAGAGAAAGAGTTATTGGTTGTTGGTACCACTCAAGGAATGACAAATCAAGGAATGACATTTAGTCTCTTTGTTGATGAGCTAGATGTTGATCAACTCAATAATTCATTGATTCAATTGTCGTTTAATGAAGGGTATTCAGAAACCGAACTGGAATCAGAAATTGAGAGTTTGTTAAGTCCAAATATGAGCATGCTATTTGAAGAAGCGAACACTTCGATGCTTTCAATGTTTGATATATTAGATGTTGTAACATCAGGAATTATTGGAATTTTCTCTGTTATCGCACTGATTGTTTTATTGAACTTGAATCTTACATATGTTTACAAAGAAAGATACAACTATAGTGTTTACAAATCAATTGGTATGAACAATAGACAAATCATTAATATTTACCTCTATAAGAACATGTTAATAAACATAGTTGGTGTATTTGTGGGGGCTGTCATTGCTTTCGTTTTGACACCAATTATTATGGATCAAATCACAGGTACCCTTGGAATTAATGAATTTCCATCTACAATGAACTATATTAGTATTGGATTGGCATTCTCAATCGTAACGTTGGTAACGCTTTTTAATTCACTAATTATCAAAAGAACCATTACGAACATTACTCCAAAAGAACTTCTTGTAGAATAAGTAAGGTATTCAGTTATTTGTGACGAGTTACAGTTAACGTGATATAATGGAATTGAGATGAGGTGAAAGAATGGACAAGATATTATTGGTTGATGATGAAATTGAATTGGCTAACATGATTAAAAACTATTTGAAGAATGAAGGTTTTTTGGTAACGCTAGCGCATACCTTCACTGATGGGGAACAACTGTTTTCAAGCGGTTCCTATGATGCCATAATACTCGATATTAATTTACCTGATGGGTCTGGACTAGACTTGTGTAAACATATTAGAAACCTATCTAATGTCCCTATTATAATGTTAAGTGCAAGAAGTGGAGACGTTGATAAAATCATGGGATTAGGACTCGGAAGTGATGACTACATTACCAAACCATTTAGTGCTAGTGAATTGTCTGCAAGATTGAGAGCTCACATTAACAGGCATAATAGGTTATCTAAAACCCATTCTGAATCAAAGAAAAGAGTATTTGGAGATTTGATGATTAACGAGGACGCTTATGAGGTTCATTTGAAATCGAAAAAAATCAACTTAACTGCCAAGGAATTCCAAATATTGAACTATTTGGCAACTCATCCTAATCGTGTTTATACAAAAGAACAATTGTTTAACAAAATATGGGGATATGATGATTTTGGGGATGTGAATACAGTAACAGTACACATAAGAAAGATTAGGGAAAAGATAGAACTTGATTCTAAGAATCCAATCTATATTATAACTGTCTGGGGAGTAGGATATAAATTTGAATTCCCAGAATAACCTAATGAGAAACTCTCTCCTAGTTTTTACCCTTGTTTTGATGATATTGTTTACAACCACAGTTTTGTTTTTTAACCAAAAATCAAATGACGCAAAAGAACAATATAATGTCAACACCTTACGAATATATACAGTAGATTCATACAACATGATATCTGATATGTATCCAAATATTGATTCAAATAAATTAGATCTTTATCTTGAAGATGAAAACCTTGAACTAGTGATTGCTGATTTGAGTAATAATGTACTTTACAATAATTCCTCTTTGGATATTATTGATGTAACGAATGAGTTACTGCAAGACCAAGCTTTTTCTTCACAGTATAACGACATGATAAAAGTATCCTTTCCAATCGAAGAAGATAATGTGGTTATTGGACTTGTTATCTTTTTGGTACCAATGGAGGTTGTATCATCAAATAACTATACAATGTGGTATGTTACGATAGGTCTTGAATTACTATTTCTCATTTCATTCATCGTCTTTTTCTTGTATAAGTTTAATACGGTAATTACTGAACCATTGGATTATCTAAACAAAGCATTGTTTGATGTCTCAAAAGGAACATACTACAAATTAGACAGTACAAACAAACACGTAAAAGATCAATACACATACTATAATATTATGCTCGAAAATATTGAGAATCAGTTGAAGGAACAGGCAGTTTATGCAAAATCTAGAAAACAATTGATTGCGAACATCTCTCACGAAATAAGAACGCCATTATCATATGTAAAAATGAGTGCCGAAATCTTATCAAAGGATCAATCAATATCGGTAGATAATCAAAAATACATCGAAACAATTTTAAAGAAAATAACGACGATTGATGGAATTATCGAAGACCTATTCCGTTACTCTAAACAAGATTTAGATAAACTATTGATTGAAAAAGAAGATGTTTATATCAAGGATATGTTTGATCATATTTTTATGAATATTTATATGAAAGATCAATCAAAGAATATTAAAATTAACATAAGCAATAACGTGCCTAATTTAATTATGACACTCGATAAAAATAGATTAGAACAGGTAGTTACAAACATGTTAGATAACGCTGAGAAACATATTCCTCAAGTAGGTACCATTGATATTCGTACAGAGATTGAGGAAGAACATTTAATCCTAATCGTGGAAGATACAGGAACTGGAATCAAACCAAAAGACTTACCATATATCTTCGAACCATTTTTCCAAGGAGACCAACCTGCGGATATTAAGAGAAAAGGAGCGGGGCTAGGACTAGCTATTATCGAATATATCATCACAAAACATAATGGTGAAATATTTGTGTATAGTGAAGAAGGAAAAGGTACCAAATTTGTAGTGAAGATACCTTTAGAGTAGGAAATGACTTATATAAACTATTAGAAGTATATAATGATATAATGAAAGATAACCTAACGAAGAAATAGGTTATCTTTTTTGATTTTTCTGATACATAACATGATATAATATATCTTGACACAAGGGGGTTTTTACATGAAAAAAGTTGTTTGCATAGTAATTGGACTACTCATATTATTAACTGGATTGGCAACATATGTGGTATCTACAAATCAATATCCTGATAACTATTTATATGATTTTGAAGGTGTCTATAACGACAATTATATCACAAATATCTACGAGTATGAGACCGACTTGATTGTACTTATGAGTAATAATGAGATAACAAATGATGTATGGGATGACGATGACTGTCATGATGAAATGTTACAAATTGTCCAAGTAGACTCGAATTTTGAAGTGATAAAGACAACTCCAATCGAAGAAACAAAGACTCTTCATAACGATGGTAAAGGAGTTCGGTTTCATGAGTATCAGATGCAATCGTATCAATATGAAGAATTCATTTATATTAGTATTTCCTTATATGAAGAAGCATTTATGATCATATATAAAACAACAGACTATACATATGAAATAAAAGACTTAGAATCACCCTTGGAATCATTTTATATCGATGAAACGTTACAAGGTGTTGGATACATAGAACCAAGTTACAACAATCTTTATGGATTGGTATATTTTGAGTATGATTTAAACATGAACCTGGAGAAAGAATCATTGATTGGACAACTCGAATCAAACAGTTATCACCCGTTAATTAACGACAAAGGGATTATTGTTAAGGGCGATTTTATTACCCATGAATCAGATAAAACAAGGGTGTCTGTATACAAGTTTGAATCCGAAGAAGTAACGGTTCAATCATATTTAGATGCTTATGGTTTGAGCTATCAATTTATCAATGAATCCGATATCATCTATAATGCTTTTTATGTATCTACAGGAGATTCAAAAGGGGAGTTCTACAATCTTGATCATGAATTAGTAGAGACTGTATACAATAATGACTTTCCAACATTGGAAATTGATTCAAATCGATTTCATCTTTTGTATTATGATAATGACCGGATAAACAACAAAGTGAGAATATATGACTCGTTTGATAATGAGGAAATAGTCCTGGATTTTGATATGCGAGTGAATGTCATAGATATCTACTACTACAATGATGATTTGTACTTGGTTGTAAGTTTTAAAGAAAATGGGATAAAGACGTTGATCAATGGAGAACATGAGAACTATATCATTAAGTATTCTGTTGAAGAATTAAAGACAAAATAAAAAACAATCAAATGATTGTTTTTTTTGTTCTCTAATTAAAGAATATCCTGCAGGGCATGGAGTACTATATTTGGAGTTAATGATTTGGTATAAAGATATAATCTACCAAATAGATACCCCATAAATGTTTGCAAACTTGTTCCTAGAATTATGAATAAGTCGATTGAATCGTGACTGAATACATGTATTAGACCAAAAATAACTGCCTGCATCATATTTGACTTACTATTACCAAATCCACATCCAATTAATCCTGTTAATAATAGACCTCTAAAAATGATTTCTTCAATGAATGCTGGATTATAAATCTTGAACCCTAAGTTCGTAACGAAATAAACAAATGTTACATTACCTTCGTAATCCACATCTAATAGAGTCGGTAATACACGTAATACAAGGAATAACACGATTACGACAAGTAGTATTTTGATATTAATGTTCCATTTGAAGTCCTTAAAGGATACTTTAAATACATACATAAATAGAATTGAACCATTGATTGGAAGTAGCAATAAAGTGTTTCTAAGTAATGATTCGTTATCACTAATTAAATCAAATCTTGAGTTAATTATGATGAAGATAAGGTAGACTGTGAATACCAAAAAGAATGCTTTGATATATTTGTTTGTCTTTGGTACAAATGTCTCATCATCCTTAGGCTTTCGATTGTGAATGTATCCAATCATGTATAGACCTACAATAAATCCAAATACAACGTAAAAATAATTGAATAATGTTATTAAAATCAGATTTACAAGTATGAAAACAAGTTCTTGTATTGAAAAACCAATACTCTGTATCCATTCTTTATATGTTTTGATTTCTTTACTTGAAAAGCGATATAGTAAATACGGAATCAAAATAATTGTTACTATTATAAAACTAGAACAAGTTAACAAGATTCCTTCAATCGTGTTAAACATAACCCTCACTCCTTACTGTGACAGTTGATTATAACATACTATTAATTATAATTAATCCTCACTACACAAAATAGAGACATTTTGTATAATAACTGAACAATGATATTAAAAAATTATTGTTTTATGATAATTTTATGTTATTATATTATTGTAAGACAATAATTTGAGGTGATTTATATGAAGAGGAAAATTATATTTATTGTATTGTGTGTTCTGTTTGTAGTGTTTGGAATAGTTGAAACAGATAATCTAACTTATTTGAGTATCCTAATTAAGCCGTTTGATTTATTAGGAGATTTCTTACGTGTTCTCAGCTTAAACTCAGGATTCGGAAATATCATTGCTATTTTAGTGTTCATCATTATTGTGATATCACCGATAGTACTATTAATATATAGAGTAAAGAATAAAGAGGTTAGTTCTGTTGAATATTTGTTTTTGATTGGTATATCTCTGGTACTTGGATATACTCTTTATGTCTTCATTAATCCTCATGTGTTAATCGAGATGTGTAATCCTATCATTAGCGAGAATGCAGATATAGGATTCATAAAAGACATGGAAGTGATTTTGAAGTCTGGTATAGCATATATATTGTATTCTGTAATCCTCATATACTATTTAACTAGAACATACATTTATAAGCAATTTGATAATATAAGAATTAGTAAAATACTACTGGATACTGTGATTATTTTAACGGCATTTGCTGTTTTATCAATCGCTTTATCTGAGACAATAGCAAGCGTAAAGAATACTGCGGTTAATTATGAAGTGTTTATACAAGTGATATCGTTTGGGTTCAAGTTGATCGTCTCGTTTCTATTGATATACTTGGTTAATATGTTTAGAGAATTCATAGTAAAACTAATTGAAAATGGATTCGAGGAATCATTGGTCTTAATCCTTGAAAAACTACATAAATATAGTTTTGTCTTGCTTGTGTTTTCACTATCGACACAAGTGATTGAAAATATATATCAGTTAATATTTTTGAAGAAGCTTTTAAATGTTCAGTTTACTTTTGATATACCTTTATTTACGATTCTTATTACTTCCTTCATTTATTTGTTGTCGAAATACATTAAAAAGGCAAATGAAATAAAGAATGAAAATGAGTTGTTTATTTAATGGACATCAAAATTAAGTTAAAGGAAGTATTAAAAGAAAAAGGTGTAACGTCAAAAGAACTATGCGAGTATGTTGGAATAACTGAAGCAAATATGTCGATTTTAAGAAGTGGAAAAGCAAAAGGGATACGATTTGATACTCTTCTGAAAATTTGTTCATATCTTGATTGTAAGCCAGGAGATATTATTGATGTTGAAGGAGATAGAAATGATGAGAGTATTTAGAAGTTTGTTAATAGGTATATTACTTTTTGCGCTTTCAGGGTGTACACTTGCGAGCAATGATGACTATTATGTTAATGTGGTTGATGAGGATAAAAAAGATGTAAGTGATTATTATATCCCTGCCGGGATTGAGTTTACACTATATGAAGGTAGTAACCGTAATCAAGAAATTGATGTAAGTGACTATTTCTATGTTAGTTTCAACTGTGAAGATATGACCGTATTTGATAATTGTATTGCTGTAGATTATGGAAGTTCAATCGAAAGTGCTGGAACTAATTTTAATATGGAGAACTTTACAGAAAATGGAGTAGAATTACCCTCTATAAACACGATAACGATCGACTTAACATTTTTTGCTTTAACCGGGAGTGATTTATACATGTACTCAACATTTATAATGGAGAATCAGTTAGGGGATAAGCGATATGAGCAATCCACATCGTTTAACTTTTTATCAGGAGTATCGATTTTTGGAGTCGTCGAGGGTGAAACAATGAATGGAGACAAATACAATGTTGATTTTACGTTTAATATTGAGACGATTGATCAACTTAACAAAGTAACCATAAGGCAATTTGACAAGAACGATGTGCTACTCGATGAAAAGGTGGTTATGCAGGATAGTCTAGTCTCAGAAATGACGTTACTAGAAGAGACGGATTATTACTTTATCACCGAAGAATTTAGGGGTTTAGACAACATACTTTACCAAGAAAGGATATATCTGACATCTGAAAATCCGTACTATTTCTTATATAAGTATACAAACGAGTTTGGTTTCCTAGATGGGGACAGACTTATTATAAACCCTTATGAGTAAAGAAAATTTCACTAAAAAAGAGAATGATGTAAATCTTCTCTTTTCTTTTCGTTCATATTTCCTTATATTATCAGGAAAAATAATGACTTAAAGTATTTGGTACAGTATAATATAATTAAAGTAAAGTGAAAGCGTTTTAAGAGGTAGATATATGTTAAGTATAAGGAAACGAAAAATCTTGAAAGAAATTCTTGTTAAAGATGGGTTTGTAACAGGAACGTATTTAGGTAGCGTACTAAGCGTCACATCTAGAACGGTAAGAAGTGAAGTAAAAGAACTGAATTTCGAATTGGAGAAATTTGGAACAACTATTAAATCAAGACCAGGAAAAGGATACTTCGTTGAAACTTGCGAAAAAGCAAGAATTAAAGAAGAACTGGCTTTGGAAGGGGAGTATAAAATCCCTATTTTACCCCAAAGAAGAATTGAATATATTATTAAGGAATTGATTGTTAACCCTATGGGAGTTTCCTTGAGTGATTTATCTAAGGAAATCTTCGTAAGTGTAGCTACTTTGAAACGGGATTTCGATAAAGTTAATCATGAGTTATCAAAGTCAAAACTTTCGTTAATGAAAGTTGAAAAGAAATATTATATTCAAGGTGATGAAGTAGATATAAGAAAATTGTATTTTAGTTTCATTACATCTAGAGGTATTGATAGTTTTGATTTTAAGGGTATCAAACAATTATATGATGAGACAAAGATAGTCGTTAGAGAAACGTTAGAACTAGCCAAAATTGATTTTTCTGGAAATGAGTTCATTACTACTTCTCTATTTATGACTATTGAACGCTACAGAATTAGCAATGGGTATATAGTAACTGATTATACAAAGCACAATCAAAGAAATGATCAGTTAGTTGATTATTATGTTGAGATTATGGGTAGAAGACTAAATATCAAGGAGAACGAACTAGAATATTTGAGAGATTTTCTTTATGATTTATTTAGTGCATACATAGCATATGATGACATCAAGAAAAAAGTAAAGCTCATTCTTGATTCAGTGTGTGAGTTATATAACCACAAATATGGTGATGATTTATTGCATCGTCTATCAAAAGTACTCAATAAAAAAACTCATGTTAAGTTACTTGAATATCAACTTCACAATATAGCAAAAGAATATCCATTTGCTTTTGAGATGGCTATCACATTTATTGAAGAGGCTAAAAAAAATGATATCTATGTTGATGAGGATAGTATCAAACACATAATCTTGAATTTTGTTAATGATGTTGAAGAGACAAAGTACCATCAAGAAATGAAGAAAATCAATGTTGTTGTCGTAAGTGTTTCAGGTAAACTATCTCAAAAATTGATAAGAACAAAATTGAAAAGACACTTTAGTAATTTTAATGTTATGAAATATGTTGGTATTCATGAACTTGAAAAACTTAAAGATATAGAATATCAACTGCTTATAAGTACGACCAATATAAACGTAAAAGAGAAAGTTGTAGTCGTAATAGATCCGTTATTTAAGGATTACGATGCAATCAAAATAAACAATGCTTTGAACAGGATAGAAGAACCCCAAAAAAGGAAGTATGAACTTGCAAATCTCTTTTCCGAAGAACTATTCTTGAAAGACTTGAACTTGGAGAACCCATTTGAAGTTATTAAAGAACTGAATATGTTAATGAGTAAAAAAGGACTTGTGCCCGATAGTTTTTTAGAGAAGGTTTATGCTAGAGAAAATATATCCTTAACAGCAATTGGGAATATGGTAGCTATCCCTCATGCACTTAATAAGGATACAAAAGACAGTGTAGCGGCTGTAGCAATTTTAAAGAACCCAATAAATTGGTTTGGTGAGAAAGTGCAAATTGTATTTCTACTGAACATCAGCAGCTTTAGAGAGGAAACAGTTCGGAACATATTCGATAGTTTTTACGATTTAACAAGTTCAAATAGAAAGATAGATAGGTTGATCAAAGCGGATAATTATTATGAGTTTGTGAAATCAATCTCTAAATAGGAGGTAACTATGATTATAGATGAATTATTAAGAGAAGAGTTTATTGATTTGAATTTAAATGTAAGTTCGAAACAGCAATTCTTTGAAAGTGTAGCAACATCTTTACTAGAAAAGAAATGTATTGAGGATACGAAATTATTTATTGAGGACTTATATGTACGAGAAGAAATCGAATCAACAAATCTAATTGACAAAATTGCAATACCTCACAGTAAAACAGAGGTAATAAAGAAATCATCAATCTCTCTGTACCGTTTCAAAGAAGAAATAGATTGGGAAGACAATAAAGATAATGTGAAAGTTGCATTTGTAATTGCTGTCTCTCCACATCAAAAGAATATTACACATTTAGAAGCAATTGCAGCATTAGCTACTCTATTAATGGAAGAAGACTTTGTTTCATTATTATTAACGAGTACCAGCAAAAAAGAGATTATCAACTATATTAAAAGCGAAATAGGAGGAGAATAATGAAAATACTTGCAGTTACTTCGTGTCCTGTTGGGATGGCACATACTTATATGGCAGCTGCAGCTTTAAAGAAGGCTGCAAAAAAATTAGGATATGAAATAAAAGTGGAAACACAAGGTTCAATGGGGATTAGAGATAAAATCACAGAAGAAGACATTATGTCAGCAGATATCTTTATAGATGCAGCTGATGTAACAATGTTAGAACCAGAACGATTTAAAGATTTATATACAGTTAAAACATCCACATCAAAATTACTAAGAAAAAGCGTAGATATATTAAAAGAAGCAATCGATTCAATAGATAAATAGGAGGATATTATGGAAAACGAAAAATTTTTTAGCGACATTAAAAGACATTTAATGAGTGGTGTAAGCTACATGTTACCAGTTATTATTATTTATGCATTCTTCATGGTTTTAGGACAAATACCTGGAGAAGTAGGAGAATTATTTTTAGAGCTTAGCGATACAGCTAGTATGCTGATTGCACCAGTACTCGCAGCTTATATTGCATACTCAATAATTGGAAAATTAGCTTTGGCACCTGCATTTGTTGTAGGATTATTCTCTGAATCACTAGGTATGGGATTCATTGGTGGAATTATCGTTGGTTTATTAATGGGGTACATTATCAAATCATTCATAGTGTTTAGTAAAAGATTTAAAGATTCACAAGGTAAAGACGTTTTAATGTCGTTTATCATTATTCCAGTCTTCTCAACAATGATAGGTGGAGCGTTAATTTACTTCTTAATTGCGAATCCAGTAACAATGGCACTAGATTCAGTTTACACTTGGTTAGAAAATATGGGTACAGCAAATGCAGTTTTAGTAGCTCTAATCCTAGGTGGAATGATTGCCTTTGATATGGGAGGACCTGTAAATAAAATTGCTTATACTTTCGCAATTGCAGCTTCAACGGAAGGGTTACACCATGTTGTTGCACCAGTTTTAATCGCCATTACAATTCCAGTATTATCAGTAGGACTCGCTACTTTGATCTTTAAAAGTAAATACGACGAAGACGAACGTCTACAAGGGAAAACCGCACTCTTTATGAGTATATTTGGTTTAACAGAAGGAGCAATTCCTTTCGCTGTGGTAAATCCGTTCAGGGTAATTCCTGCATTCATGGTCGGAAGTATGACAGGAGCTGCATTATCAGCTATCTTAGTTGTTGAGAATACGACAGTAATACCATCACTTATGGGGTTAGCATTAGGGTCTCCTACAGTGATTGATGCGTTATTATTTATTCTTTGTCATATTGTTGGAGTGGCAGTTACCATCGCACTGTTAATAGTGCTAAAAGAAAAAGAAGAAGTTGTTGAAGAAACAGCATAATCAAATGTAAAGGAGGGAATAAAATGAGTATTCATATTGTTTCCCATACCCATTGGGATCGAGAATGGTATCGAACATTCAATTACTTTAATGTTAAATTATCATACTTGTTTGATAATCTATTTAAGATCCTAGATGAAAATCAAGACTATAAACACTTTATGTTAGACGGACAAATGGTAATGATCGAAGATTACTTGCTAATGTATCCGAGTCAAAAAGAAAAACTAAAGAAGTACGTAGAAGAAGATAGAATCATTATTGGTCCTTGGTATACACAACCTGATGAGTTTGCACCAAACGCAGAATCGCTAATACGAAACCTGCTTATTGGGATTAATATGGCAAGAGAGTACGGAGAGTATATGAAAGTCGGGTATTTGCCAGACTCTTTTGGGCATAGTTCGCAACTTCCTAGTATTCTAAGAGGGTTTAACATTAATAAAGCCTGCATCATGAGAGGTGTCCCAATCGATAAGTTATCATCGCCTCTTTTTAATTGGAAGTCTCTAAATAATGATGCGGTTTTAACAGTATCGTTACCAACGGGTTATTCAAATGGAATGTTTTTACCTAGTGAAAGCAGTAAGATTGACTTAAGAATTAAGAAAGAAGTAGAAAAACTAAAAAAATATGGACAGCAAGATAACTTCTTAATTATGGAAGGAATTGATCATCAGTTCCCAAATGGAGAAATCACAAGTTATATCAAAAAGCATAAAGACATCAAGCATTCTTCACTTGAAAACTACATAAACGCTTTAGAACGTACAAATCTAGAAGTTCTGAACGGTGAGTTAATCAGTCCTGTAACGAACAGGGTTCATTTAACTATGGCTTCAACAAGAATGAAACAAAAACAACAAAACAGAGATTCAGAACGACTACTTATTCATAAAACGGAACCAATAAGTGTTTTGAATTATTTGAATGGAACAACATATAAAAAAGCATTGATTAACAATGCTTGGAAGAAACTTCTAAAAAATCAAACTCACGATAGTATATGTGGTTGCTGTACCGATGAGGTTCATAGAGAAATGGATCAAAGATTTGCTGAGATAAAAGAGATTGGAGAAACAATCTATAAAGCCAATTCAAGAGCGTTTGCTAAAAAAGTGTCAGGTGATCAATTAACATTAACAGTGTATAATCATTCATTTGTCAAAGGGAAAAGAGTTGTAAAAACTGTCGTCTATACGGATAGTGATAACTTTATTCTTAGAGATCCAAAAGGAAATATTGTTTCATACATACTAGAATCACAAGTGCAAACAGATGCATCTCAATTAAGTATTTGGAGTCTATATATGGACACACCTTGCCTTGTATATGAGACAAAGATATCCTTTCTAATTGATTTTGATTTTAACTATGGATTTTTACAGTTAGATATCATAGAGGATAAGGAAAATACTCCTAAAACCTATCTAAATAGTAAAAAAACAAATATCTCAACGGAGTATTACGAAATAAAAATCAATCAAAATGGCTCTTTAAACGTCTATGACAAAGAGTTTAATAAGGAATATAAGGAACTTGTTATATTTGAAGATTCGGGAGACTGTGGTGATACATATAATTTTTGTCCTATTGAGGATGATCCTAAGATAACAAGTGAATTATCAAGATTTAAGAATCTAGAAGTGGAACAAAGTGAGATTTTAACTACTGTAAAATTATCTCTTGATTTAGAAGTTCCAAGTCATCTCAATACTGAAAAACGAAGTGATGATAAAAAAGTGCTTGAACTTGATATAGAGTATACACTCTATAATCATAGTAGGAGAATTGATGTAAAAACAACATTCAATAATACAATTTTAGATCATCGACTTAGAGTTCTTCTCGATTCTGGGATTGAAACGAGAGCGAATTACTCAGAGGTAAATAATGGAATTATCAGAAGAGATAACTACCGAATTGAAAATGAAAATTGGAATGATTTAGGTTATGTTGAAAAACCGTTGTCAATATATCCAATGCAGCGATTTGTTTATTTAAAAGACAATAATGATACTTTCTCAGTTCTAAACAAAGATTTAACTGAGTACGAAATTCTTGATAATCACACTATTGCTCTTACTCTTTTAAGAAGTGTAGGATACATGGGAAAAGGTAATCTTTCCGTTAGGCCAGGTAGACCATCTGGGGTTCCGATTGAAACACCTGATGCAGAGGAACTAGGGGTTCATTCAAGAGAGTTTACTATATATACTGGAAAAAATCTGAATGTTTCTATGATTACAAACCAAGCGCAAATATATAGCGTGAATACCGAAGCAGTACAAAGTATGGTTCCTCTTACAAATATAAAAAATAGACTTGGGGAATATCTTGATATGTACCAGGTGAAAACTCTTCAATCTGTAATTGAGGATGATTTATCTGTCGATTCTAATAATAATCTCTTCGAACTAAAGACGGATGACTTGGTTATAACGTCAATAAAAAAGGCAGAAAACGAGGATGCAGTGCTAGTTCGAATCTATAATCCTAATAATAAGGATGTATGTGATACTTGTTTACTTGTTGGATTCGATTGCAAAAAAGCTCTCATATGCAATTTGCTAGAAGAAAACAGCGAAGAACTAAAAGTTAAGAATAGAAAGATTGATATAAATAGAGTTAAAACATTATCAACAATTACACTTAAGTTAATAGGCTAGTTCTTAGCCTATTCTTCTTTTTCTTAAGAAGTTCATATTGAGTTCAAATTTCTTTTGTTGAATCTAGATAATCTCATAGACAGACAGAAGTGTTTCATATGAGAAATGAGAATACCAGAAAAAAGGAGAAAAAATATGACAAAAGGAAAGAGAATTGCTGCAATTGTTGCAGGTGTATTGGCTGTAGTAGCCATTGCGGGTAGTTTTTATTGGTTTTCAATGCCAAGCGAGCAAAGAAACATTCTTTTATTCATGATGCTTCCAGGAGAAAGTTATGATGAGTATGAAGAGTATCAAGTAGTAGAAAGAAATGATGAATCATTAGAAAACGTGTTTGAAACGTATGAAGCTGTTTCTTTAGATAATGAAGAAACGTGAATATTTCAACTGTAACAGAAATGGTTCTTAATGAGGAATCGAGTATGTTTAAAAAAGGTATGGTGGAAACAATTGGCAGAGATGATTACACTGGTTGGCAAGTATTAGCTGATGAAGGTGCGGCAGAGGGAGAATATCCATTTGGTCCATCACCACTCAGTTATTATACAGCTGGATTGGCTTCTAACTTACATACACAAGTCTTAAGAGCAGCTGAAGTAATAGGTGTCGAGGTTGAAAGTGTAACGGTTGAAGTTCTTAATTACTTCTATTGGGTAGATATGATGGATATAAATGGACAAGGTAACTTGGGAGACACTCAAACAAATATCATCATTGAGAGTGATGCTTCAGAAGAGTTAATTGAAGAAATCATTGAAATGGCTTTGAATTCTTGGGTAGCGGGTAATGCGTTACTAGAGGAAGTTGTAGTGGAACCGCATCTTGTTATTAATGGTGAAAGCTTTGAGGTCTACAATGCAACACCAGGAACCTCAAACACAGATGTGTCATATGATGATGAGTTTATGATTAGTTCTGTTACAGAGGATGTAGTTACACCAACTTATATTGAACTAACAAAAGAGGATGCAGATGAAGGTATTAGTTTTGAAACGATGAATAATTTGGAGTTTGAAATATATGCAGTTTCAAAATCAGTTGATAACGAGGATAGACCTTATTTAAATACAGTAACAATCTCAACTCCATCCGGAGAAACGTGGGAAATGTATTCTGATGAGTTTATGGGTGAAGGAGATGTTCCATTAGCACCGACATCACTAGAATATTTTACACTAGGTACTTCGCTATGCTTAACGTCTCAAACAACGTTAGTTAGTGCGATGATGGGTCTTGATTATGAAGACTACCGTGTTGAACACATGTTTGAATATACACAAGAGAATGTGGACAACGAAAACATGTATGGAACGATTGAAAAAATTCACACATACATTATTATTGAATCAGATGAATCAATTGAAACATTAGAAGAGTTTTCAAGTAGAGCTTTATCATTGTGTTTTGCAGGATAAGGTCTTGTGAATGAAACGGAAATGGAAGTTAATACATATCTAAATGGAAATAAATTAGATTAGAGTTAAAAAAAAGAACTACACATCATAAATGAAGTGTAGTTCTTTAACTATTAATTGGTGATTGTTGTATCTTCTAGTATAATTGTTTCAAATCCTGAGAATATATCTTTTGCACCTTTGTTCCACTCTTTAAGTGTTGTATTTGGTAGGTTGAGTGTGTCGTTACCAGAACCTCCTGATATAGTACAATCATCAATTTTATCTAATCTATTATCTTTGATTGTTAAGTAATCATCATCATTTCCCATATTTAGATAACCATCGAAGTTTCCAATTATATCTGTTATGATAACTGTATCTTCACCATCACCTGTTGAAATTGACGAGTCGTTTCGTAAGTAGTAACTCGTTATAGTGTCGTTCCCATCACCTGTATCAATATGTCCATTCGATACACTTCCACCAACTGAAATTGTATCATCACCATTACCGGTGTTAATCTTACCATCAGAATGTAAGTCTTTAGTGATATTAATTGTGTCATTACCGTTACCTGATTCAAGCGTAGCTAAGTATAAATTCTTTCCAACATTCACGGTGTCGTTCCCATCACCAAGATCAAAGTCTGAGTTTTTACCTATTGTTTTTACATCAACAATATCATTACCATTACCAGTTTTTACCGTTGAATCATATATGGCTTTGTCTATTGTGATTGTATCGTTACCATCACCGGTATCAATCGTTGATTTTAACTGAATGTTTTTGGATATCGTTACATCATCATCACCATCACCGGTACTTAAAGTTGAGTTATTTCGTAAATAACCATCGATCTGCACTACGTCATTTCCGGAACCTGTATCAAGTTCGGAATAGTACTCTAAGTTTTCATTTATCGTTACTGAGTCGTCTCCACCGTTTGTAGTAACTGTTGTATGTTTTCTGATATCTTTTTCTACTGTGATATCGTCTGGATCATCACTCGTCGAGAAACTTTCGGTTACATTTCCCGTAAAACTTTGAGCAATTCTATCAATCACAGTCGGTGTATAATCAATCAAGACAATATCGTTCGTTGTGTAGAAATTTAAGGGAGAATCGAAACCTAATGTCGCTTTTGTAGTAACGATTGTACATGAGAATAGGATTGAGTAAGTGTCAAAAGTAGTTGTGTTGTTAGCATCTAGATAAAATACAGGTTCTATGTTACTACCTGCTTCATTCGTTACTTTGGTTGCGGTAATAATTGTTTTTGAGTAATCGTATTCTCCACCCCATGGGTCTTTGTCTGTAAAGACAATATGATCGTTTTCGGTTAGTTCATCAAGTGTGACTTGGTCATCACTCCATATTCCAGGGTCTGTTAGATATGAAGCTTTTGCAGCTTTCGTTATTTCATTTGTGTTAGAGATGAAAGAGTTCTTTTGAGCACTAGATAAGTAAGCACCAACATTGGCAACTGTAAAAGTAGCGATGATTGCAAGAATCGCTATTGTTATAATAAGTTCGACAAATGTCATACCTTTACTGTTCATACAAATAACTCCTAATAAATACTATATATATGAGATATCATATTCATAGTGTAGAGCAAACTTTCTTTCTGGAATTGACATATTGTATCCATTTTGAAACCGACAACAAATTATATTATTTAGATTATAATCAATTACAATATAATAGTGTTTTTGGAATGATTAATTGTTGCTAATATGATAAAATTAAACTATATAAAACTGAGGTGATCTTATGGACTATGATACATTACTTTATGTTTGGGACGCATTTTCTTTTATATTGTTTGTTGTTGTTTTGCTTGCAAACATTCATGAACCAAAGGGGCTAAGAAAAAATTTCCAATTGATACTTGCTTCATTGTTGTTGTTCTTTGGGTTATTCTTATTTAATAGAGAGTGGTATCTATTAAGTGAAGGCAGATATATACCTATGTTTACCTTTTTTACTTATGGTTTTTCAGCAGCTGGACATATGATGATTATTTCCTTGATAACATTTTTATACCGAAAAAAGGGATTTACAAAGAAAATTTATGTATTGATTATAGCCTACAGTTTACTTGTTGGGGCAGTTATGGAGATTGACGCTATCTTTGGTGGCTTTACAAGTAAGCATATTTGGATAGGAATCATTAATTTCATACCACAGGCACATCTTGTTTATTATATTGTTACAAATGATAAAAAGTATTATCGAAATATATTTGTTTTACAAGTAATGATCCTGGGGCTTATATATATTATGAAAACAGTTAATCTTGTTGTGAATTTTGATATTATCTCTCTTGCGAATCCCACAAGACTTGATCAAGGACTTTTGATGATTGCGAATGTTGTTATATATAGTTACTTCTTGTCTTATTTACTTGTGAAAGGGCTCATTATTAATAATGAACTAAATTATCATAAAAGTTTAGTGGAATCGTCTCTTTCTAAAGCAATCGAGTTAAGTGAAATTGATTCATTAACGAATGTTTATAATAGACGTAAAATAGAAGAAGTGTTTTCAAACTTTGATAGTTTCAATCAGGCTCAGGACATATTGTTTAGTGTAGTTATGATTGATATTAATAAGTTCAAACGAATCAACGACGAACTGGGACACCAAGTAGGGGATGAAGTATTAAAATTTGTTGCGTCTGAGATTAGCACTAGTCTAAGAAATTTTGACATCGTATCTAGATGGGGTGGAGATGAGTTCTTGTTGATTCTACCAAATGCTGATTTAACGAATACTGAGATAGTTGTTGACAAGATTAAAAAACGATTTAAGGATAATCCTTGTATATCGATGAACGCTTGTGTGGAGTTGAGTTTTGGATATTCAAGTAGTGAAGAAGGTCTTTCTAATACTGATTTGATCAAACTTGCAGATGAAAGAATGTATATAGATAAAAATAGAATTAAAAAAGAGTAAAATCCTATAGAGGGTTTTACTCTTTCTTTTAGGTGGTCTTTTTAGCATCTTTACTTGAATACATGCGTTGATCAGCCAAATCAATTAACGATTCTATAGTGGTACATTCAACAGAGTTTGAAACTCCAATTGATATTGATAAATCGTAATTTTCCAATGGTAATTTTATGGAACCAAACCCTTTTAATAGATTTGTTTTAAGGACGTCCATATGTTCGATTTTTGTGTTGGTGAATATAACAAGGAATTCATCTCCTCCGAATCTACCAACGATATCCTGATTACGAACAGAGCGTTGTAAGTTTTGAGCGATTCCTTTTAATACTTCATCACCAAATAAATGTCCATGAGAATCATTTACTGCTTTAAAGTTATTTACATCAATCATCGCAACTGAGAATTCCATAGAACCATCAAGATGTAAACTAAAGTTCTTTTTAAGTAATTCATCTATCTTACCTCGGTTAACAAGACTTGTTAAGTCATCGCGTTCACTTTCTTGTTTCGCTTTTTGCAACGAGTTTGATAGTATAGATGAATCCTTAAGTAACCGTTTGTTCAAAATGTGATTGGATTCAAGTAGATATGTAATTGAAAACATTATCAGTGTAATTAAAATAAACATTGAGTAAATGGTATCATTGGCATTTGGATTTGTAGGACTTGTAGTCGGGTTGTTGATAAGAGTTATCATTTTTAGTAGATAGAAAGTACTGAGCATTACTATTTGGAAAATGAATGGGTTGTATTTTAAATCTACAGAAGAACCTAGTAAGGCTTTAAATAGACAATAACCCGGTGCAATCATCAACAATGTTAAAATTAAAAATCCAAGTACATAAGATCCATAAACAGTGTTTAGAGCATATGCAATACCAGATATGATCGAATAACTGGCTAGAAAGTTTTTACTAATTACCGGTTTTTCTCCATAAAGCATACTTACCGTAACCGCGATTATCGTTATGGAGAACAGCATGCTTGAAAATGAGATAAAACTTAAAATGTATGTATATTTAAAATTACTTACGAGTAATCTAAATTCAAAATGAAAAGCCAAAAGGGATATGAACATCGAAAATGAAGATAGTGAAAGTAATCCTAAATTGTCGTGTTGATCATTATTTCTGCGATAAAAGAAAAATACCCAAAGAAAGACAAAAAATGCGAAAACACTGATGAAAGCTGATATTGAAAAAAAGTCCATAAGAAACTCCTTACTGATGTGTTATTTATAATTCATTTTATTATAACACTAGAGTATGTAATTGTCTAATTGTAATAAAATATAAAGTAAATAATTTAAATAGAGATATGTTATAATGTTACTATGTTGGTTTGTGGTTATAGGAGTATTTTCATCTGGAGGGAGATTATAATGAGCGTAGATAAAATGATTGAGAAAACGAAAAAGGTCTTACAAAAACAGCAGGAATTAAATGACTTGGTTATTGAAATGAAGAATGAAGTTCGTGAAGTAGAAAAAGAAAATTATCGTTTAAAAAATGAGAATGAGTATTTGAAAGAAAAAGTATTAGAAAATCGAGCGAAACAAGAACCAGTTATAGAGACTCCGATTGTGACGCCAAAAAAAGAAGTAAACACAGCAATAAATGAGGAAGTTAAGGTTAAGGAAAAAGTGATTGTTTCTCTTGCTGGTGGGAGTAATCGTGAAAAGACTGGGAAAAGAAGAGTTCGCACAGAAACTGAAAATAACATTATTGAGTTTTTCTTAGGGAAAAATGTTATTGTTAAAATTGCTGCAATTTTAATGGTGTTGGCGGTTCTAACGTTTGGACAAATTGCCTATGTTGATTTCTTAAATGATTTTGGACGTTTCTTGTTGATTATAGTGACAGGGGTATTGTTCGTAGGATTAGGGAATTTCTTTGAACGAAAGAAAGTAGAAGTATATAGTAGTATATTTTATATTTTGGGATTAGCTGTTCTACTTGTGAGTAACATATTGGGATTGGAAGAATATACACTTTATCCTGAAGGAGTATTTATGATTTACTTACTTGGGATAACACTGATTCCTGTCGTTTACTTCTATAATAAACGATATAAGTTCCTAGATGTTGCAAATCTAATTTACTATTCAGTTATAATGGTTTTGCCTATCCTTGTATTTAATAACTACGACACACCATTTGTAGAATTTATGTTGATCACTCTTGTAGTTTTAACTGCGGGATTTGGGATATTTAGACACTTTACCGTATATTTAGATAAAGGAAAGTCATTGGTTCTATTTGACTTTGTAGTGTTGTTTGTGCTTGGTTTTATTGTGTTGATGTCAGCTGATGGTATGATTGCTACTGATTCAATACGATTCCCACATATTAGTGTCCTTATTTATCAAATTATTGTTGTATTCTTATATTATGTAATTAATTTAAGAAGTCTTAAGGAACAAAATAACATCTCAAAGTATTTTATTTTACTTTCTACAACTGTAATCCTTGTTATGCTTGGAATTACATTATCAAGAACGATTAGTAAGTTGATTGGATATGAGGTAAATAGTTACTCGATGCTTATTTCTACACTGTTACTATTACCTATTTATGTTAACTTATCTCGTAAGGGAGAAGATAAAAGAATAACAGGTACGTATATTTCAATTGTTTCTGTTATTACTGTAATATTTACCTTCACATTTAATGGTGGTAGAAAGATTATTAATGCAAGTGCATTTGGTGATGTGAAATCTATTGATCCTTTTGTTAGACAAATTGTGTTAATGTCTGAATTGATTTTAATGTATTTCTTTAGTTTGTTGAATAAAGATAAAGTGAAAATATATCTGTCGTACTTCTTTATGGGAGTAGTTACAGTATATCTATTAGTTAAGTACACCTTTGATTCTAGTTTTGTATTTAGCAATGCGGGGTTATTTATTCCTGTTATCATAGGAGCTTTAGCGATTTACGTAATGAACTGGTATTTCGACAAAGAAGATGAACAGCGAACAAAAATGATTGTTACATCATTTGCGATTGCAGCACTTGTTCCATTTGTATTAACGTTTACTAGAGAACTGATTCTACATGATTCTGCTGTGATGATATCTATGCTTGTTATTTATATGATTGGAATGAGATGTTTGATTAAATTATCATTCTTTGGATTTAATAGACAAAACGATTTTGTGTTTGGATACAATATTGTACTGGTTTTGCTGATCCTTTTAATTAATACATTTTACTTTGATCATGACTTCACAGTCTTCTCAGATGTTATGAAATTTTTCTTTGGATTTGTTGTAAATGTTTATTTAATTCAAGCATTACGTGAAGTGTATGGGTATGTGAAGGAAAAGATTTCTGGTTATGAGGAACGTTGGTTCATTTTCATCTACATTACTGGAGTCCTTATACAAGCAATTTTCATTACCACATTTATTAACTTTGACTTTGATAAAGTGATTTTATCAAGTTATTATATGATTGCGTCTGCTGTAGCAATACTGTTAGGATTTAGATCGAACTGGATCAATGTTCGTAAAATCGGACTGTTTGCAATTTACTTCAGTTTGGCAAAATTCTTTATATATGACTTTTGGAAAAACGACTTTGATATGTATACGAGGTTTATATCGTACTTTACTTTAGCGATGGTGCTGTTTGGAATTAGTGCCTTATATTCGTATCTAGAAAGAACGTATGGAGATAAAAAAGAAATAGAATAACAGAATAAAAGAAGCACCTAAACATAAATTGTTTAGGTGCTTTTTGCTATTTTTTAACGTTTAATCCTATCAAATTGATAATATTCCAAGGTTTATTGAAATGAGGTAGAAAGTAAAAATCAAAATATGGTAGTTCATCAATTTTGGTTTGATAATGTATCATCATGCTAATCACGTTTATCGTTTGTGGTAGAAAGGCTTCTGTTATGTATTGTCCGCCAATAACTTTACGAGAATCTAAATCATATACAACTGTGAGTTTGGTCTCTGTACTTCCATCCATAAACTCAAGTAAATGATTATCTACAACTGTGATGCTTTCCGCGTTAATGCCTCTTTTTATAGCTTCTTTTTTAGTAAGACCTGTAGTGCTTATATTGTGTTTGAATATTTTAATAGAACTAGTAGCGTTGGTACCTGGGTGTTTTACGGAAACAGTTTTGATGTTTTTACCAATTATTGTACCTGTTCTTAGAGCGTTGGTAGCAAGTGGTAAATATGATTTCGAACCATCAGGAAGATAATTGAGTGTGATTGCATCTCCTCCAGCATAAACATCTTTATTGCTTGTTCTCATATAATCATCGACAACAATTGCTCCACTGTTTAACATCTCTAGTTTTCCTTTGAGTAAATCTGTATTTGGTTTGAATCCAATACACAAAATTACCAAATCGGCTTCGATTTCAGATTTGTCTGTAACGATAGTGGTTACTTTGTTGTCTGTCCCTTTAAACTGCTCGACTTTCTCACCTAAGGCAAGTTTTATACCATTACTTGTAAATTCCTCTTTAACTAGATTTAAGATGTCTTGGTCGAAATATTTACCCATTATCTCCGTATCAAGGTCTATGAGTACTACTTCTTTGTCTAAATTATGAAATGCCTCAGCTAGTTCAACACCAATATATCCAGCACCTACGATGGCAACTCTTTTTGCATCTTGTGCTTTCTGAATAATATCTTCGGCGTGTTTGAAATTCTTGCTTAGCATAATATTTTCTAGTTCCAAACCTTTAAATGGAGGAACAATAGGCCATGAACCTGTTGAGATTACTAGTTTGTCATATGTATCGAACACTTCTTCATTGTTACTTAAGTTGATTGCTTTTATCGTTTTGTTTTCAACATCAACATCGACAACTTGATGTTTTATAAACATATTAATTCCATTCTTTCTCATTTCTTCAGGACTACTGTAAAATAGATTGTTAATATCTTTTACAGTATTTCCTACACATAATGCGATCCCGCACGATAAAAACGAGATGTTATCATTTATTTCATACACATTAATTTCTGTGTCTGGATAATTTGCCTTAATTTCATTTATTGCAGTCGTACCTGTATGGGTACAACCGATTACTACTACTTTCATAAAATCACTCCTTGTAACCTGATTATAGCAATCGTTAGAAAAATTACGTTTAAATATTATAATTTTTCTAAATAGAAGTGAATAAATACAAATAAAAAAGAAGAAGTTAAACTTCTTCTATTTCATATCCTTTTTGAACAATGATCTCTTTGATTTCAGATTCTGATAACCCATTAGGATTTAACGAAACGACCTTTGTATCTAAATCTATTTGTATATCTTTTACCTTGTTTGCAAGTAGAGCTTTTTCAATTGTGGCTTTACAGTGTCCACATGTCATGTTTTTTACTTTTACTTTCATTGTAATTTCTCCTTTTTCATCTATTTTAAATTCTGGAAGTTTGTATCCTTTTAAGCGTAGTGCGTTTAATACAACAGTAATGCTGCTAAAGGCCATGGCGATTGCGGCTACAACCATAGATAGACGACCTGTCATTGCTAAAGGAATTGCAATTAGATTATAACTGAATGCCCATGCAAAATTTTGATATATGTTTTTTAGTGTTGCTTTTGACATATCAATTGCTTTTATAACAAGACCTAAATCATAACTCATCAATGTTACATCGCTAGAATCAATAGCGACATCAGTTCCGTGTCCCATTGCAATTCCTACATCTGCTAGTTTTAAAGCTGGTGCATCATTGATTCCGTCGCCTACAAAGGCAACAATATGTCCCTCTTCCTGAATTTTCGAGATTATATTTGCCTTTTCGTGAGGTAAGACTTCGCTATAGATATTAGTGATTCCTAGTTCGTGACCTATTTGTTTTGCGACTGTGTCGTTATCTCCTGTGATCATGTATGGTGTAAGATTTCGTTTTTTCATCTCAAATATTACTTGTTTTGAAGTGTCTTTGATTTCATCTCTTACTGCATATAGAGCTTTTACTTCGTTGTTTACAGTAAGAAAATTAATTGATTTTGCTTCTTTCAATAGTTTGTTGTACTTGTCCTCAAATTCATCCGTTAATGAATTACGATTTATCAGTTTGATAGAACCCACAGATATGTTTTTATTGTTTATCGTACCCTTTAATCCTTTACCTTGAACTGTCTCGAACTTTGAGAGTTCATATGATTTGGCGTTGTTGTTTTCTGCATACGCCACAAGTGAAGCACTTATTGGGTGTGTTGATTCTTTTTCAATGGTGTATAAGTAATTTAGTGATTCTTGATCACCTATAAAGTCTGTGACAACGGGTTTACCATTGGTTAAGGTCCCTGTTTTATCAAAGGCAATTACTTCAATCTTGTTTGCTAGTTCAAAGAACTCTCCACCTTTATACAAAATATGGTTTTGTGCTGCTTTACCGTTTCCAACGAGAATGCTTGTTGGGGTAGCTAATCCGAGAGCACAAGGACAACTAATTACGAGAATAGCTATTGTACGCTCTAATGCTATTCTAAAATCGATATCAAGAATTCCAAATTGCACAATTAAATTTAATAGTGCAATCGATACAACAATTGGTACAAAGTAAGATGCAACTTTGTCTGCGGTTCTTTGGATTGGAGGTTTTTTGGCACTTGCCTCTTCTACAGTTTCTATGATTTTGGCTAGGAATGTATCACTACCTATTTTTGTTGTTTTTATAGTTATTGATTCCCCGGTATTTATTGTTGCCCCTACAACAGAGTCACCTACGTGCTTGTTTACAGGAATACTTTCACCTGTAATCATTGATTCATCGATAAATGTGTTTCCTTTAACAATTTCTCCATCAACAGGGATTTTTTCATTGGCCTTAACCAATAATAGATCATCAATATATATTTCATCAATATCAACCATCTGAGGAACGCCGTTCCGAACTACTCTAGCTTCTTTTGCTCCTAGATTGATTAGTTCAACTAATGCATCTGTCGTTCGTTCCTTTGCGATATGTTCGATGTAATTACCAATTAAAACCATTGTGATAATTAGTGCACTAATTTCAAAGTAATAAGTAGGGTGGTGCACTGGGTTGTTTAGTTGTTGAATTAGTAAATAGATACTATACACATAAGCAGTAGTAGTCCCCATTACGACCAAAATATCCATGCCAAGTACTTTCTTTTTAATTCCTTGATAAGCTTGAACATAAAAACGTCTACCGATAAAGAATTGTACAACTCCACTAATTCCTAATTGAAAAAATCCGTTCATTAAAATACTAGGAACGTATATAAAATGGAAAAACTGAATATGGCTAAACATTGCCCATAATAATGGAATACTAAAAATAATGGAAAGAATGATATCAAACTTCATTTTCTTAAGTTGTTTTGTGTTATTGTTTAATACATTATCCAAAACTGGTTCATATCCAATGCTGGATACAATATCTGCTAAGTCTTTAATTGTATATTTTTCTTCATCATAGGTGAATATTACTTTTCCAGCTCCTACATTTACAAGTGCAGTAACTTGTTCTAGGTTATCAAAGGTGTTTGTAATGGTTTTTGCGCACATTGCACAAGTCATCCCATTTACCTTAATTGATTTTTTTGTCATAATGAACCCTCTTTTCTTTCTTCTAATGTCAATTATAGTGTAACACTATAATATGATTCAGTTACTTGATATAGTAAAAATTCTAAATAAACAAAAAGTCAGCAAACATTCTTGTTTACTAACTTTTAATATTACTCGAACTTATTTATTTCTTCGTCGAGCCATTCTATACGAGCGCTTAAAAAATCGTATAGAAACCATACTTGTTCATCGTAAGTATCAAGGACATATAACTCTGGAGATATGTACCACTCGTTGTCTACTCCAATGATATCCCATCTTTCGAAGTTTTGATGTCTTGAATAAGTAAAAGAATCACTTGCTTCTAAGACGTTGTTTGGCATTTCAAATAAGATTTCATCGTATACTTCGTTCCAACGTTCTTTTAAAGCACTTTTAAAGGAATCATATTGCATTAAGTAATAGAAGAATTTGTTTTTGTCTTCTCTAGATGTATACCAACCTTCCGGTCCTCGTAAATTTGCACCTAGGTGTCCGTATGCTCCACTTGATAAATCAAAGTCCCACACTGGTCCCATTTGTAATAAAGAGCCTGCATCTTTGTAAAAATAAACACTTGAGTAACCGGAGTCAACATTTTTGAAGACTTCATTAACAATGTACCAGTCAATAAATGATTTTTCATCTATATAGTTCGAATAATCATTTCCCATTTGTAAGGTGTATAAAACACCTTCAATATAATTGCTTATAAACTCTTTTTGATCATTACTGTAATGATTGTCATCTATATCTGGAGATTTTAATACGAAAGGAATTCCATAGGCAACAAAGTAGTTGTCGTCTGTATTTTCGAGGCCCTCACGATATAACCCCACATCGTATTCAATTAAGAACCCTGTATCAATATCCGTTACGTTTTCTTCGATATCGATGCGATCATTCGTTACTTCTATTTGATCCGTTAACAAGTAGTTTCCTTGATATTCACCGTTGACATACAAATCGACAAACTGGTAACTTGGTGTAAATTGCATCTCTAAATTGCTCGCGAGCTCAAATGCTACGAAATCTCTAACTAAAGTCTGATCCATATAGTTTGCTAGTAGTATCCAATCCTTCTCTTTATAGTCAGAAAGGAGAGCTGTTTTCACATCAAACTTGATTTTGTATGATTTTTTTGGTGTCCAGTATGTTGAATTACCTCTGAGTCTTATAGAAATTCCTGCATCACTTAAATTATTGGTAAGATCGGTACTATCTTCTAAGTCTAAAACTCCATCGACATAATAATCTTTACTATCGATTGTTTGATTATCAGTAGTAGAAATATAAAGGCTAGGAATCTTAGGTAGGTCTTCTAATGAGGTCATTTTAAATGAAACTCGAATGCTTTTAGTTAAATCTTCAAAAGTAACGGAAGCATCAAGGTAACATTTTGTTTCATCATCAGGGAATGTATATTCAATACGGTTTCTCACAATATCGGTACAGTCTGAAGTGTACTGGATATCAAGGTCTTGGTCTTCGAAACTAGGTAAAGTAATATTTGATGTTGCATACAGAGGAACACTTTTTCTGATTTCCAGTAATGCACTGTCAACAACTTCGTTTTTTGTGAAGGTTAAATATCTTTCGACATCACCCAACATAGTAATGACAATATAGTATTCTTCAGTCGATGTTTCTGATTCTATTCTAATCATCACCTGTAGATAACTGTTTTTTTCTTGGGGGGTATATGTTAACATCCCGTCTACAATCTCTTCTTCATCTAAAAAATAGGTTACATTGTAGCCTTCACTACCAGAGGGGAAGGTATAGTCGTTTGAAAATCCTTCAGGGATTAATTCTTGTATTCTGTAAAATTCTGTGACTAATGATAACTCTTCATTCTGTTTCCCGCACCCAATTAGAGTAAGAGATAAAATGGTTAATAAAACCAAAAATCGAAAACGTTTCATATTAACACTCCATTCTATTTTCATTGTACCATTTTATATAAGATTTTTTAAGGTAATTGTATATCTATTGAAATTTATCAGACCTTCTTCTCTCATTTTGATTAATTCTCTTGATAATGATGGTCTAGGAATGAAAAGGTGATTTGCTAATTCCTCTTTGGTCATGTTAAGTTTAATGACATCTGTATGTTGGTGTCTTTTTTCTTCAGCTAAATAGTAAATTATTTTGTCTCTAATTGAGTCTTGGCTTAATAATTTATTTTTAAGATTTACCATGTATACTTTATCACTCAGTACTTGTAAGAAGTTTTGTAAGAATACTTCGTTTTTGATATATTCCATTACTAGCTTATTTGGAATTACAGCAAGTTTCGTTACCCCTTTTGTTGTTAAATTACCAGGATAGGTATTCCCAAGTTTTCCAAATAGTAAAACGTCACCAAAAATCATCCCTGATTCTAGGGTGTTAATTGTGAAGTCTCGACCACCAAGAGTATACGCCTTTACAAGTATTTTTCCCTCTAGGACAACACCTATATATTTACTGGTTTCATCTTCAAGTGCAATCGTGAAATTAGATGGGTAATTATGAATAACGATATTGCTTGTATCGATATTTGTATTCTTGAATAAACATGTATTAATTAAATTCATAAAAAAACCTCGTCTCCGTAACATAGGTTACGATAATATTATATCACATAGTGTATTATAAAATCGAAAATAACACAAAGTTTATAGAGAGAAGGAATCAAAATGAAAAGAATATTAAGCTTATTAGCTATCTTTACTTTGGTATTAAGTTTGTCTGCATGCACAGACACTGAGACGGATGACAAAGACAAAGTGATTGATGATCAAACAGAAGAAGTAGAACCGATTGAACTAAATATTATTGCTCCAATTGGAACACCAGCACTAGCGCAAACTTATATGCAAAGTACATTACCTAGTTTGGGAGACCATGTAACGTATGAAATTGAAACAGTATCAGGTGCAGATCCATTAGTAGCAGCATTTGCTAGTGGAAGTCATGATATAATCTATGCTCCAACAAACTTAGGGGCGAAATTAATTTCTACAGGATTAAATTATACATTTGCAGGAACAGTAAACTTCGGTAATTTATATATTGCATCAACAGGATATGAAACATTCGAGATGGAAGATTTAGATGGAAAAGAAATTATTGCATTTGGACAAAATTCAACTCCAGACATTGTCTTACAAGCGGTACTAGCTGAGTATGATTTTACAGTAACTCCAACGATTATCTACGTAGACAGTGTTACACAAGCACAAGCTGAGATTCTAACGGATAATACGAAAATTGTATTAATGGCTGAACCGGCATTAAGTGTGTTAGGTCTAGCTACAAAGTTAGGTGATGAGTTAGATTATATTGATTTACAAAATGAATGGGCAGAGTTTACAGGTTCATCAAGTTATCCTCAAGCAGGAATCTTTGTTAAAAATGATTTAGATAGTGATGTTGTAGATGCTTATTTATTGGCTGTACAAGAAAGCATTACACAAGCAAATACAAATACTGCAGATGTTGCACAGATGGCAGTAGATTTAGATTATGGATTCCCTCTAGGTGTTTTAGTTACTGCCATCCCAAGAGCGAACATTGAATACATGAGTGCATTAGACTCACAAACAGCATTAGAGGAATATTTCGGGTATATTATGGATATTAATCCAGCATTAATTGGGGGAAGTTTGCCAAACATAGATTTCTATTACACTGGTAAATAATATTGAATAATAAACGGTTAATAAACACTTTATTTTCCGCATCTTCAATTCTAATTATTTTCCTATTATGGCAAGTATATTCAATTAGTGTAGACAACCCAACCTTAATGCCCGACCCGGTAAAAGTAATAAATAGATTACTAGAAATGTTAGTAACAAAAGAAACATATATTGTGATTTTCACAAGTTTAAGTAGGCTTTTATTATCTTTATTATTAGCGGTTCTATCTGGAACAATACTAGGTCTTTTAAGTGGGGTTAGTAAGAAAGTAGAAGCATTTTTAAAACCGATAATAGTTACGATAAGAACGTTGCCTGTTATCTCAATTATTATAGTGATACTGATAATATTTGGTAACACAGTAACACTTTATATTATTTCATTGTTATTGCTGTTTCCAATTATTTATCAAGCAGAGTTAGATGGAATTAAGAACATAGATTCACTATTAATAGATGTCCTAAGATTAGAGTGTGATGCGAAAAACACAACAGTATTAAAAGAAGTGTATTTTCCATTGTCAATTCCATTTCTAAGAACTGCTTTAATTGATGCGGTTGGATTAGGGTTTAAAGTATTAGTGGTGGCAGAATACATTGCACAAACAAAAGTATCGATTGGTAAAGAGATGTATATGGCAAAAGTAAACTTAGAGTTTACAGATGTCTTTGCTTGGACATTGATTTTACTAATATTCGTACTACTTATTGAGTGTGTAGTTGAAAAAATATTGACAATTAAGAAGTGAAAACACGAGAAAATTCTCGTGTTTTTTTTAGACTACTAGTTAAAATAAATGGGTTGTTTATTCTTGAACACCCAGTTTTTCTGAAGAATATAACTACCAACAAATAACAAGGTATCTACTATGACTTTAATAAAAGTTAGGTTCATAGAAATTGATGAGAGGCTAGTTACAAAGAGAATGCTTAGAACCAACTGAGTAATGTAGAGTATAAAGTATTTACGGAATTCATTTTTATAGGAACCTTTACTACTGAAACTCCAAAGTTTATTCAGCATAAAGTTATAAGAACCAGAAATGAGTCTTGCAATTACAGTTGATGTAAAGACAAGTAAGGCGATATCTTGATCTAAAAACAGTGTTAGTACCGTGAATAAACCAATATCTATTAGAGCGCTGGATAATGAAGTGATGGCAAATCGTACTGGCTTTTTATAGATTCTATATGAGTCCACAACAGGTCTGAAATGCGATTGCTCATTATTGTTTAAGTAGATAGTTGCGATAGGTACTTCGACAATATCACAACTGCTTTTTGCGATATTCATTAAGAAAATCATCTCATAGTCATATCTGTTTTCCTCTACATTTAAAGCTTCTTCTAACATTGGAACCGGGATTCCTCGAAGACCTGTTTGAGTATCAGATACAGTTACTTTTGTTGTGTGTTTAAAGTAGAAAGCGGAAATATTATTTCCTAGTTTGCTTTTAAATGGAACATCTTTCTCAGTAAAATCTCTAACACCCAAAATCAATGCATCTTCATGTAAATCAAGACTGTTTGATACCTTTAAGATATCACTAGCTAAGTGTTGCCCATCTGCATCACAAGTAACAAACCCAGAAGCTTCTTTGAATGTTTCAAGAGCATAATTAAGACCTGTTTTGATACTTGCTCCTTTCCCGTGATTACTGAAGTGATCTACTACATGGCATCCTTGTTTTTTTGCAAAGTAGAAGATGTCATCACACTCCTCCTTGGATCCATCGTTTATGATTACAATTGGATTTGGAGTTTTGTGTTTGATTTCGATAATTAATTGCTTCAAATTATCTTTTGGATTGTATGCGGGTATAATGATTATATTCATTTTCTCACCTCTTTTATGCTACAGATTTTTGTAGAGTTCTAAGATATAACATAACAGCTAATAATGTTAGAAAACCACCTAAATAGAAATATATTACGACCAATGATTCAATCGAACCATAAATCTCAAAAACACCGTATAGGAAGAATCCAATAGTAAGTGTTGATAGGGCCATTCTATACAGTGCTGCTTCAATTTTTCCTGGAGTTTCAAAACTCGGAATAACGAGTGATAGTAAACATCCCCCAAATAAAGGAAATAGTATGGATGCTTTCATAAAAACCGAAGACACTCCATGTGAGAAATGTTCATATAAGATAACAATTAAAAACAAAGTGATAGTGACCCATAAATAGTTTTGTGCTTTCTTTTGATAAGTTTTATTCAACGATGTAGACACAATCGCCCACCTCTCTTTCATCACCCGAACTTGGGTTGTTTATTACTTCTCCATCAAACCACATAGTAGCACTACCACCACCATCAAAGTTATAAGCTTCAGTACAACCAATTTCCAACATGATATCAGCCAGTTCCTCGATATCGACTCCGTCGCTATCATTTGATCTTCCATCTATAGTTACAAACATGTAGTGGTTTTCACTAACGATTCCAAAAGCACTTCTTGGATTATCAACTTCGTTTCTGGAAACACCATCATTAGTGCTTGAAACTATAATAGAATCCTCTAGTAAAATTGGGCCGAAACTCCATACTTGCCATGCACCAGCATTGAGGAGTTCACTTGCACTTGTATTTGATTCACTAAAAGTGTCGACTGTGCCATCATAATATAATGCTACAGCTTCTCTGTCACTAATACTCGACCTTAGTATTTGTCCATTCTTTATTACGATTCCTTCATCATAATGAGATGCGTAATCCGCGTTAATAGCAAATATCGCATTGTTGTCTTCCGCCATCTCAGAAACAGTTTCCGTTACATTTTTACCTCCAAAGGTGTCATATGCAAGACCACTCATAATATTTGTGGCATCAGTTGTGTATACATCAGCTACATAAACATCAGAACCATACATTCTAAATGAGTATATGGTGATACTGGTTTCATCATTTTGGTATGTACCAAGTATTTCAGCGTACTTTAAAATATTTGGTAGGTCATATTCGTTATTAACTTCTTCTAAGTCTTCTAGATTTAAGTCTTCATCTATATATTGATTCGTTATATCTACTTCTTCGATTACTTCCCCACCGTGAGGGATGACAAATTCCATCAATAAGATTAATATTGTAAGTAAAAGAAGCAAAAAATGATAAATAATAAGTAATTTTTTCATATCATCACATCTTTCTTTTTGAATCCTGTATCTAAATTTTACAATACTAACCTTAAATGATACTTAAACTTCAAAAATGAAGGAAAAGTGGTTAAAATATAAAAATCGGTTTCCAAAATCGAAAAGGATGTTATAATTTGAGTATACAGAATAAAAAGAGGTGGAAATATGCTATACCCAAAGACAAATAATCATCGTGTCGCAATATCTTTAAATGGTCTATGGAAATTTAACTTCGTAGACTTAGACTATACTCCAGATACTCCATTAAAAGATTATCGATTAATCGGTGTACCATCAAGTTACAACGATTTATACACGGAAAAATCATCGAGGGATCATTTTGGAAAAGTTGTGTATGAAAAAGATATACAAGTACCTGCAATCGAAGGAAAGAACTTTAGTATTCGAGTTGGTTCTGGTGGTAATAGAAGCTATATTTATATTGATGGTGCGTTAATCCATGAACATAACGGTGGTTTCTTACCACTAGATTTTAAAATCCCTAGTAATAAGAAGCAATTTAGATTATCTGTTGTTTTAGATAACAGATTAGACTATAATACGTTCCCTGTTGGTGAAATTATATTAAAGGGTGGAAAGGAAGCACAAAACACTCATTATGACTTCTCGAATCTAATTGGAATACATCGTAATACCTATTTATATGCAGTTCCGGAGAATCATATAGAAGATATTATTATTAAAACAACAGTTTTTGATGGCTATTCTATCGTTACATATAAGGTTGTTACCAACGGTAATGGTGTTCAAGTTGTTTTAAAAGATCCTAACTTGCAAGAAGTAGCTTACTCAAGTGGAACGGAAAATGAAATTAGAGTTGAAAACCCAATGCTTTGGGATGTTGGTATAGGTAACCTCTATACCTTGGAAGTGTCTACAAGTAACGATTTTTACAGTGAGCGTTTTGGGATAAGAACAGTAAAAGTTACTAGCGACAAGGTGTTACTAAATGGACGTGAAGTGTATCTAAAAGGTTTTGGAATGCATGAAGACCATAATACAATTGGTAAAGGTAGCATAAGTGCATTAAATGTTAGAGATTTTTCTTTGTTGAAGTGGATTAATGCGAATTCCTTTAGAACCTCTCATTATCCTTATGCTGAAGAAATGTATGATCTAGCAGATGAGATGGGTGTTTTGGTGATTAACGAGATGCCAGCTGTGGGGTTAAACTTTTGGAGTTCAACCGAAGTGATTCATCCAGATAGGGTTTATGATGAATCAGTTAAAGTCTATAAAAGGCAATTTGATGAACTGATAGCTCGTGATAAGAATCATCCATCAGTTATAATGTACTCACTTGCAAACGAGGCCAACACTCATGAGAAGAATGCCTTGTATTATTTCAAGCAATTGTTTGAGCACGCAAGAAGCAAGACCGAGTTACCTTTAATGATTGTGGAATGGGTTGGAGCAAAAAATAATAAAGTGGCACAACTTGCCGATGTAATTGGATTCAATAGGTATATCGGATGGTATACTGATTTTGCTGAATTAGATGTTATTAGTACAAAACTAACAGACGAAATCAAAGAATATCATGAGAAGTTCAATAAACCAATCTTATTGTCAGAGTTTGGTGCTGATACCATCGCTGGACTACATAAACTTCCATCTGTGGCGTTTAGCGAGGAATTTCAAGTTGAGTTTATTGATGAATATAGAAGGACAATCAGTAAACTGGATTATGTGATTGGAGAACACGTTTGGAACTTTGCTGATTTCGCTACTAAGCAAGGCTTAACTAGAGTGGATGGAAATAAAAAAGGTGTTTTTACAAGAGATAGACAACCGAAAATGATCGCTCATTATTTAAAAAAAGAGTGGAAATAAAAAAGAGTTAATAGCCTATTATAGGTTATTAACTCTTTTTGGTATGTTGTTTCTAAGCACTTAGATAAGCTTCTTTAACTTTGTCATCGTTTAAGAGATCTTTGGCTAATCCAGAAGCGATGATTTTTCCTGTTTCTAGGACATATCCTTTGTTGCTTATGTTTAAAGCTCTATTTGCGTTTTGTTCCACTAATAAAATAGTTGTTCCGGCTTTGTTAATATCTTGAATTATACTAAATATTTCAGTTACAAGTAAAGGTGCTAACCCCATTGAAGGCTCATCAAGTAACAATATTTTCGGACGGCTCATTAAAGCTCTTCCCATTGCTAACATTTGTTGTTCTCCCCCACTTAAGGTTCCTGCTAATTGATTCTTTCTTTCAAGTAGTCTTGGGAAACGTTTGTAGACCATTTTTATGTCATCTTTGATTTCCTTTTTATTACTTCTAGTATATGCGCCCATCTGTAAATTATCTTTTACAGACAAATCTGGGAACACATGTCTTCCTTCAGGTACATGAGAAATTCCTTTTTCCACCAGTTCGTGCGCAGGAGTATCGTTTATAGATTCTCCAAGGAACAACACTTCACCATTCTCTTTTTCTAAGATATTAGAAAGTGTTTTAAGTATTGTAGTTTTTCCTGCTCCATTACTACCGATTAGTGTTACAATTTCACCCTGATGTACTTCGAATGATATACCTTTGATTGCTTTGATAGATCCGTATGATACGTGTAAATCATTAACTTTTAACATATTATTCACCTAAGTAAGCCTTGATTACATTCTCGTTGTTTTTAATGTATTCAGGTGTTCCTTTCGCAATGATTTTTCCATAGTCTATAACTACGATTCTCTCACAAATACCCATTACTAATTTCATGTCATGTTCGATTAGTAAAATTGAAACACTAAACCTGTCTTTAATCAATTTTATAGTCTTCATTAGTTCATCAGTTTCTTGTGGGTTCATACCTGCTGCAGGTTCATCTAGTAATAATACTTTAGGTTTCGTAGCAAGAGCACGACAAATTTCGAGTTCTCTTTGTTTCCCGTATGGTAAGTTTTTCGCTAAATTATTTGCGTATTGTTTCATTCCAAATACTTCTAATAGTTCCATTGCCAATTGATTGGCTTTTTGCTCTTCTTGCTCGAATTTTTTTGTCTTGAAAATACTTGAGTATATACCGTAACTCATTTGAGATGTAAATGCGACTTTAATGTTGTCTAAGACTGTCATATTTTTAAACAATCTTATATTTTGAAACGTTCTACTTGATCCTAACATAACAATTTCGCTCGGTTTTTTACCGAATGTGTTGGCACCATTTAAAACAATTGATCCTTCAGTAGGAACATAAACACCTGTTAGTAAGTTGAATATAGTAGTTTTACCAGCTCCATTAGGACCGATTAAACCTACTAACTCGTTATCGTTAATTGTAACATTAAAGTTATCAACTGCTTTTAATCCCCCAAAGGAGATACTTAAATCATTAACTTCCAGGATTGGCATTTTCTACGTCCTCCTTAACTCTTAACTTTTTATTGAATAGTACATATAAATCATAGAAATCTCTTTCTTTTGTACCTAGTAAACCTTGTGGGCGATATAACATCGTTACGATTAGTAACCCAGAGTAGATGACCAATCGATATTGGTTGAATTGTCGTAAATATTCAGGTAAGAAAGTTAAGAAGACAGCTGCTATTATTCCACCTGATAAACTACCCATTCCGCCGAGTACTACGATTACAAAGTAGTCTATCGATTTTGCGATTGTAAACGCAGAGGGAGCTAAATAACCATACTGGAATGCGTAAACAGCACCACCAACTCCACCAAATGCACTTGCGATAACAAAGCCTAGTACTTTGTATCTTGATATATTGATTCCAACACTTTCAGCTGCAATTTCATCTTCTCTAATGCTTAGGATTGCACGACCGTGTCTTGAATTCATAAATAGATATATTAAAACTACAATTGCTACTGTTACAAAATAGGCAAGTGGGAAATTCATTATTCTTGGAATTCCCGTAAGACCTTGTGAACCACCTGTAATCTCGATATTAGTGATGATAGCTCGGACGATTTCACCAAAACCAAGCGTCATGATTCCGAGGTAATCCCCACGTAATCTAAGTGCGGGAGTTCCTACAAGTACACCGGCTAATGCTGCAGCGATGAATGCTCCGAAAGCACTTATGAAGAATAAAACCAAACCACCTAAGGTGTCACCTAAAGAAATGATGAAAGCAGCATCTTTTAGACTTATACCGATTAAAGCGGCTGTATATGCTCCGATAGCCATGAAACCTGCATGTCCTAAAACCAACTGCCCTAGAAATCCAGTTGCTACGTTTAGACTTGAGGCCATAATGATTGTGATCAAAACCAAAATCAAAATAGTTGAGTTGTACTTGCTTATTACTTCAAAGGCTATCAAAGAGTATAAAACAATGAATAGGCCTATAACGAATAATGTGTTTACTAATATTTTTTTATTACCAACAAAACGGTTGTATTGTTTTTTCATGATTACACCTTCTCTTTCACGTTCTTGCCTAATAGGCCAGAAGGTTTAAATAGAAGTACGAAAATTAAAATTCCGAATACAAGGGCGTCACTCCACATACTAGATACATATGCTTTTGTAAAGGTTTCTATCATACCGATAACATATCCACCAATAACAGCTCCACCGATACTACCTATTCCGCCTAAAACTGCTGCTACGAAAGCTTTAAGACCGGGCATAAACCCAAGTGTTGGATAGACTTGACTAAAGGCTACGCTATAAAAAATTCCACCCATAGCTCCCAAAGCACTACCTAATGCGAAAGTTAAAGCAATTACTGAGTTTACATTTATTCCCATTAACATTGCTGCTTCTTGATCTTGTGATACAGCTCTCATTGCCTTACCAGGTTTGGTGTTACGGACAAATACTGTCAATAGAATCATAAATAAAATGGATAAGAAGAAAGTTACTAAAGTTATATTTGGTACTTCGATTCCTAAAATGTTTACCGGTTGTTTTGAGATTAGTTCAGGCATTTTTTTTGCGTCTGATTTGAAGATAAGTAATGCTATGTTCTGTAAAAATAAACTAACACCAATCGCTGTGATTAGTGCTGAAATTCTAGGTGCTTTCCGAAGTCTTCTATATGCGATTCGCTCAATTAGTATCCCCATCAATGCTGATAGAGTCATTGAAACAAGAAGAATAACAATAAAAGGTAATTGGAATGGGAATAAAAAGGCTAGATAAAAAGCAAAATAAGCTCCGAACATCATTATTTCACCATGTGCGAAGTTTATTAATTTGATTATTCCGTAAACCATTGTGTACCCAATTGCTACTAATGCATAAATACTTCCTAAATTTAATCCGTTAATTAATTGTGATATAAAAAATTCCATAATGATCATCCTTTATCAATAAGGAATAGGGGGAAGACCCCCTATTCTATTGTTATTCTTCTTCTAATTTTGTGATAACTACATGCTTCCCATCAACAATTTGAATCATTGTTACTGCTTTGATTGGGTCCCCGTTTTCATCAAAAGATACATGTCCTGTTACTCCTGTAAAATCAAGTTTACTTAATGCAGCAATGAAATCTTCTGCTTCTACACTACCTGCTGCTTCATAAGCTTCAGCAGCTGCGTATACAGCGTCGTAAGCTAATGCAGCAAGAGCATTTGGTGCGCTACCGTATTTTTCTGTGTAACTTGACACAAAGTCTTGTACTAGTTCAGAATCGTCTGTTTTAGCATAATGATTTCCGAAGTAATTACCTTCAGCTACAGTTGCATATTTTTCTTCGAGTGAATCCCAACCATCACCACCGATGAATGGCATTTCTAAACCTTTTGTATCTGCTTGCGTTAAAATTGCGCCTACTTCTGTCACGTATCCTGGTAAGAATACAACATCGGCGTTGCTTGCTTTAACTGAGTCTAAGATTACACTGTAATCATCATCTCCGTTACCAAACGTTTCTGTAACAATGACGGTTCCTCGTTTCTCCCACTCTGTAATAAAAGCTTGAGCTAAACCTTCACTATATGCATCATCTCTATTATAGATTACCGCTGCAGTAGAAGCTTCTAATGATTCATCTGCAAATTTAGCAGCCATTTGACCTTGGAAATCATCGGAATAGCACGCTCTAAAGACATTTGAGGCACCTAATGTAATATCAGCTTTAGTTGCAGTCGGTGTAAATACTGGCATTCCATCTTCAACAGCTAATTCTTTGATTGCAGATGTTACACCGCTGAAAGTTGCTCCAATTAAAGCATTTACCTCATCAACGTCTCGTAATCTGTTGTATGCATTTACACCTTCAACAGTATCTCCTTTACTGTCATATGAGAATAGTTCAACGTCCATATCTAGTACTCCGCCAGCTGCATTCAGTTCATCAACTGCTAACTGAGCTCCATCTCTTACAGATACTCCATACAGGGAGTAATCTCCTGTAAGAGGTCCGATTGTTCCTAATTTTAATGTGTTAGAAGAACTCCCACATCCTGCTAGTGATACGGTAAGCACTAAAAGTGCTACCAAACTTAATACTTTCTTCATAAAATCTCCTCCATAAAATATATTTTAGAAATATAGTACAACGATTAATGAATATAATCAATACTGTTTTGCAATTTATATTTATGAAAATGTTTTCAAACAAATTTTTTGCCTTTTCTTTCCCTCCTCCAAAGAATTATCTTGATAACCGCTAATTTTAGTGTTATTCTAATAGATGTGTGCAAATGAAAACAGAATGAAAGAAGTGGATATTTATGAACTATGTATCGGAATTACTGATAGTAATCGCGTCACTAGTGGTGTTGTACTTTGCTTATTTTAAGAAAATGGAGCTTGGTAAACTTAGTATTTACGTTATTTTTGCATCGATGCTATTACAAGCATTGGTTGGATCACTAATCCAAATTCAATTATTTGACTTCATGAAGCAAGTGTTGGGAAATATTACCACATTTGTAGTGTATGGGGAAATCATTCTTCTATTGATTTTGGTTCTAACACGATTGAAATCATCTTCAAATAAATATTTGAAAATCTCTCTAATATTCTTAATAGTTATTAAAGTTGTCGCAGTTTAGGGAATTTTTTAATAAATTTTAATTGCCGCAAAAACAGGTTGTATAAAGGTCTAAAAAAGCCCCTTATATATATATAGAAAAAAAACATAAAAAAAAACAAAAAAGTCCTTGCATTAGGATTTTTTTTTTGCTATTATGTTCAAGACTCACGCCTGAGTCAGGCTACGAAGTGGGAGGTTGCTGACACACCCGTAGACGTTGTCTAGGATGTCGGGTTATTCACACCGAGCAAGTCTATATTGAATATAGGCGAAAGGAGGAAATTACTATGGCGAACCAAAAAATTAGAATTAGATTAAAATCTTATGATCACAGATTATTAGATCAATCTGCTCAAAAAATTGTTGAAACAGCGAAAAAGACAGGTGCTAAAATAAGCGGGCCTGTACCGTTACCAACAGAAAAAGAGATTTTCACAATCTTAAGAAGTGTGCATGTTAACAAAACATCACGTGAGCAATTCGAAAGACGTACACATAAACGTCTAATCGATATTTCGGAACCAACTCCGGCAACTATCGATAGCTTAATGCACTTAGACTTACCGTCTGGTGTAGACATTGTATTAAAATAACAAAAATTAAAAAAAACAAGGAGGTTTACTCATGGCCAAAGGTATCTTAGGAACAAAAGTTGGAATGACACAAATCTTCAACGAAGACGGGAAATTAATTCCTGTTACAGTTGTTAGTTGTGAACCAAACGTTGTTCTACAAAAGAAAACTATTGAAAATGATGGATATGAAGCTGTTCAATTAGGCTTCAAAGACAAACGAGTTAAATTAGCTAACAAACCTGAATTAGGACACTTAGCAAAAAGTAACTCAAATCCTAAGCGCTACTTAAGAGAAGTAACTGGTAAAGAGTTATACAACTTCGAAGTAGGTCAAGAGATTAGGGTAAATATATTTGCTGATGGTGAAACTGTAGATGTTACAGGGACTACTAAAGGTAAAGGATTCCAAGGATCAATCAAGCGTCACGGACAAAGCCGTGGACCAATGGGACATGGTTCTCATTACCATAGAGCTCCAGGATCAATGGGATCAATCGATCCAAACCACGTAAGAAAAGGTAAAAAATTACCTGGACATATGGGTGT
>PPCM01000134.1_pt1 | contig 112581 bp, 82 predicted proteins | sample 1555541 | NCBI WGS metagenome assembly PPCM01 (sample SAMN05284479, study PRJNA326546) | Marine sediment metagenome, whole genome shotgun sequencing project. | isolation source: marine sediment | place: Germany: Wadden Sea | collected 2012-09-05
TAAACTCTAAAAATCAAACAGATATAGATGTGTTCAAATTTTTGTCATGTACTTAAAATTAAAATATAAAAAAAATAATGGTGCATTTTTACCCCTGCAACCATTCAAGTAAACGATATGTCAGGTAGCTAAAAGCAATTCCTCCGACAATTAAAACTGCTATCCAAACAGGGCTTTTAACAAAGAATATTACAGCCACACTAATAGATACCCAAAGTTGTGAAATTACAAATAGCCTGAACCATCGGTTTTGCTTTTTTGCATTTGTTTTCGATAATATTTTCGAAAAAAGTTTCTGCCTTAACATCCAATTGTAAAGTCGTTGAGAACTGTTTGCAAATAAAAATAGTGACAGAATTATAAATGGAATTGCAGGAAATCCTGGTAGGGCAATTCCAATATATGCTAAACCAAGAAAAAACACTCCCAGAGAAATGTAAACTGCTTTTTTAGTTGTATGCTTTTGTTCTTTTGACATATTAAGGTAACCATGCATATTTTTTATCTCCTGATTTCAATGCATCAACACCTCCAATACTTTCTATCCATTCTGTGAGCTCAGGTAACTTTGAATCTAAATCTGCCACTGCTGTATAATTAAGTTCTCTTTTGATTTTACTGATATCTAAAGTCATATCCTGAGAAAAAGACCGTACCAAAAGAGGAGTGATGCCTCCAATTTTAAATATTGACATTAGCTTTAAAATCCATAATCCAATTACTTTTTCTTTTATCGGTTTTTGATAAACTGACTTGATTATTTTTCTAATCACATCGACAAAAACATAAGGATGGTCATCTCCAACATTATAAATATTAACCCCCTTTTTATTAGATTCAATGCATAAGTCAATTGCTTTGGCAATATTGTCGTAATGTGTTAGTGTTACATTTATTTTCATTTCTCCAGGACGAGAAAATACATCATTTTTTACTAATTTTAAAATTCTTGGAAGGATTACTCTGTCACCGACACCGTAAAAAGCACGCGGCCTTAAAATAAAACAAGATTCATGTTTTACATTTTTAACTAATACATTTTCTGCTTCAAGTTTTGATTTTCCATACGGAGATAGTAATTTATTGTTTTGTTTCCCTGCCATGTCCTCTGTTAATGCAGTTGGATGTGGCAAATAAACCGAGGAAGATGATATATGAATGAACTTTTTGACTTTTTTTGCAGCGTTTAATGTATTTAATGTACCAATTACATTAGGAGTATACAAATCAGAATATCTAGCTTTGTCATCAGATAATGCAGCCGTATGTATGCAAACATCAGCTTCAGGGAACTCAAATGAATTGTTTATGTCAATATTAAGATAGCTTGCATATTTTAGTAAATTCTCAGGAGGACTGTTTGTTCGCCCACAAGCTATAACCTGATGACCCTGATTTGAGTAATATCTTGTTAAAGCTGCTCCTAATGAACCAGTTGCGCCCGTAATTATTATCTTCATACTCTTAGAAATTTCAAATTAGATATCTTATCTTTACTAACCTATAAATATTTACAAATTTAAGAATAAAATACTAGTAAGGTATAACATAGAATATTTTCATTTTCAATATATCGTTCCTACGGCACGATAGTTTTCTTTATAGTTTTGAGTTACTAATATTATGCCTCTAAAGGACATAGAAATAATTTAATAGATAAATAGTGAAGACCGTAGAGCTGTAATATAGGTAACTACTAGTAATGCCTCAATAATCAAAGTACCGTAGGGACGATATCTTTATGAACTTAAACGAGTATTTGTTCGAAATCAAAGGATTATGAAAATAATATGATTTTTTGGCGCATAAATTTGAGGTGTAACTGCAAATTTTGTGACAAAAGAATTAATTAACTACCTCACTCATCCTTATTTTCTTATTTTTGTTTTTAAGAAGTATGAAAATGAGTAAGATTCTTAGTAGTGAACATATTAATCTCGACAAACATAATATTGGCTCAAAAGCTAATGGTTTAATCATGCTTAAAAGGACTGGTTTTAACTGTCCCAATTTTTACGTTTTAGATTATGAATTCCTTATAGACATTGCTAATGGATCGTGTAATTTAAATGAAGAGCTTCAGATTTGGATTAAAGAAAGTAAGATTGATTCAAATAAATTATGGGCTGTAAGGTCGAGTACTCAGGACGAAGATGGAGATGAAAAATCTTTTGCAGGATTATTTACAACTGAGATAAATGTAAAAACAGATTTATTAGCAAAAGCAATTGATAATGTTCATAAGTCATATGCTTCTCTTGAAAATGATTTGTATTCTCAAGATATCAGAACAAATTATGGAATTATTATTCAGGAAATGATAAATCCTGAGTATTCAGGAGTGATATTCTCACATAATCCTGAAAGTCAAAAAGACGAGACTGTTTTTATGAATGTGATTCCTGGTTTGGGAGACAATTTAGTTTCCGGTAAAGAAGAAGCATTTGTTGTAAAATCAAAGTCAGGAAAACTTATTTTTGATGATATTCAACAAAACTTTATTGGCGAAATTTTTGAGGGTGAGCTTATCTCTGTGTCAAAATCATCAGATGAAATAAAAACTGATCTCTACAATAAATGGAAAATTCTTGTAAAGGGAGCTAAAAAATTATCAAAAATCCGCAGTTGTGGGGTTGATATCGAATTTTGTATTGCAAATAATCAAATTTATTGGTTGCAGGTCAGACCAATAACAACAGGAAAAGATGAACCGTGTTTTTGGGATAATACTGCTTCGGAAGGTAATTATCCCGGGATTATTTTGCCCCTTAGTATCGATTTAATTAAAATATCGTTTTCTAAGGCATATAGAGGGCTAGCGAAATTTTTAGGGATGCCGGCAAAAATGCTTGCAAAAAATGAGAATCTGTTGTCGAATATGACTGGCGAAATTTTTGGAGCTTTCTATTATAATATTACTGCGTGGCAAAAACTACTATATCAGCTTCCATTTGGAAGTAAAATCAGTAAAAAAATAACTTTAGTTTGGGGTATGGATAAAGCAGAGTTTTATCCAGATAAAGTTCGTTTTGCATGGATTGTAAAAGTTAAAATGTTTTTCAATCTGATGTTTTCAATTATTTTTCTGAAATCTATCAAAAAGAAATACATTAAAAGGTATGATCTTATTCAGAATAAAATCGACTCAAGTGACCTGAAATCAAAATCATATCCGGAGCTTGTTGAATTATACATTGAGTTAGAGCATAAGATGATAGATAACTGGGAAGCACCTCTCTTAAATAACTTATTCACAGTTATTATGATGATTATTTCAGGGAAGGTTATTGCCAAATCAAAATTAAATTCATTGTATCCAAATTTTATCAACGACAGTTTATTTGCACAGTCAGATGTCATATCTGTAAGAATTGTAAATGAATTTAAGTTAATATTAAATTATATTAAAAGCGATGAAGGACTAAAGAATCTATTCGGGAATAAAAATCCGAAAGAAATATATGATAATCTGCAATCGGATACCTATGACATATATCAAATAATCTCTGATTATATAAAATCTTATGGAGACAGGTCTAGTCAGGCAGAGCTTAAGATGGAAACTATTACTTATAAAGAAGATCCAGTTACATTTATTGCTTATATAAAAGAGAATCTAAAATATGATTTTGAGCAAAAAAACAATCAAATAGTATTCGATTATAAATCCATAGTAAGGAAACATTACAAGTATAATTTGGTGTATCGGATTTTGATTTCGTGGGTTGTAAAAAAGACAATTAATCGTGTTTCAGACCGTGAGAATTTTAGATTTATGAGAACTCGTACTTATGGCTTGGTAAGACGAATCTTTAGAGAAATCGACTCTAAATTATTATCTGACAATTTGGTTCATGAGAAGAATGATAGCCTTTATCTTAAATTGGATGAATTATTAAATCCAATTAATTCAACAGATTTTAAAGAGATTATTAAAAAACGAAAAGTGAAATATGTTGAATATTCCGATATAGACAGAAGCACTCGTTATGTTCAAAAAGGAGAGGAGTTGTCGACAATTGAACCTGATTTAGAAAATATTTCGGAGTCTGGAATTAAAGGAATTGGATGTTGTAGTGGAGTTGTTAAAGCTGAAGTTCGGATTTTTGATAATGATAGTGAATTGCCAGAAGATACTGAAGGGAAAATATTTATTGCAAACTATTTTGAACCTGGGAAATTAGGGCTTTTTGCTCAAGCAAAAGGGCTGATTTCTGCAAGGGGAAACTTGCTTGGACATACAGCAATTTTATGTAGAGAAATGGGAATCCCATCAATTGTTGGAGCAAAAACAATCCTAAATCGTTTAAAAGATGGAGATGTAATTGAAATGAATGGCAGTACGGGTAAAATTGAAATAATAAAAAATGATAAATAACTTTAAAGCAGCATCAATACTTAGTAAAGTCAAAAGAACTGAGCAGGAGTTAAAAGATTTGACCCTCTTTTTTGACTCTATCGAAGGAAATGAAAATGAGCAAAATAAGTTTTTTGATTATTGCAAAAAATGGAAACTTGCTCCATGGGCTTATACCCAAATTGGTCGGTTTAAACTTTCTAACAAATTGATGCCAGAAGTGCTGGCTCGTTTTGATGAATCTCATAAAGCAATTCAGTTACAAAACGAAAAGAGGAATCAAGAAGCTCTTCGTTTTCTGAAAGAATTTAAAAAACATAATATCGATGTTGTTGTTCTTAAAGGTAATTTATTAGCACATAAAATCTACAAGGATAAAGGCTATAAACGAATGAATGATTTTGATATTCTTATTCATATGGGAGATTGGGATAAAATTCAGGATATTTATCTCGAGCTTGGATATATTCCGCTTGGTTTTGGATGGAGTGGCGAGAAAGAAAAGGCTGCAAAATTTTCTCATGTCGGAATGTCGTATATAAGCCCAGATTATTCTTGTATTATTGGCTCTCAGTGGGGCTTGAAGTCTCCAACAACAAATTTTAATGTCGATATTAACGAAGCATGGAAAACTGCTGTTGATTTTGATTTTTTTGGGATAAATATCAAACAACTTTCACCTGAATATAATCTCTTACATCTAGTTTTGCACATGGGTATTTTTAAGTGTGGAATTCGCGATTGTATGGATGTTTATAATCTAATTCTTGAAGAAAATATTGATTGGAAAAAGTTTGACAAAATAATACATGTAGCTAATGCAGTTGATAAAACTAATTTTACACTAAAAATGAGTGAATTGTGTGCCGGTCAGCTAATTCCTGATGATTATAAAATAGATTATACACCTAAAACATTTGTAACACGAAGATTAAACAAAAGATTAAAAGCATTCGAACTAAATAACGATTTTCATCTTTCGTACAACGATTATTTTCAGGATGTAGAGAAAATTGTAATCTATTTTAACCTGTTTCCAAAATTTCACAAAAAGCTAGGTTATTATTTAAAGATACTGATAAGTATTTATTTCCCAAATACAGAAATTGCATTAAAGCTATCTGATATTCCAGGTGAAAAGTCTTTTTTTAAAAAGCTCAAAGCCAAAATTAAGGCTCCATATTATGTTTTTGCTCTTATTTCACAGGAAATTGGCCCCAAATTTACATTTTTACTATTTATGAAGTTATATTTTGATCTGATTATATCTTTGAAAAACTATTTTGTTAAAAAAGAATCATACTTTGACTATCTTTGTAAAAAAGGTGTTGATTACCAAGAAATTGAGAAAGTTGTAAAGAATATTCAATAAAATGGGAAAACTAATTTGCATAACCGGAATAGATGGTTCAGGAAAAGATACTCTGATAAACTTGTTGAAAGATAAACTTGAGTCATTTGTTGTTGCTGATATCTGGGATAGTTTTAATGAAAAGAATGGCACACAATTATTTAGCTCAAAAAAGGAAATTGACAGTTATTTATGTAGTTTAATACCAGATTCGAGGCTTCTTTTTCTGGCACATGCATTAAAATATTCAATTGATAAAGCACTGTTGTCTGATGTTGATTATATCTTGTTTAACGCTTATTATTACAAATATTTTGCAAATGAAATTAGCCTTGGAGCCGACTTAAAATTGGTTGATGATTTGATAAAAGTTTTTCCAAAACCTGACATGATTTTCAAAATCAATATTGATGTGGAACTTGCGGCAAAACGAAAGCAAAAACTGTCGAGATACGAATGTGGCGCAAAAGAAAAAGCTGATATGGAAAGTTTTATTGATGCTCAGAAAAGAGCAGAAAAGGAGTGGAGCCATTTTCAGATTGATAATCTGATTAATTTGGATGCTAGAAAAACTCCTGAAGAACTATTAAATGAAATGATGAATAGCATGTAGGCTAATTGTTTAATCATTTTTTTATATTTAAAGAACATTACTAACAGGAATATGATTTACCAACTCAAAACTTTAACTCACACCGACCTTTCAAACTCTATGTACTTTAAATACTCTAAATACTCTAAATACTCTAAATACTCTAAGTACTTTAAATACTCTAAGTACTTTAAATACTCTAAGTACTCTAAGTACTCAAATTACTTTTAACTATGCAACTAATCCTCATAACAGGTCTCGACGGCTCAGGTAAAAGCACTTTGATAAACAAATTAGAGAAGAGCTCAAACTCTGCAGATATAGCTTTCTTAAGAGTCCCAACTATAGAATCTAATTTGTTTAAATCGAATGATATTCTTTACAAAACATCATGTTTTATAAATAATCTACATCTACAGGCTGATGTGCAAAAGATTCCTCAGTTGAAGGTAATTGCAATGTTCTCGTCAATGCTTATTTTCGGCAAACTGCTTATAGAACTTGAAAAGAAAGGGACAAAGCTTGTTTTTTGCGAAAGACATCCTCTGGTAGATACTCCAGTTTATGCCCATTTTTATTCGGGTAGCATGATGAATCCTAAAAATATGAATGAATATGTTTTAGAGGAACTAAATCAAAATTATTCGGAAGAATTAAAATACTTGTTGTCACTATTACAACTGGATGCAAAGGTTTACTATTTATCGCATTTGCTTTTAAACTTTATTCACGAAAAATTTAGCAAAAAGGATATAACAACTATCCCAGAATTAGAACAGATTTTCAATATAGGAACACCTGATAAAATCTACTATCTTGATGCCAAACCAGAGGTCTTAATGCAAAGACTTATAACAAGACAATCAAATCTTGAAGTACACGAAACTCAAAAAGCATTTGAAAAGATGATACCTGTTTATTATCGAACTATTAATTCAATTGATGCTGATATGAAAATAATTGACGCGAGTAGTTATAAAAGTTTGGATATGCTATTTAGACAAATTATAAGTGCTTATGCATTTTAATTATATAGATACAGTTATTTTGAGAAATCTTGTAACCTTTTTATGTAAATAATGAGTTTAATAATAAAATAAATTGCTAAGTTTGCATTTGTATAAAAAAATGCAGACTATATAATTAGTTTTTATTGAAGGTATTCATTTTTAATTTTATTATTAATTACAAATAATGGATTATTCTAACTCTATAGATGTCTAATAGTAATTGTAGTATGTGTTTTTGTGTAAAATAAAATTAGTTAGTACATGTTTTCTCTTTCCCAAATCTGCAATAATACTTTTAAATAGTTTTTTTAAGATAATACAAATATAATAACAATACATTTATGAAGATTTTTACTTTTATTTCGTTATTTTTAATAATAACATTTTTTTCAAATGCTCAATCATTAATTAATGGTAGTTTTGAGAATAATACTGCAGTGGATTGTCAATATAATTTATCCAATAATAGCTTTAATAATTATATGAGTAATGTTAATGCTTTTAGTATGAATTATCAACAATTAGACATTCAGACAACTGATGAATACATAATACCACAAGATGGAAGTTGGTGTGTTGGTTTGTCTTGTCGATCAGAAAGTGATGGCTATGACGCAATAGCATTAGAATTGTCGGAGCCCTTAGTTATTGGAACAGAATATGAATTGACATATTATACTTATTATAATGGTGCTTCTTCTGGAAGTGCTGATCTTAGAATAGGAACATCTCTGGTAAATAATGATTTTGGAAATGAAATCGATCTTGTTACCTGTGGTAGTCCCGATTCTTGGATGTATAGATCTGTTGAGTTTACACCTACCTCAAATATCACATATATAACTGTTAAAATTGACATTTCAAATCCTCAAGCATGGTATCAAGTAGATAATTTTGTAATTTCACCTGTGCCAAACCCTCCCGTTATCATGAATCAACCTGTCGATAGATTTGACCAATGTATAAGCTCTGAAATTTTTTATTCTATTTCAGGATTAGATATTGATAGTTATCAATGGCAAGTAAGGCCATATGGAGCAAGTAATTGGAGTAATGTCATCGATGATATAACCTATTCAGGAAGTCAAACAGACTCTTTGACAGTGACAGTAAATAATGATTTACACAACTTTGACTACCGTTGCATTGTTTCAAATGCAAATGGATCTACTAATAGTAATCCTGCGATTTTAACAACTGACAATACACAACCTTTAACTCCAACACTTCCTGAGTTAACAAGTGAATGTGAAGTGATAGTTGTTGCTCCAACTACTACAGATGTTTGTGCAGGAGTGGTGACAGGAACAACTACAGACCCATTAACGTATGCTGAAGAGGGAACTTATTCTATTACATGGGTTTTTGACGATGGTAATGAAAATACGACTACGGCAACTCAGATTGTGACAATTGCAGATATTTCCGCTCCTGTAGCAGATGTTACAGATTTACCAGCAGTAAACGAAGAGTGTTCAGCAATATTAGTAGCTCCAACAGCAACAGATAATTGCAATGGATCAATCACAGCAACTACAACAACTGTTTTTCCATTGACATCAAATGAAATTGTAACATGGACTTATACTGACGCAAAAGGCAATGTCTCTACTCAAACACAAGAAATTGTAATCGAAGATGTGACCGCACCTGTAGCAGATGTTACAGATTTACCAGCAGTAAACGAAGAGTGTTCAGTAACATTAGTAACTCCAACAGCAACAGATAATTGCAATGGTTCAATTACAGCAACTACAACTACAGTCTTTCCTGTAACAGTATCAGAAATTGTAACATGGACTTACACTGATTTAGCTGGCAATGTTTCTACTCAAACACAAGAAATTGTAATCGAAGATGTGACCGCACCTGTAGCAGATGTTACAGATTTACCAGCAGTAAACGAAGAGTGTTCAGTAACATTAGTAACTCCAACAGCAACAGATAATTGCAATGGTTCAATTACAGCAACTACAACTACAGTCTTTCCTGTAACAGTATCAGAAATTGTAACATGGACTTACACTGATTTAGCTGGCAATGTTTCTACTCAAACACAAGAAATTGTAATCGAAGATGTGACCGCACCTGTAGCAGATGTTACAGATTTACCAGCAGTAAACGAAGAGTGTTCAGTAACATTAGTAACTCCAACAGCAACAGATAATTGCAATGGTTCAATTACAGCAACTACAACTACAGTCTTTCCTGTAACAGTATCAGAAATTGTAACATGGACTTACACTGATTTAGCTGGCAATGTTTCTACTCAAACACAAGAAATTGTAATCGAAGATGTGACAGCACCTATAGCAGACCTTACAGATTTACCAGCAGTAAACGAAGAATGTTCAGTAACATTAGTAACTCCAACCGCAACAGATAATTGTGATGGTTCTATTGTAGCAACTACAACTACAGTCTTCCCTGTAACAGTATCAGAAATTGTGACATGGACATATACAGATATAGCTGGCAATGTTTCTACTCAAACACAAGAAGTTGTAATCGAAGATGTGACAGACCCGAGTATCACTTGCCCAGACAACTTTATTGTGATGGCAGATGATAACACTAATACCTACACTGTGCAAGGGATAGAGTTAGATCCATTGGCTGTTGATGATAACTGTGGCGTATTTAATATATTCAGTAATATAAGTGATAATGCGTCTTTAAATGGAGAGGTTTTTAATCTTGGTAATACAACAATAATATGGACTGTTGAAGATGTTTCAGGAAGATTAACAACATGTAGTTTTGATGTGATAATTGATGAGTTTGTCAGTGTTGAAGCAAACTTGAATTCTGATATGTTTAAGTTGTATCCAAATCCATCTCAAGGAACCTTCGTGTTAGATTATAGTTCTGATTATCAAGGACAAGTTCAAGTTAGAATTGTTGATATGTCAGGTCGACAAGTCGCATTTTACGAATATTGTAAATCTGTTAAAAATATGAATAGACAGATTATTATTGAAGATTTATCGACAGGTGCTTATTATGTAGTAATTCAAACAGATGATATGACGATAACAAAGAAGTTATTGCGTTCTGATAAATAAAATTTTACATATTGTAATTATTATATACTCGCAAGCTTTGCTTGCGAGTATTTTTGTAATTATATGTTAAGTACATGACATTTTTTTGTTTTTGCATTATGCAATAATCTAAAAATTGCCATGCTCCGTTAGGAGCATAATATTAGTAAGCCTGGACAAGAATTTATTCGTAGTCGGGGAGGGCATAATGCAAATAAAACCATTTTTGGCGTATATCTTTGCTATAACCGAGTTTCGAAGGTTTGCAAAGATTATGACAAAAAAATGTCATGTACTAAGAATTATATGTTTTTAAATCATATTCTATCAAGAAATAGTTTTGATTGATGAATAGGCAAATCTTGTTATGTTTTTGGTATTTTACTTTTAGTACAGTGAAATTCTTTTCTCTAAATTATATATGACGTGATGTGTTGAGAAATTTGTCAAAACTTTTACAAAGCCATAGGTTGTAGAATTTAATTATTTTTTTCTTCCAAAATTTCAATCATTCTCATACTATTAACCATTATTCTGTCGCCAAATTTAAGTTTCATAAGAATTTCCGATACTTTATAAAATGCAGCACGACATACCATAAATTCTTTAATTGCATATAAACAAGCTTTGATATGCTCACTATATTTATAATCAGGATTATTTGCAATTAGTAAATTGTAATAAAAGTCGATAAATAATGTAAGCCTTTGTGCGTCAAAGTTTTCGGGCATTACGAAGCACAGAAATTCTAATATATCTCTGTGTGGAATGTTTTTAATAGTAAGTTCCCAATCGTAGATGCATGCACGACCATCATTGCGTATAGCAACATTTCGTGGGTTAAAATCATTGTGAATTAAACTAATTGGTGTTTTCAAATTCTCAAACGCATTTTCTAGTTCGTATACATAGGAGAACATCTTCTGAAAATCAGGATTGTCAGTTTCACTATTGACAATCTCTGCCATTTTAATGTATAATGGTTTCGATTCCCATGGTTTAAACTGCTGAATGTCTTTTAACTCATCATTAAGCTTTGTTGAAAAGAAACTGTGAAGCTGATTTATTGTTGTTATGGTCTGCTTAATAAGCTTATCCGACCAATCTTCAGGATGATTTTCAGAGTCTAATAATCTCATTTGAGACTTGTCAAAAAACTCCTGGAAAATTAAATAACTTTCCCTACTTTGATTGGTATATTTTCCATGAAATTTAGGAATTATATCCCAATTATTACTTTCTAATAAATTGTAAACTTGCATTTCTTTTTTGTGCAAATTATGATATTCCAGCTTGTTTTTATATTCAAAAAGTAAATCCGATAATTTTGGATCTACTGATGCGGCCATCAGGTGTAAGCCTTTAATTGTATCAGTATCCAATGATTTGGATTTTATTAAAACATGGTTAATTTGTGAATCTTTTGTTTCAATCTTTAAAGGTATAAATCCAATGAGTTTTTTTGTAACTCTTTGGGTTATATTTGTTAAAATACCATTGTCCTGATTGTTTGTTAAGTTGATTTTTATAGATTCGATTTTTTTGCTATTTAGTTTGCCATCAAGACATTTCTTTACAAAATCTTCAGTTAAATCAGCTTTTGTTAACCAGTCAACAGGCTTGTTACGACCAATTTTTTCGTGTGCTTTTGCAAATTCTCCACTAACAATAGCCGAATATGTAGAAATTTCAAGAGCAAGAGCAAAGCCAGCTATGAGTTTTGCAAATCGTTCTAGTTTGTCTTTACCTGCACAATCCATCATTTTTAGAGCTTCGTTTTGCTTTGCTTGTGAAACTCCGCCTCCAACTGTTCCAATAACTAACGAATGAAGCTTTAGTTTTAATGTTAATCCGGTTTTGTGTTTTTTTAAAATCAGGTTTGCTACAGAGGATTCAGGTAGTGAGCCAAGATCCTGCCCGGTTGCAACAAATATTGCAGCAATAGCATTGGCTACATTTATATTAAAACCAAGCATTCCATCATTTTTCGCAATTTTACATGATGGCTGATAGAATTTTAATATCTGATCAGAAGAAGTTCTAAGAACTTTACGAATAACATCATCAGATAAAGTGCATTCTGCTTCTACAGAAACACCTCTACCATGATCAATCATAAAATGTGATGCTTTTTTGTCAGAAGAGCCGTTGCCTTCAATAACAAAATCTTTTATTTCAATATCTGTATCTAATTTGAAATTCTCAACTATCCATAACATTGCATGCCAGGTACAAGTTGTTGTCATATTTTGACCAGCAGCATCACCGGTTGTGTAAACAAAACGTAGATGAACATCATTATCAGAAGAGTAGGGTAGTATTTCAATTAGTATTGCATGATTTGAATATGACTGTGCAACTTCCTTTATTTGGTCAAAGTTTTGTGCAATCCACGCAGTAAATAAATTTGCTTGTTCTGTGGTTTTTAAAATAAATAACGGAGCACGAACCATTTTTTGATGATATACATGTGCTGAGAACCCATTACTTAGACTAATGGCCTTAGCCCCACGATTCATGCTGGCAACCAACGCACCTTCTAATGTGCCTGCAATAGTATAAACATTTTCGAAATTCTCTTTATCATTGAATAAAAGTGGACCTACAATTCCTACAGGTATTTCAATACTTCCAATAACCGATTCAATATTGTTATTTATATCAGCATATTCAAGATTACATCTGCTGATTTTATCAATCTCAAAACCAATTTTTCTCAAATAATCTTGTCGAATATTTATTGCTGACATTGTTCCTAAGCCACGTCCTGGAACAGTTTTGTATTCAATGTTTTTAAAAGACTTCACTCTGTTTATGTATTTAAAATCAAAAATAATCAAATTAAAAGAAGAAAATGTATGTATTCAGTTTTTTTAAGTTTTTGTAATATTAATAAATTGTCATTAGCACGTTGTACTCGCTGTTAGAAATTGACTGTTTGTAAAATTGATTTTTAATTTTCGTGTTTTAGAGTTTTAGTGGCTATGAAAATATTATTTGTGCATTCGAGCTTATAAATAACATTTATCATGTGCTGGTTCTCAAATAAACCGTAACTTTACAACACATTTTAAAATTTACTTACAAATATGAATAAAATAGCTTTAGTTTCAGGAGCAACTGCAGGCATTGGAAATGCTACCGCAAAATTACTAGCGAAAAATAACTTCAACTTAATTATAACAGGTCGTAGAAAGGAAAGGCTTGATGAGTTGAAAAGTGAACTTGAGAAAGAATTCAATGTTGAAGTTTGCGCTTTAAGATTTGATATTAGAGACAAAGAACAAGTATTTAATGCAATTGAAAACTTACCCTCAAATTTCAAACAAATTGATGTTTTGATAAATAATGCTGGACTAGCATCAGGACTTGGAACTATTCAGGATGGAGATATTGATGATTGGGAAAAAATGGTCGATACCAACATCAAAGGATTACTATATCTTACAAAAGCAGTATCTCCAATTATGATTGAGAACAGAAAAGGACATATTGTAAATATTGGTTCAATTGCAGGAAAAGAAGTGTATCCAAATGGGAATGTTTATTGCGCTACAAAACACGCAGTTGATGCTCTTACAAAAGGTATGCGAATAGATATGCTGACTCACGGGATAAGAGTTTCTCAAATTGCTCCAGGAATGGTAGAAACTGAATTTTCAATAGTTAGGTTCCATGGAGATAAAGAAAAAGCTGATGGAGTATATAACGGGCTTACACCTTTGTATCCTGAAGATATTGCCGATGCAGTTCTGTATATTGTAACAAGACCGGAACATGTTTGTATTAACGATTTTGTTATTATGCCAACGGCTCAGGCATCAGCAACCAATGTAAAAAGAAACGACTAATGAATAATAAAGATTTACTAATTTCTCTGGCTCTAAAAGCGGGAGAGGAGATAATGAATTTTTATAATCAGGGCTTTAAAACAGATTATAAAGATGATAAATCTCCAGTAACTGATGCAGATATAGCTTCAAATGACATAATTGTTGAAGGCTTGCAGCAGTCAGGAATCCCAATTATTAGTGAAGAATCTGTAAATCTTGAATATGATAAAAGGAAAAATCTTAAAGAATTTTGGCTGATAGACCCTCTTGATGGTACAAAACAATTTGTTAAGCTTGAAAAAGAGTTTACTGTCAATATTGCCAGAATAGAAAATAATTTGCCGGTAGAAGGTGTGGTTTATGCTCCTGTTTTTAAGAAGCTTTATTATGGTAATATCGACGATGGAGCATTTTTATACGACTATAATACCGAAAAAATCAGAGAGTTTAAATTACCTCTTAAAGGTGACGAAGGGCTTGGGGTTGTAATTAGTAAATCTCATTTAAATGAAGCTACAAAGGAGTTTGTAAATAAACTATATGCTAAAAATCCTAAGTTAAAACTTTGTAAAGTAGGAAGCTCTTTGAAATTTTGCTGCTTGGCAGAAGGCCATTCAGATGTTTATCCACGCATTGGTTCAATTTGTGAGTGGGATATTGCTGCTGGTCATGCAATTATTCGATCTTCTGCAGGTAATGTTGTTGACCTTAAAACTGGGAAAGAAGTTACTTATAATACCAAAAATCTTTTAACACCTGATTTTATTGCTTTTCTTGATAAATCAAAAATAAAATTTGTTTTTGATACTATTTAAAATGTTTTAATAATGATTACTTTAATTATTTCAATTTCGGTTCTCATTGCCGGGTATTTTATCTATGGTAAATTTGCAGAACGAATTATAGGAGTTAATCCTGATAGTATTACTCCAGCTGTAAGAATTAATGATGGAGTAGACTATGCTCCATTGCCAGTTTGGAAAATATTTATGATCCAATTTCTTAATATTGCAGGGCTAGGTCCAATATTTGGTGCAATATTGGGAGCAATTTATGGGCCAATGGCATATCTTTGGATTGTATTAGGTTGTATTTTTATGGGAGCCTCTCACGATTATTTTTCAGGAATGCTATCTTTAAGAAATGATGGTGCAAGCTTACCCGAGTTAGTTGGGAAATATTTGGGAAAAGAAGTTAAAGTCTTTTTAAGAATCTTTACACTTATTTTGTTAATCTTTGTTGGGGTTGCATTTGTAAGTGGTCCTGCAAAATTGCTTTCAAGTCTTACCAATATTAATCTTACGTTTTGGCTATGGATAATTTTTGGATATTATTTTCTCGCTACTCTTTTCCCAGTTCAAAAAATTATTGGAAAAATATATCCAATATTTGGAGCAATCTTAATCATCATGGCACTAATGATATTTTTCATGATGATTTTCAAACAATCAGCTGGAGAGATGCACCTGATAGAGCTTAGTACATCTAATTTTAAAGATTTCTATATCTCGAATAATTCAAATTTGATGTATCCGATAATGTTTATTGTAATTAGTTGCGGTGCTATTTCTGGATTTCATGCTACACAATCACCTATGATGGCTAGATGTCTAACAAATGAAAAGCAAGCAAAACTTGCATTTTATGGAGCTATGATTGCAGAAGGAATAGTTGCAATTATTTGGGCAACAGCAGCAATGAATTATTTTGGAAATGTAGATGGTCTAAAAGGGACTTTGGGAGCACCAAATCAAGATCCGGCATGGATTGTTAACGAAATATGTAATACATGGTTTGGTAAAGTTGGAGCAATAATTGCAGTTTTAGGAGTTGTCTTTTGCCCAATAACAACTGGTGATACAGCATTTCGATCTGCTAGATTAACAGTTGCAGATTCATTGAGAATTAGTCAAAAAACAATAAAAAACAGATTGCTTGTTTCAATTCCTATGTTTATAATTGGGATTTTACTAACTTTTGTTTTGAGTAACCAATTTGCAACAGTTTGGAAGTTTGTAGGAATTTCAAATCAAATATTATCTGCAATCACTCTTTGGACAATTTCGATGTATTTTGCTATTAATAAAAAACATTACTGGTTTATGGCAGTTCCTGCATACTTCTTAACTACTGTTTGCTTTACATATATTTTAATTGCTCCAATTAAAAATGGTGGATTGGCATTGCCACATAACTTTTCTTATGTATTAGGATTTAGTCTTTCAACAGTAATCGCAGTATTATGGTATTTGTTTTATCGTAAACAACTAAAAGTAAGAAGTTTGAAGCCTGTATATTCTAAAAGCCTACATTAGTAAGTATGAAGTATGATATTTTAAATATAATTAGCCTGTTTGGGAAATAATTAGTATCTTTATACTCAAGTTTTTACACCAAAGATACTATGGAAAAAAATCTACTTTTTCGTTTAATCTATTTATCGATTATTCTTGCGTGTACATCTCAATTGCGTGCACAATCAGAGTTTATAGAAAACAAAGGACAATGGAATAAGAATGTTAATTATAAAATGGAGTTGTCTAATGGGGCTCTTTTTCTTGAGAATAACTGCATTACTTATAATTTTGTTAATTCAGAAGAGATGAATTATTCTCATGCTCATCATGGTTCAGAGGATCATACTCATTCGTTAATGAGGCACGGGCATGCTTATAAAATGAAATTTCTTCGAGCTAATGAAAACCCAGAGATAATTTGTTCCGACAAAACTTCGGATTATTGTAATTACTATATTGGAAATGATCCCTCCAATTGGGCATCAAATGTGGCAAAATTTAATAATGTTAAATATTTAAATCTTTATGATGGAATAGATATCAATTATTACACAAAAGGACATGGAATGAAGTACGATATAATTCTAAATCCTGGTGCAGATATAAAAAATCTTGAATTTGAATATTTAGGAGCAGATAATATTGAACTTAATGATGGGAATTTGGTAATATCAACTACTGTCGGGACAGTTACAGAGTTGAGACCTTATGCATTTCAGGTTTTTGGTAGCGATACAGTAAAAGTAGAATGTAATTATGTGATCAAAAGAAATAAATTAAGTTTTAATTTATCAGAAGAATTTGACAAGACAAAAAACCTAATAATTGATCCTTCTTTGGTTTTTTCTACTTATTCGGGATCTACTGGTGATAACTGGGGGTTTACTGCAACATGGGATTATGATGATAATGTTTATTCTGGAGGTATTGTATTTGATGTTGGATATCCAACTACAATTGGGGCATATCAGGTAGATTTCGCAGGAGGAACTCCTCCAATCGCAAATAGTTCATATTATGAAGATGGTTGTGACGTTGGAATTATCAAATATAATGAAGATGGATCGAGCAGGCTTTATGCAACTTATCTTGGGGGCGCTAATGGACAGGAAATGCCTCATAGTCTTGTGGTAACCGAAGATAATGATTTGCTTATAATGGGGACAACAGGAGCTTCTGATTTTCCGACTTCTTCGGATGCATATCAAACAGTATTTGGTGGAGGAGATAGTATAGTTTATGATAATGTAATAGGATTTGATAATGGAGTTGATATTTTTGTAACAAAATTAAGCGAAGACGGAACTCAATTAATTGGTAGTACTTATGTTGGTGGTAGCGGAAACGATGGCTTAAATTATCAAACTCATTTTAGTTTGCCCGATCCTGTAAGTGGAATCAATTATGTCTCAATGCATGGAAATGATTCAATTTATTATAATTATGGAGATGGTGCTAGGGGCGAAATTATTACTGATAATAAGAATATGGTGTATGTCGGAACAAATACATTTTCTCTTGATTTTCCTTCAGGATTAAACCCTGGATTTCAAACTGCTAGTGGAGGAAAACAAGATGGAATAGTATTTAAACTTTCACCAAACCTTTCACAAATGATATGGAGTACTTACATGGGAGGTTCCGAAGATGATGCGATTTTTAGTTTAAGCCTTACTGAAAATGAAGATGTAATTGTTGCTGGTGGAGCAGTGTCTACAAACTTTCCAACAACAGCAGGCTCTTATAACCCAACTCATAATGGAGGCTCAACAGATGCTTTTGTATCAAAAATAAATATGGATGGTAATACTCTAATGGCATCAACATTTTTTGGATCAGATGTGTACGACAATGCTTTTTTCGTTCGTACAGATAGATTTAATAATATCTTTATTTGTGGCCAAACAAAAGCCAGTGGATCAACTTTGGTTTATAATGCTGGATATAATGTGCCCAATAGTGGTCAGTTTATAACAAAATTTGAAAATGATTTAAGTGGAGTTGTTTGGTCAACAGTTTTTGGAACAGGAAATGGTAGACCTAATATTTCTATCACTGCTTTTGCGGTAGATGTTTGCAATAGAGTTTATCTTTCAGGATGGGGTAGAGAATGGGCTTATTCTTATGTTGATGCACAAGGAACTTATTATAGTTGGGACGATCAATATGGAACAAAAGGAATGCCTATTACTGCAGATGCAATTCAAAATACAACTGATGGTCAGGACTTTTATGTGCTTGTACTTAACGAAGATGCTAGTAATCTGGAGTACGCAAGTTTCTTTGGCGAAGTTCATTATGCTTCTTGTGGATACTCTGGTCATGATCATGTTGATGGCGGTACAAGCCGTTTTGATAAAAAGGGTCATGTGATACAGTCTGTTTGCGCTAGTTGTGGAGGATGTCAGGAATTTCCAACAGATCCCGATCCTGGAGTTTGGTCAACAACAAATAATGCAGCAAATTGTAATAATGCGGTTTTTAAAATCAGGATAATTGAGAATCTGGCTGAGGCTAATTTTGATCCAGTACCAATTGGTTGTGCCCCTTATCAAGTGGACTTTAATAATAATTCGCAAGGGCAAACTTTTGTTTGGGATTTTGGTGATGGTTCTCCAACTTCAACAGTTTTTAATCCAAATCATATTTATACAGAAGGTGGAGAATATATTGTAAGTTTAATTGTTGGAGACCCTGCAAGCTGTAATTTTTATGATACTATTACACGTGTTATAAATGTTGTTGAACCTGGCGAGTCTTCTTTGTTGCCAATTGAAATCTGTCCTGGTGAGAGTACATTAATTGGTCCAGAAGGTAGCTATCCTGATGGAACAACTTTTCAATGGGTAGAAGGAGGGAATTTAAATAATTACAATATTCAAAATCCAGTTGCAAACCCTGACGAAACTACAAACTATCTTTTGGTAGCAAACGGAGTATGTGTTGATAGTGTTTATCAATTAGTTCGAATATATGAGCCAGATATTGACTTAATAGTCTGTAATGATACTTTAATTTGTGAGGCCAGTGAAGCTAATCTGTTTGCTGTTAGTGATGGAAATGTTACGTCCTGGGAATGGTCAGCAAGTCCTACATTTGCAAATGTTCTTTCTAATACATCAGAACTTACTGTATTTCCTAACAATAATATGACTTACTACGTCAGAGTAATGGAAGATGTGTGTAATACTATTGTTGTTGAACAGGTAACTGTTAGTTTGCATCAATTTAATTATAATTTAAATCAAAATAATATCATTTGTCCTGGAAATACAACAAATGTAACAGTGAATAATCAAAACTCTTCAGACGTATTATCTTATTCATGGGAACCAACTGCTCAAATAATTAGTGGGGAAAATAGTAATTCTCCATTGGTAGGTCCAGCATCTGAAACGACATATTACGTTACGATTACAAATCAAATGGGTTGTACAATAACAGATCAGGCAACTGTTAGCATCGATAACCTGATGTTTAATACACCAAGTTTAACTCATAATTTGTGTTATGGGGATTGTTTAGGAACAGCTGATGTTGAGGGTAATGGAATACCTCCATATTCATATTCTTGGAGCAATGGAGATACTAGTGACCAACTTAGCGATTTATGTGCAGATGTTTATACTGTTACTGTTGAAGATAATCTTGGTTGTACTGCTGAAACTGAAATAACAATAACAACACCTCCAGAGTTGTTGGCAGATTTTATTGATGTTGTTGTTCCTCAATGCGATGGGGTGGGATATGGCTCTGCAACTGTTAATGTAAATGGTGGAACTGCGCCTTATTCTTATAATTGGCAGTTTGGGGGTAATTCTCAGGTGAATAATTCATGCCTTGTCGGAGAAAATATTGTTACTGTAACTGATGCTAATTATTGTGACACTGTAATTTCAGTTTATATGCCAGCTCCAGGTGCATTAGTGTCATCATTAGACGATTTTACTCTAATAAAATGCTATGGTGAATGTACAGGAGATGTAACTGTGTCAGCAGATTTAGGTGCTTTACCATATATCTATAATTGGTCAAATGGAGAACATACTCCAACTATTGAAAACTTATGTGCTGGTTCGTATACTGTCACAATTTTGGATGCAGATGATTGTGTGTCACATGAATTTATAAATATTTCTCAACCAGATACTTTAGTTGCTCAGGCAGTTATTAGTGATTTAATTTTGTGCTATGGAGAATTTGGTGATATTGGGTTACAAACTTATGGAGGAACACAACCTTATACTTATACATGGTCTAATGGTTTAGATCAAAATCAGTTAGATGATGTTGAAGCTGGAACATATTTAGTTACTGTTGTTGATGCAAATCTCTGTGTTGATTATTCATCTGTTGAACTTGCACAACCTCCAGAATTACTTATGCAAACAAGTCAACAAAATATGTTATGTGACAATGTTTGTAATGGCCTTTTAACAGTGTCTGTTTCAGGTGGAGTATCTCCATATGGTTATGATTGGAGTAATGGAAGTCAACAAGATTTTGCTAATAATTTATGTGATGGCGATTATGAACTAATAGTCCATGATGCTCATAATTGTGAATTGAATGAGAATTTTACAATTATTAATGAAGGATATGTTCCAAATATCGAAGCTATTGCAAGTTCTTATGAAGTGTTTGTTGGAGAAGAAGTAGCTTTGTTAGCACAATCTTCATTAGATGGTTCATATAAATGGAATAATTCTGAATATCTTAATGATGGAAATATCCCAAACCCAGTTGCTGTTCTCGATGATTCAATATTGTTTAAAGTTTCTTTTAGAGATGAAAATAATTGTTTAGCAACAGATACTGTATTTATCAAAGTTAAAGAAGTCATTTGTGGAGATCCATATGTTTATGTTCCTAATGCCTTTACTCCAAATTCAGATGGGAATAATGATCGTTTTAAGCCATATTATCCACTTTCTTTAGTTACTGATGTGTATTTTGCGGTTTATGATAGATGGGGAAATGTTATTTTCGAAACCACAGACTTAGACGATCAAGGATGGGATGGGACTTATAAGGGTGAACGATTAGCGACTGATGTTTATGTATTCTGGTTAAAAGCACGATGCCTTAATGGAGAAGAGTATGACCATAAAGGAAATGTTACCCTATTAAGATAAAGAAATGTTATTTATCTGTGCATTTGAGAGTAAAATTTATTAGTTTTGCTCAAAACTACTTTGCTATGAAATACTTGCTAATTGCATGCTGTATTACTTTATTTTTTTCTTGTACTAATACTCCTAAAAAGGATTATTATTTCTATGAAGGTCCCATCCAAGGTACTACATTTCATATTACATATGAGTGGAGTGAAGATCTTGCACCTCAGATAGATAGTCTTTTGCAAGAATTTAATATGTCTTTGTCAAATTATGATCCAAATTCTAATATTTCACAGATTAATATGAATCTTACAGATCAAATGAATGATCTGACTAGAACAATGCTTGAATCTAGTTATTTTGTCTATGAAAATACTGATGGCGCTTTTGATGTAACAGTTGCTCCAATTGTTAATGCATGGGGATTTGGTTGGATAAGAAAGGAAAATCAGACTCTTCCTGATTCATTGATGATAGATTCTTTGTTGCAATATGTAGGAATGGATAAAATAATGTTGAATGGTAATTTAATAACAAAAGATAATCCAAATGTTAGTATTATTACTAATGCAATTGCACAAGGTTTATCTGTAGATTATGTATCTGAATATCTAATTGATTTAGGACTCGAAAATTTTCTTGTTGAAATTGGTGGTGAGATTTATTGTTACGGTAAAAATAGTAAGGGAGAGCCATGGCGTATTGGTATTGATAAACCAATTGAAGGTTCTGTTGAAGAAAATCGCGAAAATCAAATAATTATTAATCTTTCTGGTAGAGCCATTGCAACCTCTGGGAATTATAGAAAATTTATTGAAAATGATAATGAAAAAATTGGACATTCTATTGACCCACGTACGGGATATTATGCCGAGAACGATTTGTTAAGTGTTTCTGTTATTGGAGATAATTGTATGATGTGTGATGCTTTTGCTACAGGTTTTATGGTATGTGGGCAAACTCAAGCATTGCAAATAACCGAAAAAGTTGATAATATTGAGGCGTATTTCCTCTATCTTAATGATGATGGTGCTGTTAAATCTGTCTGGACAAATGGTTTCGAAGAGTATTTTTCTAATTGATAAAAAATTACATTTAATTTAGTATAATAATTGTGAACAAATCTTAATTTATATTGTTTTTCACGTAAACAATTCTTATTCATGAACAGCTTGAGCAGACCGATAAATAGTCTTTTGGAACAAAGAAATAAATATGATCACGATGTGAGATTATATTGTGAAATCCTTTCTTTTCTACCTTTTTTTGAAGATGCTTGTGAAGATGATTATATCATTTATCACAACGATCATAGTTTTGAGTATACACCTCAATTTTACTCATTTATTAAAACACTTTTTGATTCAAAACTAGTTGAAGATGTTGATGATATGACTAATTTTTTATTGCAATATGATTCTCCAACTGCTTTTAAGTTATGGATTAAGGATATGAATTCCGTTTTAAGTAATAACACTGTTTTTGAAACTGTAAATATCTGTTTTATAAAAAAAGCTTTCTTTACAATGATAAAACTTGAAAAAATTATGCCTGGTAGTTGGGGAATTGATGTGGAGACAGGAAATTGGTTAAAACTTTTACGTCGACTGCATAATATCCTCCCAGAAATTTACAAGTGCGAAAAAAGTACACTGAATTAGATTTTTCGTAAAATACGATCATCATTGTGATAATCTTTTCTCATTCATTCTTATAATGGATATTCAAAATTATAGGGTGAAAGACACATTGTCTACAAATGATGTTATTTTTGCGTATTGTGGTATGTATTGAGATACATAGTCGTTATTAACGGTTAATAACGACTAGCTGTTTAGTATTGATAACAATTTCAGTTTTGTTTATTACAATATTGATTTTAGAACGATTTTTGTTTACTTTGTAAAAAAAACAAATTATGAGGCGAATAATACTTATTCTAATTGTTGCAATTAGTACAATTGGAGCTTTTGCTCAAAATCAAGATAAGGGTGAATTCGTAAAACCCAAAGCTGGGTTTTATTACAAAACTATTATGCGCGACATTCTTGGTGATGACAATTTCTTTATCCCAGATTTTGGTAATGCAAAATTCTTTATGATGGATTTTGAACAGCGAATTTATCCGGTTCGTATTTCAGAATATCATAATTCATATCACTCATTACCTATTTCTCAGGGTAATAGCGGAACATGTTGGGCATATTCTGCAACATCTTTTATGGAATCTGAAGCATACAGAATTAGCAATGTAAAAGTAGATATTTCTGAGATTTATACTGTGTATTGGGATTACGTTGCACGTGCTCAGGCATTTGTGCAAACAGAAGGTGAAACATATCTTGGCGAAGGTTCTGAAGCTAATGCTATTATTCGTGTTATGAGAAATTATGGAATGGTTCCTTTCGAAGCATATACAGGATTAAAGAATGGCTTGAACTATAACGATCATAGAGAAATGTTTGAAAAAATGGAGAAATACTTAAACTCTGTTAAAATGATTGGTAATTGGGATGAAGAAAAAGTCGTTAATGAAATAAAAGAAATTCTTGACAAGTATATTGGTACGCCACCAGAAAAATTTGAGTATGATGGAAATTTATACACCCCAGAATCTTTTATGAATGATTATCTAAAACTAAATCCAGGGGCATACTTTAGTTTTATGTCTACAATGGAATACAACTACAATGAAAAACATGAATTAGTTGAACCAGATAACTGGTGGCATTGCAAAGATTATTACAATATTAGCCTCGAAGATTATATGTATTTGTTTCAAAAAACTATTGAAGCTGGATATACAATAAGCTTGTGTGGAGATGTTTCAGAGCCAGGACATGATAAGTACACAGAAGTTGCTGTTGTTCCAGATTTTGATATTCCTGCTGAGTATATTAACGAAAACTCCAGACAATTACGTTTAAGTAATGGAGCAACTACCGACGATCATTGTATTCAGGTTGTAGGATATCAAAAAGTTGGAGATACTTATTGGTACCTGATTAAAGATAGTGGTAGTGGCGCATTTGATGGAAGAAATAAAGGCTATAGATTTTTCCATGAAGATTATATTAAGTTAAAAATGATGAATTATATGATTCATGTAGATGCAGCAAGACTTATTTTAGACAACATAATTAAATAATGACAAATAAATTTCATAAAGAATTAACAGAAGATAAAATCCCTGTATTAGAAGAGTTTTACTCTATTCAGGGAGAGGGGTTTAATACTGGTAAAGCAGCTTACTTTGTCCGTACAGGAGGTTGTGATCTTGCTTGCAGATGGTGCGATTCTAAAGAATCATGGCAACCAGAGAAGCACCAATTTGTGTCTGTACATGATATAATTAAAAGAGTAAAACAAACTTCAGCAGATACGATAGTAGTTACTGGTGGCGAACCATTGATATATAATTTTGATAGGTTTTGTGAGGTTGCAAAAGATAATAATCTTAACCTGATGATTGAAACTTGTGGAGCACATGACTTAAGTGGAAAGTGGGACTGGATTTGCTTATCTCCTAAAAAACAAAAACCTCCTCAGGATGTATATTATAAAAAGCTCAATGAACTAAAAGTAATCATATATACAGAATCTGATTTCCTTTGGGCTGAAGAATGTGCCAATAAAATTGAGCATAATTGCGTTTTGTTTTTACAACCTGAGTGGAGTAGGTTTGAAAAAACTGGTAAGATGGTTGTAGACTACGTAAAAGATAATCCTAAATGGAATGTATCTGTTCAAACACATAAATTTTTAAAAATTCCTTAAAATGAATAGACTCAATAGCTTATTGATAATTCTAATAATGCTGATTAGCTTTTCTTGCCAAGCGCAAAATAAATCAGCTTACACAAAAAATAAATCTGCAATTAAAAGCTTCAATAAAGCTATTAATTATATGGAAAGAGGCCAAAAAAATATGGCAATAACAGAAGTCAATAAAGCTATTGGAAAAGACGAAGGTTTTCTTGAAGCATATTTGTTAAAAGCAGAAATCTATGACTTTTGGGGTGAATCTGCACAAGCTTTTGAGAATTATGCAAAAGTTTTTGAAATAGATCCTGAATATGATCCTTCTTTAAGTTTTAAGCTTGCTATAAACTCATATCGTCTAGGGAAATATCCAGAAGCTAAAGATTATATAGATGCATTTTACACAAATGCAGATCCTGAAAAATATAAACGATACGATACAGACAGATTAAGAAATTACATATATTTTGCTGATAGTGCATATAATAATCCAGTAAATTTTGAGCCTGTAAATGTTGGCGTTGGTGTTAATACAGATTTTGATGAGTATTGGCCATCTTTGTCAGTAGACGAAAACGTATTGGTTTTTACACGCCAGATACCAATTAATCCAAACAAACCATCACGTTCTCCTGAAAGTATGCAGGAAGATCTTTTTGTGTCTTTTCGAAATCCTGAGACAGGAATGTATGAGCAAGCTATTCCTATGCCAGGTACAATTAATTCAAAAAGAAATGAAGGAGCTCAGTGTGTGTCTGCTGATGGAAAAACTGTTGTTATTACTGCTTGTAATAGACCTGGAGGAATTGGAAGCTGCGATCTCTATATCATGTTTCTAAAAAATGGAATTTGGACAGAACCTTTAAACTTAAAAACAGTAAACTCAACATCCTGGGATAGTAATCCATCATTGTCAGCTGATGGGAAATATTTATATTTTTCAAGTGGAAGATCTGGAGGAAGAGGAAAAACTGATCTTTGGAGAGCAGAAATTGATAATGAAGGTAATGCACTTTCAGAACCTGAGAATCTTGGGAATTCAATAAATACTGAATTTGAAGAACTTTCTCCTTTTATTCATCCCGATGGCAAGACATTGTATTTTGCTTCTAATGGATTTCCTGGAATGGGCGATTTTGACCTTTACTATTCAAGACTTAACGATAGCAATAAATGGGGAACTCCAATAAATGTTGGATACCCAATAAATACAAACGGGGAAGAAAGAAGCCTTATCGTGAATGCAAAAGGTGATATTGCTATGTTTGCTTCTACTGCTGGAGGAAGACATCTGGATATTTTTTATTTCGAAATCCCCGAAGAGGTAAAACCTGTTACTGTTACTTATGTAAAAGGTTATGTCTACGATGTAAAAACTGGAGAAAAATTAGAAGCGAACTGTGAAATGTTAGATATTGAATCTGGTGAAAAATTAGTAGAAGTTATGTCAGAAAAAGGAACTGGCGAATATATGGTTTGCCTGCCAATTGATAGGGACTATGCTTTTAATGTCAATAAACCAGGATATTTATTCTATACAGAGAATTTCTCGCTTACAAATCTTGAAAATCCTGAAGAGCCTTATATCATGAATATTCCTTTACAACCATTGGAAAATGATATTACAGTAGTACTTAAAAATGTTTTTTTCAATTTTAATTCTTTTGAACTTTTACCAGAATCATACACTGAACTAAACAAAGTGGTGGATTATATGAATACAAATCCAGCTATGAAAATTGAGATAGGTGGACATACTGATAATGTTGGTACTAAAGAATATAACAGAACATTGTCTGAGAATAGAGCAAAATCCGTTTATACATATTTGATTAGCAAGGGAATTGATACAAATAGATTATCATATAAAGGCTATGATTTTTCTGTACCTATTGCAGATAATAACACAGAAGAGGGGCGTGCTGAGAACAGAAGGACTGAATTTAAAATAATTAGTTTAAAATAGAATTTATGAAAAAGATATTATTGCAGATATTATTTTTGAGTCTATCAGTATTTGTATTGGCTCAACCAGAATTTGTTGATACAGAAAAACTAGATGTAGAATTATTAGCAGCTTTTGAGAAGTGGAATACTCCTGCTGTTGCAATTGCAATAGTACAAGGAGAAGAAATAGTTTACGAAAAAGGATTTGGAGTACTTGAAGAAGGAAAATCAGAGAAAACTAATGAGTTTACAAATTTTGCAATTGCTTCAAACTCAAAAGCATTTACATCTGCAGCTCTGGCAATCTTAGTTGATGAAGGGCGTATATCTTGGGACGATAAAGTAATTGAGCATATTCCATGGTTTCAACTTTACGATCCATTTGTTACAAATCAAATGACTATTAGAGATTTGCTTTGTCATAGAACTGGATTAAAAACTTTTAGTGGAGACTTAATTTGGTATGCATCAGATCATTCTCGTGAAGAAATAATCCGTCAGGCAAGATATCTTGAGCCTACATATGGTTTTAGAGAACACTTTGGGTATTCTAATATTATGTATTTAACTGCCGGCCAAATTGTTGAATATGTTACCGATACTACTTGGGACGATTTTCTAAAATACAGGTTTTTTGAGCCTCTTGGAATGTCAAGAACTAACACAAGTATCATTGATAACAAAAAGTTGGAAAACGTATCTACTCCTCATGCTTATGTTGAGGGCGAAAATATTCCAATTCCTTACGTAAACTGGGATAATATTGCTCCGGCTGGTAGTATAAACTCAAACGTTCATGATGTTGCACAATGGTTGATATTGCAATTAAACAAAGGTGAATATAAAGGGCAAAGAATTTTCTCAGTAGAAGCATCTGATGAAATGTGGAAAGCTCATACTGTTCAGGAAATATCAAACTTTTCTAAAAATATTTATCCTTCTACACATCTTAAAGCATACGGATTAGGATGGGGATTGTATGATTATAAAGGATATTTAGTTGTAACTCATAATGGAGGATATGATGGGATGATTTCTCAAACAGTTTTAATCCCTGAATTAAATTATGGTTTTGTCGTTTTAACAAATAATCTATCAATGAGTTATACTGCTTTTTTAAGTCAGATACTAGACTATTTAACAATCGGGGAACTTGATAGTAGCTGGTCTGATTATTTTCTAAAAGTAGAAGATTGGATTAAAGCGTATGACGAAGAAGAGGCCATAGCATATAAAGAGTCCAGAGTTGAGAAAACAAAACCTTCACATGATTTGGAAGAGTACGTTGGAATTTATACAGGAGATGTTTATGGTGATGTAAAAGTCAGCATGAAGAATAAAAATTTGTACTTAGAAATGACTCACACTCAGATATATCAGGGAGAACTTACTCATTGGCATTACGATACTTTTGAAATTGAATTTAAAAAAGCACCTTCATTACCAAAAGGAAATGCTACTTTTGTCGCCGATAAAAACGGTAAGATCACAGAATTAAAAATTGATATCCCAAATCCTGATTTTGATTTTACCGAACTTAAACTATACAAGTCGGTTAAATAATTTATGACAAACAACAGGGCAGAAAGGTTAGGAAATGAAGATGTAGGCAAATTATTGTGGAGTTTGTCATTTCCTGCAATTCTGGGTATGTTGGCAATATCGATTTACAATATTGCCGACACTATTTTTATTGGACGTGGAGTTGGAACAATGGGGATTGCAGGGATTTCAATCTCTTTACCATTGTTAATGGCTATTAGTACTTTTGGTAATGCAATTGGTCTCGGTGGAGCTTCTGTTATTTCACGTGCACTAGGAGCCAATAATTACAAAAAGGCTAATCTTGCTCTAAATAATCTACTCACTTTAATAATAGTTTTAAACATTATTACTTGTGTTATAGCTTATTTAAACCTGCCTATTTTATTGAAATTATTTGGCGCGGATGACGAAATATTGCCTTATGCTTTAGAATATACAAGTTGGGCTATGCCTGGCACATTCTTTTTGAATATCTTATTTGTGTTAATGAATGTAATCAGGTCGGAGGGTAATGCGCGTTTTCCGATGATCAGTCAAACAATAGCAGCTGCTTTAAATCTTATTATTGACCCAATCTTTATTTTTGTTTTCGAATGGGGATTAATGGGAGCAGCTCTTGCTACTACAATAAGCCAATTTACAGGAATGATGCTATCTATTTGGTATTACACTTTAAACAACAAAAGTGTTCTTAAACTTGATGCCAAATTATTAATGACAATTCCTGATAAAAAGATTACAATTGAAACTTTTGCTATTGGTGCATCTTCTTTTGGAAGACAAATCGCAAGCTCTGTGATGAATATTGTCTTAAATCATTCATTATTATTTTATGCAGGAAGTTCAGGAATTGCAGCATTTGGAATAGTTTTCAGACTTGCAATGTTTGTATTTATGCCATTATTTGGAATTAATCAGGGGTTTATGCCTGTTGCAGGATATAACTATGGAGCAAAACGTATGGATAGAGTTTTAGAAGCTTTACGAAAATCTAATATAAGAGCAACAGTTTTTTGTGTAATTGCAATGTTTGCATTTTACTTTTTTGCAACAGATTTAGTGAAAATCTTTACAACTGATACCGTATTAATTGAAACAGGTACAAGAGCAATTAGAATATTTATTGTTGCATTTCCTGTTGTTGGATTTCAGATAATAGGTTCTGGACTTTATCAGGCTTTAGGAAAAGCTAAAGCGTCGTTTTTTCTCGCTATTGCAAGACAAGTGTTATTTTTAATACCATTTGCACTGCTTTTCCCTCTTCAATGGGGCGAAAATGGTATATGGTTATCATTCCCTGCTGCAGATTTTCTATCTGCGATTATTACATTTTTTATGGTTTTACACATGACTCGCAAGTTAAAATCTGAAATAAAATTTTCTGCTCAAACTGTACCTGAAAGGAGATAAAGTGACATTAATCATGCTAATTTGATAGTTATCAACAGTCGTGTTGTATAGTTTTAGCTTAAAAAAACAACTAAATTACAATTATAATGTTATGTTTGTAGCTAATTCTATAGTATGATAGTAGACAAATTAACCATTCCTGCTTTTTTAAGCAGATCATTCGAGAAATTCTCCAAAAACGATTTTTTAGGATTTTCTGATGAAAAACCTAAATCTTATGAGCAAATTAAGGAAGAGATTAAATCTGTTATTTATTTTCTTCAAGAACTAGGAGTAAAAAGAGGTGACAAAGTTGCAATATACTCTAATAATATGCCAAATTGGGGTGTTACTTATTTTGCAACCGTTTCTTTAGGAGCTATTGCTGTTCCATTATTACCCGACTTTAGTCAGGAAGAACTACAAAATATTTTGACTCATAGCGAAGCTAAAGTGATTTTCACTTCAGAAATACTTGAAGAAAAAACTAAAGCTGTAAGTACAGATTTTCTTGAGTCAAAAGTTAGAATAAATGACTTTGCAAATATTGATGTAAAAGGAAACGCACAACACGATTATACTAAAAAATCTGATGTCGTTGTAGATGTTCAAGAAGATGATATTGCAATTATTATCTATACTTCTGGTACAACTGGAAAATCAAAAGGGGTAATGTTAACCCATAAGAATCTTTGTTTTAATACCGAGAAATGTGGAATTGTCCAACCAATACGTGAAGATGATGTATTTCTTTCTTTTCTTCCATTATCACATGCATACGAGAATACTTTAGGCCTTTTGCTACCTATGCTTAGTGGAGCATCTGTATATTATTTGCGCAAATTACCTTCTCCTGCTGTTTTAATTCCTGCAATGCAAGCTGTAAAGCCAACAATTATGCTTTCAGTACCATTGATTATTGAGAAAATATACAGGAATAAGATTTTATCATCTCTTAATGCTAAAAGAGCGACAAGAATAATGTATAAGATTCCACCATTGAGGAAAATGATTAATGCTGCGGCTGGTCGTAAATTAATGGAAAATTTTGGTGGTAGAATTCGTTTCTTTGGTATTGGTGGAGCAAAGTTAGACCCTGTTGTTGAAAAATTCTTGTTGGAAGCTAAATTCCCATATGCTATTGGATATGGTCTTACTGAGACTTCTCCAATGCTAGCTGGAGTAAATCCTCAAACTGTTCGTTTAGGATCAACTGGACCTCAAATCGAAGATATTGAGCTAAAACTAAAAAATAAAAATCCTAAAACTGGTGAAGGTGAACTTTGGGCTAAAGGTGATTCTATCATGAAAGGATATTATAAAGAGCCTGAACTTACAAGACAAGTACTTACTGAAGACGGTTGGTTTAATACTGGCGATCTTGTTACTATGGATAAAGACGGCTTTATTTATGTTAAAGGAAGAAGCAAAAATGTAATTATTGGTTCTAGTGGTGAAAATATTTACCCAGAAGAGATAGAATCAATCATTAATAACTTCAATTTTGTAACAGAATCTTTAGTCGTTGAAGAAAAAGGTCGTTTAGTTGCTTTAGTTCATCTTAATATGGAAGAGATGGAGAAGAAATATGAAAATATGAAGCATGAACTTGATGATAAAGTAGAGGAGCTTAAAGTAGATTTAAGAACTTATATTAATGCAAAAGTTAGTAAGTTCGCAGCTATTAAAGTTGTTTCAATTCAAAAAACTCCTTTTGAAAAAACTGCTACACAGAAAATTAAAAGATATAAATACAATAGTTAATATTGTAATTTTTAACATTATTTATAAGCCACAGTTTTTAATTGTGGCTTTTTAATTTAAAAAAAAGTGTAGTGAAATCGAAAATATGTCGTTGATAAGATCTACAATCAAAGTATAATATTAAGAAGTAATACAGATTATTGTTAATGGTAGAGACATATTATATAATGATTTAATATAAGTGACTAGACTTGGAATTGCTATAAGTCAGAGCTTTATATCTTAAAAGAATCCAATAATCAACTCTTTAAAGAAAACAAATGCGATAAAGCAGGAAACTGCAAGTTTTAAGACTATTCCAAACATCAATCCCATAAAAGACCCTAAAGCAGCTTTGAGTGATTTAGATACTTTTTTGCTATCATTATCCAGATTGTCTTTGCGTGTGTAGTGATAAAGTAATTCTCCAGCAAGAGCTCCTAAAAAAGGGCCAACGAATATTCCAATTGGACTGAAGAATAAACCAACAATAAGTCCAAGTCCACTTCCTCGGGTTCCCCATTTCGATCCGCCAGCTTTTTTTGTTCCCCAAACAGGTACAATATAATCTAAAATTGTTGAAACAGTCGCTAGTATTCCTGCTAGAATCAATGTAAAGGTTGTTATATCTACATTCGTTGTAAAATGAAGTAGGAGTAAGCCTACAAAACTTAGAGGAGGACCAGGTATTACAGGAAAAATACATCCTACAATTCCTGCAAGTATTAAAATAACTCCGATTATTATTAATGCTATATCCATATTATTCTGTTACTTCTTTAAGTCGTCTTTTCAGTTCGGTATCTATAGTTTCTTTACTAATTTCTATTGCCACAAAAGATTTAAACAAATCTCGCTTAGGAATTGTTTTTGAACAAACCACAGTAATATCACTGAGCATAGTTTTTCTTGCTGCTGTAAGTTTTGCTTCGAAATTTGGATCTGCAAGAAAAGTTTCATGACTAAATTTGTCCAAAATGTAAATATCTACTTCCTCTGCAATCTCCTGTTTTGCAATTAAAAGAGCTTTGTCTTGTGCAAACTGAGCATCTGTACTAACGGCATTTGCATGTGACCTAAAGTGTAAATTATCGCTTTCGTAATTGCTGCATATTCTCTTTTCCAAAATGCTACAAGATTGAAAGCTGAATAAAATTACAATAGTTGGGATTAGGAGTTTTTTTATCATTATAATAATTTAAATTCTTTTTAAATTATCCGATAGAATCCATCCTTGTTTGCCATCAGATAACTTTACATTGTACCAATTGTCCAGAGAATCTGTAATCTCGACTTTAATACCTTCAGGAAGCTCGAACAGATTATTGCTTTCTTCGTTAGGAGATGATTTTACCAGACCTTTCTCAAAAACAATAGCAAATTTATTATTAGTTACTTTTTTAGATAAATGGCTTGCAAATATGATAGATATAATCGCAAAAGATAATGTAATAATACCAACAATAAATCCGGTCTTTCTAAATTTAATATTTCGACTAAAGAGGTATAATCCTGCTAGTGTCAAACTTAACGCAAATAAAACAATTGCAAGAACTGACCATCCATCAGATGACATAATTGATATTGCTCTGTCGAACCATTTTTCGTAAAAAGCTGTTGGCAACTCTTGAGTTTTACTTTTTACTTTAGAATTTGCAATAGCCAAGTTGTGCTGTACATCTTCATTTGATGGATCAATAGCCAAAGCCTTTTCGTAATGATAAAGAGCATTTGCTAAATCACCAATTTGAAAATAGCAATTCCCAGCATTTAAAAACAATGCTACAGATGAATAGTTCTCTGAAATAATACTATCATAATACACTATTGCATTAGAATAATTTGACTTATTATAGTAATGTGTTGCGCTGTCTTCTAATTGTTTTAAATCTGTTGAATATGCGTTAAATCCAACCATTACAGCAATGAATAAAAATGCAGGTTTCAACAATATTCTATATTTTCTTTTCATTTTTTGCATAATTATTTAATCGTTTGTTCAAGATTGTCAATTATTGCTGATGCTTCCTTATAGATGTATGATAATTCTGTTTCTGCAGAAGATGGAGCAAAGTGAGCAAACTCACATTTGTCTATTACTTCAATAAGCTTACGAACTAACACTGGATCAATTCCTTTATCTATAAGTATATCATTGATTCTATCTTTTGTTAAATCGGCAACCTGGATTTCAAGTTTATCTCCACAATATCCCCATAAGGCTGATATGATTTCTTTATAGAACTCAGTTTTAAGATCTTTTAGCATGAATTTCTTGGCTTGCTTTAATCTTTTTTGTGATGTGCGACCAGCTTTGCGTTGTTTTACCATAGCTAAATTAGCATTTTCTTTAATTCTTTTGCGCATTACAATTACTAATGCAACAAAAAGAACAAAAGGGATAATAAATAACCATGAATAAAAACCACGACTGACAATAGGGGTATAGCTTTGGACTAAATTTAAATTCTTGTAATTTACAAACCTAATGTCATCTTCGCTTATATAGTCAATGTTTTTTTGTGAATAATTATATGAGTTTTGCCCAAAGTCAGTGTCATTTTTATCTTTTTTTACTGCTATGTTTATCTCATCTGATTTTAGTGTTTTATACTGTTTTGTTGATGAATCAAAATATGTAAAACTTATAGCTCCCAAATTAAAAATGCCGGGATATCGGGGTATTATTGTATATTCCCATGTTTTATTGCCTTGTACGCCTGAAGAATATGTATTAATATTTCTTTCAGCAACAGGCTCATATATTTCGAATTCTTTAGGCCAAGAAATTACAGGAGCTTCAACCATGTCAAAATTTCCATTCCCAGAAATTTTAAGTTTTAAGCTTATGGCATCATTTACTAAAACAGTATCTTCTGATTGTATCATTTCAAGATCAAAACTACCAACAGCACCTGTAAATGATTCTGGAGCATTTGATGGTAAAGGTTTGACATTGATTTTAATTTCAGGTGAACTGATAGTTTTATTTAAAATGTTTTGGCTTCCATAATATCCCATTCTACCGCCTTGCATAGGTTGCTGTATTTTTAGATCAAATACGCAAGGGGCTATCTTTAATTCACCCGAAGTGCGAGGATATAAAATAGCTTTTTTAATTATCTGAGTATTATAAACCTGATTATTATAATTTTCCCTTACCCATTTACCGTCAATGTCAAAGTCTTCAACAATAAAATCGTCAAATCCAGGCAATTTATCTTCTCCGCCAACTACACTAACTTTTGTGTAAAACTTAATTGTAACGGTTAAATGCTCACCTTTATACAAATTAGTTTTATCAACAAAAACTTTTACAAATACATCATCATCGGTAAGTTCTCTAGGTTGAGCATTATTACTACCATAACTCATCATATTGTAAAGCTCTTCAAAAGGATCATAGCTATTTCTTCTTCGGCTGTTATTGCTCTGAACCTGCTCTTCCTGAATAACAACACTGGTACTGTTTGATGTTACAGTTTTTCCATCAACTTTAGCTGTAGCACCTCCAATTGTATATGTCCCAGTTTTTGATGCTTTAAAAGCATAAGTATAAATGTAATTGTGTTCCTGAGTGTAATTTCCATTAGAAATCACAACATTTGAACTCGATGAAAATGATGGTCCACCAACAAGAGTTAAACCCGAGTAATCCCCTAAATTTAATTCAGTCGGTTTCTTGTTGAGTGTAAATTGAACTTGAAACTGCTGCCCAACACCTGCTTTCGGTGATGACTTTGCAGTAAATTTAATCCCATCTGCAAGTGCTAATACACTTGTTAGTAATATTAAAGAAAATAATAGTGCCTTCCTCATGATCCTTCAAAATCTATTAGTACAAAAATACAAGAATATTACAAAAATAAATAGTAAAAGCTTGAAGTTTTCACAGCTTTCACAAATTTAACGGATTGAATATATATTTGGTGTCAAAAAATCTTAAAAAAAAGTTAAAGATATATCATGTGTTTAAATTATATTTTTCTAATTTTATATCCATAATCATCCAATACAACCATATTTATGACAAGAAAAGTATTTGACGCTCTTGTAAGGCTATTTGCTATTTCTGTAAACAGAAATCTACAAAGTGATGTTCCAAAAATAAAATCGCATTTTAAAACCTTTTTAATTAATTACCTCGAACCTAAATACGTAGAAAGTTTTTTGGTACTATTTGATAATTATTTATCAGAATTTTCATCTATTGAATCAGGCAAAAGGTTATCGTTAAATTCTGTAAAACTTATTTCATATTGTGAAGATACTGCAATTATTATGTCTGATAAAGAAAAGGCTATAATTCTTTTTAATCTTATTAGACTAATCTCAGAAACAGATAGTTTTAACAATTCTGAAGAATTTATAAGACTTGTAGCAGATATTTATCAAATTCCAGATAATAATATTGACAATTTATTCCTATTCTTCAATAATCAAGAGACAGAAGGATTAACAGATATTTGCAATAGGGAAGTTAAATTTGCTGAAACTTTTTATTTTTGTAATGATGTCTATGCTTTGCAAAATACCGGAGAGCAAGAGTTTGTTATTGATACAGTATCTGTTGGTAAAGCAGCATATTGCTATGCATTAAAAGAATCTGTCATTACTTTTAAAGATCAAACTAAACTGTTTTTCAATGATTTTATATCTCAATTTGAAATTACAAATGAAAATAAATTCGAGATTTATCTGAAAAATATATCCGTTCAGAAGAAAAATAAGAAAATTCTACACGATATCTCAATAAAAATGTCGGGTGGAGATTTTATTGGAGTCATAGGTAATAGTGGATCTGGAAAAACAAGCTTGTTAAATGCAATTTCAGGTTTAGAAAAAAAAGTAAATGGGACATTTTATCTAAAATCAGAAAAAGAGCATTTAAATTACTCTTATCAAACTCAGGATTGTCAATTTATTCCGATGTTTACTGTTAAGGAGCATCTGGAGCAGCGTGCCGATTTTTTACAAATAAAGAAAAAGGATAGGAAAGAAGTAATATCTCAAATTTCCGAATCGGTAGGTCTAGAAAAACATTTACACAAGATTGTAGCAAAACAAGATAATAGTAGCTATCAATTGTCTGGAGGACAGCAAAAAAGACTTCGTATTGCAATGGAATTAATGTCATCACCTGATGTTTTTATTTTGGATGAACCAACAAGTGGATTATCTTCAGATGATGCTTTTAAAATACTATCCTTGTTGAAAGGTGTGTCGAATTCTAATAAACTTGTTCTTGCTTCTATTCATCAACCTGACTATGAAAGTTTAATGCTTTTTGATAAGCTTATTGTTCTCGATAACAATGGATTTCCTGCTTATTATGGAAGCCCGTTCAAAGTTGCCGAATATCTTAGAGATTTGACAAATAAGGTAGATAGAAACACTGTTTTGGAATTGAGTAAAAATCCATCATCTATACTAGAGCTACTTGATGTCTCAGACCTAGATGTTAAGACTAGTTTTTGGTATGATAAGTTTAAATTATCTGAAATGTGGTCGAATAAACAATTTGAAGATAAGCACACGGTTAAAAATAGGAATAAAATAAAACTCAATCCCGTAAAGTCTTTAATGTCAAATATTAAATTCGATTTTAAATTTAGTGTTAAAAATAAATTGCGAGTTCTAGTATTATTGATCATACCATTAATAACAGGTATTACATTTGCTTTAATCTCTAAATCGTCTGCATCTGAAATATATGAATTCTACCATAATCCTAATATTCCTGTTGTAGTTTTGATTTTTGTCATTACAGCATTATTCATTGGAATGGTTAGTGCATGTAATGAGTATATTAGTTTGCGATTATATCACAAGTCGGATTATTATATTAAAAATAAATTTTATTCATTATCTCTGGCTAAGTTTCTAAAATATATTTTGATTTCATTTTTGCAAACAGCATTACTTGTTATCCCTGCTTTAATAATTCTTAAAATGGATTTTCTTTTATCTCATATTTTTATAATTATTTGGATAGTTTGTTTTTTTGGGGCAATGACAGGATTGTTAATTTCAATATTTTTTAAATCGTCCTCAGTGGTTTATTTGATTGCTCCCTTTGTCATCGTGTTAAATATGCTATTCTCAGGAGTTTTGATAAAATTTGATTCATTTAATGCTAAATTGTTCGGACAAAACCCTTCAAACGTAACAGCAGTAGCAAATTTATTCCCGACATATCCTGCTACAAATGCAATACTGTCAGACTTGTATTTGTTTGAGGATAAGAGGTCTGATAATTTCGAAAAGAAGGTAATGTTTTATGAGGCCGTTTATTATCTTGATTATTACTTGCCAAAATTGCAGGAGGTCTTTAAGAGGGATTCAACTGTAGCGCATGAAATGCTTATTTATGAGAAAAAAAGAAACTCTGAGTTTGCACAACTTGAGAAAAATTTTGATAAGTCAATCGGAATAGTAAAATCATATTACAACTCTCAGCGAATGAATATTATTAATTATCAAAATATAAATGCCAAAATTGCTGATTATTGTAATAAAAACCTTGACTTAATTGTAACAAACTATTATCAGAAACCTTTGCATTTATCAAATAGAAAGATTGACAGACAATTTATGACAGCTTATATTCCTCCATATTATAAAGGTGATGATGTGATTTTTAGCCCGTATGTGTATATAGGTAATTATTGTTTTGATCTTTACTTGTTTACCGTACTTAAACTTATTGTATTATCACTCGGTTTATTTGTGATTACAATGTTTTTAAAGTTTAGATATAAATAAAGAGAGCTTTTGAACTTGTCTTGATATTTCAAATTTTCAAATATTAGAGAAAGGTGTTAGCTTTACAGCAATATTTCAAAAGGAAAAAATAGATGGATATATTATTGATTTTAGCAGGATTTGCAGTTGGTTTTTTTGTAGCGTTCTTAATCTTTAAGAATAAAAAAAATGATGATTCAGTTAAATTATCGGAAGAAATTGTAAGTGTAAAAGAAGATTTGATTCGTTCAAAAGCAGAGAAGAATCAGTTAGATAAACTTTTTGAAGACAGTAAGAATTTAGTTGATAAACTAAGAGAGGAAAACAAATTTTTAAATTCTTCACTATCAGCTGCCGAGACAAATTTAGCAAATGTTAATGAGCGTCTCGAAAATCAAAAAAATGAAGTTCAGGAATTACAAAAAAAACTAACTTCTGAGTTTGAAAATCTTGCGAACAAAGTTCTGGAAGAGAAATCTAAAGCATTTAAAGAAGAAAATAAACAACAATTAGACTCAATTCTAAATCCATTTAATCAAAATTTAAAAGAATTTAAACTAACAGTTAAAGATACTTATGAAAAAGGCTTGAAAGAAAGAACTGAAATAAGCACTGAACTTAAGATAATGCAAAACCTGAATCAAAAACTACAGGATGAAGCTTCAAATCTGGCTAAAGCATTAAAAGGTGATAGTCAAAAGCAAGGTAGGTGGGGTGAAATGATTCTTGAGAAAATCTTAGAATCTTCGGGTCTCGAAAAAGATGAACATTATAAGCTTCAGGATTCTTTTACTGTTGAAGATGGAAAACGCTTTAGACCCGATGCTGTGGTTTATTTGCCTGATGACAAACATATTATAATTGATTCAAAGGTATCTTTAGTTGCCTATGATAAGTTTACAAATGCTCAAAATGAACTTGAAAAAGAAAAATACATAAAAGAACATATCACTTCTGTTAGAAATCATATTAAAGAACTATCAGATAAAGATTATTTAAATAATTTAGGATTAACAACACCCGAATACCTTTTGATGTTTATCCCAATTGAAGCTTCGTTTAGTGCTGCTGTTACCTACGATAACTCAATTTTTAACGATGCCTGGGATAAACGAATTGTTATTGTTAGTCCAGCTACTTTGATAGCTACTCTGATGACAATTTCTGCTATCTGGAAACAAACAAAACAAACTGAAAATGCATTGAAAATTGCCGAAAGAGGAGGGAAACTATATGATAAATTCAAAGGCTTTATTGATGATTTAGAAAAAGTAGGAGTAAATCTTACCAAAGCACAATCTGAATACGATAAAGCTGTGGCAAAATTACATACTGGTTCTGGAAACTTGCTAAGACAAGCCGAAGACCTAAAGAAATTAGGTGCTAAAACAACAAAATCTATTTCAAAAGAAATGTTGGATAAAACAGAAGATGACCTAAATCAATTATCTGAGTCTGGAAACTGATCTTACTAATGCTTCATCTTTTCCTATGGATCTTATTGCAAGATAAGTAAATACAGCTGCTACAAATGGCATTAGGATAGTGATTTTGGTTGACCAATCAACCCCTGCTGCACCTTTTGCCTGGAACAAATAGAAAAACATTAGTCCAATACTTCCGATTTGAATAATAAGATTGAAAACATTAAATCTTATTTGTAACATTCTTTTCTTAAATAGGAAAATGCTGACAAAAGTTGTTAACATGCTAATTGCAAGCATTATTGTAAGTGGCAATACGTTGAAGTTTTCGGTTTTACCATCTTTTACATAATCAAAACCCTGAATCCCAAGTTTAACAGTTTCTTGTGATTCAAGAACTATTTCACCAAAAGGAAAAATCATAAGAGAGCCCATGCATGCTAAGGCAAGTAAAAGGTATAATGTTTGTATTCTTTGTATCATTGTTTTATTTTTTTTACAAAAATAATAATAAAATTTTAAAATCAATTAATCATTTTTTTTGATACAACAATTATAATTACCTTTGTTCGTTATAAATTATTAAAGTACTGTTTGAAGATATGAATGCTTATAAAGATAATGTGGAAGCAATAGATGCTTTAAGACAAAAGCATGATGAATTATTGAGTGAAATCAATAAGAAAATTTATGGCCAGGATCAGGTGATTAAGGAAGTTCTTATCTCGATTTTTAGTCGTGGGCATTGTTTATTGATTGGAGTTCCAGGCTTAGCAAAAACATTGCTCGTTAATACTATTGCACAAGTATTAGGATTGAAAAATAAAAGGATTCAATTTACTCCAGACTTAATGCCTTCTGATATTATTGGTACCGAAATATTGGGTGAAAACAGACAGTTTAAATTTGTAAAAGGACCTATATTCGCAAATTTTATTCTTGCTGATGAGATAAATCGTACTCCTCCAAAAACTCAGGCAGCTTTGCTAGAGGCTATGCAGGAAAGATCTGTGACAGCTGCTGGTACTGAATATAAACTTGATGAGCCTTTCTTTGTGATGGCTACCCAAAATCCAATTGAGCAGGAGGGGACATATCCATTGCCAGAAGCACAGCTCGACCGTTTTATGTTTAATATTATGGTTGGGTATCCTGAATATAAGGATGAATTAATAGTAGTGAAAAATACAACTGTTGATAAAGAATTTAATATAAAAAAGGTGCTTTCTGCTGAGGAAATTATATTCTTCCAAGGTCTGATTCGTAAAGTACCTATTAATGATAATGTGCTTGAATATGCAGTGAAACTTGTTAGTATGACAAGACCTGATTCTGAATACGCCCACGATTATGCTAAGAAATATTTGCATTGGGGAGCTGGCCCAAGAGCATCTCAGTTTCTTGTTGTTGGAGCAAAGACTCACGCTGTATTGAATGGGAAATACACTCCTGATATTGAAGATGTAAAAGCTGTTGCAAAAATTATCCTTCGTCATAGAATTATTAAAAATTATAAAGCTGAAGCTGATCGTATTAGTATTGAACAGATAATTGATGAACTGTTAAAATAAATGAAGCTATCCTTTATAAAAATATTGTTTGTTATAGCTGGGATTGTATTTTCAAATATCATTATTGCTCAGGAGGATCAAGAGGCTGGTAACCAACCAAAGAAAGTAGAGATTATTCATGCTAATAGTCTTGAATACGACGAATCTACTGGTGTGATGGCAAAGAAATTGTTGGGGAAAGTTGTATTTAAACATGAAGACGCATTTATGTTTTGTGATTCTGCATACTTTTACGATTTTTCGAATACAATAGAAGCATATGATAATGTTAGAATAAAACAGGGAGATACAATTTTGTTGATTGGAAATTATCTTGAGTATGATGGCAATACAAAAGTTGCTAAAATGAGAGACTCTGTAATTCTAAAACATCGTGAATCATTATTGTTGACTGATTCTCTAGATTATGACAGAACAGAGAATATGGCATACTATTTTGAGGGGGGGAGAATCTTTGATGGCGATAATCGCTTAACTTCACGTCGAGGATATTATTTTACAAAGAAAAAGGATTATTATGCGGTCGACACTGTTGTGTTAAAAAATCCTCAATATGATATTTTTTCGGATACTTTAAGGTATAATACAGATTCTGCAATTTCATACTTTTATGGACCAACAAATATTGTGGCTGATTCAAATTTCATTTATTGCGAAAATGGTTATTATAATACTAGAACAGATGTTGCAGCTTTCTCCGAAAATGCATGGCTAAGATCCGGTCCTAATTATTTACGAGGAGATAGTTTGTATTATGATAGGAAAATTGGATTCGGTGAAGGATTCAATAATGTTTCTGTGATTGATACTGCTGAGAATCTCTTGGCTTTTGGTGATTATGGTTACTATTATGAAAACCCTCGTAATGCTATGATGACTAAACGAACAGAAGTCATATACGTCACAGATGGAGATAGTATATTTATGCATTCTGACACTGTGTATATTTCTGTAGATTCATTAGAGAATAGATTAATCCGAGCTTTTCATAAAGTACAGGTGTATAAAACCGATGTGCAAGCAAGATGTGATTCACTTGCTTTTATGTCAAGAGATTCTATAGTAGAAATGTATTATGATCCAATTATATGGTCAGAAGAAAATCAAATAAGTGCTGATAAAATTATAGTACATTTTGTGGATAAAGAACCAGATAAATTTTATTTGGAAAACAATGCTTTTGCAATTCAGCAATACGACTCAATACATTATAATCAGATGAAGAGTAGAAACATTACTGGATATGTTATTGAGAAAGAAATAAAAAAAGTCGATTTAATCAATAACTGTCAGACAATTTACTTTGTAATTGATGAAGAAGTCAAAAAAATTATTGCATTAAACAAAGTTGTTAGTAGTAATATGACTGTTAATTTAAAAGATAGTAAAATTGATCAAATTTGGTTCTACGATAAACCTGACGGAGAAACTATTCCAATCGATAGGGTAACCAATGAGCAAATAATATTAAAAGACTTTAAATGGTACGATAATATTCGACCAATGAGTAAAGATGATATCTTTATTTGGAAAGAAATCGAATAACTATTTTACACCATAATCTCATTTTGATAGATATGCTTTTATCAATAATTTTTGTATATTTATACAAATTTTGTAATCATGGAAAGAAAACTTTTGATTGGAGTTCTTGGTAATCTTGGTGCAGGAAAGACCACAACATGGAATGAGTTTTTTGGAAGAAATGTACATACAGGTAAAAATATCAGGTACATAAATATTCATGATGAAAAAATCCCGGTATTTTTGATTAATGGCGCACCACTAGAGCGAAAAACTAATTTGGAATTTATATTACCAGATGAAGATCCCACCATTGTTCTTTCATCTTTTCTTTACCATAAAGATGTAAAAAAGAATTTTGATTTTTTTATTAAAAAAGGGTATGAACTTTACATTTTGTGGTTAAATCCAGGCTTTTCTGACCCTAATGATAAAGTTCTTTTCTATAATGCAGGTATTATTAATTATCTTTTAAGTAAAGAAGCCACTGTTTCTGTAAAAAATGGTAAACAAATACCGATATTAAGAGTAAATGATGTTAAAAATTTCATTTATTCCTGGTATAAAACACATTTTAATGAGAAAATATAATATGTTTTTTTAGTATATTTGTTATTTTAGCATTAAAATTCCTTGTTTAGTATAAATAATGTATTTATATTTGCAGGGTAGATATTGAGCGAGTATATTTGACCAAGAGAAATAGTTGAACTAAAAATAAATATTATGGCGATTACAGGGGTGCACAATATTGGGAAAGTATTGGAGCTAAAATTAGAAGCTGTTGGGATTTATTCTGTAGAAGATCTTAGAGAAGTTGGGACTGAAGAGGCTTTTTTAAGATTATTATCTAATAATAAAAATACCAGTAGAAGTGTTATTTTTTCTATCGAAGGTGCAATTAAAGGTGTAAGATGGCACAAGCTAGAAGAAAACAGAAAAGAAGAATTAAGAGAATTTTATAAATCGGTCGTTCAACCGAGATAGTATTATTCTTGAAAATCTGACAAAACTCATTTGTTAAATCTATTATAATTACCAACTTTGGAAGCTAAAATTCGAAAGTTGATTCTTATAATAGATTTTTTTATGCAAAAAATTGAAAAACACCCTATTTTAAACGTCCCAGAGGACAATACTGTTAAGTTTAACTATAACGGAAAAGAAGTAATTGGAAATAAAGGATTTACTATTGCTGCTGCACTACATCAGGCAGGCTATCCAGTACATAGCCATTCTTTAGATGATAGAAATCGTTCACTTGAATGTGGTATAGGAAAATGTGGTGCATGCGAAATGTTAGTTGATGGTAAGATTCGTCGTATTTGCATTACAAAAGTTGATAACATAAGTGAAGTTAGAGAAATTCCTAAAGATTATACTCCTGAAACAGATATTTCCGAAGAAACAAAAGAAATAGCAGTGTTTAAAACTCAGGTTGCAATTATTGGAGCTGGCCCCGCTGGTTTAGCAGCAAGAGAATTATTAAATGAATATAATGTTTCAAATATTGTAATTGATAATAACGATAAGATCGGCGGTCAATTTTTAATGCAAACTCACCAGTTTTTCTTTTTCGAAAAAGAAAAGAAATTTGGTGGAATGAGAGGGTTTGATATCGCTGAAACTCTTGCAGGCGATAATAGAGATGGGATTATGCTAAATTCTGTTGTTTGGGATATACTTGAAGAAAAGAAAGTTGCTGTAAAGAACATTGAAACAAACGAAATATTTTATGTTCAGGCAGACCACTTAGTTGTGGCAACAGGAGCTATACCATTTATGCCAAGTTTTAAGAATGATGACGTTCCTGGTGTTTATACTGCTGCAGTTATTCAAAAAATGATGAATAACGAATTTACATTATTGGGTAAAAATATTTTAACTGTTGGTGCTGGAAATATTGGATACTTAACTTCTTATCAATTAATGCAGGCTGGCGCAAATGTGAAAGCAATTATTGAAGCTATGCCTCGCGAAGGAGGATTCCCTGTTCAAGCAAACAGAGTGAGACGCCTAGGTATTCCTGTAATGACTGGTAATATTCTCTTAGAAGCAATTCCAAACGAAGATTATACAGGAGTTGTTGGTGCTGTAATTGCAGAATCAGAAAACTTTAAGCCAATTCCAGGAACAGAAAAAGTTATTACGGGTATTGACGCTATAAATATTTGCACTGGTTTAGTTGCAGACGACCAACTAATGACAAAGGGAAGTTTACTGTTTGGCAGAAATGCACATGCTGTTGGTGATGCTTTAAGAATTGGTGAAGGTACAAGTGCAGTTTTAAGAGGAAAGCAAGCAGCGTACGAAGTTCTGGAATCAATTGGTGTAAGATATAATTATGATGAGTATTTAGCTGTATCAAAAGAATATATTGACTCTCAACAACATCCAACAAGAGTAATCGAAGAACCTTTTATGCCATCACGTGAAAGAGCAGAAAAGAAACCTTACGTTTTAATTGACTGTCTTTATGGCTTTGCATGTAACCCATGTGAGTTTGCATGCCCTCATGGAGCAATAACAAAAACTTCTACTAGTACAGTTCCTCATATTGATTTTGAAAAATGTGTCGGATGTATGGATTGTGTTTATCAATGCCCAGGCTTAGCAATATTTGGATATGCAGAAAAGAAAAACTGGCTGTTTTTGCCAATTGAATATGAAGCAAATCAAGGTGAAGAAGTTTATCTTGTTGATAATAATGGAACGAAAGTAGGAGAAGGGGTAATCGAAAAAATTCTTAAAAAGCCAAATAAAACGAATGTTGCCAGAGTAAAAGCTCTTGATTTAGCAGGTGAAGAATTAACAAAAGCTCGTGGTTTTATCGTTAAAGATAAATATCCTGAATTACCTTCAATCGAGACTTCAAAAGGAGAGCATCCGTCAGAAACATATATTTGTCATTGCGATGATGTTAAACTTGATGAGATTCTTGAAGTAATTGGAGATAGAAAATTTATCTCTGTTGATGAAATAAAACATACTACTAGATTAGGAATGGGTGCATGTCGTGGAAAGAGATGTATTAAAAGGTTAAAGCAGACAATTGCTCCTTATGGCATTGAAATAGTCGGAGATGCAACACCTAGAGCTCCATTGTCAAATCAAGTTTCGATGGGAGAACTACTCCCTCATACAACTGAAAAGATTTTTTCAAATACAGATAAAAAACAGAATAAAAGAGTTAAAGTACAGTCACTTGTTGCAGGTGGTGGTATGGCTGGAAGTTCTGTTTTTAGATATTTAGCAGAAGCTGGATTAGAACCTGTTCTAATAAATAAAGACAGAGGTGCTTCTTGGAGAAATATTGCTGGTGGACGTCCTGCATTCTCATTACCTGCTTTAGCTGATATTGCACTTGAAAACAGACAAATATTCGAAGACTTACAAAAAGTTAGTAATATAGATTATAAGCCTATAAGGTACATTTCTTTTGCGCATGATGAAGATACATATAAAGCCTTAGATGCATCAAGAGCTTGGTCAAATGCTTATCTAGTGGAGAAAAAAGATTTTGTAAATGAAATCTCCCCATTCTTTAATTCAAACTTAAACACATATAATGCTGCTCTTGTAACTCATGACTGTTGGCAAGCTACACCTGGAAAAACTATCGATTTAATTAGAAAAATTGGTTTGTCAAAAGGTGGTCAAATTCTTGAAGATTGTGAACTTATTGATTTGTATAAAGAAGGAAAAAACACTATTGCTCTAGTTAAAAAGCACGATGGACAATTTGTTGAATATGAAACAGAACACTTTGTAAATGCTTTAGGACCTCAAGCTGGAAAATTTGCTAAGAAAATGGGAGTAGAGGCAGGTTTATATCCTGTAAAACACCAGGCATTTATTACCAGACGCCTTCCGTTTATGGGTAAAAATGGTAATCCATTAGATATGCTAATTGATAGACGTAAATACAAAGGCTTCTCTGCAGTTTATGGACAGCAATTAGCAGAAACAGGTCAGATTATTGGTTGTGCTTCTCCAGCTGTGGATCCAATGGAAACAGACAAAGACTTAAGGATAAATAGTAAGGAATTTTTAGAGATCGTTTCTGAGATTTTTGTTGATTGGGTTCCTCAATTATCAAGTGTTGGATTCCAGGCAGTATGGTCCGGTTATTATGTTGAACCACGTTATATTGCTGATGTTGATAAAGGATTATTAATTGGTTTAAGAGGGCATGGTTTTATGTTAGGTCAATACCTTGCTAAACTTTATGTTGACAAACTTACTGGCAAACAAGTGCCAGATTATTTCAATGACTTAAGTCTTAATGGTCCTGGTTTATCAGAATCTGCATTTAAGTAGAAAAACTTAATTATTAGATAAAAAAAACATTTAAGGTAGATATCTTAAATGTTTTTTTTATGGTTCTACCACGAACGGCTTTAGCCATCAACTTTGTTAATTTAGTGGAAAGAATTGATGCATTGTCAAAAATCAATATTTATGCTAATTTGTTGTCTTCCTTGCAACAGTTCTAATTGATTCAAAATTACTCACAATTATCAAATATTTAAAAGGCGTTCCCCGATAAATCGGGGCAGGCTGTGAGTGCTTCGCAAGTCACAAGGCTAGTGCTGGCTCTGTGGTTCTTCGAATTCAATTTTGTGCTTAATTTTCTTTCAGTGAGGGCTTAGCTTCGCTGATTACTTAGTAATACGCCGTTGTCTGTTTGGTAGCTCGAAATATTTGGTGAATTCTCTGGATAGCTATAAATATTGTAAAGTATTACACATTAAAATTATGATATTACCTTTTTTATTTATTTTATTCTTTTTCAAACATCAAATGAGCCTTGGGTTCTAAATCAGAAATTTTAGTTTCTTTAAGATATGTTAGGAATTTTTGCGTAAGTTCATGACATATCGATTGAAAAAAGATAAAAGATTCTTCTTGTCTGTTTCTACCTATACAAATGTCGTCTTCGTTTACCTTACCGTTTAAAACCTCAAACACTTCGATAAGTCTAATTTTATTTGCAGGTTTATTGAGGAAATAACCACCACGAGGTCCTCGGGTAGAGTATATTAGTTTAGCTCTGACAAGAGACTCTAATACTTTAAATAAATGATTTCTGGAACAATTTGTGAGATTAGAAATTCGCTGTGCACTAATCCCCTTGTCGCCAACAGCTGCTATTAATGCCATGCTATGGAAACTTAAAATATTGGCCTCAGAAAGTGCTAATATTCTCATTTTAGATAATTTTCATTTCAGGATCCATATTGTCTAAAATACTTTGGAGGGTATTGTCTTTTAAGTAGGTAATCATTGATTCTCCAATATCCTGACAAATACCGCCCATAATACAATTTCCAAATGGACAAACCTCATTATCAATGGGGCATTCATTAACTTCAACCTCACCTTCAATAGCTTCCAAAATAGTAATTAATTTGGTTTCATTTGGCTTTTGTTTAAGATAAAACCCACCGCTGGGTCCTCTTGTAGAACCAAGTAATCCTTCTTTTACAAGACGTTGTAAAACTTTTGAAGTATGATGCTTTGATGATTTTGTTATTTCAGCAATATCATTGGCGTTAATAGAAATTTGAGATTTGGCAATTAATGCCATTGCGTGAAATGCAATTGCATTTGCTTCAGAAATTGCTAAAATTTTTGTCATCGTATTAAAAATGAAGTTTTAAATAATAATTGTCGTAAAAATAGGTAAAAATACTTACAATTAAAATTATTAATTTAATCTTTTATCAATTTTAAATAAAACAGTGTGTTAAATTAAAAGATATACAAAAAACGCTATGATAATATTTATCAAATATAAAAAACTCTATCTCAAACGAGATAGAGTTCAATATTGTTTTAATAATAAATTTACTCAGCTCTTAAACCCATTATATCTCTATCAAACATATATAAATTATGTTTCCCTAAAAGATTAAGTTTGTCAATAACAAGTTGAACACTGCTTTCCTCTTCTACTTGTTCAGTTACAAACCATTGAATCCAGTTTTGAGTAGCAAAGTCTTTTTCTTCAACTGCTAGTGCTAAAATATCATTTATACTTGCACTTATATACTGTTCGTGCTTTAATACTTCATCAAAAAGAATAAAAACATCACTCCAATCTTCAGGTGATTTATCAATGGCAGGAATAATCGCTTTCCCACCTCTTTCATTTATATAATCAATAAATTTTAACATGTGTGTCTTTTCTTCTTCTGCTTGGGCAAATAACCATTGAGCAATACCAGACATCCCCTTGTTTTCAGCCCAGCTTGCCATTGATAGATATAAGAAAGATGAGTAGCCTTCTTTTTGTATTTGCTCGTTTAGAATTTTTTCCACTTTTGGTTTTAACATATCTTTATTTTTTATGTGTTAATAATATTTTGCTTTGATGTAACAAATTTATAAATAAAAAGTTTAATTTTATAGTCAGAATAAAAGTTTTTTATGAAAAAGATTGAAATAACAGAATTGCCTGAAATAGAATTAATTATAAATTCATCAGATGTTTGTACGCTATCTCTGATAGATAATGGTAAACCATATTGTGTTCCAATGAATTTTGGATATAATGACGGCATAATTTATTTTCATGGTGCTCCTTTTGGAAGAAAAATAGATGCTTTAAATATTAATCCAGATGTTTGTGTGTCATTTTATTCTGGGGAAGAACTAAACGTTAGACACGAAAATGTTGCATGTTCATATTCAATGAGGTACAAATCTGTCTTAGCTCATGGAAAGATTGTTTTTGTTGATAATCCTGATGAGAAATCAAGAATTCTCAACATAGTAATGAAACAATACTCCGGTAGGGATGATTTTAAGTATTCAAAACCAGCATTAGAAAATGTAAATGTATTTTATCTGAAACCAGATAATTTCGAAGCATTTAAAAGAGGATATTAATAAACTAAAAAAAATAATATGAGTATTAAAGGAACAAAAACTGAAAAGAACCTGCTCAAATCATTTGCAGGAGAATCACAGGCAAGAAATCGTTACACATTCTTTGCAAAAGTTGCTAAAAAAGAAGGTTTCGAGCAAATATCAGAACTATTTATCGAAACTGCAGAACAAGAGCATCAACATGCAAAAACTTTTTTTAAATTTCTCGAGAGTGGAGAAGGTGTAGAAATTACAGCAATGTATCCTGCAGGTAAAGTTGGAACTACAGCAGAGAACCTTAAAGCTGCTGCTGAAGGAGAAAATGAAGAATGGACAGAACTTTACCCAGAATTTGCTGAAGTAGCAGCTGAAGAAGGATTTAAAGATGTTGCTGTCTCATTTAAAATGATTGCTAAAGTTGAAGCTGAACACGAGAAAAGATACCTAAAACTTCTTGAGAATATTGAAAATAATAAGGTCTTTGAAAAAGACGAAGAAGTTGAGTGGATGTGCCGTAAATGTGGATATGTACATAAAGGTAAAAAAGCTTTAAAAAACTGTCCAGCTTGTAAACACCCAGAAGCATATTTTGAAGTTCATAAAAATAATTTCTAAATACTAGAGGCTGATCTAATGATCAGCCTTTTTTTATGAAATACATTCTTCTCTTTACTCTTTTAGCTCACCACAGATTACGCCAGAAACACTCCATGAACTAAAACTACTGCCTTCATCTTCACCCTGATCGATAACTATTTCAATTATATGCTTTCCAGGCTTTAATTCTGAAAGTTTAATGTAATAGGGAGGAGTCAAAGTTCCTGGACACCAGTTCGACCTGCTTAAATCACTTGATGATAAACCATTTCCAAAATTTCCTGAAGCAGGATTGTTGAACCTGTATGTTGCACAGTCTGTTCGCCAAGGTACGATTTCAAATACTTTTTTCCCGTCAATATAAATTTGATTTTGTTTAGGCACAAATTCATCTCCGTTTCCCCAACCACCATGTCCTGTAGTTGTAAATACTAATTCTGGATTTTCAATATTTGTAGGAAGTTCAAACTCCATTCTTAATGTATCAGTATTAAAGAATCTACAGTAATTTTGACCGCTCATTTCCAAAATATTTACTGTATTGAAAAGAGGTAGGACAAATTTCTGAGATGTATAATTCTCTTCAAATGAAGGGTAGAAGTCAAGATCTAAACTAACTATATGTCCTCCTTTGTCATAGTTGCCAATAAATACACCAATCCATACTTCTTCTTCATTAGTTGGGATTAGTTTAGTGATTTCCTGTTTGTATAGAATTTTATTTTCCCACTTGTAATTATTTATTTCTCTTTTATCATTAAAGTGCCCTGCTCCAAAAGATGTGAAAAAACGAAAAATCTCAGTTGCTGGCCTATAATAATCATTTAATGTATATCCTTGATATTCTTTACCAGTTTTATCTGTATAGACAGGAAGGATTTTGGGACCTTCAAAAAGTGCTTCTAGAAGTGTTTTGTCAGACGATGAAGGGATTATAAAAACAGAACCTGTCCTGTCATAAGCATCTCCAGCTGATTCTACGTTTAGTCTGGCAAAACAATATGCGCCTTGTGAAGCTATCTGTGGTAATTTTACCTTTTTTAAGATAATGCCACCATTTGATAAATGATATGTTTTATCTGTTTTAATTGTTTCAAATGAAGGTTTTACCATATCAGGATCAAAGTTTATTCTTTCATTTTCGAAAACAGGAAGAATTGTATATCTGGATAATATTTTTAACTCTTCAAATTCAGGCTCGCTAATTTCAGTCGCTTCATCTAACATATATTCTGGTAATTCCGATTCTGAGATTTTAGATATTTCATCTAAAAGGACAGTTCTGTTACCATTAATCACAATTTTTACAACCAATGAATTCGGTGTTGGAAGAAATCTTTGGTAAGGAGAGCCTTTTGCTTTTGTTTTTGTTGTGTACCATATTTCTATCTTATTGGAAAAAGAATTGTAAATAGCTTTTTTGCATTTATATCCTTTTACCTTTTCAGCTTTATCAATTAAATCTATTGGTTGTGGATTTTCATTAAATGAGCTATTCACTTTATAATACTTGTCAGAGCTTTTAATAATATTGACATTTTGAGATCTGTTAAAGTCAATATAGTTAGAGATTTTATTGTCTGGCTCAGATAGAAAGCAAACACCATTTGAATATAGAATGTCAATACTTTGACTATTTTCAATATCTCCATTTGAAAACTGTATGTAAGATATTTTATAAGCATTATTTTTCTCAGATTGAGCAAATAGACTACTAAATAAAAGAGCAAAAATAATTGTAAATGTAGATAGTTTCATAAATTTTGTTTTGCAATAAAAATATTAAAAAAACTGAATATCTAAAATAGACTTAATGTCTTTTATTTTTTTTTATACAAAATCTTTCAAGTTTAAATTGTGCATATCATTAATTAAAAAATAGTTTGCTATTTTAAAAACTTATTTATTTTTGCGATTATAAATGGAAATGAAAACATATACTATATTAATAGGTATTGATGATACTGATAACCCAAATACACGAGGGACAGGTTATCAATCCAGACAAATGGCTAAAGTTATTCATCAGTCTGGATTAGGGAGAGTGAAGTGTATAACAAGACATCAGCTGTTTTTTGACCCAAGAGTGCCTTATACATCTCAAAATAGTTCTGCATGTCTTGTTGTAGAGACTATGTATAAAGATGAAATTATAAAAAAATGCAGAGACTTTTTATTGGATGTAGCAGCTGAAGGGTCTGATGTCGGACTTGCTGTTGCTGATGAGAGTTTTATTGACAAAACGATTTTAGAGTGGGGCAGAAGAACTAAAATTGAGCTAGTTTCTCAAATAGAAGCGAAGCAAATTGCTAAATCTCATAATATTTATCTTGAAGGACTTACTGGGACTAAAGACGGCATTATTGGTGCACTTGCAGCTATAGGTTTACGTAAAGGTGGAAATGATGGTCGATGTATTTGGTTAGATGGTAAGGAAATTCGAGATCTAGAGGGGATTTATACAGCAAAAGAATTGCTTGATAATATTTACATTGATAGTATTGTTGATTTAAATAATTGTAATGTAAATATAAATTCAAAAATTTCTGTCGGGGAGTGGGTGAGACCAGCTATTGTGAATAATAAAATAACTATATTTGTCGAATCTAGTAATAAAAATAATGAGTATGAATTTCAGGTTGCAACAAAAGAGTATATCAAAAGCATTACCGATTAATTATGCTACTTTATTGGAGATTTTAATTCTATCTGGGATAGGTGTATTGGCAATAGTTTTAAGAGCCAAATTAAGAATCCCTTTAAATATGCCTGGACACCATGGCTTAGAAGTTATGGCCTTACTAATTGCAGGTAGAAGTTTATCTAATTTAAAACCAGCTGCTAGCATAAGTACATTAGCAGCATCTTTAATGATTCTTATTCCATTTATGGGTTTTAAAGACCCTTTTTTACCTATAATATATATAGCTTTAGGTTTTACACTAGACTTCCTATTTGTAAAGTTTAATAAGTGGAGTAAAAATGTTGCTTTCTTGGCATTAATAGGAGGAGTAAGCTATATGATAATTCCTGTTTCAAGACTTCTTATCAGTTTAGTGTCAGGTTATCAGTTTAGCTCGATTTTAAAACACGGAGCTCTAGCTACAATTGCTTTACATTTTGCTTTTGGCCTACTCGGAGCTCTTATTGGTGCTGGAATTTCACTACCTTTTATCCGTAAAAAATAAATAGTATGAATAATAACAGTTGTCAGATTAAACTGATAATGCGAAATGCATTTTTATGCACGTCGATTTTATTTTTATTGATTCTAGGGTTTACATCATGTGATGAAAAAGAACAATATTATCCAGATCCAGAAATTGAATTTGTTTCTGAAACAGGATTTACATCAACTGATACAGTATTATTACTTAGTGATACAATAACAGTTGCAATTAAAGCTTTAACTCAAAGTAATGTCCCATTAACACATTTACATTATTTTATTATTAGAGATTCTGAAATTGTAAAGGTTGATACTGGAATATACTTAAATAATTTGAAATATTTTAAAACAATTGTAAAAGGAGTGTCAGAAAATGAAATTTGGTCATTTTATGTAAGAGATAAAGACGGAAGACAATCTGACACTATTTCGATTTCATTCACAAAAGGAGTAGAGTCTCAGTATAGAGAAATAATCTCTCAGAAAAACATTAGACTGGGAGCTCAAAATAACGAATTTTACGGATCTTTCTATTCTTTAGATTATAATCAGTCGTATTCACTTGAAGAAGCATATCAAAATCAGGAGAAAATCAATCTTATATATTTTTATGATTTTATTGATGGTGACGAAAATACGATTAGTTCACCTGGAGCCAATATTGATGTAAGTGTATTTGGAGAGACATCAGGTTTTGGACAATGGTCAACAAAAAACACAACCCGATTCATTTATCAGGAAAATATTACCCCAGAAGAGTTTAATGCTTGCAATAACGATAGCCTTTTATTATTCAACTCATTTGAGTATATCACAGGGAAACGGAAATCAAAGAATTTAACAGCCAACGATATTTTTTCATTTGTTACGGATGATGGTAAAAGAGGGTTGTTTATGATTAACTCTATTTCAGGTGCTGATGAAGGTGAAGTTGTATTCTCAATTAAAATGCAGCAATAAATGAAAAAAGCAATAATATCTATTATATTAATTCTGTTGGCTGTAACTGCTTTTTCTCAGGTGCAAGATAGTACTGAGATAAATAATACTCCAATACTTATCAATGAAGTTTTGATTACAGCAACCAGAACAAAAAGAAAAATTATAGATGTTCCGGCACAAGCAGAATTAGTAAAGAAATCCACAATTGAGAATTTTCCGATAAATAATATTGATGATGTTCTAAAATCTGTCTCAAATGTTTATGTAAACAGGTCGTGGGGGATTTTTTCAAAGAATTCCAGTGTGACAATGCGTGGTTTAGAAGGGAGTGACAGAACATTAATTATGGTTGATGGGGTTCCAAAAAACAAAATTTCTGGAGGATCTGTAAACTGGCATAATATTAATCCTGATAATATTGAAAGAATTGAAATAATCAAAGGTCCTAGTTCTGCTTTATACGGGAATAATGCAATGGGAGGTGTTATAAATATTATTACTAAAACGCCTGAAAAACCTATTCAAGGTAGTGTAAAGGTTTTTGGAGGTGAGTATAATGTATTTGGTGGGTCTGTAAAGCTTATGGGGACAGAGGTTAAAGATAGTAAAGGTTTTTATTGGGGATACAATGGCTTTTACAGACAAGGAGATGGGTATATTTTTGAACTTCCAGAAAATCGAGATATGACAGATGTTGCTACATATTTACAAGAATTTGGATCTGGAACAAAGCTTGGATATCAATTTAATAAACAAAATAGAATCGAATTTATTTATGATTATTATGATGAATTAAGAGGAGCTGGACGTGAAGTATTTGTTGATGGAGGAAGTTATAACAAATATATTACAAATCAGGCAAAACTTAGATATACCGGTGATTATAAGAACTCTAAACTGAATGCAATTGTATATTATCAATATGAGGATTACACAGGAGTAAAGGAATCTATGAACGATTATAATGAGTATAAATTATTAGATGCAAATACTCTAAAATCAGATATGGGAACATGGGTTACATGGTCAAAAGAATTGTTTAAAAATCACTATGTGACAATTGGAGGTGAAATAAAAACTGGAGATGTAGTAGGTGATGAAATATATAGAACATCCCCCGATATTATTAATTACAATGGTGATTTGAGTAATTATGCATTGTTTATTCAGGATGAGATTAGCTTTTTCAATAATAAAATAAAAGCAGTGTTGGGATTAAGAAATGACTTAATAATGTTTAATAGAGGAGAACAGGAAATTTTAAATCCATCAAAAGCAACTGGTTTTCAGGAAAGTTTCTTTGAATCGTTTGAACCTAACCAGTGGAATGCTTTTAGTCCAAAATTAAGCTTGCAATATGCAGTAAATTCAAACTCAACTGTATATACCTCATATTCTACAGGGATTAAACCACCAAAACTAGACGACCTTTGTAAAACAGGAAAGATTCGTAAAGGATTTAGACTTGCTAATCCAGAATTAAAGCCAGAAACGCTGACAAATTATGAAATTGGTTATAATACTGCTATCACAAAAAGCATCATAATAAATGCTGCAACATATTATTCAATAGGAAAAGATTTTCAATATCTTGTAGGAACAGGAGATTCTATTGATACTGGTGGAAGTGAATTAAAACCGGTATTGTATCGCGAAAATGTTTCAAAGATCAGAATAATTGGAGGAGAGCTTAGTTTTAAATACAAGCTTAATAAGAACATTAACTTCAATATGAGTTATTCTTATAATAATTCTGTTATTCTTGATTATAATGTAGGGGAAACCAGTACGTTAAAAGATTTGTCAGGTTTAGATATAGTTGAGGTGTCGCCTCATTTATTATATTCAGGAATTGAATGGAAAAATAAATATTTTTACTCCAATCTAAATTGTAATTATACAGATTCACAATGGGCTGATGATGAAAATACATTACTGATTGAAGATTATTTTATTGTAAATTTTAGATTGTCAAAGGAATTTTTAAAAACCTTTAATGCCTATATTGATATTCAGAATATTTTTGATGTAGAATATATCGATAGAAAGGGACAGGTAAATCCCGGAAGGTTTATTATTTGTGGGATAAAATATAATATTAATTAACTCAAAACTAAAAAGAATGAAAAGAACAATTACTTTATTTATTTCGCTATTTATTTTAGCAGGTTTTGCAATTGCTCAAAACGATACAATTGCAAAATGGACATTTCCAACAGGAACAGCAGAAGATGCAAATCCTGATTTATCATCACCTCTAAATGTTGACCAAACTGTTTTTACTGTTGGTGGAACTGGGGCAATTGACTTCTCAAAGAATGGTGAAACCACAAAAGCAGCTACTGCTAATGGGTGGGAAGACGGTATGGATACAAAATCCTGGCAAATTACTCTAAATACTACTGGTTATGAAAACTTAAAATTAAGTTCAATGTTAACTGCTGGTGGTAATGATCCTGGACCAAGAGATTACAAACTTCAATATAAAATTGGAGAATCAGGGACTTGGATTGATATACTTGACGGAAATATTACAGTTGCAAATGACTGGACAACTGGAGTCGTTGAAGCATTAAACCTTCCAACTGAATGTTATGATGAAGAGTTAGTATATATTAGTTGGATAATGACTTCAAATACCGATGCTGTAGGAGGAACTGTCATAGAAGCTGGGAAAGCTAAAATTGATAATATTATAGTAGTGGGAGATGTTGCTACTAGAATTGATGGTGAAAATCATAATGAATTTGCAATTTATCCTAATCCTAGTAATGGAATTGTGAATATAGAAACAGATTCTCAAATTGAAAATATTTGCATTTTTGATTTGACAGGTAAACAAGTTTTTGAAAGTTCATCTAATTCAACATATGCTACAATTGAATTGACTTCTCTTTCAAAAGGGATTTATATTTTTAAAGTAATTACTGTTGACAATAATGTTTACACACGAAAGATAACTGTAAAATAGTTTTTTTACATATAAAGTTTGAGAAGGTGCGTGTGAACGTACCTTCTTTTTTTTATGTTAAAAATTATTTTTCTGAAATAACAGCCTTTTGTCTTTTCAAAGACCAAATAACCAAACCTATTCCAGCTAAAACCACAGGTACACTTAACCATTGCCCCATGTTAAGCTTCATGGCTTCTTCAAATGAAACCTGATTTTCTTTTACAAATTCAATAAAGAATCTTGCAGTAAAAATCATAATAAAGAAAACACCTAAAAGAAATCCTTTAGCATTTCTAAATCTCTCAACTTTATATAATCTTAATAATACTATTGAAGTGATAACATAGCATATCGCTTCATAAATTTGAGTAGGATGACTCGGAACTGTCTCTCCATTTCGTGCAAAAATAAATCCCCAGGGTAAATCGGTATGATGGCCATAAATTTCTGAGTTCATTAAGTTTCCCATACGAATTAATGCTCCAGCAAATCCAGTTGGAACAGCTACTCTGTCAATTACCCAGAAAAAGCTCTTTTTTGTTGATTTTCGTTTAAAAAGGAGTAGAGCAATTATAATACCTATAGCTCCACCATGACTTGCAAGTCCTTGATAACCTGTAAAATGGAAATCGGGAGAAAAACTAACTGGTAAGAAAATTTCTAAAATATTATTCGAAAAATAAGCCCAGTCATAAAAAAGACAATGCCCTAGTCTTGCACCAGCTAAACCACCAATAACAACATATACTGTTAAGTTATCTAATTCTGAAACTGGAATATTCTCTTTCTTATAAAAGCTTTTAACAATAAAATATCCAACAATAAATGCAAGAGCAAAAAAAACAGAGTAATATCTAATTTGAAAACTTCCTAAATCTAATAAAGCAGGGCTAACATCCCATAAAATTGAACTAATCATAATTCGGCGTAATTTTTGACAAATGTAATTATGTTATTTTATTTTGACTAAAATAAATTGATAAATATGTATAAAATTTGTTAAAAAATAAACATTAAGCTGTCCTAAAGCTTTATGTTTACATATTAAAAATTATATTTGTAAAAACTTAAATTTATAATGATGAAGAAATATTTTTCAATTTTATTTGCCGGGCTGTTGATGACATCAGTTTCTGGTTTTGCATGTACAAACTTTATTGTAACTAAAGGTGCTTCAAAAGATGGATCTGTAATGGTTAGTTATGCTGCAGATAGTCATTTACTATATGGAGAACTTTACCATTATCCTGCAAAAAAATATTCTAAAGGAAGTATGCTAAAAGTTTACGAATGGGATACAGGTAAATTTCTTGGAGAAATTCCTCAAGTGGAAGAAACTTATAATGTTGTTGGTAATGTAAACGAATATCAGGTAGCTATTGGTGAAACTACATATGGTGGTAGAGACGAATTAGTTGATACCAACGGAATTATGGATTACGGAAGCTTAATTTATATCGCATTACAAAGATCTAAATCAGCTCGCGAAGCTATCATGGTTATTACTTCTTTAGTTGAAGAGTTTGGTTACTATAGCTCTGGCGAATCATTTTCAATTTGTGATAAAGATGAAGCTTGGATACTAGAAATAATTGGTAAAGGTGCTGATAATAAAGGTGCTGTTTGGGTTGCAATGTTAATTCCTGATGGATATGTTTGTGCTCATGCAAATCAAGCTAGAATCACAACTTTCGACTATCAAAAGAAAAACAAATGGTTTGATAAATCTCAAACTGTATTCAACTCAAAAGATGTTATCAGTTTTGCAAGAGATATGGAGTATTTCGATGGAAAAGATGAAAATTTTAGTTTTTCAGACACATATGCTCCTGTAGGATTTGGTGGTGCTAGATTTTGTGAAGTTCGTGTGTGGGCTTTTTATAATGCTGTAGCAGATGGTATGGACAAATATTGGGAATATGCAAAAGGAAATATTGAGCATGGAGAAAATGAATATGCATCTAATAGAATGCCATTATGGATTAAACCTAACAGAAAAATCTCTCAAATTGATATTTTCAAATTTATGGGTGACCACCTTGAAGGTACAGAACTAGATATGACTAAAGATGTTGGAGCAGGACCTTTTGGAAATCCATACAGATGGAGACCTTTAACATGGGAAGTTGATGGCGTTGCATATTGTAATGAAAGAGCTACAGGTACTCAACAAACAGGGTTCTCATTCGTTGCACAATTACGTTCTTGGTTACCTGACTATATTGGTGCTATTAACTGGTTCGCAGTTGATGACGCTGCTACAACAGTCTATGTTCCTATGTATGCTTCAATAACAGAAATTCCAAAACCTTTTGCTCATGGTACAGGTTCATTAATGGAATTTGATATGGATGCTGCTTTTTGGGTATTTAATATGGTGTCAAATTATGCTTACACAAGATATAACATGATGTTCCCTGAAATTGAAAAAGTTCAAAGCGAACTACATTCTAAGTTTGTAAAAGAAATAGAAAATGTAGATAAAAAAGCTACAGATATTTATAAATCTGATCCTTCAAAGGTTCAAAAATTAATAAATGACTATTCTAATGAGTCAGCAGTTTATACTCACAAACGTTGGACAGAATTATATGCATACTTATTTACTAAATATATGGATGGTAATGTTAAAACTCCAACTGAAGTCCCTGATGGATATAAATATTATGCTCCTAGCCTTGAACAGCCTGGTTATGGTGAGGATTGGTACAAAAGAATTGCTGATGAGACTGGCGACAAATTAAAAGTTGTTGGGTCTGCACATTAAAATATTTTCTATTTACATAAAAGAGAGTCGTTATAAACGACTCTCTTTTTGTATATGCAGTTTTTTACTGAGTTTGTTACTATAGCTGAATGGAGGTTCATTTTTTTTTGTAGGTTAAATATGATAAATACTTTTTACATTCTAAAGGATTTTCATTTTAAGTAATTGAAATTTACTAAGCTTGTTATTCGTGCGATTTATAAAAAAATACATGATTCTGACGTAATTGCAGGATAGTATTGTTCTCTCACTATCAAGCAAAAAGTGGATTGAATTCATGAAACACAAAAACAATATGAAGTGATCAAAATTTATTATATTTGAAAATATGAAAATAAAACTTACAAGATCAAAATTGTTGTTTATCTGTATTTCTATGATATTGCTATTTCTTGTAATAAATCGAATTAATATCATCTCAAAATCAATTATCACTAATGGAATAGTTATTGGGTATAAAATCTGGGAAAACAAAACATTTCCTGAAGATACTGAGTCTGCACCTATTATTGAATTTCAGACAGAAAACAGTATAATTACATTTACCGCTCAAAAAAATCTAAAATATGATACTGGAGATTTGGTAAAAGTAATTTATAACGAATCAGATCCATATAAAGCAAATATTTATTCATTTTATGGATTTTGGTTGGAACCTTTGATAATAAGTTTTATCCCTATAATAATCGTATCGGCATTAATTTTAACCTTTATCTCAAAAAAAGATATTGTTGTAATTGGAAGAAATAACGGAAGTCATATCCTTAAGATAAATCGAAAGTCAATAGAGGGATAAGTCAATACTTAAAAATCCAAATACAAATAAGGTATTTCTTCTATGTTTTTTTGCATTAAAATGTAACAGATAACGGCAATAAAAAAAATCGAGAGGACTAATATATAAAGGATCTTAATCTTTTTTTTCATAATAATCTTTTATTTGTAAAGCTGTTAAATATGCTCCATATTCAGAAATATGTTGAATATCAATAAATGTTCCAGGGATATTTGATAATGATGTTCCGTCAATATATTCAACATCATTATTTATTAATAGTTGCTTAATATTTTGGATGGTTTGTTCGTAATCATTCTTTAATTCAGGATTCATCTTGTTGCAATAGACTTCGTTATAAGGACCTAAATAGAATACACATTTAATATTATATTCAATGCACATGTAAATAAATGCATTTATTAAGTCATATTGATATGTTGAGTTAGTATTAATTTTCGGGAAAGGTTCATTGTGAGATAAAAAATCGTCAGTAACATTATATTCAAGATTTATTTTATTTCTCTCATTTTCGAGTTCGTCCTTGGTGTAAAAAGATTCTATTCCAATTTTGTTTTCTGATGAAGGTTTTTGTTTATCAATAATAGAATATTTATTTTTTTGTACATAATCTTTAATGACAATCGGATTAAGTCTTTCAACAAATAGAGATTTGTAATCTACAACTAGTTTATTTGTAAATGCAGTAATAAAATAGGAAGGACTTAATTTTAAAAAATCGTTATAAATGTTGTGTTCTTTTGCAATGTTTTTTGTTTTTTGAACTAAATCAAAATTGACATATCTTTCAAAATATTCATTATTAAATTCGCATAAATCAGTTCTCCAATATGTAGGATTGATGTAATATATAACTTCTAGATTCTCAAAAGCTTCTGGTTTGTTGAAAATTAAAGGGAAATACATATTTGCCTGTCTTCCTGCTCCAGCAATAGAATATGTAGCTCTATCAATATCTTTATCTATATTCAACAATGAATAATAGTTTTTGCCTGAAAGCCAGTTTCCAGTCTCAGATGTCCCTAAAACTAATATGCCATTTGTTTTTTTTACATCTTCTAAAAAATCATAGAAAACAGGATCTGCATTCTTTATAAATATACCATCTGGAACCCTAATGTCATTTTTTTGATAATAAGCATTATCAAATTTTGGTGTATCTGTGGTGTCAATAAAAAGTAAGAAAATAGGAATAATAACAAGGGAAACTACTATCGCAATAGTTGAAGAAATCCATAGTTTATAATTAATGATTTTCTTAATTGTTAACATAATCTGGTTTTTGTTTTAAAGAAATTGATTTAGGAATTTCTCCAAATATATATTCTTCAATAATAGATTGCTCAATTTCTTTTTCGTCTAAATAAATTACAACAGTATTCCATGCACCTTTTTTATTACCATCTGATGACCTGACTCTAATAAGATAGATATCTTTTTTAGACAAATCAGGCATAAGATAATAAATATTGTTTGAATTTGCTTCAATATTAAAAAATGTAGTGGATTCTTTACTTTGTGAATTTTTATATTCAATGTCTACAAAAGGATATTCGTTGTTTGAAAAATCTATTCTAAAGATAGGCGTCTTGTTGTAAATTTCTGTTGAGACAATTATGCTTTGATTGTTTTTAGAGGTAATATTATTCGTTATTAAACTAATTTCATTTGATTGAAAATTGAAAAAAAACCATCCAAAAGTAACAAAAATAAAAGTGATTACCATTGCGAAAGTATTGAATATTAAATGAAAAGCTTTTGCTTTGACTTTCTCAATATACTTTTTGTAGATAAAAATATTCCATAACTTAAATATGATCAACCCAATTCCATGCCAAATACCCCAATAAAGAAAATTTAAAGTGTTTCCATGCCAAATACCGCATATAATAAACGTTAATATATAACCTGTAAATGTTATAAGTAATCGAGGAGATTTTGGGAAATATTTTGATAGCCCAGTAACAATAGGTTTGAAAATATACTTGAAAAGGAAATTGGAAAAAGTCATATGCCATTTTTTCCAAAAAATAGATAAGTTTTTTGAGAAATATGGATTGTCAAAGTTTTCTGGGGTTTTTATCCCAATTAAATATGCTGTCCCAATTGCAATATCAGAATAACCTGAAAAATCAAACAAAATATATAATGAGTAAAAAATCAGACTAGTAAAAAAGCCTTCTTGCCAAACTATATTATCACTAAATAATGAAAAATCAAGAGAGTAGTTAATAATAATTGGAACTAGGAAAAATTTCTTCAAAACGCCTAATAAAAGTCTAAATCCACCTGCTTTTAGCATTGTAATCTTATAAGAATTCCTCTTTTGTTTAGTCCAGTAATTAAAGTTGTTGTAATCATCAATTGGTCCTGCAATAAAAGTAGGAAAGAAGATTACATAATTAATAAAACTTAAAAAACTATACTCAGTAATTTTGTTTCTGTTACTTTCAATAAGAAAATGTATTAGTCTGAACAAAATATATGATAATCCCAGAGTACTTAAAGGCTTTAGTTCAGTGATATTGTAGTTTTTTATTATAAACAATGAAACAAGAACTCCGATAAAAATACCTAAATAAAGTTTTCTATTCTTAGTCCTTTTATTAAGATGCTTGCCACCAAAATAAACAAGAATAGATGCCCCTATAACAACTGCTAACGAGTCAGTAGAGCAGATAGTTCCCAGAATTAGGAAACTTCCAATTAGTAATAGGATATTTGATAGAGTTTTATTTTTAAAAATAAGTGAGCAGAAGTTGTAAATAATAATAAAGCTCAAGATATATATAAAACTACTATTCTCTAAAAAAATCATTTTAAAGTTGTAAATTAGTAAAAATCATTTTTTTTTAACTTAATTTCTTCCGAAATCGCAGCAAAAATACTAATAATTTTAACAAAATTGAGCTCAAAATTCAATGCTCTTTAACAAAATCATAAAATCTTTCTATCGTATCAATTTATTTAATAATTTAAAGTTACTAAAGTTAATAGTATGAAACTCAGCCCAAAATCCTTATTGTTCTTTAATTTATCTATTTATTTTATTTACACAAAAGCATCCTTTTTTTTATTTTTTACGTTTTTATGAAAAGTAGAGATGGAAGCATTTGAATAAAATCCTAATTATTCTTATATTGTGACAGGCATTTTTTAATAAAATTATATACTTATGAAAAAACTTAGACTAGTTCTTTTATTGAGTTTGTTTGGGGTTGTAGCATATGCTCAAACCCCGCATTATTGCGATAGTGTGCAGGCAGACTTTACTTCTTCAGCACCTGAATGTACAGGGAATGCTGTAAACTTTGTAAACAGTGGATATAGCCATCCGAATTGCACTTATGAGTGGGATTTTGGTGCAAATGCTACTCCAAGTACAGCTATGGGTGAAAATCCAGGAGCTGTAACCTACAGCCTTGAAGGAACGAAAGAAGTTTCACTGACTGTAACAGATGTAATTACAGGTTGTATTTCATACAAAAATAAAGGAGTTCAAATTTATCAAAACCCTACTGCATCTTTTAACCCAAGTGCATTACTAGTATGTGAGTTTGAAACAATAGATTTTACTAATAATGGTAGTTCTGGTTCTGAATGGTTAATGACATGGGATTTTGGTACAGACGCAATCCCAGCTGTTTCTACAGCAGAAAATCCAACAGGTGTATATTATACTAGTCCTGGTGCTAAATTAGTTACTTTAAATATAACAAATGGTTATTGTACTCAATCTACAAGTGTTACAATTACAGTAGGAGAGACACCTGATGTAGATTTTACCAGTAATGCACCAAGATGTGCCGGATTAGATGTTGACTTTACAAATCTAGGTTCATCAGCTAACTGTACTTTTGCATGGGACTTTGGTGTTGACGCTATTCCTGCAACAAGTACTGATGAAAATCCTGCAGATATTGTATACTCATCAGAGGGATCGAAAATTGTTACTTTAGTAACAACTAATACTACTTCAGGTTGTTCGTCAACTTTTTCTGAGAGTATTAATATCAGAGAAACTCCTAATGTGTCTTTTACAGATTCTGGCGATGATTGTATAGGAGCTGGTTTTGATTTTACAAATACGGGAGCTGCTGGATCTCAATGGAGTTATTCATGGGATTTTGGTGCAGGAGCTACACCTCAACTTGCAACTAGTGAAAATCCAAGTGGAGTTGAGTACTCAACATCTGGGCTAAAAGATATTACTTTAACAATTAATAATGCATATTGCTCTAATTCAACAACACAAAACATTACAGTTTATGAAACACCTACTGCTGATTTTTCAAGTAATACTCCAGTATGTGATGGATTAGATGTTAATTTTACAAACACAGGTTCAACAGGAGCATATACTTTTAATTGGGATTTTGGTGCTGATGCTACTCCTGCAACAAGTACTGATGAAAATCCAACTGGTGTTGTGTATGCTACACCTGGAACAAAAACAGTTACTTTAGTGGTTGCAAATATGGCTACATTATGTACTGATCAAATTAGTCAAACTATTATTATTGACGAAACTCCAGATGTTTCATTTACAATTCCTGCTGATGATTGTCTAGATGCTACATTTAACTTTGCAAATACTGGTAGTACTGGAAGTGATTGGTCTTATGACTGGGACTTTGGAGAAGGTGCAATTCCAGAAAATTCTTCTGCAGAAAATCCAATGGGAATTCAATATGCAACAAGTGGGGTAAAAGAAATTTTGCTTACAATTAGTAATGCTAATTGTTCAAATTTTGATATTCAAACATTAACCGTATTTGAAACACCAGAAGCCGATTTTGCTCATACAGGACCTCAATGTACTGGTCTGGATGTAGATTTTACAAATACTGGAACAAGCACCGATTGTACATTTGCATGGGATTTTGGTGTTGATGCAACTCCATCAACTAGCACAGATGAGAATCCTGTTGGGATCACGTTTGCAACTGCTGGTTCGCATCAGATTGAATTAGTTGTTACAAATACTATTACTAGTTGTACTGACAATATAATTCATACAATAACAATTAATGAAACTCCTGCTGCTGATTTTACAGTTCCTAGTCCTACATGTATGAATCTACCATTTGACTTTTCTAATACAGGTAGTACAGGCGAAGATTGGAGTTATGTTTGGGACTTTGGACAAAGTGCAAATCCACCAACTTCTACTTCTGAAAACCCTTCGGGAATAATGTACAGTACCAGCGGTAAAAAATATGTAAGTCTAACTATTAGCAATGCGAGTTGTTCAAATACAAAAATTGACTCAACTTATGTTTTAGAAACACCAACAGCTAATTTTGCTAGCACTGCTCCTGAGTGTTCAGGTCTTCCTGTTAATTTTACAAATACTGGTGATGAAACGGATGTTACTTTTGAATGGGATTTTGGTGCAAACTCAAGTCCTGCTACTTCAACTGACGAAGATCCAATGGATATTGTTTATGATACGCACGGAACTAAAGAAGTAGAATTAGTTATTACAAATACTGTTACTTCATGTACTGATACAATACTAAAAACAATTACTATTCATGAAACACCTACAGCAAGTTTCTCAAGTAATGCTCCTGTTTGTGGAGACGAAGGTATAGACTTTACAAACACTGGAAGTACTGGTAGTAATTGGGTGTATACTTGGGATTTTGGAGAAAATGCACAACCATCAAGTTCTACAGCTGAGAATCCAAGTCAGGTAACTTATACTGAAGGTGGAATAAAATCAATTACATTAAATGTCACAGATGGTGTTTGTTCAAATTCATTCACAGATGATGTTGAGATTTTTGAATATCCAGAAATAATGGCTGGAAATGATACAACTATTTGCGCAAGCACTAGTTTATTATTAGGTAGCGAAGAAGTAGAAGGATTTTCTTACGAATGGTTCCCATCAGCTACATTAGATACTGCTGATATTGCACAACCAATTGCAAGTCCTGAAGCTCAAATAACTAATTATATGCTAATGGTAACTGATGAAAATGGCTGTATGTCTAAAGATACTATTATTGTAACAATGCTGCCACCTGCAATTGCAAATGCAGGTCCAGATGTTGAATTATGTTTTGGTGATAGCATTCAAATTGGAACAGGTTTAATTGAAGGTCAGATGTATTTTTGGACACCAATATCTGGTGTTGCAGATACTTTATCTCCAAATCCATTTGTAACTCCATCTCAAACTAATGTATATCAGATTAATACTTATTATCTAGGTTGTGATACTATTACTGATCAGGTTAATGTACTAGTCCATCCAACACCAGACATACAGGCAACTGGAACTTTTAGTGAAGATACAATTGAAATTGCACAGGGAGAAATTGCTCAACTGATAGCAAATGGTGGAGTTCAGTATGAATGGACACCAGAATACACTCTTGATAATTCATGGATTTACAACCCTGTTGCTAGTCCAGATAGTACAACTGTTTATGCTGTTTTTGGAACCGATATTTTCGGTTGCGAAGGAGTAGATAGTGTTACTGTTTTGGTTCATATTCCAGGAGTATATATTCCTTCAGCATTTACACCAAACGATGATGGTAGAAATGATATTTTCTATGTCAGAGGTAAAGGAACAACAAGTTTTGAGTTAAATATTTTTAATAGAAACGGTGACTTTATTTATCATTCAACAAATCCTAACGAAGGTTGGGACGGAACTATTCAAGGTACTGGTAAAAAGGTGCCAACTGGAGCATATGTTTTCCATACTAAAGGAGAATATAGCGATGGTGAGAGATTCAATGAAACAGGAATGATAAATTTAATCAGATAAATTATAAGTAGGGATAAAATTTAAAATTAAGAATTATGAAAAATATAATATTTATAACACTTGGATTACTTATTAGTTTGTCGGTCATCGCTCAGGATGTTCGACTATCACAACCTTATTCTGCACCATTAAAATTAAATCCTGCTATTATGGGTGCAGATAATAGCATTAACGCAAAACTAAATTACAGATCCCAGTGGGCTGGAATTGACAATGGTTATAAAACAGCTTCATTTACTTTCTTTATGCCAGTATATGAACAAAGTGATGACAATAATTTAAGTGCTGGGTTGTTTGCTATGAACGATCAGGCTGGAGCATTTTCTCATAATGAGATAATGGTAGCAGTTTCTTATAATTTAAGATTAACAGATAATGGACATTTCTTAAGTACATCACTTTTTGGTGGATTTAATCAAAAAGGGTTAGATATTCAAAACCTTACTTTTGATGACCAATATGTAATAGGAGAATATACTGCAGCAAATCCAAGTAACGAAACGATTATGTATGAATCTAAGGTGTTTATGGATGCAGGTTTTGGTTTATTATGGTACTACCAACCAGAAGATGGAAACATAAATGCATTTGCAGGACTATCAGCATTTCATGTGACCTCTCCAAATGAGAGTTTTATTGAAGATGAAGGTTCATTATTCGCAAAATATTCTATGCAAGCAGGCCTAAAAATTATGCCTGAAGCAAGTAGCATTAGTTTTACTCCAAATATGATTGTGAATTCTCAATATGGTGTCTACGAATTAGCAACCGGATTATATACTGATTATGCAATCAATGAAGAAATGACAGCAAGAATTGGTGGCTGGTATCGTGCTCAAAATACAATGGCTTTTTTAGTAGGTTTCCAATACACAGATTATTACATTGGATATAGTTACGATTTACCAAGTTCAGGAGTTAGTAATATTGCAACTGGTGCTAATACTCACGAAATTAGTATTGCATACCATTTCAATAATTCTGACAATATTCGTAAATTATTTTAAACCCAGACTATATGAGGAATTTTAAATATATATTAATAATTATATTCCTGTCTGTGCTTAGTTATTACCCTTTAAAAGCACAACTAGTAGTCCAAGATATTCTGACAGACGTAGAGCTTGTCGAGCAAGTTCTTCTTGGAGACGGAGTTCAGGTTTATAATATAACATCAACTGGTGCCGGTCAGGCAATAGGACAGTTTGATACAGGAGTTGGGGATCCTACAATTCCAATGTCCGGCGGAATTATTATGTCGACTGGTAATGTTTTTAATGCTCCAGGACCAAATGGTAGTGGAGGAACATCTACAGCTAATGGAACACCTGGAGATACTGATATTGAAACAATTATTGGAATTAATACAAATGATGCTGCAATAATTGAGTTTGATTTTAAATCACCGGCAGACACTGTTAGGTTCAATTATATTTTTGCATCAGAAGAATATCGTGAATTTGTCTGTGATTTTAATGATGCTTTTGCTTTCTTATTAACTGGACCAGATCCATTAGGTGGAAATTACACAAACCATAATATTGCACTTGTGCCTGGGACTTCAACAGAGGTTGCGATTGCAACTGTTAATAATGGAGATACAAACTCTACTTGTGCAGAAGAAAACTCAAATTCAGGATATTTTGTTGATAATACAGGAGGTTTTTTTGTAGAGTATGATGGCTTAACCGATATGTTTACAGCTGTTGCAGTTGTGGTTCCTTGTCAGGAATATCACATAAAGTTAGTAATTGCTGATGCATCGGATTCTGCATTTGATTCAGCTGTTTTTCTTGAGGCAAATAGCTTTGGGGCAGCAGTCGATACGCTTATTGCTGATTTTGTTTTTGATGCTCCTAGTTGTATAGATGAACCTGTCGATTTTGTTAATGCCGGACCAACAGGTTCTGGTATTACATACGAATGGACTTTTGGAGGCGTTTCTGCTTCTCAAGCTTCTTCAATTTTGGAAAACCCTTCCGTTAGTTGGTCAACACCTGGTTTGTATCAAGTAGATCTAAAAATTATCATTAACTGTGGTATGGATTCTTCAATGGTTACAAAATATGTAAATATTCACGAAAGACCAGACGCAGATTTTACTTTTATTAATGATGTTTGTGAAGGAAATTCAGTGCAATTTACTAATACTGGCTCTACAGGCTCTGAGTATACACATGAGTGGGTTTTTACAACAGACGCAGAACCAAGTGTTTCTTATGCAGAAAATCCTTTAGTAATATTTAATGAACCTGGCTTGCATACTGTTCAACACATAGTAAGAAACGATCATTGTACACGAGTGTATGAAGATGTGGTTAATATTACTATAGGACCTGAAGCTTCCTTTACTAATACCGGACCGGCATGTTTAAATCAAGAACTCCAGTTTACAAATACTGGTACTAGTGCAGGAGTTACTTTTGATTGGTCATTTGGTCCAGATGGGATTCCTGCGACCAGTACAGATGAAAATCCATCTGGAATTTTATTTGCAAGCTCTGGAACAAAAACTGTAATTCTGACGCTTACAGATTCTGGAACAGGATGCCAAAATACTTATGAAACAGACATTCAAATTTTAGATGTTCCTGTTGCTGACTTTAGTTTTACAAATTTAGTATGTGTGGGAGCTAGCGTAGATTTTACAAATACTGGTAGTACTGGTGGAGAGTATACATATTTGTGGGATTTTGGTCCAAATGCTTCTCAGAACTCATCAGCATCTGAAAATCCTCAGGATATTGACTTTGATGTAGTAGGAACACAAGATATAACTCTAACAGTTTCAAATTCTGTATGTAGTTCAAGTATTATGCAGTCGATAGATGTTAACACATCTCCGGCACCAGTGGTTTCTTTTACCAGTACTGCGCCAAAATGCGACAATGAGTCTGTTGATTTTAGCTTTGATCAGGATCCAACAAATCTTGACTTTAGCTGGGACTTTGGGGTTAATGCTAGTCCATTACTTTCAAGCGATGAAAATCCAGTAGATGTCGGTTTTAGTACTTATGGAGTACAAGTAATTACTCTTACTGTAACAGATCAAATCAGTGGATGTACTAATAGCGAAACACAATCAATAAATCTTTATGAAACTCCTATAGCAGACTTTACATTTACAGATTCTGTTTGTGCAGGAGCATTGGTTGACTTTACTAATACTAGCTCATCTGGTCAGGGCTTTGTTTATTCATGGGACTTTGGTGCTGGTGCAAATCCAAGTACATCAGGTGCTGAAAATCCTACTGGAATAAGTTACGATAGTGATGGAAATAAAGTCATTACTCTGACTGTTTCAACACCTCAGTGTGTTGCAACAACTACAGACACTTTAGTAATTAAAAATTCTCCTGCACCTGTTCTTGATTTTTCATCAACAAGCCCTGTGTGTGAAGAGAATAATATTGCATTTAATATTTCAAATTATGATGCTTCATTAAGCTATTTGTGGACATTTGGTCCTGATGCAACACCCAATACATCAACAGATCAAGAACCTATAGCTACATTTAGTAATGATGGCATATATAGTGTTAATTTATATGTCAATGACCCTACAACTGGATGTAATAATTATGTTGAAAAAACTATTCAGGTATATCCAAGACCTGATGTTAGTTTTACATCTGATGCTCCTGTGTGTATTGGTGAAAGTGTAAGTTTTACAAATACTGGAAGTTCTGGAGCAGAATTCTCATTTAGCTGGGACTTTGGAGAAGGAGCGAGCCCTTCTGTATCAAATGCTGAAAATCCACTTGCTGTAACTTATTCATCATCAGGTTCAAAAGTTGTGACTTTAACAATTGCATCTACTAGTTGTACAAGAACAATCAGTCAGACTATCGAAATATCATCAAGCCCTGTTGTAGATTTTACAACTGATGCACCACAATGTGCTGATCAGGAAATTCAAATGCATAACCTAAGTCTTGTTGAAGGTGCTGCTACGTATGATTGGAGTTTCGGACCAGAGGCTTCTATAAGTAGTTCAAATGATTTTGAACCAATTATTACATATTCAGAAACTGGCACATATGAAATACAATTAATTGTAACAAATGGTGCAACTGGATGTATGGATTCAATAAGTACATTTATTAATGTGTATGCTACACCAGATGTTTCATTTACATCGAATGCTCCATTATGTCCTAATGAATCGCTTAGTTTTACTAATGAAGGAAGTACTGGATCAGAATATTCATATAGTTGGAACTTTGGGCGATATGGACATCCTTACTCTTCTACAGCAGAAAATCCAACAGGAATTTCATTCTCACAGGGAGGAACACAGGATATTACTTTTACAATATCAAATAATGATTGTAGTCTGTCTATCTATGAAACTATTGATTTACATGATATGCCAACGGCAGATGCAGGTCCTGATACAATTATTTGTGCAAACAGGTCTGTAATTATTGGAACACCAGAAATAGATAGCTATGATTATTTTTGGTTTCCAGAACAATTTGTTGATGATAACACACTTGCAGAACCTATTGCATCACCACTAGCTGAGTTTACAAGTTATTTTGTGACAGTTACCGATGTTAATACTGGCTGTACAAATATTGATTCTGTAAATATTACAATGTTGCCTCCAGCTGTAGCTAATGCTGGTTACGATATTGATGTTTGTGTTAATGAAACAGTTCAACTTGGAACAGGAGAAATCCCTGGACAAGCTTATTTATGGTATCCTTCAATAGGATTGTCAGATACAACAATTTCAAATCCAATGGCTACACCAGCAGAATCTATTATTTACACGTTAAACGTTTCTTATGCAGGTTGTGATACTGTTAGTGATCAGGTTGCTGTTACTGTTCATCAATTACCAGCTATTGATGCTGGCGAGGATCAAACAATTACAGTTGGTGAGCAAACTAACTTATATGCAACTGGTGGAGTGAATTATATTTGGTCACCAGCATTATTTATTAACAATCCATATCTTTCAAATCCGTTAGTATATCCAGATGATACAATAACTTATGTTGTTGTTGGAACTGATGTTTTTGGTTGCGAAAGTATTGATTCAGTTGAAATCTTTGTTAAAGAGCCTCAATTCTATATTCCAAACTCATTTACACCAAATGATGATGGCAGAAATGATGTGTTTTATATCAGAGGAAATCCTCTTGAAAATTATCAATTGCAGATTTTTAACAGACTAAATCAATCAATATTTATCACTAAAAACTATTATGATGGATGGGATGGTACAATGCAAAATTCAGGAAAAGATTGCCCTGAGGGAGCATATGTGTACATCGTTACCGGAATAAACGAAGATGGTGAAAGTGTTACTGAAAGCGGAATGGTGAATCTAATTAGATAAACTAATAAAATTATTAATAGTAAAAAACCGTCTCTTTCTGAGACGGTTTTTTTATTTGTGAAAATTTGATAGTTTTACATATCTAAACCATGATAATGCCTTTATAATATTATTTTCGCCTATACAGATGATTTACAACAATAATATGAATAGTAATGATTTAAGCTATAAGATATATGTTGATCAAAAATAATTTAGATAAATAAGATGAATTATGTTTATTATAGTAATTGATAAAATAATAATTCTTTATATGTTTGTAAAACATTTTGTTAAAGTTAAAACATGTCAATATTTAAATTTTTAATCATTCTGATAAGCTTATTCTTTATTCAAATAAATATTTTTTCGCAATCTCTAATTATAGACAGAGTTGCTAGTAGTCAATCATATCATGATACAATTATTGATTTTTGGCAAAAATTTAAGCCTTATGTTGTAAGCTCAATTGAATATTCTGATCTAAATACCAATAATTTGTATAAGGTGCAAGCTACCACTAATGCTTTATTAAGGTATTCATTTATTAACAAAAAATATGAGTTAGTTGATGATCTCCTTGAAGTATACATGAATGCTGTATATAATCAAGACACATTAGATCGTTATAATTTCACATTTTTTTTTCCACTGCAACAACCAATTGACACAATTATGCTTTTTGATAAAACTTATAATATGTGGTTTGATGAAAATGATAATTATAGCCCTCCAAAAGAAAATATTCTAGCAATAAGTCAGTTTTTAGCATTAATGTCTGATGCAATATTTAATATATCCTTAATTCCAGAAGAAGATAGAACAGATACTATGAAACAATTCGTAAATCTTTATTCACAAGTATTGGACAGTCACTACCATCGGTGGGTATATGGAATAGATGTTTATGAACCATTATCAGGAAAGAAATATGAAAATTCTGGCCCTTTTCAATTACGTGCTTGGAATTGCAGATATGATGATACGTATATTCCAACTCATTTAACCCACATGGAATTAGTTGATCTTTTAGTTGATAATAAATGTGGAGATATTAATTCAAATCAATATTGCAACAGTGTAACAGATACTGAACTATGGATTATTGCTGGAGTTAGCTCTTTTGTTGCAGCTCACATTCTTGACAGTAGCTTAGTTGGAGATATTTCTTATCTTGATTTTTATAAAGATGAATATCTGCCGAGAGCTAATGAACTTCTAATTTCACGAATTAGTACGACTATTGTTTTAAACTTCGAAGATTCACTTGTTTGGGGAGTAGATTTCGATAATGGTATGTTAGATGATCATCCCGATAATAAATATTCCGGATATAACACAGAGTGTGTGAAAATAGTCTTTTTATAAAAAGTTTATAACTCCTTAATAATTATCTAAAAAACCACTTGTTTATTTTGTGGAAGTCAATGATTTTGAGTAAATTATGCCAAATAAAATAGGTGATAATGCATATAAAAGAAGGACAAAACCGCAAAGATATGGTGATGATCTCGTACGACATGATGGTCGCACAAGAAAACCCCGTTCGGTTGATTGACTTGATGTGCAAGAAATTTATATCGGACAACCCATGGCGTGAAGAATGGAAGGGAACCAAAGCCAAAGGCTGTAAGAGCTATCCCCCAGGGGCGATGCTTGCATTGTTGATTTATGGTTATTTCAACCATGTAAACAGTAGCCGTAGGCTGGAAAAAGAAGCACAACGCAATATAGAAGTAATATGGTTGTTGGAGGGGCTCAGCCCCGACCATTGGACCATATGCGCATTTCGCAGGGAGAATGATTTATTGGTAAAAGATTTGTTAAAAAGTTTCCGCGCTTTTTTACTGGACAATAAATATGCATCTACCAAACGAATAGTTTTTGATGGCAGTAAATTAAAAGCATATGCTAGTCGCGATATGTTAACAAAAGAATGTATAGAGAAGAAACTTGAAAGCCTTGACAAGTCAATTGCTGAATATTTGTCTAAACTAGAGAACAACGACAACCATGACGATGAGTTGGAAACAGCTAAAGAAGAAATAAATAAACTAAAGGCTAAGCTACATAAACTAGAGAAACAAAGAGCAAAAAACGAAACAGCAAAAGAAATGCTTAACAACAGTGGGCAGAATCGAATATCCCCCAACGACAAAGATGCTATATTGGTCAAAGGTCGCGACGGAAAGTTTGCCGGCTACAACGGGCAGACAGGGGTAGAAGATAAAGGGCATTTTATCATGCACAACGAAATAACGACAGAGGCCAACGACCAGCAACAACTGGAAAATTGCGTTATCAAGGCAGAAGAAGAAATCGGCGAACAGATAGAAGAAGTTGTTGCCGACAAAGGTTATTATAATACAACACAGATATTAGATATAGAAGAAAAAGGTACTCAATGTTATGTTTCGATTATTACAAGCCCGCGGGATAAGGAGGAAGGTAGTGGGTTCTTTTTTACTTATGACAAAACAAGCGATACTTGCAACTGTCCGCAAGGCAAAAAGCTTTTCTTGTTGCAAAAAAATCACAAACACGGCGGAACCATTTACAATACTTACAAATGCTATGACTATAAAGATTGCCCAATACGCGACAAATGTTCCAAATCAAAAACGGGCAGAACTTATAAACGAAATGTTCGGCAAGAAGAATTAGATAAATACAAACAAAAACTGGAAACTACTTATGCTAAAAAAAGGATCGACGAAAGAAAAGGGATAGTTGAGCATCCCTTCGGAACCATTAAATGGATGATGGGAAAGTTCAATTTTCTGTTAACCGGGAAGGAAAAAGTTCAAGCAGAGTTTGATATTTACGTGACTGCTTACAACGTAAAAAGACTAATGAACTGTGCCTCATTCTCTAAATTAATGGAACAAATAACCCAATACAACTGGAAAATAGCCTAAAAAACTGTTTGAAAACTAAATAATATTAAAAAAACGAACAGCATAACATATGACTCTCCATACTGAGAAAAATGAAAGAGAAAATTAAATAATGAAAAACATCCAACTTCCCTCCTAAAAAAAGACTATTTTCACACACTCTGAACAACCCTGATATATACCCTACAGTAGATGATATTTCATGGTCTACAAATATTGGTTGGGACATTAGTCATGGACGAAGATTTGTAAATGTTTTTCAGACCTTATATAATACCAAAAGTGTTTTAGGTTTTGATTTCCCTACATTGAATATTATGACAATGTTTGCTAATCAATATGCCTATAAAGTTTTTAATAAAGATTTTGAGCAACCTTTATTCTCTAATTATTTTGATGGGACAGATGGTTGGTATAGAGTTGGTTACTCAAATAGGTTAAATTATGGATATGGTCCATCTGATTTGTCAATTGCGTCATTAACTGGAGGATTTGCATATTGGAGTATTTATAATTCAGATGTACGATTAATTACGAACTCTCTGTATTGTCTCATTCATTCAGATGATTCTATAAAAAAGAAATTTCTAAATCAGCACTATGAAAAGATACGTTGGAACAATGATTCTTCCACAAATTTGCCAAAAAGAGAACAACTTCATAACTTTGCAAATGCTTTTAACCATGAAGCTGATTCTGCAACACTTTCTGTTTTATTATCTTTTTATCCTAGTATAGGAATTACATCGAATGAAGAAAAAATTGATACTAAAAAAAATGATAAAATTGTTTTTTACCCAAATCCTGTGTCTGAAAATCTTTTTGTATTATCGGAAGATAAAATTATCAATTTGCAAATTTTAGATAGTAGAGGAAAATTGATTCTATCAAAAGAATATACCAATACATATATTTCAATCAATATTCAAAATCTAATCAAAGGACCTTATGTTTTTAGAATTATAACAGAAAATAGTGATGTTATAAATAAAAAAATTATCATTATTTAATAACTATAAGCAAAGAAAAACGGTTATTTTATTAAAGTCTTTTCAGAATTTATATAAATAAAACTTGTGTAATATGTTCTGCAAGAATAGAATTTGACAGCGCTGCATTTATAAACTTATTTAGTCTGATTTTCTTCCTTATTGTAAAATATATTACAATGTTAAAAAAAATATACTTTTCTCTAGGAGTATATTTTGCATATTCAAAATATTATTTTGATACAAAGAATAGTAGATACTAGTTGATTTTACAGTATTTCAGTAAACATTTCCCAATATTTACTGGTTAATATAGTAAACAAGTAGCATTTTTTATATTAACCACTGAAAATTGAACGTAATGGGTATAACTAAAAAGTTTAAAGAGTTTTGTACAAGCCTACGCTTGTCAGAGCATAGCGTTGGTAGAATTAGGCGACGCTATGAGCAAATTGAAAAAATAATTAATTCAAAATATTACAAATCTACTCCAGAAACTTCGCATTGTATGTATGTTGGATCTTATGGTAGAGGTACAGACATTCACGTAAGTGTAAGCGATATAGACATAATTGTAGTATTGCCTCAAGAAGTGTACAATAAGTACGATAATTATCAGGGTAATGGTCAAACAGCATTACTCAAAGAAGTTACAGGTGTTATCCAAAAAAATTTTAAATCGGCATATATTGGGAGAAATGGAAGAGTTATTGTTGTTAAATTTCCAGATGGAATAACTTTTGGAATTCTACCTGCATTCTTTAATCAAAATGGAACAGGATTTACTTATCCTGAAACAACTAGTGGTGGTTCATGGAAAAATACAAATCCAAAGGCTGAAATTGACGAAATGATTAGAGCAGATAACGAAGACTGCAATAATAATCTTAGGCGTTTATGTAGAATGACACGCGCTTGGAAAGACGAGCGAAAAGTGCCGATAAGTGGTTTGTTAATTGATACTCTTGCTTATAATTTTATTATTAATTGGAAACATCGAAAAGAATCATATACATACTACGACTGGATGATGCGTGATTTCTTTGAGTATCTTGCAAATTTGAATAAAGATCAAAAATATTGGTATTCGCCTGGTGCAAAACATTATGTCTGGAAGAAAGGTAATTTTGAACTTGAAGCAAAAAAATGTCACAAAATTGCAGCCGAAGCTGTTGAAAATGAATGCCAAAAGAAACATCTGCAAGCTGATCATAAATGGATTCAAATTTTTGGCAAGAAATTCCCAGAATTAACAATTGAAGAGGCTTAAAAATATTTTAATATTTGAATAAAGTTGGCATAATTATTAACCACAGTATTTAAGTAATTTCTTTAAAGATTTGTGAAATCCTAATTCCTGAGCTTTTTGTGCATCAAGACATGCTTTCTCGAAATTTTCTACCTCTACATAAGCTTTAGCACGAAAATAATATGCTTCTGAGTCTGTCTCGTTAAGTTCAATTGACTTTGAGAAGTCACTAATAGCGCTATTAAAATCATTTTTATCATAATAGCACAATCCACGCATAAAGTAGGCACTGAAATTATCAGGCATTCTTTCTAATACGAAATTAAAGTCTTTTATTGCTTTGTCGTATTCCTTAATTTCAAATAACTCGTATCCTCTTGTTTCGTAAATAAACTCATTATTTGGATCATTCTTGATTACAATATTTAGATCTGCTACAGCTTTTTTATGTTTTCCCATTAAAGCGTAACAACTAGCTCTGTTTACTCTAGCAAATTCAAATTCGGAATCTGATTCTATTACTTTTGTAAAGCATTTTGCCGCTTTTTTGTATTTGCCTTCAACTACATGATTGCAGCCATCTAAAAATAGTTGGTCAGCATCAACCTGAGCAAAGATTTGACTAGAAAAAATTAAGATTACCGAAATTGCTAACACTAAGTGTTTTTTCATATTTTATTTTTTAGAATGAGATGATATTATGTGCTAAAAACAGTATTTAGATAATATTTCTATGAAATTCCATAAAAGAAACCGAAAAATTATTCCCCAATTATCTTCACAAGAACTTTTTTCTTACGTTTTCCGTCAAATTCGCCATAAAAGATTTGTTCCCATGGGCCAAAATCAAGTTGCCCCTCTGTAATTGCAACAACGACTTCACGCCCCATTATGGTACGCTTTAGGTGAGCATCACCATTGTCTTCATAAGTATTGTGTCTGTATCTATCATGTGGCTTCTCGGGTGCAAGACCTTCTAACCATTCTTCAAAGTCCTGATGTAAACCAGGCTCATCGTCATTAATAAAAACACTGGATGTAATATGCATTGCATTTACAAGACATATTCCTTCCTGAATTCCGCTTTCTGCAAGACATTCGTTAATAGATGGAGTGATATTAATTAGTTGACGTCGAGTTGGTATCTCAAACCAAAGTATTTTTCTGTATGATTTCATATTAGTTTCTTTATTCAATTGTGTATTATTTAATAAACTCCGCAAAAATATCTTTTATTTTGTTTTGAAGTTCTTCTGTTTTGCTCTGATATTCTTCAATACCTGAAATCTTATCATGTACCGAAACATAAAACTTGATTTTTGGTTCTGTGCCTGATGGTCTGACAGTAATTTTTGAGCCATCAGTAAGATCAAATTGTAAAACATTGGATTTTGGCAACATAATATCATATCTTAAATCGCTGATTTTATCAATTGTTTTACCTTTTTGGAAATCATGAATAAGTGCTACAGTTGATCCATTGATAGAGTCGGGAGTTTGATTTCTTAATTTATCCATCATAGCTTGGATTTCTTCTAAGCCAGATTTTCCTTTCTTGGTTAATGAAGCAAGACTTTCGAGATAATAACTAAACTTAGAATATACCTCTATCAAAATGTCTTCGAGTGTTTTGTTTTGCAATTTTGCCCAACTTGCTACTTCTGCAACAAGTAAACATGACATTACAGCATCTTTATCTCTAACAAATTCTCCAGCTAAAAAACCGTAACTTTCTTCGCCACCACCAATAAAACGTGTCTTTCCAGAGTTCTTTTCAATTATATCGGCAATATATTTAAAACCAGTAAGAACATCATAGCATTTTACTTTGTAATGGTCTGCAATTTCTGTAAGCAACTCGGATGTAACAATAGTTTTTACAATGTATTCTTTACCTTTTAGCATACCTTTTTTATTCCATTCTTCAAGAAGGTAATAAATAAGAATTGAAGCTGTTTGATTCCCATTTAAAAGCAAGTAATCTCCATTTTTCTGTCTGATAACGATTCCGAGTCTGTCGCCATCAGGGTCTGTTCCCATAACCAGATCTGCTCCAATTTCTTTAGCTTTATTTATTGCCATCGAAAGAGCCTCTGCTTCTTCAGGATTTGGAGATTTTACAGTTGGGAAATTACCATCTGGTACAGCTTGTTCGTCGACAATGTTAATGTCAGTAAATCCAGCTTTTTTTAGTGCCTTTGGTAAAATATTTACAGTAGAACCATGAATAGGAGTGAAAACAATTTTTAATCCGGCATCTTTAATAGCTTTTGGATTAAGACATATTTCCATTAACTTGTCTGTATATATATCATCAATCTTTTCGCCAATATATTCAACGTTTTTTAGTGAGTCGTCAAACTTTACATCTGCGATATCTGTTATAGAGCGGACTCTTTCAATTATGTTTTTGTCGTGTGGTGCTATTATTTGACCACCATCTTGCCAATATACTTTATATCCGTTATATTCTTTTGGATTGTGTGATGCTGTAATTACAATACCAGAATGACATCCCAAATGACGAATAGCAAACGATAACTCAGGAGTAGGTCTTAAACTATCAAATAAATATACTTTAATCCCATTTGCAGAGAATACAGATGCTGTGATTTTAGCAAAATATTCACTATTATTTCTACAGTCATAAGCTATAGCACATTTGATCTCTTTGCCATTAAATTGTTCAAGAAGGTAATTGCTTAAGCCCTGAGTTGCGACACCAACTGTATATTTGTTCATTCTATTAGTACCAGCACCCATAATGCCACGCAAACCACCTGTTCCAAATTCTAAATCTTTGTAAAATGATTCCTTCAACAAATTTTCATCATTTTCAAGCATGTTTTGAACTTCTGATTTTGTTTCTGCATCAAAAATATCGGTGAGCCAGTACTCGGCTTTTGTTCTAATATCATTCATTTTTGTAAATTTTGTTGTAAAGTTACAAAAAAGCAACAAGATTCAAATTAAAGTATGAGTAAAATTCTGTATAGAGTATGGTAAGTAAAGTAAAAATTTATATTTAGGATTTTAAACGCTAAATGCCTTTATCGTACAATTTAAGCTTTAAGAAATTAATAACTTTCATATCTAAATTATTAATTACTTTTGTTATTAAATATTACGCAAACAAAAATTTAATGAAAGTTAAAAAGTTTATTATATACCTTTATTATCTTTTGTTTTGGCTTTTCTTCTTAGAATTTTCAAGACTATTCTTCATTTTATTTAATCTTAAAGAGTCATCGGGAGCTGGATTTTGGGATTTATGTGCTACATTTATTTATGGCTTTAAATTAGACGCTTCCTTGGTAGCATACATAGGTTTTTTTGTAACACCATTATTCATTATTTCAGCATTTTTTAAGTCTCATAAAGTTTTTAAATGGTCTCTGGATATCTTTACTGGTATTTTAGTTACTGTTTTTACTTTAATAATTGTTGGAGATGCCGAAGTATACCAATATTGGGGATTTAGACTTGACGATACTCCTTTACAATATATGAATACACCAGGAGTAATGAAAGCTTCAACAAGTAATTTGAGACTTGTTTTTCTTGGCATTCTTTATATTTCAATTGCTGTTGGAATGTTCTGGGTGTACAATTTCTTTGTTGGAAAAAGAATTAAAAACACAGTTCGTGAGAAATTTTGGGCTGGATTTTATTTGCTGATTGCAGGCATATTAGTAATTCCTATCAGAGGTGGAGTGGGGATTGTTCCTCTTAATGTTGGAGCAGCATATTTTTCTGACAATATGTTTTTGAATCATGCTGCAATCAATGTTGTATGGAATAGTGGGACAAGTCTGTTTGCAGCAGATATTGATTTTGATTCTTATGAATATTTTGATGATGATGAATTACAGCAGCATTATGATTTAGCAATAAGTTCTCAAGATTCAGTTATTAATATTTTAGATAGCAAACCTAAAAAAATAATAATTGTAGTATTAGAAAGTTTTACTGCTAATGCAGTATGTTTTGATGAACCCGAAAAAAGTGTTACTCAAAAATTATTAGAATGGAGTTCAAAAGGCATTTTATTCACAAATTGCTATTCAAATGGAGATAGGAGCGAGAAAGGTATTGTGAGTATCTTTAGTTCAGTTCCTCCATTGCCCGGATATTCTGTAATGAAAGATCCTAAACGTTCTCGCAATTTACCATCTGTTATGTCAAAGCTTGCTGAGAATGGCTACAAAACTTCATTTTATTATGGTGGAGATGTGAATTTCTCAAATATGAACTCGTATTTAAAACAGTCTGGATTTCAGGATATAATATCTCAAAACAACCTCGACATTGACTGTGAAGAAACAAAATGGGGATATCATGATGAGTTTATGTTTGATAAATTCTATGATGATATAGTAGCAACTGATGATAGTTCTGTGTTTACTCTTTTTACTTTAAGCAGTCATGAACCGTATGATGTTCCGGTTGAAGGACCATTTGGGACTCAGACTGAAGCACAGAAATGCGATAATTCATACTATTATACAGATTCTTGCCTTAATGAATTTCTTTCAAAACTTGAAAATTCTCCAGATTGGGATAATTCTTTAGTATTATTAGTATCTGATCATGGTTCACGTTATGGAGGTTATGAAGTATGGAGCAGAGAAAAATACCATATTTACATGATGTGGACTGGTGGAGCAATGATTTGCGATCCTTATAAATGCGAAAAGGTTGTTGGACAAGAAGATATTAGTGCTAGCCTATTATCTCAACTAAATATTCCTCATGATGAATTTATTTTTAGCGAAAATGTATTTTCAAAAATAAATCCAAGTGTATTTTATGCTTTTAATCATGGTTATGCCTTTTTAAAAGGACCTCGTTGGGTTCTTTACGATACTAACAAAAAAGATGTATTATACAGAGGTTGGGACTCCGAAAAAATTGATAATCAAACAAAAGCGTATGCTCAAAAACTTGCTGAGTATTATAAGATGTTGGGGGAGTAGTTTAGTTGATAATGTCTTTAAGATGCTTTTTATGCATCAGTCACCTTAACTGCTTTACAATAGCTAAGGTAAATGACTGAGAATAGCGATACATATTGTTTGTTGAAATGTAGGATTCTAGTACAAAAAAAGACCCTTTCAGGTCTTTTTTATCAATATTTTTTTACAAAAAATAAGGTGGCTGAGCAAGGTTGCTGAGGCTCTCGAAGTGCCGAAGCCACCTTGTTTTACTATAAATGATCTTCAAAATATCTTGATACAGTTCTCATTAAATGAATTCTGTCGTAACCACGTACATTGTGTTCATGACCAGGATATACAAAGTAATCAAGAAGAACTTTCTCCTGTACACACTTCTCTACAAAGTTTAAACTGTGTTGCCAAACAACAACAGGGTCGGCAGTACCGTGAATTAACATTAAACGACCAGTAAGTTTATCTACTTTATTTAAAAGGTTGTTTGCAGCATATCCTTCTTCGTTTTCCTGAGGCATATCCATATAACGCTCTCCGTACATAATTTCATATAGTTCCCAGTTAATAACTGGTCCGCCAGCAACACCTACTTTAAAAATGTCAGCACAATCAGTCATTAGGGTAGTAGTCATAAAACCGCCATAACTCCATCCGTGAACACCAATTCTGTCCATATCAACATAACCTAAATTCTTTAGATATTCAATTCCTGTTAATTGATCTTGCACTTCAATAGTTCCTAATTGTCTGTGAATAATGTTTTCGAAATCACGACCTCTGTTTGCAGAACCTCTGTTATCCAAAGTAAACATAATATAACCTTGCTGAGCCATATAATAAGCCCATCCACCGCCATTAAGCCATGAGTTAGTAATTAACTGGGCATGAGGGCCACCATAAACATAAACAATTGCAGGGTATTCTTTATTTTTATCAAATCCAGGAGGAAGAATTATTCTATAATACAGATCTGTTTTGCCATCATTAGCTTTTAAAGTTCCAATTTCCATTTCTCCAAGATTGTACTCAGACATAGGGTTTTTAGAAGTTAATATTGTAGAAACTTCTTTTCCTTTTGTGCTATATACTTTGTATTCGTGAGGAACGGTAGTACTTGAATAATCATCTACAATATAATCACCATCAGGAGATACTACTGCTTCGTGACTTCCAGCATCTTTAGTTATTCTGATCATCGCCCCAGATTCAATATTTACTCTGTAAATGTCAAAATCTATAGGTGTCTCTTTATTTGCTTTGATAATTAAATCTTTTCCGTCTTTTGTGAAACCGTAAACTTCTATTACTTCATATTCACCTTTAGTAATTTGAGAAATTTCATTTCCATCAATATCATATAAATAAAGATGTGAGAATCCGTCTTTTCTAGTTTGCCAGATAAATTTAGTTTCATCTTTTGGTAAAAAAGTCATTGGGTGAAGAGGTTCAACATATTTATCGTGTTTTTCTTCGAATAAAGTCTTTACAAATTTCCCAGTCTTAACATCATACTGGTTAAGTTTCATGTGGTTTTGCTCTCTGTTTAATACAGCAATATAAACTGATTTAGAATCAGGACTCCATGCAATATTTGTAAGAAATTGCTCGACAGGCTCACCGGTTTCAATGTAATTAATGTCATTTTTCTTAATATTGTAGATTCCTAAAGTAACTTCTTCACTTTTCATGCCTGCCATACAATATTTTACAGGAGTTGATTCAGCAATTCTTGCAGCAGTGTTTACTACAGGATAATCTGTTACCATCGATTCATCTTTACGATAAAATGCTAATAAGCTACCATCAGGCGACCAAAAAGTGCCTTTTTCGATCCCAAATTCATTACGGGCAACTGTTTGGCCATAAGTAATCTCATCATTGCTCTCGTTGCTTATAGATTCAATTTTGCCTTTATTATCAGTAACAAGAAGATTATTGTCAACAGTATAAGCAATCATTGAGTTTGCTTCGCAAAGATCAAGATTTTCTGCAGATTCATCTATGTTGTAGTACTGAGAAATTTCTTTTGATTTAACATTAAACTCAACAATATCACTACCATTATTAAATCTTATAGTATTTGCGTCTACCCATGTGTAAGCAGGAAAATAACGTAATTCATCTTTGTCGGCTTCTTTAAGCTTCTCGTTGATTTCAGTGTAATTGATAATTTCCTTGGACTTTTTTAGATTATAAGTCTTTCCCATCAAAGCAGCATCATCAATATATGAGTATACTTTAGAATCTGGTCTAAAATTTATTCCTCTGATATATTCAGGGTATAATTCACGCCATACTCCAACAACTGCATCGTCGATTGTTAGCTCTTTTGATTGTCCAAAAAGTAGTTGAGTTGATAATATCAACAAACTAAATAGTAAAAATACGAGTCTTTTCATTATTTTTGAATTAAAATTTGTTAAATTGTTAGATACAAAGATAAAGTTTCATGCCAAAACCAAATTACATATTACTTATTATTTTGCCCATTTTAACTTTTCTTTATGATTGTAATTCGCAGAGAGACAAAAGTATTGCATCACTACAAATTCAAAAAAACTTAGAATTATATGTCATCCCAAAACCAGAAAGCAAAGCTGAAGTATGTCTGCAAGAAATGGGATTGGTGAAAATTGTCGACTCTTTACCTGAAATAATTGTAGACCTTAAATATACTAGTACAGACAATTTTATTGGGATTGATTTTTATGGCAGCATGACAAATGCATATGTTCAGTATGAGTGTTTTGTGAAACTTCGTAATGCATATAATATCCTTCAACAGCAGAAACCTGGATATACTTTTATTATTTATGATGCCGTAAGGAGTACTGAAGCTCAGCAGTTAATGTGGGATTCTGTAGATGTTCCTCCGGGAATCAAACATTGGTATGTTGCAAATCCACAAAAAGGCTCAATTCACAATTTTGGAATGGCATTGGATATTAGTATTGTTGACAGTATAGGTAAGGTACTCGACATGGGAACTGAATTTGATTTCTTTGGAGAACAAGCATATCCTAATAAAACTGATTATTTCCATCAAAATGGAGAACTAAGTGACGAACAGTATAATAATAGACAACTCTTATTTAGTATAATGTCTGAAGCATTATTTTATGTTTCAAAAACAGAATGGTGGCACTTTAATGCAGCGTCTTTAAATTACTCTAAAGAAAAATACGAAATATTTAGCCTTAATAATTGTGAAAACTTAATAAGATGAGAAAAGATACATTTATTCAAACCGGATCAGATTACATGCTTTTTAAAAATCTGATTAAAAATAGAAAATCTGTAATACTTAGTGATGAAAATATTTTTAAGCTTTATCCACAGATTTTTGAAGGCATGGATTATATACTTATCAAACAAGGTGAAGCCAATAAAGACTTACATGAGATTCAAAGAATCCTTGAAGAGTTTACCAGTTTGGGATTAGATAGAAAATCTATTGTAGTTGGAATTGGTGGTGGTTTGGTTTGTGATATGACTGGTTTTGCGGCTAGTATTTATATGCGTGGTATCGACTTTGGTTTCGTTCCAACTACATTGCTGGCACAAGTCGATGCTGCAATAGGTGGAAAAAACGGCGTGAATTTTCTCGATTACAAAAACTATATTGGAACTTTTACTCAACCAGAGTTTGTAATTTGTGATTCAAGATTTTTTGAAACTTTATCAGATATTGAATTCAAAAGCGGACTAGGAGAGGTGTTTAAATATTCTCTTTTGTCTCATGGGACAAAATTGTTCGACTATCTTTCTGAAAATTGTGAAAGTATCTTAAACAGAGATACTAATAAATTAAACTATATTGTAAACGAATGTGTTGATTCAAAGACTGCTATAGTCGAACAAGACCCTTTTGATCATGGAATTCGTAACACATTGAATCTTGGTCATACTTTTGGACATTGTTTTGAATTATCTGAAAAACTCCCACATGGAATAGCTGTTGTAACAGGTATTAAAATGGCTGCAAATTTATCGGTAAAATTGGGATTTCTAAAAAAGGAAATAAGAGATAATATTAATAATCTTTCTCTAATTCTTGGGTTTGACGAAGAAGTCGCACTAACAGATAATCATATAGATATATTATTGAAAGATAAGAAACGGGAAGATGGCTTTATAAAATTCATTTTGATAGAAGATATTGGCATAACTCACATACATAAACTTACTCCAGATCAGATAAAAGGGCTATTATGAAACAAGTAATAAGGAAATCCAATATATCCGGGAAAATTGTTGCAAAACCTTCTAAAAGCTCTGAGCAACGAGTGCTGGCAGGTTCTTTACTATCAAGAGGAGATTGCATTATTACCAATTTTGGAAGTTCTGATGATGTAAGAGTAGCAAGAGAAATTGTAAAAAAACTTGGACTCGAAATATATGAATGTAATGATGTTCTTAAGTTAACTCCATCGTCTGCTAACTCTTCAAATGAGATAAATTGTGGAGAATCTGGGATGAACGCCAGATTATTTGCCCCAATTTCTTGTTTGTTTAAAAGTAATTTTGTGCTAACAGGAAGCGGTAGTTTACTAAATCGACCAGTTGCTTCAGACTTTTATATTTTCAGACAAATGGGTTGTGTTTTGGATAATTCAGAATTTCTACCTGTTAATTTTAAAAGAACACAATTGCAATCTGGCACTTATAATATTGATGGCAGCAAATCATCACAACTTATTAGTGGTCTTATGATGACATTAGCTGTTTTACCCGGTAATTCTGAATTAATAGTCCATAATCCTGTAAGCATATCATATATTTATCTCACACAAAAAATAATGGATAATGCAGGAGTAAAATGCTCTGTCGATTCTAACGAATTTGGTAATTTGATAATAAATATTTCTGGTAATCAGACCTATCAATCTGGTAATTTCAATATTGAAGGAGATTGGAGTGGGGCAGCAAATTTTCTTGTCGCAGCTGCTATTACAGGACAAATAGAAATTGATGGTTTGTCAGCAGAATCGATTCAGGCCGATAAAAATATTCTAGAAATATTTGATTTGGCAAATGTTAGTTATCATTATAAAGATTGTTTACTTATTGTTGAAAAATCTGAGATAAAACCTTTTACATTTGATGCAACAAATTGTCCTGATTTAATCCCAATAACACTAATATTAGCATGTTTTGCAGATGGAATTAGTAAAATATCAGGAGCAAACAGATTAAAACATAAAGAAAGCTCCAGAGCAGAAGTTATGAAGCAAGAATTACAAAAAGCCGGGATAAATATTAAGATTATTGATGATGAAATAACTATCAATCCAACATCTGAATTAAAACCTGCAATATTTGATTCTCATAATGACCATCGTATTGCAATGGCTCTTTCTGTACTTGGAATAGCAATTGATGGCGAATCAACTATTGTAAATTCAGAATGTGTAAATAAATCATGGCCTGACTATTTTAAAGATATAAAAACTTTATTAAACAATATTGAGTAATCGAGCAACATATAGACTTTATGACGATCCACTAAAGATTTTTAGTGCTATGCTTGATGATATTGAAACAGCAACTCAATGTATTTATCTACAAACATATAAGTTTGGTAACGACTATATTGGAAAGAAATTTAAGACAGCATTATTGAAAAAAGCTCAACAAGGTGTCGAAATTAATTTACTATTAGATTCTTGGGGAAGTGGAGCATCAGGTGAGGCGTACTTTAAAGATCTTAAAAAGGCTGGTGTTGAGATTACATATTTTGAAAAGATAAAATTCAGCTTTGATTTGTTTTCAAGAAATCATCGTCGTAATCATCGCAAACTACTCCTGATTGATGATGATATCTCTTATATTGGATCATCAAATATTACTGCTCATTGCCTCAATTGGCGTGAGTGTGCTATTAAAATTTCAGGTGGAATAAATAAAACGTTAAGGAAGATAATAATTGATGATATTGACTTTTCCAACAATTTCTTTCAAAACAAAAAAGAATCGACTGAACTAATAAAATATAGAAATACCGAAATAGTACGCGATGTTCCTTCAAATAGATTCCAACCAGTAAAAGAGAAGTACATTGAACTTATTAATTCTGCTCAAGAAAGTGTTGTAATTGAAACCCCGTACTTCCTTCCTGGTAAAAAACTTAGGAAAAGTATTTATATCGCTTCTGAGAGAGGTGTTAAAATTGAAATTATTGTTCCTAAATATTCTGATGTATTACTTTTTGACATACTTAGAAACAAATATTTAGGTCGATATTATAAAAACAATATTAAAATGTTGTTTTACAAAACCGATAACTTACATGCAAAAGTATTTCTAGTTGATGGCAAACAATACTTTACTGGATCAAGTAATTTCGATTATCGTAGCATGCGATTTATGCATGAGATTAATATACTCGGCTCCGACAAATCGTTATTTTCCTTACTGCAAGAACACATTGATAATACTAAAGCAGAATGCGAAGAATTTGAATTTGAAAAATGGAAGAAAAGACACACTTTTCAGAAAATTGTTGAGGGACTTTTGGTTCCATTTAGACATTTGTTTTAGTTTGTCTTTGATGAAATTTGCCCAAATTATGTTATAAATTGATTTCTAATTACACTTAAAAACAGAAAATAACTTTATCTTTACTTTAATTAAAATTTCAAATTATGAATTCTTTTGGCAGAATACTAAGAATCAGTATATATGGAGAATCTCACGGTCCGGAAATTGGGATGATATTAGATGGATGTCCTCCTGGAATTGAGATTTCTGAATCTAACTTTGCAGACGACATTAAACGTCGCGCACCTGAAAAGGAGGGAACTACATCTCGTAAAGAGTCAGATATTCCAATGATTAAAAGCGGAATTTATAAAAGCTTCTCTACCGGAAGCCCAATCGCTATTTCATTTCTAAATACCAATATTAAGTCAGAAGATTACTCTTTTGACGGATTTCATCGACCCGGGCATGCTGATTTTACAGCTAAAGTCAAATCTAAAGGCTATAATAATCCTTTAGGTGGTGGACATTTCTCTGGACGTTTGACATTGCCTCTAGTAGCTGCCGGAGTTATTGCCAAAAAAATAATTTCTGAAATCAATATTCATGCACAACTAATAGAAGCTGGAGGGGTAAAAGATATCGAAAAAGCAGTTGCTGCAGCCTTAAAAGAAAATGACTCTATTGGTGGTGTAGTGGAGTGTAAGGTATCGAATATTCCTGTTGGGTTTGGAGAACCATTCTTTGATTCTGTTGAATCACTAATTTCACATGCAGCATTCTCAATTCCCGGCTTAAAAGCAATTGAGTTTGGAGAAGGAATAAAATCAGCTCAGTCAAAAGGTTCAAAAGTTAATGATGCATATACAAAATTGGATGGACAAACAAAAACGAACAAGTCTGGAGGAATAAATGGAGGTATTTCGAATGGAAATGATATTTATTTTAATCTATATTTTAAACCTTCTTCAAGCATTGGCAAATCTCAGGAAACATTAAATTTTAACACCAATAAAATAGAGAACTTTAGTATAATAGGTCGTCACGATGCTTGTTATGCTTTGCGTGTTCCAGTTGTGGTAGAGGCAATCACAGCTCTGGTGCTTGCTGACTTATTTTTAATTGATAAAAATCTCTAAGATGAAAAGTTTTTTACACGAAGTTAGTGAGTATATTTTATCAGGAAATGATGATTTAAGAGATATAAACATAATAGTCCCTAACAGAAGAACAGGGCTTTTCTTAAAGAAAAATTTAAGTGAACTAACCGAAAAAACAATCTGGTTGCCTAAAATTACACCTATTCAGGAAATTTTCTATGATAATTCTTCGATGAATATTGCTGAAGAAATTATTTTGATTTACCGATTGTACAGGAATTTTATTAAGCATACAGGTTCTAGCGAGACCTTCGACGATTTCTACTACTGGGGAGAAATTATTCTTGCTGATTTTGATGATATTGATAAATATCTGGTTGATGCAGAAAAATTATTCTCAACAATCTCTGATATTAAAGAAATTGACCAAAAATTTGATGGTTATGAAGAGGATGCTATAGAGATTATTAAAAAGTTTTGGCACAATGTAAATCAAGCACAAATTAGTGCACATAAGCAGAGTTTTTTAGATTTATGGCAATCGATGCATAGTATTTATTCAGACTTTAATGATGATCTAAAAAGCTCGAATATAGCATATCAGGGAATGATTTATCGTGAAGTTGCAGAAAAACTTGAAAAATGCAATTTCAATTCAAAAAAGTATCTAATTGTCGGATTTAACGCTTTGAATAAGTGTGAAAAGAAACTTTTTAAATATCTAAAATCAAATTATGATGTAAAATTCTTTTGGGATGCTGATAATTACTATGTTAAAGACAAATATCAGGAAGCAGGTAGATTTATTCGAGAAAATATAAAATATTATCCTCCAACAGATGGATATGGTGTTGTTGATAATATCAATACAGTTAAGAAGGATATTGAGGTTATTATGGCACCATCTGCGATAAGCCAAACAAAACTTATCCCTCAAATACTAGCTGAATGGCAAAAACATGACGATTTCAAACCAGAGAAAACAGCAATTGTTCTTGGTGATGAAAATTTGCTCATCCCTTTGATGTATTCAATTCCTCCATCAATTGAGACATACAATATCTCAATGGGATTTCCAGTAAAGAATTCAATGTCGGCTGCGTTTATAAGTCATATAATTAAATTACAACAGAATTATAGAAAAGATAATAACGAAATTAAGTTCTATTTTAAAGATGTATTAGCAATTCTAGATCATAGTTTTATTAAAACTTGTGATTATGAAGCATCAAAAGAATTAAAATCGACTATTTCGACAAATAAACTTATTTATATTACAGAAAGTGAGCTTGGCAAATCTCAATTATTAAAACTTATTTTCACAAATCATAATGATAAAGTTGAAGATTTATCAGCATTTTTAACAGAGATTTCAAACGAAATACTCGAAAGAATATCTTCTATGGAAAACTTTGTCATAGAAACAGAAATCCTCAATAAAATTTTACTAAGATTAAATGCATTAAATGACTGCATTACTTATGATAATATCAAATTTGAAACGGATAAAGTTTTTACAAGATTAGTAAGCAATTCTATAAAAAGTTTAAATGTAGCATTCGAAGGAGAGCCTCTGGAAGGGTTGCAAATTCTGGGTTTTTTAGAAACCAGATCACTTGATTTTGACAGAGTAATAATGCTTTCAATTAACGAAGGTGTTTTCCCAAAAACATCTGTTGCTCAAAGTCTAATACCATACAATTTGAGGAAATTCCATGAATTACCATCAATAGAATTTCAGGATAGTATTTTTGCCTATTATTTTTATCGATTGTTACAAAGATCAAAGGATGTTAAAATAATACATTGTGCACAATCAGGTGATGGTTCTTCAGAAGCATCCAGATTTATTTCGCAAATAAAATATGAATTAAAACAAGACATTAAATTTAACAGCAAAGCATATAAAATCGAAATCGACTCTGAGAAAATTAATCTGGGACAGAAAACCGAAAAAGTTTTAATAAAAGTTAAAGATCATATAATTAGAGGAATTAGTCCTAAAGCTATCAACGAATATCTGAATTGCCATTTTAAATATTATTTGAGTTATATAGAAAATATTAAAGAACCAGATAAGATAGAAGAGGTGGAAGATTCTGCTTTTTTTGGCACGATTTTTCACGAAGTAATGCAAATACTTTACAGCCCGTTTATTAATAAAAAACTTGAAAAACATGATTTCAAGAATATAACTAAAGAAGTAATTGAAGAATCTTTAAATCAAGCGCTTGCTAACGTACTAAGAACAAGCTCTGAGTTTGAAATTACTAATTTCAAAAAGAAAATCATTGTTGATATTGTTTTACGTTATGTTAATCAACTTTTGGATTATGATAGACAGCAAGCGCCGATAGAGATATTAGCCTTGGAGGAAAGTGCAAAATATCAGTTAAGACTTGACAATCATGACATGATTGCATTAATTAAAGGAAATATCGACCGGGTCGATTTACATCAAAAGATCTATAGAGTTTTTGATTACAAAACAGGTAAAGTTTACGCTAGTTTTAGTTCAGTTGATGATTTATTTAAGTCGGACAGACCCAGCGACAAAAATATCATTACTCAGGTTCTTTTATACTCATTAATGTTTAAGTCGGATAAAGATATAGCTGTGTGTCCAGGTATTATTAATGTTAATTCATTAAATAAAGATTTTGATTATAGGTTGAAATATAATCGCAAGATCATCAATCAATTAGAGTCAAACCTAGAAGAAGAATTTAAAGAGCATTTAAGAGATTTATTTAATGAAATGCTAAATAAAGATGTGTTTTTCACACAAACAGAAAATTTAAAAAATTGCGATTATTGCCCTTATAAAAACATTTGTAATCGATAAAAATCGATAATTTTCTTTATCAAAAGGTCAAAAAATCACTATATTGCACCAGAAATAAGATTGTCAAACTTGTTATTAATTAAATCTAATTAACTATGAAAAAGAATTTACTTTTGATTGCTGTGGCAGTAGCATTTGCATTAGTTTCTTGTGGTGGTTCAACTGAAGAAAAGAAAACTGACGAAGAAGTACAAGAACCCGTATGTGAAATAGAGAATTCCATTGCAGTTACTGTTCAGGATTACTATTATTCAATGTCCGATACATTAATTTTTAACTCTTCTGATTTTGAAGTTAAAGCTAGTGAGTATAACTGGATTAATGATTCTACAGTTTCGTTAAAACTATCCAACTATGAAACTAAGGATTTAGTTGGTGCAAGGTCAGCAGATCAAGTTGATATCAATATTGAAATCAATGCTCGTAATGGTGAGAAACTGGAAGAAGGCTACTATGGATATCATACTTATGATGCTGGAAAATGGAGTCGAGTTACTTTAACTACTGCATATGGAACCGTATGGTTTAACTGGGTTATGGGAATGCCTGAGCAGGGTGGTGTAACAATTGAACATATTGAGAAAGATGCTATTTGTGGAACCCTTGCATTAAATAACGAAAAACCAGAAAACGAAATGATTGGTATTGTTAGAATAAACGGTACATTCGTATTTAAGAAAGCTGAATAAAAATTGACTATACATTAATTCAAAGCCGTTTCGTTTGAAGCGGCTTTTTTTATACCCTAAAACCATTGCTAAACTGCGTGATTTAGAAGGATTTAAATATAATGTCAATAATCATACAAAAGTCTCCAAAACTTTACTACATTTGCAGCCTTAAAATTTTGACATGGAAGACATTAGAAATATTGCAATTATCGCACACGTAGACCACGGTAAAACAACACTTGTTGACAGAATTCTTCATCAGGTAAAAATGTTTAGAGATAATCAAGAAGTTGGTGAACTAATTCTTGATTCGAATGATCTAGAGAGGGAGAGAGGAATTACAATTTTATCAAAAAACGTTTCTGTACGTTATAAAGATGTAAAAATTAACATTATTGATACTCCTGGTCACTCTGATTTCGGTGGTGAAGTAGAACGTGTTCTTAATATGGCAGATGGTGTTCTTCTTATTGTCGATGCTTTTGAAGGTCCAATGCCTCAAACAAGATTTGTTTTACAAAAAGCAATTGAATTAGGCTTAAAGCCAATTGTTGTTGTAAATAAAGTAGATAAGCCAAACTGTACACCTGAAATTGCACAAGAAAAAGTATTTGACCTAATGTTTTCTCTTGAAGCAACCGAAGATCAATTAGACTTTCCAACAGTTTATGGTTCTGCAAAAAATTCATGGATGGGACCAGAGTATGACAATCCTACAACTGATGTAAGTTACTTATTAGATGTAATTCTTGATACAATTAAACCAAAAGAATATCCTGAAGGAAATCTTCAAATGCGAATTACCAGCCTTGATTTTTCATCATATACTGGTCGTATAGCAATTGGGAAAATCACTCGTGGGACAATGCAGGCAGGTACAAATATTTCTGTTGCCAAACGTGATGGCTCTATCTCAAAAGCTTTTGTGAAAGAACTCTATAGATTTGAAGGATTAGCAAAACAAAAAACAAAACAACCTGTTCATGCAGGTGAAATTGTTGCTCTTTTCGGCTTAGATAGTTTTGATATTGGTGATACTGTTTGTGATTTTGAAGAACCAGAAGCTCTTACTCCAATAAAAGTTGATGAGCCAACAATGAGTATGCTTTTTGCTAGTAACGATTCTCCATTTTTTGGTAGAGAAGGTAAATTTGTTACTTCTCGTCAGTTGAGAGATCGATTATTTAAAGAAATTGAGAGAAATCTTGCTTTAAAAGTTGAAGAGACAGGAACTGCAGATAAATTTATTGTTTACGGACGAGGAATACTTCACTTGTCTATTCTTGTTGAAACAATGAGACGCGAAGGGTTTGAACTACAATTAGGTCAACCTAGAGTTATTGTCAAAGAAGTAAATGGCGAAAAATGTGAACCTATCGAATATTTAACCGTGCAGGTTCCAGATGAGTTTTCTGGTAAAGTTATCGAAGTTGTTACACAACGTAAAGGAGAAATTCTTAATATCGAAGTAGCAGACGAAAGAGCAAATCTTGAGTTTTATATTCCATCACGCGGTTTAATTGGAATTAGAAACATACTCCTTACTGCTACAGAAGGTGAAGCTGTAATTGCTCACAGATTTAAGTCCTTTGAACCTTGGCGTGGTGATTTAGGAATTAGAAGAAATGGCTCTTTAATTTCTATTGAAACAGGAACTGCTATTCCTTATTCAATTGATAAACTTCAGGATAGAGGTAAATTCTTTGTTTTTCCTGGTGAGGATATTTATGCAGGTCAGGTAATTGGGGAAAATAATCGTCAGGTAGATATTGGAGTAAATGTAACAAAAACTAAAAAACTTAGTAATGTTCGAGCTTCAGGAACAGATGATAAAGTCGCAATTGCTCCTCCAATCAAATTCTCATTGGAAGAAGCTATGGAATATATTGCTGAGGACGAAATGATTGAAATCACACCAAAATCAATGCGTTTAAGAAAGATCTTACTTAACGAACACGACAGAAAAAAACAGCTAAAAGAGCAAACTAACAAATAGTAAAATCATGAAAATATCAAAGGAAATACAAAGTCTTTTTGAGACTATTCCTTTTATGGCATTTGCAACATCCGATAACAGCTGCAATCCAAATGTAGTTGTTATTGGATCGAAACTTATTGTAAATGATGATACAATTTGGGTAATAGATACTTTTTTTGATAAAACCAAAACCAATATCCTTGATAATAACAAAGTTGCTATCTCTTTCTGGAAAGGGGCGAATGGCTATCAAATTAAAGGTGAAGCTATATATTCTGATTCCGGAAAAACCTTTGAAACTGCTAAAGAATGGATATTAAAACTAAAACCTAAGAAAATTGTAAAAGGATTAGTTGAAGTTAAAGTCACAGACATCTATTCTATTACACCAAATTATGACGAAGCAGGGAAGAGAGTATTCTAACATGTAAAAATAATGTTTAGCTCCTTAGAAGCGTAATAATAGTAACCGGATACCTTTGATATTTTTCGAGGTTGTTCGCAGTTTGGGGATGCTAATATAAACTACACTTTTTTTTGCATTTATCTTTGCAAGAATCGACTTAAGGAGGTTTGTCAAGATTATGGCAAATTTTATTATTATATACTAAAAAGTTTTAATTTCAATACTTTTAGTTTTTTTAGTACTTTTGATAGCATAATTGTTACTAAAAACCTTTTATTATGAAACCGTTTTTCCTTTCACTGATTTTAATAAGTCTTGTTCTTTTATCTTACTCCCAAAAAGACAGTACAACAATCTACTTTGATATGGTTTGGGATAGAGATATAAAAAATATTTGTGACGTATCAGACATTCAATTAGAGAAAGTCACATGTAGAGACACCTTAATGAGAGGTAAAGATTTTAATGTTATTATAAAGGAATACAAGAAAGGAGTGGTGCAATCTACAACTAAGTTTGACAGTAAAGAAGATAAAAAACAAGTTCAAATGATAGTTGATGGCGAACTTACAATGAGTGAGTTTTATTATTCTTCTGGAACTAAATTTGATAATGCAGATGATTCTTTTACAATAACGTTTGTAGGAAAATTTGAGAACAACAGAATCAAATACAAAGTCGATTTTCCTACTACAAGTTCTATGAGAGAGTTTAAAGCAAAAGAAAACTACATTATGAGACATATGTCTTATGCTCCAATGATTGAGGTTCCATTAGACAAAGAATACCCAATATTAGCTTATTCGCCTATATTCGATTCTTATAACAAAGAGGGACTGTATATTATGCCTGGAGCAGACAATGTTTTCAACTGGTACAAACAGTTTGGAGTCAAACATTATTATGTCTTTTTTCTTGAGATAAAGTAATTCTAGGTACTTATTGAATTATCTTGGGTTTTGATTCTTGTTTCTTTTATCTTGATCCTAAGTCTTCAGCTTTTTCTTCTTAGCAGCAGGAAATAAAACATTATTAAGTATCAATCTGTAACCAGGAGAATTGGGGTGTAAAGAAAGATCTGTATGCTCATCACCAACGTAATGGCGATAATCTTCAGGATCATGACCACCATAGAATGTCCACATTCCTTTACCGAGTTCATCATGCATATACCTAATTTCGCCAGCCGATTTATTCTCACCCATAACCAGAACAGATGACTTTACAAGTTCTGCTTTAAATGCTGTTGTTTGTCCCATAAAACCATGTAACATAGTTTTATGATTCTGACATAACATTGTTGGGACTGGATCCCATTTGGCAGAAAATTCAAAGAGTGTAAAAAAGTCATCTCCATTTGTAGCTTTTTTTGTTTGAGTTACATCAATGTCTGAAAATTCATATTCAAGAGGATTTCTGACAAGCTTAAAATCTTTAAACGCAAGACATTTTGAATAATCTAATTTTGATTGAGCATCAGGATCAGCAGGATCACCATCAAACATTGTTTCGCAAATATCGACTCCTTCGGCTGCAAGTGCAATGTCAAATGAATCAGTTGCTGAACACATTGCAAAAAGAAAACCTCCTTCTGCAACATAAGCTTTAATTGTTTTTGCAACAGCAAGTTTTAACTGCGAAACTTTATTAAAGCCTAGGTTTTTTGCATCTTGTTCACTTTGCCTTTGTTGATCTCGATACCATTGCATTCTGCCATAAGCACCATAAAATTTACCGTATTGTCCAGTAAAATCCTCATGATGTAAGTGTAACCAGTCATAATTTGCAAGATCACCATTCATTACCTCATAATCATAAATTTTATCGTATGGAATTTCTGCGTATGTAAGAGCCAGAGTAACAGCATCATCCCAAGGTTGTTTTGATGGAGGAGTATAGACCGCAATTTTTGGTGCTTTCTCTAATTTTACAGCATCCATATTAACAGAAGGTGCAGATATTTCATTGAACAATGCGTTTTTTTGACCATCAGCAATAACTTCGTAACTAATACCTCTAATTACACATTCCTGCTCAATTTCTTTAGCAAATACCGTCATAAAACTACCACCTCTGTAATTTAGCAACCACCAAGCTTCGACTTCATTCTGTAATGTCCAATACGTAATTCCATAGGCTTTTAAATGATCAGTTTGACTATCATCCATTGGGATTAGAATCCAAGCTGCATTTGCCTGAAAAATAAGTGAAACAAGTATTGATATTGTAATTAAAATTTTCTTCATCTCAATTGAGTATTTGTGACAAATTTACAAAAATTGTGCATAATCATAATACAATAACTAAATCTAGTAATAAAAGTTCGAACAAAATACACTTAATAACTGATTAAAAGCTTTCAATTATAAATATAATAACCTATTTTTACTCTGATGAATTTAAAGAATAAAAGAATACTTAAAAGATTGACTTTTTATTTAATTGGTTTTATCCCTTTGATTTACTTTATAACCAATTCTGTTATTATTTATAGGTACTCTTTTGAGTATGCTGAAGAGAAAGCTGATGTAGCAATAGTTTTAGGTGCTGGAACTGATAATGGAGAGCTTTCTCCAGTCTATAAAGAGCGAGCAAATCATGGAATTTACTTGTATAAGAATGGGTTTGTTGATAAGATAATTTTTACCGGTGGTTTAGGAAAAAGACAAACAATATCAGATAGCAAGGCTGCAAAAAGATATGCAATTAAACAAGGCGTTCCTGAAAATGATATATTGATTGAAGAAACATCTGTTATTACCTTGGAAAACCTTGAAGAATCAAAGATAGTAATGGACTCTCTTAATTATAAAACAGCATTATTAGTATCAGATCCATTACATATGAAAAGGGCTATGTATTATGCTGACAAAACTGGTTTGACCTGTAATTCTTCTCCGACAAGAACAAGCATGTATAAGTCATTTGGAGCAAAATCTAAGTCGCTTTTATATGAAACTTTTTTCTACTCCTTTGGGAGGATTTACCATATAATAATTAGTTGAGATTTTTCACAACATTTCCATAAATCAGACTTTAACAAAATATTAAATAAATAATAAAATGACTCAAGTGAAACATTCGTATGATTTTTGTAATTTTGAATAAACTAAATACATAGGATTATGATACTTACAACAACAGAAAAGATTCCTAATAAAGAGATAGTAGAAATACTAGGAGTCGCTCGTGGAAGCACAGTTAGAGCTCGTAATATTGGACGAGATATTTTTGCCGGACTAAAAAGCATTGTAGGTGGTGAAATTGAGGAATACACAAAACTTCAGGCTCAGGCACGTGAGCAGGCAATGCAACGCATGGCTCAGGATGGCGAAAAACTTGGAGCAGATGCAATTGTAAATATTCGTATGACAACATCAATGGTAATGCAAGGGGCATCTGAAATTATGGTTTATGGTACGGCAGTAAAACTTGCTTAAATGAATTGGGTAGCTGTCGCAATAGCAGGAGTGTATGGATTTCTTTTTGTTGTCTTTGCTACATTGATTATTTATCTAATTATTCGACGAATCAATATTAAAAAAGATGAAGATTTCGAAGATAGAGAGAATTAAGCAAAGCTTCCATACTTTAACTTGAACAATCTTTATATGTCAAATTATTACATTTTTGAAAAATACTAAATTAGAAACATTCAAAACTAAAATATAATATTCAATATTCTTTTCGGGAATTTATCTTAGATACTCTATATTTGCAAAGTGAACATCCAATAGATTTTGAAATGAAATTAAAAGGAGTATGTAAAGAAAAAGTTTTTGAGAAAGCTTTCAGGGATAACTCTGAAATTCTTAGGAACTATTTGTATTATCGTTCTGGTGATTTACAACGCTCCGAAGATATTGTACAAGAAAGTTTTGTTTCACTTTGGGAAAACTGTCATAAATTAACTGAAGCTACAGTCAAATCTTGGCTTTTTAAGGTAGCTACCAATAAATTATACAATGAAAGTGCCAAAGATAAGGTGCGTTTTAAATTCGAAAGTCAGATTGTAGGTAGTATTGACTATGAAACCCCAGAGTTCAGACTTGAATATGAAGAGTACTCTAACAAGCTACAAAATGCAATTAATAATCTTCCTGAAGGACAACGAGAGGCTTTTTTACTTAACAGGGTTGATAATCTAAAATATAAGGAAATAGCCGAGTGTCTTAATATATCAGTAAAAGCAGTAGAAAAGAGGATTTCTCAGGCATTAAAAAAGTTAAATAACGAAATTTTTATAAAAAAAAATAAAAAAACAGGGAGGGTAAATTAAAGGTTAACTGTTATAGTGTTGAGGAAAAACATAAATGGACAAAAAAAATAAAGAAATATTGCCGCAAAATTCAGCCGTAAAAGACAACAATCTTCTTGATACTGCTGAAAACAGAGATATCTTAAAGTGTATAGATACTTTAAGAGTCCTTGATTATGATATTTCTGCTGAATTCCAAAAACTTAAACAAAAAACAAATTCAACCAGAAAAAAGACCATTTCTTATCGTCCTCATATTTATCTGGGTATTGCTGCTAGCATCCTAATAATAGTAGGTTTTGGCTTAAAACATGTATTTTTTAATGAAAGTACTGATGTAAAAGAATTTTACACTGCTTACGCAGAAAAACAAACATTAAACCTTCCTGACGGCTCAATTGTAAACATAAATGCTGATAGTAAAATTAAGTTTGACGAAAATAACTGGGATAAAGACCGATCGTTAAACCTTGAAGGAGAAGCTTTCTTTAAAGTAAAAAAAGGGAAAACATTTACAGTAAAAACCTCACAGGCTGATATAAGTGTACTTGGGACAAGTTTTAATGTAAAATGCAGGAATAAAATGGTTGAAATTATCTGCTTTACAGGTAAAGTGAAAGTAAAATCAGATAAATACGAAAAGATTCTTTATCCTGGAGATGCAGCAAAACTTGAAAATGGGGAACTTGTTCGCTCATGGATTATAAAATCAGAATCGCCAAACTGGCTAAACGGCATTACAGAACTTGATAGTGTTCCTTTAAACGAAGCTTTAGAAGAACTTAAACTTCAGTTCGATTTGGAAATTACTAATGTGTCAATTAATGATACTGTAACTGTCGACTTTCCTCACGATGACCCAGAAGTTGCAATAGAACAAGTATTACTTCCTCTAGAAATAGATTATACTTATTATCCTGAAACACGTGAGCTTATAATAGAGCATGAGTAGATTTTCTAAAGAAATATATCTTCTGGTCATTTTACTGGTGTGTGTGTTCATCTCTGGACAATTGACTGCTCAAAAAATTACTTATTCGGCAGAAAACAAAAAGGTTGTTGATATACTTGAAGATATTGAGGATGAATATGATCTTCATTTTTCATATTCGACAAAACTTATGAAAGATAAGAAAACAAGTATTTCTGCAAAAACAATGCCTGTTGATGCTTTTCTGTATGAACTTCTACATCCTTTCGGAATAATACATAAAAATACACGAAAGAATTTTTATGTACTAAAAAGCATAAATAAAACAGGATATACACTTGAAGCAAACGTAAATTTCGGGAACACTCCATTGCCATATGCAAATATTGCTATAGTCGGCACATATGAAGGCACAATTACTGATGCAAACGGAAATTTCACACTAAAAATTGAAGACCCTAAAGCAACCACTTTAAAAATCTCGTATCTTGGGTATGAGACAAAGTACATAAATGCAGAATATCTTTATAAATACGGAGAAAAAAATATTAGATTATCACCACAAGAAATTGAACTTGAAGTTGTTGATATTAAAGAATATATTAACTCCAGTATTGCAATCGATAATTATAATCAACTCATAAAGTTATCTCCAAGAAAAATGCAGGTATTGCCAGGACTTTCTGAATCAGATATTCTAAAAACAATTCAGTTTCTTCCAGGAGTAGGATCTATTTCAGAGTCATCTACACATATCAATTTTAGAGGTAGTACTTATGACGGAACAATTGTAAATCTAGAAGATATCCCATTCTTTAAAACAGCCCATTATTTTGGAATGCAAACAACTATTATTCCAACTGGAATTGAAGAAGTTGATATCTACAGAAATGCAATTCCTGTAGAGTTTGGAAATTCCACATCGGGTTTGGTAAACCTCTACAGCATAAATGAAGTTCCTAAAGTGTTTAAGTCAAATATAGGATTAAATATGAATAACTTTGACCTTCAGTTTGAATCTCCTATATTAAAAAATAAATGTGGAGTACTTGTAAATTTCAGACGTTCAATAACTGATATTTTCAATAGTCCGAGTTTTAATGCTTATAATATAAAGCTGTTTAATCAAACAATTCCTAGCAATGCAAATAATGCAAATGCGATTGAATTACCGGTAATATACGGGAAATACAGTGATTCGTTTCTTAAGTTTATTTACAACTTAAATAACATAAATAAGATTACGTTCTCTACTTTCTATAGTTTAGATAGAATGGAGGTTGAAAATGAATATGATTCGCCTGAAGACCAACTTGATGTAAATTCGGCCAGCTTTGGAAGTGGGATAAAGTGGCAACGAACTGTGCCTAAAAAATCTCAAATATTGTTTTTTGCAAATTACTCATACCTAAACACAATTGTTGCAGCAAGTAACTTTAAGGACGAAGCTGAACAGCTAGAGGGTAATTCAACTAATTATATTCAAAACATTGAGAGTAAGATTAAATTCAAATATCTTATAGGCAATAGAAATCAACTTAGTTTTGGAGCTCAGTTCTCTTACACTTTGTCTGAATTCAATAAGGAAAGAATATTTAATAATTGGAAGCAAATATTTATGCATTCTGTTGAAGGCTGGTCATCTTCTGTTTTTGCTGAAGATATAATTTCTGTTACTGATAAGTTTCAGGTTATACCCGGAATGAGGGCAACTTATTATCAGATTGCCAATACATGTAAAATTCATCCATTACTAAAAGCACGTTACGAAATAATTAAAGACCTTGAAATTAAAGCTTCTGCAGGAACATACAGTAAGCAACTTAGATCAATAGAATTCCACAATCCTGAACTAATTGAGCTAATTGAACCAAATTACATTCTTGCTGGAAACGATATTCCAATTTTAACCAACTCTCAAATTACTGCGGGAATATGGTATACCTATAAAGGTTGGATGATTGATATTGATTATTTCAGAAAAGACCAGAATGGGATACTTATCAGTGGTTTTAATAATGATAATTATTCACAGATAAATATACTTGATGGTTCTGTAAGTAGCCATGGTTTTGATCTAATGTTCAGAAAAAGATTCCGTCACTACAGAACATGGGCAAGCTATACATACAGTAATAGCACATGCACTATGGAAGAACTATCACAGAAAGACATTCTTTCATTTCAAGACAGGCCACATCAATTGAAATGGACTCATTCTATACATCTGGGGCAGTATGAATTCTCGTTGGGATATACTTTTAAAAGTGGAATTCCGATATCTATACCAATAGGAATAGCTGAAACAGAATCAGAATTACATGTTCTGGTTTGGGATGAAATTAATCAGGAAAGATTACCATTCTATACGCGTTTAGATGCTTCAATTTGGTTTAAATTCCCTCGTAAAAAATATGAAAAGTGGAATGGGGTAGCAGGGATTTCCATCATGAACCTATATAATCGTAAAAATGTTTGGTACAGAAAATTCAATATCGAAGAAAATGAGTATGGAGATCTTGAAATAGTTGCTTACGACAGATATCTTATCGGAATTAATCCAAATGTAAGTGTAAGAGTTAACTTTTAAATTTGTTAATCAAAAACTTAGTACTTGTAATACTTTTAATTTATCACCCGACAATGATTGTGGGTAAATAAGATAGTTGAATAGGTATTGTATAATATAAAATGTTTATTTATTCTAATTGGAATGGTCTTAACTTAAAAAGAGACTATTATCATTTTTTTAAACGACAAAAGCCTCCCCTCAATGCAAAAGCGTATTATTTTTAAAACTTATAAGTTACACCAAATTCCACATAACTGGTTTCGTAAGCTCTGTAATACTTTTTACTATAATCTGTCCTGTTAGAGAAACGCTTAACATAATTGCCAGATAGCTTTAAAATAAAAAAGTCATTTAGATTGTATTTTATCCCAGCAGAAGCTCTCAAATAGTTGTATTTTAGCTTCGTATTCTGATCAATAGTGAAAGTTAAATAATCCCTATTCGAAATACTTGCTGAATGAAGGAGCGATAGTTTCTTAGTATTATATTGCAGATTGTAAGTTCCTTTTATCTCAAAATATGAGAAAAAATCGCTCAACCTGTCTCTTTTGTAAGTAACTTCAACAGGGAATTTTGCCTGAAACTTATTGTTTTGTGTTTTCAAAGAATATTCTAGATTTAATTTATAGTATTCCCATTGACGAGTTTTATGAATTAAATCTTCTTCAAGTATCTCAATCAGTTCAGGATCAATATTTGAAGGTAATTCGAAATCAGAATAAAATCTGTTACTAATATCTAAAGTTACAGCAATTTGTTGTTGAATAGTATCATTAACGAACTTCTTTTTAAACAATGCATTTATGTACCACGAGTGATAGTAAAGTTTTTCTGGAGCATGAGTGTCATATTTTTTGTGCAAATATGCTGGCTGTACTTTTAGCCATGCTTTGTTGCCCAGATAAAAATCGAAATTAAAAGGGAATACAAATTTTGAGTAGGAGTAAGGAGTCCTAAGTATAGTTTCTGTCTGATCTATACCATTTTTTCTAATTCTGAAAATTTCAGGCGCCAACTCAAAGTACTTGCCTTCATCATACCTAGTTCGGTAACTTGCTTCCAATTTATATTTATACTTATGAGCATTAACAGCAGTATAGTAGTAGGCAGCGCCTCCATATCCTTTTACTTTAAAAGAGTTCTCTTTCCACTTCTTTATGTAGCTCATGTTTGTCCCAATTTCAGAGTAAAAAGAGTTTGTATACAAGCTGTCTTTCCCCAAAAGATTATTATCTCTAAAATAAGAATCTGGATTCTTAAAAATATTGCTCTCATATCCTGAATTAATATTTACTGTTCCTTTGAACTGAGCGAGTAAAGCTAATGGAAACAAAATCAGAATAAATATTATACTTTGCTTTTTCATAAAACTTATTTTAATATAAAACCTTATGTAAATCAGTGCTGTCACCATTTAATTCAATAACTTTTACTTCACACTCTGTGTCTTCTTTATTTGTTAAATGGTCAACTGTCGCTAATGCCAGTAAAACGACTAAAATAAAAATGAACACTATTCCTGGTTTTTGATTTTTCATAATCTTTCCTTTTTTTGAAGTTCAATTAATAATCCTTGTTTATTTGCCAATTGTATTCCTAATCCTGGACGTACATTTACCTCCATAATAATAGGACCTTTTAGCTTATCTATAATAATATCCACACCCAAGTACTCTAAAGGAAAAGCTTTTGCTGTTTTGATAGACAGCTCAATTATTTTCTCCCAAAAAGGGATAGTTTTTCCTTCGATTATCACATTACTATCTGGATGATTTGATAAATATTTCTTTCCATCATATGCCTGTAAAAGTTTGCCGTTTGTTATGTCAACGCCAATTCCTAGCCCTCCCTGATGCAAGTTTGCTTTTCCGTCAGATTTATTTGTAGGAAAGCGCAACATAGCCATAATTGGTTTACTCTCTAACATAATAATCCTGATGTCGGGGACACCATCATCATAAATCTCTGTAAAGAATGGGTGAGTAAAAATGCACTCTTCTACAATTGCCTTGTCCTGATCGCTGATTGAAAAAATACCTAACACAATATTTGCAATATGAGTATATATAAGGTCTTCACTTATTTCAGAGTCAGACTTAAACCACTTTCCGTCTCTTTTATGAAGGATTATGATGCCTCCACCACCACGTCCGTTTGCAGGTTTTATTACCAAGTGGTCGTAATCTTTTACTTGTTTCCATACAGAAGCGATTTCTCCTACTTTTGCTATAATACCAAATGTCTTAGGACAAGATATATTATTTTTATCAAGTATATATTTAGTAATATGCTTGTCATCAGCGAGCTTAAAATGTCTACGCCTGTTATACTGAGAAATATACTGAAGGTTGCGCCTGTTTATTCCCATTGTCTCAAGCCTAATTTTTTTAAATATGTGTCTATTTAATATCATCAATTTTTTTTGATGTTAAGTTATAGAATCTACTGTATTCTGTTAGGCGTAAACCAATCCATTTACCAAGCAATAAACTTAATCCTGCAATAGAAAGTAATGCCTCTGGAAAACTAATAATGAAATTTCTGATAAAGTCTGATGAAAGTATCAACATACATACCATTGTAACCAAAATAGTTTGTCCATAAATTATAAGAGCTTCCAGAAAATTCTCCTCTTCAATTTTTCTTGCAAAACGTTCAGCTGTAATAGTTAAAATAATTATTGGGAAATACAGTGCAACTGAAGGGTCTGTAATATTTGTATCAAACAAAACTCTAATTGAGATCAGACAAACAATCACAACAGTTGACAGCATAAATACCATTTTAGGTGTATGAAGCACTCCCCATTTATCAAGAGGGTAGTTTAATATTCCTATACATAAAACAATACCTGTAAATAAGATAAGTCCAGGAATCCAACCTGTTTCAATAAATGCAAATGCTATCAAAACAGGAAGAAAAATTCCAAAAGTTTTTAACCCGACAATATTCTTAAAAAGAGCAACTATGAATGCTCCTAAAGGTAATAAAAGCAATATTAGAATGAAGTCAAGATTTATGTTTGTTTTGTCAATAATTTCCCATAAGTCAAGTATTGAGTATTTTGGAAAAGTATTTTTACGACTCTTGTTTATCATGTAAATATAGTCAAAATCGATATTTGCACTCCTGTTAATAATGAACTCATCCCCTTTGTAAAGCTCAAGATAATTCGAAGGAATTTCTGCAAAATATCCATTTAGTGGATCAAAAGGCACCCATTTATTCTTTATATATACCTCTACCCATAAATGAGAAGTCTTTTTCATTCCGTCTTCAAGGATAATTCCTCCAACAACTCGTGAAGGTATCCCTTGACTTCTGCATAAAGCGACAAACAAACGGCTTTTACCATTACATGAAGCTTCATAATGTTCAAGAGCAGTTAAAGCGTCTGTCATTTGATTAATGGGTCTGGTAGGCATATCGTAAACATAGTCGAAATAAGCATCAAGATGCTCAGCAAAACTACTTCGCTCTTCAACAAGAGAATTTGCTAAATCAATTATTTGTGAAGAGTCTGATTGAATAAAATGCCCAGACTGTATATATTTTATTAAACTAGTATCAGTAATTTCAGTAATTTCATACTCTCTATCAACTTTAAATTTCAAGTGTTTCCCTCTAAAAACAAAACTTTGAGTAATTTCAAGACTGTCACGAACTAATCCTTGCCATACAATAAGCTTATTCATATCCTCAAAATACTCTTTCCCTATAGTATTCTCTATATTTTCACTAATAGATATTTGTTGCCTATCATTATTAACAGGTAAATAAGTTCTTACAGAATAGTTTCCATCTCCTTTAAGATTAAATTTATACTGTACCTCATATTCAAAATGAGTTTTAATTGATGAATACTCATTAAAGTAAAACCTAATACTCAAAAGTGCTATTGATGACATTATCAATAGGTATGCAACAATCCTGATATTTCTTTGCGACTTTCTCAATTTTCTTTCGTTTATGTATTAAACAAACAAAACAATAAATACCCTACCATGTTTTTTAAATTGTTTATTCTTTCTTGTTTATTAATAATTACAAGTAGAATTGCATATTTCCAATAATTTCAATAAATTTGATTAAATTAACTTGTCTTGAAAACTACCACATAATAATATATAGACTATGCCTCAAAAAATTGCAATATTAGGTTTTGGAGCTGCTGCAATTGGCTTCATTGAGAAAATCAAAAATGAAGATTTTGAAATTCATGTTTTTGAAAAGAGTAAAGATATTTATTCTTCAAGTATTAGTGGTATTCGAGCAGATGGAAAACTATTTGTGTCGTCTGAAATGGGCGGAGACATGTATGTAAATAGAGCGCTTCAAAAGAAATTAGTAGATTATTATATTAGTCATACAGATGATAGCACTGTTGAAACAGGTAATTCTTTTACCAATGAAGAATATTACAAACAGTTTTATGCAAAAGGTTTTCAGCCAATTACTGCAGATTTTTACCATATTGGTACAGATCAGTTAAAAGATGTTTTGTATAGTATCTTCGAAGACTTTAAAAAACATAAAAATATCCATTTCCATTTTAATCAGGAAATAACCCATGTTGAGCAAACAAATAATCACGTAAAATTAAGTAATGGACTTGAATTCGACAAAGTTGTGGTTGCTGTCGGACGAAGTGGGCATAAATTAGTTAAACAGATTATTGCAGATTATCCTAAAATTGTATCTGATAATACTAATGTTGACCTTGGCGTAAGATACGAAGTGCCAAATCATATTGTGGATGAACTCAACAAGGAAATGTATGAGTTTAAGATTCGCTATAAAAGTAAAACAGGATATATGGTTCGTACTTTTTGCAACAATCCAAGCGGATATGTGGTTACTGAAAACTATGGTGATTTTACAACAGTTAATGGTCACGCAAAACTAAAAGATAAAAGTAAAAATACCAACTTCGCTATTCTCGTCACAGTAAAGTTAACCGAACCATTCAACGATCCAATTGGATTTGGTTCATACATCGCAAAAATGTCTAACCTCCTTGCTGGAGAGGGGAAAGTGATTCTGCAAACTTACAGCCGGTTTAAAGACTCAAAACGAAGCAAGAATCTTTACAGAGTTTTTCCAACCCTTGAAGATGATAAATACATTTTAGGAGATGTTAACCTTGCATTCCCTCGAAGAATAATGGAAAGCATTATCGACTTTATCGACAATTTGGATAAAATAATTCCAGGAATAGCTAATCCTGATAATCTTGTCTATGCTCCAGAAATTAAATTCTATTCAAATGCTTTGGATAATACCAAATTTGATAATTTAAAATTTGTTGGTGATTGTTCGGGAGCAACCCGTTCGATAATTTATGCAACAGCTCATGGGTATTTAATGGCGGAGGAAATAATTCAAAAAAAATAATCAAATTTGTCTTCCAACTATTAAAGTTTAATTGTTCGTGAATTATATATATATATGCACGAATTCAATTGCAATTATCTCAATCAATATTTTCAAAACTATTTTCATGAAAATAGAATGCGTAATTTAAAATGATGCTTCTTTAAAATAGAGTGTATTTATACGTATTTGCAACTAGCAGCAAGTAGTAGCAACTATTGTTATAATTGCATGTTTTTTAGTATGTAAAACAAAATCTCCATTTATATAAAACAAAAAATGATTTATACTTTCAGTAGTAATAATTGTTGGCTGGCACATTAACTTGTCGAATGAAAAGCATTGAATAAATCATTTGTTTATCAACGTTCTTAAACCCAAAAAAAATAATTGCAACAAACGTATTTTTTCTAAAGATCTAAAGTTAAGTATTACATTAATAACTAATAATATTGATTATACTTTTTTTTGATATGTAAGAAATATTTAGGCCTATGATAAATGTCGATGATAACTCATTATTTTTTTTAGTGTTCAAGTAGTAGATAAAAATATAATTATTTGAAGCAGCAGAGAGTAAAAACTAACTTAAACTAATAGGAGGTTATAAATGAATAACAAAAGAATTAAATTAAATGTTGTTCTGTTGATGGGGCTCGGATTGTCAGGTCTACAGGCGCAGGAAAGCATCAACGTTACTGGAGGTAACGCTTCAGGTAGCGGTGGATTGGCAAGTTACTCAATAGGACAAGTTACTTATCAAACACATTATGGAATCAACGGTTCAGTATTACAGGGAGTTCAGCAAGCTTATGAAATATATGTTCTTAATGAGGTGAATGATGTATTTGGAGTCAATCTAATAATTTCAGCATATCCCAATCCAACAACAGATTATCTCACATTGGAAGTTGACTTTTCAACTATGTCAGATATCAAAAAAATGTCATATCAATTATTCGATATGCAAGGAAAACTTTTGCAAAATGAAAAGATTTTAGATTCTCAGACAAAGATTGAAATGAAAGATTTAGTCCCTGCTAATTATTTTATAAAAGTTATCCAAAACAATCAAGAAGTGAAACAATTTAAAGTAATTAAAACTCAATGAGATAATATTTTCACCAAAAACTAAGTAAAACTAATAAAGGATAAATTATGAGACAGATATTTACTATTATTTTTGCCATTTTATTAACGGCTGGAGTATATGCTCAAACTCCTCAAAAAATGAGCTATCAAGCAGTGATTCGAAATAGTGACGACAACTTAGTAACCGACGCGCAAATTGGTATGCAAATAAGCATTTTGCAAGGTTCTGAATATGGGACAGAAGTATACGTTGAAACACATACGCCAACTACTAATTCAAATGGTTTAGTATGTATAGAAATTGGAACAGGTATTGTTCAAAGTGGTGATTTTATAGATATTGAGTGGGCAAACGATATTTATTTTATTAAAACCGAAACTGATCCGCTAACTAGCGGAGGAATAAATTATACAATAACTGGAACTAGCCAATTATTAAGTGTACCCTATGCTTTACATGCAAAAACAGCTGAAAGTGTTAACAATATAAATATAGAAGGTAATGAAACTGCTTTTGATAATTGGGATAAAAATCAAGCAGATGATTTTGATGGACAATATAGTAGTTTATCTGGAACTCCAACAGATATTTCAGATTTTACAAACGACCTAGGTTATCTTACTTCTGAAATTGATGGTTCTACAACAAATGAGATTCAAGATTTACAACTAGTAGGAAATACACTTACAATTACAAATAATGGAACAGCAACTTCTATTGATTTATCTGCTTATCTTGACGATACAGATACTGACACACATTTGACAGAAGCTGAAGTTGACGCAATGGCTGATAATAATGGTTATCTTACTTCTTTCACAGAAGTTGATGGCTCTACTACAAATGAAATTCAAGATTTACAATTAGTAGGAAACACACTTACAATTACTAATAACGGAACAGCAACTTCTATTGATTTATCTGCTTATCTTGACGATACAGACACAAATTTAACTGAAGCAGAAGTTGATGCTATGGCTGATAATAACGGTTATCTTACATCTTTCACAGAAGTTGATGGCTCTACTACAAATGAGATTCAGGATTTACAACTGGTTGGAAACACTCTTACAATTACAAATAATGGATCAGCAACTTCTATTGATTTGTCTGCTTATCTTGACGATACTGATACTGACACACATTTAACAGAAGCTGAAGTCGACGCTATGGCTGATAATAACGGTTATCTTACATCTGAAGTTGACGGTTCAATAACAAATGAAATCCAAGATTTACAATTAGTCGGAAACACTCTTACTATTACAAATAACGGATCAGCAACATCTATCGATTTATCTGCTTATCTTGACGATACAGA